>OIPU01000364.1_pt1 | contig 7645 bp, 9 predicted proteins | sample 1607941 | NCBI WGS metagenome assembly OIPU01 (sample SAMN02674698, study PRJEB24791) | human gut metagenome, SKBSTL036 | isolation source: stool | host: Homo sapiens | place: USA | reverse complement strand
GGAGTTGACAACAAGACAGAAACATTTAAGAGAGTGTTATGTAGTAGCAGAAGAAGGAGCAGATAAAGCAGCCATTGAAGAGGCAATCAAGACAATGCCGAACTACTTTGATGAATATGATACAACGGTAACATTTATCACAGAAGAAGAATTAAAAGAAAACCACAGCAAGATGCCTCACGGTGGATTCGTGATCCGTACCGGTGAGACAGGATGCGAAGGCAACAAGCATGTGATCGAATATTCTCTGAAACTGGATTCCAACCCGGAATTCACAGGAAGTGTTCTGGTAGCTTATGCACGTGCTGCACACAGACTTTCTAAGAAAGGTGAATCAGGAGCAAGAAGCGTATTCGATATCGCACCGGCTATGCTGTCTCAGATGACACCGGAAGAGTTAAGAGCACATATGCTGTAAGAGATAATTAATAAAAATGTATACAAGTTCTATCGTAGACTATTAATGTTGTGATGGAATATAAGGAGCAGAAGTAAAAAAATCAGGCATCGGAGGCGAAATGAAAACTCGTTTCCGGTGCCTGATTTTGTAGAAACTACGGATTTATTTAAGATTTCCTGCGAGTGCATTCTCGTGATTTGTGCCAGCCTTTTTGTCGGTACAGGCAGAAACAGACTGTTCATCGGTCCGAAAGAATCGATAATGTCTGTTAACTACTGATGATTTTAAAATGAGAGATTTTACGTACAATACCGAAACGTATGATCGGTCAGAATTCTCGCAAATATCAGTCCAAGCGGCAACATCACAATAATCATAATCGCAGAAGTAAACCATGAAACCGCATCCGTCAGGGACATAATCCCGAAATTATAAATCGCACGGTACAGGTAAAGTCCCGGAACCATGATCACGATAGAAGGCACGGTAAGCGAGATTCTTGGATATCCATTACTCTTTTTAATAAAAGAAGCGAGCAATCCGGCAGTCAGAGCCCCGATAAATGCGGCGGCGGCCGGAGGCATATGTGTGAAATCAACAAGTTCAAGCCGGAGTGTATTGGCAATGGCACCAATAAATGCAGCCGTTGCCGCCATCGAATGAGAACTGTTGAACATGATCGAGAAACCGAATACTCCGCAAAAGCTTGCAATCATACGGAAAATCAGACGGGCAGCAGCACTTAGATGCAGTGCCGTAAAATCGGCCGGTTCCAGATGCAGAAGTAAAGCCATGATCCATGCAAATAAAGTGGCAACCATAACGATAATGATTGCATAAGTAAGCCGCTCCAGTCCCGAACGCAGATCCAGCTTTGCAAGGTCGATCCCGCTTGTAATAAATGGAAATCCCGGGATGATGAACAGCATCGAGCAGATATAACCAGCTTCATGAAATTCCGGAATGTGAAAGACAAGTTCCGCAAGTTTCAGAAAGACTGCATAGGTAAAACATGCTGCTGAAACAGAGACGGCTATATTCAAAAACAGTGTGTAATGGTGTTTGATCAGTTTCGTACGGATCAGATTACCAATCCCGGCGGCAATAAAAGCAAGAGCCATCTCAACCGGTCCGCCTCCGAGTAAAAAAGTAAAACCGCAGCAGGCAAGAGCTGCGGCAAGCCCCAGCTTTGCAGGTGAATAAAGAGCATGGATTTCTTCAATTTCATCCAGTCGTTTATGGATATCTTCACCGGTCATATGTGCTTCTTCTTCCGGAAAATGATCTACAAACTGTTCCATGCGGTAAAGCTTGGAGGTATTCACTCCCGTATTGGCAATACTCAACGACTGGGAAACACAATCGTTTCCATCGAAACAGTTAAATACAATGGACATCAATCCCACGTCTACCGTACAGGTTACACCAAGCTCTTTGGAAAGCCGGTTCATGGAAGTCCGTACACGCCATGCACCGGTTCCACAGGAGAGCATGATTAACCCAACACGACCGATGACAGAAGCTTTCTCGATCAGTCCGGCTTCTGCAATCAACACATTACTGTCATCATTGGCGTAGTCATGCCATGGAATCTCCATATGATTTTTTTCCATAATATCAATAAAGTCAGAATTAGTTGTCTGCATAAATGATCGCCTCTGCTTTGGAAACGTGGCGTTCCAGATTTTTTAAGAAATGTGAATTCGGAAGGAAAACTCCGATCTCATCATAACGGGTATTATCTTCAACAAGAGAATCCTGTCCATAGAATACATAGGACATAGGAAGCTCTTTCTGAAGTTTTATGACAATATCCAGAATAGCAGAATAAGCTTCTGCTTCGGTTTCTTTTAATTTTACGGTATCCGGTAATTCACGGATCAACAGTACACCGTTATTCTTTTCCAGAATGTTTTGTTCCGGTTCCATATCGTCGGATGTATAAGAATGGCTGTAGCGGTATGCCTGTGCCAGAAAAATATTCTTTGGAGCTCCGAGATCTGTATATACCTCATGGAAATGGCGGTATTCCCGTTCATGAATCGATCTCTTATATTCAGAAAGTAACATTCCGTTTTCATCTGTCATGATCATCGGATTCTGTTTTCCGTCCGCATTGAACCGATAGGGAATCAGGAATGCATTTCTTAAAAGATCAAAGACTGTATTCTGACAGATAGCCATCAGAAACGCAGATAAATCCCGATTGCGATAAGAATTAAAAAGAGCCTGTGCGAATTCTGTAGATGACGGAGAATCGGGAAGGTCTACCCCATCGTTACTGAATAAATAACTGCAGAATGTTTCCATCAGTTTTTCACATGCCCATTTATCTTCGGATATTTTCTTAAATAAGATTTCTGATTTTTCTTCTCTGGGAAAAAGTGTTTTTTCCTCCATAATAAAGCGCTTCCTTTCATATTTTCATCCGAATAAATTATACAACTGTGATAAAGATAAGTAAAAGCTATAATTAATATAGCGGATATATGATTGTGATATAATAAAGAAGTGAAATCTGAGATTTTTATGCCAAAGTATACAAGAAAGGGTGGCGGTGGCAGGCTATATAGATGTCAAAATATGTAAGAAAAATTGCCGGTGGCAGCTTCTGTAGATAGTCGGTTGATGATTTGAAAGGGATATTTGATATAGTTTAAAACTATGACAAATACACATTTTTTTATATTACAAGTTTATCAAAACAAATTATAATAAATCCATCGATCGAGAACATCATCAAGAATATGAAAAATATAAAAGAAAGCCATCAGGGACAACAAAAAAGACAGAAAACCTAAGTCCCTGCCGGCAAGGAGGAAATAATCATGAACACACCATTTCGTTACGACTTTGTAGGAAGTTTTTTACGCCCACAGAAATTAAAAGACGCAAGAAAGAATTTCGAAGAAGGGACAATCTCACAGGAAAAACTGACCGCAGTAGAAGATGAATGCATCCTGGAACTGGTGGCAAAGATTAAGGAACTTGGATATCATGTGATCACAGACGGAGAATTCAGAAGATCGACATGGCATCTGGATTTCATGTGGGGATTTGAAGGAATCGAGCATCAGAAGACAGTAGAGGGGAATACAACATTTGATGCAGAAGCTGCAATGATTGATGATACATACATGACGGGAAAGATTTCAGTAAAGAATCATCCTTTCGTAGAGCATTTCAAATTCATCAAAACATTAGAAGATGAAAATACTGTCGCAAAACAGACTATCCCGTCACCGGGACAGTTCTATGCATACTTTACCGGGGCACAGCTTTTGAATACAACATTAGAAATCTATGGATCGGAAGAATCATTTGCCGAGGATGTGATTAAGGCATACGGTGAATTCGTGCAGGAAATCTATGCAGCAGGCTGCCGTAACCTTCAGTTTGATGACTGCGTATGGGGCGGAATGGTAGATGCGAAGATGGCAGTTGCACTGACCGGAAGAACAGGACAGAGATTGGAAGATTACAAGAAACTCCTTCTGGAACTGAATAACCAGGTAGTAGCACAGGCACCGGAAGATCTGGTGATCAATACACATGTATGCCGTGGAAATTATCATTCTACATTTTTCAGTTCCGGAGCATATGATTCCGTAGCGGATTTGTTATTCGGAGAAGAAAATGTAAATGCATATTATCTGGAATATGACGACAAGAGATCCGGCGGATTTGCACCACTTGCAAAGGTATCCGGCGAGAAGAAGGTCGTACTTGGACTTATAACAACCAAGACACCGGAACTGGAAGACAAAGAAAAAGTAATCGCAAGAATCCACGAAGCAGCAAAATATGTTCCGCTTGACCGCTTATACTTAAGCCCGCAGTGCGGATTTGCATCCTGCGAGATCGGTAATAAGCTGACAGAAGAAGAACAGTGGGCAAAGCTTAAGCTTGTAAAAGAGATTGCCGACGAAGTCTGGTCAGACAGATAAGCCAGAACAGATTGGCCATAAGCCAGCCGATACCGGTAGCAATGGCAGGGGCTGCCAGCCCGAAATGAGGGAAGAAGAACCAGGTTAAGATTACGCGAAGTGCAATCTGGAGCGTACTTCCGGCTAACGTCAGAACCATTTTCCCAAGTCCGTTATAAGTACCGGTGAAGGTTCCGCCGGTATTGATCGTACCTTGTACAAGGATCCGATGGTTGCATTATTGCCAGAGGGACACAAGCTGGCAAAAAGAAAGACATTTTCGGCAAAATTTGCAGAGACGGAAGCCTATATTGTAACATGTCCAGGATTAGATATTGATGGAACACGTTATCTGGATAAGCATGGGATTAAGCCGAAAGTACAGTTTTCGACAATGGATATTCAGGCAACATATGCGATGGCGGCAGCGGGAATGGGTGTGAGCATTAAAATCGTTCTATCATCTGGAAGTATGATATACTGATAACAAGACCTGCAAAAAAGATGGAGGTGGACTACATGGATGTTGCAACGATGGTAGCGATTAATAACCTGAATATGGTTACAGTGATGGCAGTACAGGCGGCAAATAATGTAATCACAATCGTAAATGGAGAAAGGATGGAAGAAGATATGGATGGTTCAATGTTAGGTCAGTATATGGGAAAAGAATGTACGATAAGTCTGTTCAACGAAGTAGGAGCAATCAAAGGAAAGCTCATGGACGCAGATATACAGTGGGTAAAGGTTGATACAAAGAAAGGGACACAGCTGATTAACAGAAATATGATACGGAATATTACTTTTGATAATAAATAGAATGAATAAAAATAGTTGTTTCGAAAAAAGTCAGAAATGAATAAAAAATGAGTTGACATTTCGTGTATGAGTTCTTATACTTAAATGTGTAGATAAAACACGGGGAGCTTGTGTACCAGGCTGAGAGGAAGTTAAGAACTTCGACCCATATACCTGATTTGGATAATGCCAACGTAGGAATGTATAACGTAGATTTTAGGAGAGATGCATTTAGTTGGTAGCTCTCTTTTTTGTTACTATGTGACGGAAATCAGGAACAATTGAATATCGGATAAGTTGAGAGTGAACGAGAGTTCATGAAGGGGTGCACCACCACGGGTGTATTTACTTCGTGAACTCTTTTTTTCATACTAAAGTATGCAAGAGAAGTTGTCAGTGGCAAGTTCGCTGTATATATCCGGGAAAGGAGAACATACATGATTATCGTAAATGGAAAAGAAATCAATCTGACAGAGGATACTACTGTTGCAGAATATCTGGAGCAGAATCAGTATCAGGTAAAAAGAATTGCTGTAGAGTTAAACGGAGATATTCTTCCAAAATATAGTTATTCCGATACCATGTTAAAAGACGGCGACCGTCTGGAAGTTGTGACATTTGTAGGAGGAGGCTAACATTCATGGGAGAAATCGTATCAGAAAATATGACGAAAAATGCGAACGCAAAAGTACTTAGTAAAGAAGAGATTATGGCTGCGCTTAATGAAAGACATTCTCCGGAAAAGCAGAAGCATCTGTCTGCAGGAAGGGTTGCGATAGCCGGACTTGGCGGATTAGGATCAAATGTGGCATATGCACTTGCCAGAATCGGAGTCGGACATCTCCATCTGATAGATTTTGATGTAGTAGATATTACGAACCTGAACCGGCAGCAGTACTTTATGGAGCATATCGGAATGTATAAAACAGATGCGTTAAAATCATTACTGTTAAAAATTAATCCGTATCTGGATATCTATACAGACTGTGTGAAAGTCACAGAAGAAAATCTTAAGACACTATTTCGTGACGAGCCTATTGTATGTGAAGCATTCGATAATCCAGAGGCGAAGGCAATGCTGGTGAATGGAATACTGGAATATTTCCCGGGAAAGAAACTCGTATCGGCAACCGGTATGGCCGGATACGGAAGCAGTAATACGATTCGCACACAGAAGTTAATGAAGAACTTTTACCTGTGCGGAGACCGCGAGACGGCACCAACGTATGGAAATGGCCTGATGGCACCAAGAGTTGCAATCTGTGCAGCACATGAGGCGAATATGATCACACGTCTGATCCTTGGAGAAGAGGATGTGTAGGAAGACAGGTAAGAAACATAAGATTCATGCCGCAAAAAAAGATAGATAAATAAAAAAGCATGAGCAGAAAATAATAGGAAAGAAGGTCCTGATTATGGATAAAAAAGAAATAAAAAATACAGATACATTTACACTTGGAGGAAAAGAGTTTACTTCTCGTTTTATATTAGGTTCAGGAAAATTTTCACTGGATTTGGTGAAAGCATGTGTGGAAAAAGCAGGGGCACAGATTATCACACTGGCACTCCGTCGTGCAAATGAAGGCGGTCTGGCAAATATTCTGGATTATATTCCGGAAGATGTGACACTTCTTCCGAATACATCAGGAGCCAGAAATGCAGAAGAGGCGGTACGTATTGCCAGACTTTCCAGAGAAGTCGGATGTGGCAATTTCGTCAAAGTGGAAGTGGTAAGAGATTCGAAATATCTCCTTCCGGATAATTATGAGACGATCAAAGCTACAGAAATTCTTGCAAAAGAAGGATTCGTGGTTATGCCGTACATGTATCCAGATCTGAATGCTGCAAGAGATCTTGCAAATGCCGGTGCAGCATGTATCATGCCGCTTGGCGCACCGATCGGATCAAATAAAGGGCTTAGCACAAAAGACTTTATTCAGATCTTGATCGATGAGATTGATCTGCCGATCATTGTAGATGCCGGAATCGGACGTCCGTCCCAGGCATGCGAGGCAATGGAGATGGGTGCAGCTGCAGTGATGGCAAATACGGCAATCGCAACAGCAGGAGATGTACCGGCGATGGCGGAAGCATTTAAGAAAGCAATCGAAGCGGGCAGAAGTGCATACCTTTCCGGACTTGGAAGAACGATTGAGCGTGGTGCAAGTGCATCGTCACCGCTGACCGGATTTCTGCAGGATTAGGAGGCACGACAAATGGGAACAAATCATGAAGATACACATATTAATGAAAGTATTTTAAGCGAGGAGATTCTGGAAGACCAGAAGAAGAACCGGATCGATCACATGACTTATCTTCCGGGTATGGAGGATATCGGATCAGAGATCCTCGACCAGGTCGTAACAGCGATGGAAGCTTACGATTATAATACATATACAGCAGAAGATGTAAAACGTGCACTGGCACATGCAGAGCGCACACCGGAAGATTTTCAGGCGTTATTGTCACCGGCAGCACTGCCATTTCTGGAGGAAATAGCGCAGGCAGCGCAGATCGAGAC
>OIPU01000355.1_pt1 | contig 7777 bp, 9 predicted proteins | sample 1607941 | NCBI WGS metagenome assembly OIPU01 (sample SAMN02674698, study PRJEB24791) | human gut metagenome, SKBSTL036 | isolation source: stool | host: Homo sapiens | place: USA | reverse complement strand
ACCAGTCCGGGTGGGATTCATCAACCACGATATTTCCGTCAGTATCTCTGACAAAATCCCAGTCCTTGACTTCTTTGCTGCCCCATGAATGATCCAGATTGAATGGTCGCATGGTTACAAGTAAATGCACATGTGGGTTTCCATCGCCCTTATCGTGTATGCTCCAGTCGGCACACATTCCCTTATCCACGAAAGTCTTTTGAATATATTCGGTTGTATAATCAATCTGTTCCTGTCTGCTCCATTCTTTCGGCAGGGAAAATTCAAATGAGCGTCCAAGCTGTGCATCTGCATTTTTTTCTATCTTCAATACCTCATTCCATAGACGCTGTTTCTGAAATGTGATTTTAAACTTTTCCAGTGCGGCATCTTTATCATCCGCTCTTTTATAACGGATAGACTGTTGAAACCTTTTTATATTTTCTTCCGGTACATGCAGCCATTCAGGAGGTGCATTTTCGCACATCATCAGACTGGTGTAGACGACTTCCTTTTTGGAAGTATAGTAACTGATTCTGCCTGTTTCCTCATTCTTCATCACATCTCCATTAAGATATGCCGATGCGGATATGACAGATTTTCCTTTACTGCGCCCGACAATCTTTACTGTAAAGTGAAATATCGCCATGATACGATTCCCCCTTTCTGCCGTATCCGGCATTGATTTCCGACAGCATCTTCTTCTGGTTTGGCAGAAGTGAAGCTGTCGGAACGCCCTCTGCGCAAGAGTGCCCCCTGCGGCATGAGCAGGTCTGGCTGAAAGCCCCGCCGACGGAACGAGCCCGGCAAGCGTAAGCGCAGACCGGTTGCCACTTGTGGCAAACTTATAAGGACGACCTCTGGTTGTCCATAAGTGCGCCCTTCATTCAAAGGCAATGAAGGGAATGGAAAAACCACTCCCTCCGCCATTACACTTCCTCCATATCTGTAAGTGGCTCTTTCTGCATCGCCTTTGAGAAAAACTTTCCGTTTGTTTCCTGCCTTTTTAAGAAGCCTATCAACTTTGGTAAATCTTCCTCCTCAATCGGACAGCCAAGAACCGATTCCACCGCTCCTCCAATCTGACAGAGCCTGTGGGTTCGTTTTTTACTTTCTTCCGCTTTCTTTCTCTTTTCCAGTTCCTTCCGCTGTGCTATGAGCTTTTTTGTAGCTTCAATGCTTTCCTGTTCCTTTTTCTCTAATGCACGTATTCTTTCTTCATAAGTCTTTGTTGATTTCGCCATATCGTCTTCATCCTTTCTTTTTCCGATAAACAACAGTTCCCGGTTGCATATCAGGAGAAGCACATGGTATAATCCTCTTGCGTGTAGGTATATCATGGCTTCGGTCTGATAGAACCTTTGGCGGTTTCGTAGGAAGCCGCCTTTTTAAGTTGCCACATTTCTTGTGACAGCTTTTACATTTCCTTTATCCCTCAGATCTCGCCCCTCGTTGGCTTCCATGAACTTTTCCAGAATGTCAGTTTTAATAAGGACTTTTCTTCCGACTTTTAATACCGGAAGCTTCTTCCATTCAACCAGCTTTCTCAAAGTGTTTCTGCCAATTCCTGTATAGTCGGCTGCTTCCTCGATGGATAATGCAATCTTTTTTTCCGTCATCTTGTCACCTCCCGCCAAATTGCATTATGCAATTTTTGTTGTGCTGTTAGTATAGCGGTTTTATATTGCGTTGTCAAGCGTTATGAAATTTTAAAAATAATCATTAAATTGCATATTGCAATTATGTGAGGTACATGCTATAATTCATACATACCGAAAAAGGAGGCAATCAGCATGAAAGATAAAGAACTACGCAAGCTGATAGGTAGCAGGGCAAAACAGCGTCGTCTGGAATTAAATCTGACACAGCCTTATGTTGCAGAGAAGATGGGAGTTACCGCTTCCACAATCCTGCGTTATGAGAATGGTTCGATTGACAATACCAAAAAGATGGTGCTGGAAGGTCTTTCGGAAGCACTTCATGTATCTATTGAATGGCTCAAGGGGGAAACCGATGAATACGAAACCGATATTACGGATAAGAAAGAATTACAGATTCGTGATGCAATGGGCGATATTCTCAAACAGTTACCTCTCGACCTTAGTAAAAAGGAAGATGCTTTTTCCAAAGATTTACTGCTGTTGATGTTAAAGCAATATAACCTGTTTCTGGAATCATTCCAGTTTGCCTGCAAGAATTACAAGGGCAACACGAATGAAGCGGATATTGCAAAGGCAATGGGATTTGAATCGAATGATGAATATAACGAGATTATGTTTCTCCGGGAGATCACCCATACCGTTAATGCCTTTAATGATATGGCAGATATTGTAAGGCTCTATTCCAAGAAACCGGAAATGGCAGAACAAAGGCTTGAAAATCTTTTATCAGAAGTTTTGTATGAGGATTCCGATTCGGTATAGAACGACAACCGGAGTTATGATACAATGAGCACGAGCAAGTCAGGCTGTTTACAGATTTGACGAGCGGCGAATTGGCTTATGGACTTGTCCATAAGATGCCTACACGCAAGAAGCATTTCATCAGTTCCGATTGTCTGATATCGAAAGGAGACACACGATTATGGCAAAAGGATCTGTAAGAAAAAAAGGAAAGAAATGGTACTACCGCTTCTATGTAGAAGATGCAAGCGGCAATCTGGTTCAGAAAGAATACGCTGGAACAGAAAGCAAAAGTGAAACGGAAAAACTGCTCCGTCAGGCAATGGACGATTACGAAAGCAAGAAATTCATTGCAAAGTCGGAAAATATTACAGTTGGAGAATTACTTGATATATGGGCAGAGGAAGAATTAAAGACCGGTACTCTCAGTAATGGGACAGTCCAGAATTACCTTGGTGCTATTACCAACATCAAGAAGCATCCAATTTCAGAGAGAAAGTTGAAAAATGTAACATCTGAGCATTTACAAGCCTTCTTCGATCTGCTTTCCTTTGGTGGCACTTATCCAGATGGTTCAGAAAGAAAAGGTTACAGCAAAGATTACATTCGTTCTTTCTCGGCAGTATTACAGCAGTCATTCCGGTTTGCAGTATCACCAAAGCAATATATCACTTTCAATCCGATGCAGTATATTAAGCTGAAATACCAGACGGATGAGGTTGACCTGTTTTCTGATGATGACATGGATGGCGATATACAGCCAATTCCACGAGAGGATTATGAAAGACTGATTGAATTTCTACAGGATTACAATCCACCGGCAATACTTCCAATCCAGATAGCTTATTATGCAGGACTTCGTATCGGTGAAGCCTGTGGTCTGGCATGGCAGGATGTAAATCTTGAAGAACAGTGCCTTACGATCAGACGCAGTATCCGCTATGATGGTTCAAGACATAAAAACATCATCGGACCAACCAAACGAAAAAAGGTAAGGATTGTTGATTTTGGAGATACGCTGACTGAGATTCTTCGCAATGCCCGAAAGGAACAGCTTAAAAACCGGATGCAGTACGGAGAACTTTACCACAAAAACTACTACAGAGAAGTAAAAGACAAAAACAGAGTTTACTATGAGTTCTATCATTTGGACGGAACAGAGAGTGTTCCAGAAGATTATAAGGAAATATCCTTTGTCTGCTTAAGACCGGATGGAAGTCTGGAACTGCCAAGTACGTTAGGAATTGTTTGCAGGAAGATTGCTCAGAAACTGGATGGATTTGAAGGATTTCATTTTCACCAGCTGCGACACACCTACACAAGCAACCTTCTGGCAAATGGAGCAGCACCAAAGGATGTGCAGGAACTGTTAGGACACTCAGATGTCAGTACCACAATGAATGTCTACGCTCACTCCACGAGAAAAGCCAAACGGGAATCAGCAAAGTTACTTGATAAAGTGGCAGGCAACGACTAAATAAAACTTTCCCTTATTTCCCTTACGATTATCTCATAAGGGCAAAAATAAGGGAAAATACATATCATTTCACTAATGAATGGGCTGGAATGTCTGTAAAATTGGGAAAGTTAGCCAGATATTTCGGCAAACTTGAATTTGACTTGCCTATTTTCTTAAAATCTCATGTGGAGCTTCTATTTCATTTGCCAAGGTATGCTCTGTTAATTCTGACATCAATTTCAATTTTTTATTAATCAATGGTCGCATACAATTAGGAACATGTTCCTGATGCGCTCTGTGGATTGCTACACATTCCTTACAGTTTCCGTGATAACGACAGGCTTTCAGGCAAGGACAGTGATCTTTGTCTTTATACTCCTTACGAAATTCCGCTGCAAATTCTTCTTGCAGTCTCAACCCCTCGACACGGTTTCCCTTATGAAATTCTACCATTGCATCCAGTTCTTTCTGGTTCCCTTCAATCTTCATGTTATTATAGCGCCTCCATTTTCAACTATTCCTCATTTTCTGATAAATCCCGATTGTTCTAATCTTTTTTACGCCCACCTTCTTGCCCTTCGGACAAGAAGTATCCCTCGCTCAAAGAGCTCGGTCAATTCCGATTTTTCCACGTAAAAAAGGATGTGCCTTTTTGTGTAATAGGGAATTCCAGGGAATTTCCTATTACACGAGAAATTGCTCTCTCATCACAGTTCACACATTATGTAAACTGCAATCTCATCCCGCACAATCTAATTATATCGCAACTTTATTATCTCCGTTTATCCATTTATAGTCAAATACTATCATCAAATCGCCAAAATGGACAGCGCTTGCCAATACACTGATTGTTCTGAGCATAATGCGTACAATGGACTTCTGTGCATTCCATTTCGATTCCAAAATGCGTTTTTACAAAATCAACCGCCGCCAGAATCGCCAGATAAGAATCTCTTTTACAACACCTCGGACCGCCGGTGTGCGAAATCGCTTCCAGTGCTTTTGATGTCATCTGATTCGAAAGTCCCCAGGATTCCTCCGTCAGTGGCGTCGCCCCAGACAAGATAGATACAAACATACCTGCGCTGATTCCCGCTCCGCAGGCACCCCAGAATCCGCAGGTTCCTCCTGGAACGGCTTTCCCACGGTTCAGCATTTCCATCACAGATTCCCGCAGATTAATAGCACCTCCCGCATTTTTATATGCAGTAAGCAGCGCCGCTCCCACCATGACATGATGCTCCGGTCCATGCATATGGCAAAACGGTGCATCCATCATCTTCCGGACAATCTCGATCGGATTTCTGGATGTTTCGTCTATACACAGGGAAAGAATGGTGTCCAGTCCCTTCGTATGACAATCATTACAAACATAATGCCCGTTCTGGCATCTGGTCTTGCTCAATTCTTTTTTATGACATAATTCACACTCCATCCATTCATCCTGTTTCAGATAAATAAGAGGTGCTTTACAGACAATACATTCTTCTTGCATGGGATTTCCATCTCCTTTACATTCATTTCCCGACCAGCGCGTTGAGTTTCTCCACTATATCCATACTTCCCGACCGGAAACCTTCCAGATCGAGTGTAATGTACAGAAATCCCATTTCTTTTAATGTCCTGCAGATCGTCTCCCGCTCGGCAATCGCTTTTTCAAATTTATCCGCATCCACCTCGATCCGGACAATATCGCCATGCAGGCGCAGGCGCACATTTCCGCCAAACACGCTTCGAAGATAATCTTCGCCTTTCTCAATCCGCTTCAAAACTTCCATGTCAAAGGAAGTTCCATATGGAAGGCGGGTCGCCATACATGGCATGGACGGACGGGATGCAACGGAAATTCCTAAGTCAGCCGCAAATGCCTTGACATCCTTTTTCTCCAGTCCGCACTGTGCAAGTGGACTGACGACCCCCAGCTCCCGGAGTGCCTGGATACCCGGGCGGTACACGTGCAGGTCGCTCTCATTGGTTCCGTCCATCACGCACGGAATCCCCTCTTCTTTTGCAAAATCCAGAAGTGTCGCGAACAGGTGGTGTTTGCAGATATAACAGCGGTTGACCGGATTTGTCCGGATGGCTTCCAGCTCCATCTCATTGACCTGGATAATTTTATGGATCGCGCCCAGCTCCTTTGCCACCCGCTCCGCGATCTCCAGATCACAGGCTGGGTGCAGCATGGTGTGAAATGTCACGGCATAAACCGGCATTCCCGTCTTCTTCGCCGTATCACACGCCAGCTTGAGAATCAGGCTGCTGTCCACACCGCCCGAAAAGGCGACACAGACCGGTGCTTTCGCTTTTTCTGCCATGAACTGTTTTAAAGCTTCTCTTTTTTCTGTCTCTGATATCATTGGTTTATTTTCCATGGTTCTTGATTCTCCTCTTAATTATCTAACGAGAATGCACTGTGCCGTTTTTCAATCTCAAAAGTGCCTACTGTAAACTAATACTTCCGTCTTCCATTACTCCGTGGAATACTTCCATGAAGCGCTTCCCTGTCTCCCGGCAGATCGCGCGCACGCTCTCATACTCCGGATAGCAAGTATCCACGCCGCCGCGCTTGCAGATTTTTACCTTTGCTGCCCCGTAACGGGTCTGGATCTCCTTTACTTCCCGTGGCAGTATCGTCCTCTCTACTGGATAACGGCGCACACCAATCGTGGTCGTACAGGAGAATACAAGCTGTTCTAATTCTTCTCGTTTTTCTGCCGTTGTCAGTACATGAAGCACATACGCCGGACGGTTTTTCTTCATATATGCCGGTGTGTACCACACATCTCTGGCGCCCGCTTCCAGAAGCACCTCCATCGCATATCCCAGCGCCTCGCCGGTGCAGTCGTCTAGGTTTGCCTCCATGACCCACATGGAGCTCTCGTCGTGACCGTCTTTTCCGGTTTCTACTTCCACCGTTTTATCCGTCAGAAGCATCGCCCGCAGGATATTCGCGTGCGCGAAATCCTTATTTCCGGCGCCGATACCGATCTTTTCGATCTGGTACTTCTTCGGAAGCGCCGCTTCTGTCCGGAATGCCGCCGCGATCGCCGCGCCGGTCGGCGTTATCATCTCTCCTTCGACATCCCGAAGCGTCAGTTCCAAGCCCTGTGCTGCTGCGATATTTGCCGTCGCCGGAACCGGAACCGGCATTAAACCGTGCTGGCAGCGTGCGAATCCATGACCTTCGGAAAGCGGCGATATCACCACGCGGTGGATTCCCAGATCCTCCAGGCAGAATGCCGCACTGATAACATCCACAATCGAGTCAATTGCACCGACTTCATGGAAATGAACCTCGCTGACCGGGATTCCGTGTGCCTTGGACTCTGCCTCCGCCACAATCTCAAACATCCGGCGCGCCAGGTTTTTAACACGGTCAGATGCATCCAGACGATCGATGATCTCGAAAATGTCATGGATGTTGCGGTGGACGTGGGGATGTATATGATCGTGGGTGTGAGCGTGATCACGGCTGTGCTCATGGTCGTGAGTGTGTTCATGATTGTGATGATGCTCATGGTCGTGCTCATCATGGCTATGTTCGTGCTCATGACCATGTTCGTGATCGTGATGATGTTCGTGGTCGTGATGATGCTCTTCTTCCTCTAAATGTACATCGAAATCATACGCATCGATTCCACATTTCTTCGTCCGCCCAAAATGCAGATGATACCCGGACACGCCCAAACTTTCCAGTGCCTGTACCAGTTTTTCCCGGCTTGCTCCAAGATCTAACAATGCGCCGACCGTCATATCTCCGCTGATTCCAGACGCACAATCCAGATATAAGATTTTCTCATCCATTTTTTACTTCTCCTTCCAGTCTTCTCTCTTTTGATACATTCCCGCTTTTCCGCTCTCATGCATCTATTGTCCTGTTTATTTCCACAATAACACAAACTTTCTATCACTCTGCCGTCTTCTTCGGCTCCCGCAC
>OIPU01000348.1_pt1 | contig 7869 bp, 5 predicted proteins | sample 1607941 | NCBI WGS metagenome assembly OIPU01 (sample SAMN02674698, study PRJEB24791) | human gut metagenome, SKBSTL036 | isolation source: stool | host: Homo sapiens | place: USA | reverse complement strand
GGTCAGCAGGGTGGACAGGTCCACGACCCGCTCCTCCAGCAGACCGGCGACGCCGTTGCACATGCCGTAGACGATGTCCGCGCCGCGGCTCTTGCAGCTCTCGAACACACCAGCCAGACTTGCGTTGATGACAGAGGTGGGGCCGCCGGACTGGCCAACGATTGCATTTTTACCCATGATGATTTCTCCTTTTTTGTTTTTCTGTTTCGGCTTTATCAAATCGTGCAGGAGCACGAAAACAGACGCGGGGAAGGGGAGAAGCGAGTTTTCTTACAGGCAGATGTGGCGGGGCGTACCGTTGACGTAGACGGGGGTGACCTCGTCGAGGATGAGCGGGCGGGCGTACTCCTCGAACGCCGCCGTCACCTGCATCCCGTCGGGGGCGATCCAGTCCAGCGGCACCTTCTTCTCAAGGTTTGCTACCTTCTGGACGTCCACCGCCTCGGTGATGCACTGGTAAGGATACTCGGAAATGCGCTTGAGGGCGATCATTTTGCCCGTCTCACCGGCAAAGGCTGCGGCTGCCGCTGCGCCGCCCACGGCGTAGGCCTCGTTGACATCGGTGCGGCTGGCCAGATGGCTGGCGCAGCGCTGCAGCGTCGAGAACTCGATGGCGCGGCTCTTGCAGTTCAGCTTGTCGTGGATGAGGTCGGACAGATAGCGGCTGGTGCCGCTGAGGATGGCTTTGTGGCCGAAAGCGTCCAGCTGGCCTGCCGTGGACACGAGGTCGCACAGATAGGTGCCGTCGGCGGTCTTGACGCCCTCGCTGGCCGCGATGATGACGTTGGACTTCACCCGCTGCAGCTCATCCACTCTGGCGAGGAACTTATCCTGTTCAAAGGGGACTTCCGGCAGAAGGATGAGGTCGGGGCCGTCGCTGTCGTCGCCGCCTGCGAGGCAGGCCGCACCGGCCAGCCATCCGGCGTGACGGCCCATGATCTCGGCCACAGTCACGCTGCGGATGTCGTAGACGGAGGAGTCACGGATGACTTCCTTGAGGATGGTGGCGATGTACTTGGCCGCAGAGCCGTAGCCGGGGGTGTGGTCGGTGAGGCAGAGGTCATTATCGATGGTCTTGGGTACACCGATAAAACGCACCGCACTGCCTACCTGTGCGCCGTAGCGGCTGAGCTTGGCGATGGTGTCCATCGAGTCGTTGCCGCCGATGTAGAACACCGCGCAGATGTCGTACTTGTCAAACAGGGTGAACAGCTTGACGTAGGGCGTGGAGTCCGCCTCCGGCTCGGGGAGCTTGTAGCGGCAGCTGCCCAGATAGCTGGACGGCGTGCGCTTGAGCAGCTCGATGCTGAGCCGGTCGTCCAGCAGGACGTTCAGCTCCACGAGTTCCTCTTTCAGCAGTCCCTCGATGCCGTACTTCATGCCGTAGACCTTGTCTGCGCCCAGACTGCAGGCGGCTTTATAGACGCCTGCGAGACTGGAATTGATGACGGCGGTAGGGCCGCCGCTCTGGCCGATGATGACATTCTTGGCCATGAGAACCTCCTTGTACCATTTACCGATAAATTGGACTTCCTGTGCGCCGCAGCACCGCTCCGCGCTGTCCCTGTTTCGCGGTCCGTACACCCTGCACAGTGTACAGACGGGGGAACAGCCAACAATCGATGACTGCAACTCGCACAAAAATTCTGGCAGGTCGTGCAAGCACTTCGAGGAATGTGTGCAAAAACCTGCTCTTCTTCTATTGTAACCGTTTTGCCTGTTGTATGCAAGTCCTAATTGGTTGCAGAGGCAAAAAAATTATGATAAAATAGGTGCTGCACAGCTCTGCCGGGCCGGAAAGCGGGGATAACCCGCCGACGCCCGGGCAGACTAAGAGCAGAACCAAACGAAAGCGGGAACACCTTTATGGGCATTTCACACGATTATCATAGCACGGGTCGGCGCCGCAGAGGCGGCCCCGGCGGCGTCATCCGGTTTGCGGGGGCCGTGGCCGGCATCCTGCTGGTGAGCTTCGCCATCACGGCCATCCTTGAGCACGGACAGGCACAGCCCGAAGAGCTGCCCACCGTGACGGCCAACGGCACGGCGCAGAACATTCTGGCTCCGCTGCCCATGCAGGGCGCGGCGGACAGCACCACCGACAGCGGCAGCGCAGGCACAGCGGCAGCGGACGGCACGCCCGCCGTGACCCTCGAGCAGTTCGGCCCGGCCCGTCAGACGGCGGGAGCCTACAGCGTCAAAGCCTACGACAGCAGCGTCATCCGCCAGCCTGCCAGCGGCCAGGTCGATTTGAGCTACTTCTCCGATGCCGCCTTCCTCGGCGACAGCCTGACAGTGGGCTTCTCCGACTATAAGATCAACCTCGGCGGTGCGCTCATCTGCGGCTACACCGGCGTTGGTCCGGATGCCATCGTCAACCGCAGCGCCGTCAAGAGCAGTGTGCGGGGCGAGGAAGTCGCGCTGGACGTGCTGGCCACTGCTCAGCCCAGGAAGCTGTATATCCTGCTGGGTACCAACACCCTGACCACCGTGGGCGCGGCAGACCGCTTCCTCGCTTACTACGGCCAGATGCTGGACGTGCTGCGCCAGACGCTGGGGGAGGACTGCGTCATCTATGTGGAGTCCATCCCGCCCGTCCGCCCCGAGGCCGCAGCGGAAAAGCCGGGCCTTGCCTCGGACATCATCCGCTCGGTGAATGAGCAGCTGGCCCTGCTGGCCGCAGATAAGGGCTGTGTCTACCTCGATTTGTGGGAGACGCTGGCCGACGGCGAGGGTAACCTGAAAGAGGTGCTGGCTGCGCCGGACGGCGTCCACTTCTCGGCGGGCAATGGCTATGGTGCCTGGGTGACCTATCTGCGCAACCACGCCAAGTATTCTGCCGATAATGCATGGACCCCCGGCAGCGCCTACGCAGGCTGAGCGCAAAACCAAAAAGAACAAAAGCATCCGTGATGCCCTGCCCCGGGAGGGGGAGAGAAACATCACGGATGCTTTTTTGCAGCAAAAATCCCGCCCTTTGCACATAGAGTGCAGAGGACGGGACGTTTTGTTTTTATGGAGAAAAGCAGAGGGACGAATTACTTCATCTTGCTCTTGGCCTTCATGCGCTGCTCGTGGTTGAGGATCTGCTTGCGGATGCGCAGGTTCTCGGGAGTGACCTCCAGCAGCTCGTCCTGAGCCAAGAACTCGAGGCAGCCCTCGAGGCTCAGCTTGCTGATGGGGATGAGGCGCAGAGCGTCGTCAGAGCCGGAAGCACGGGTATTGGTCAGGTGCTTGGTCTTGCAGACGTTGACATCGACGTCCTCGCCGGAAGCGGTGTAGCCGATGACCATGCCCTCGTAGACCTTCTCGCCGGCGCCCACCAGCAGAGTGCCGCGCTGCTGCGCGTTGAACAGGCCGTAGGTGACGGCCTCGCCGGTCTCAAAGCTGACCAGAGAACCGGTGGAGCGGTTGGCGATCATGCCAGCCCAGACGTCATAGCCGTCGAAGATCTGGTTGATGATGCCCTCGCCGTGGGTATCGGTCAGGAACTGGTTGCGGTAGCCGAACAGGCCGCGGCTGGGCATACGGAACTCCAGACGCACACGGTCGGAGCCCAGAGACTCCATCTGCTGCAGGATGGCCTTGCGCTGGCCCAGACCGGTCATGACAGCACCCTGATACTGGGTGGGGACGTCGATGACGACGTGCTCCATAGGCTCGTAGGTCTTGCCGTCGATGACCTTGGTCAGAACGTGCGGGGGAGAGACCTGCAGCTCATAGCCTTCGCGGCGCATGGTCTCGATGAGGATGGACAGATGCATCTCACCACGGCCCATGACACGGAAGGAATCGGTGGTGGCGGAATCCTCCACCTTCAGAGCGACGTCCTTCAGCAGCTCTTTCTGCAGACGGTCACGGATCTGGCGGCTGGTGACATACTTGCCCTCACGTCCGGCCAGCGGGCTGTCGTTGACGGAGAAGGTCATCTCGACGGTGGGGTCGTTGATCTTCACGAAGGGCAGCGGCTCGATATTGGAGGGGCTGCACAGGGTGTTGCCGATGGTGACGTCGGGCAGACCGGAGAAAGCCACGATGTCGCCTGCGGTGATGTTGTCGCAGGGCTGACGGCCATTGGCCTGGAAGTCATACAGCTTGGTCAGACGGCCGCGCATTTTGAGGTCGGGGTTGTGCCAGTCGCACACGACCACTTCCTCGCCCACCTTGGCGACGCCGTTCTGGATGCGGCCGATGCCGATGCGGCCAACGAACTCGTTGTAGTCCACAGAGGACACCAGCATCTGGAAGGGAGCCTCGGGGTCGCCCTCGGGCGGCTTGATGGTGCTCAGCAGGGTGTCGAACAGGGGAACCAGATCGGTGCCGGGCACATCGGGGTCGAGGCTTGCGGTGCCCTCACGGCCGCAGCAGAACAGCATGGGGCAGTCCAGCTGCTCATCGGTAGCGCCCAGATCCATCAGCAGGTAAAGCACCTCGTCGATGACTTCCTTGATGCGGGCATCGGGACGGTCGATCTTGTTGATGGCGACCACAAGGCTCAGATTCTGCTGCAGAGCCTTCTGCAGCACGAAACGGGTCTGGGGCATGCAGCCCTCAGCAGCGTCCACCAGCAGCAGAACGCCGTTGACCATCTTCAGCACGCGCTCGACCTCGCCGCCGAAGTCGGCGTGGCCCGGGGTATCGACGATATTGATCTTGACGCCCTTGTAGGTGCAGGAGCAGTTCTTGGCCAGAATGGTGATGCCGCGCTCACGCTCGATGTCACCGCTGTCCATGACACGCTCAGCCACAGCCTGATTGTCGCGGAAAGCGCCGCTCTGGCGCAGCAGGGCGTCCACCAGCGTGGTCTTGCCGTGGTCAACGTGAGCGATGATAGCGACATTGCGCAAATCGTTACGAACCATAAAATACAACCTCTCTATTTTGAATCTCAGTAGAAGTTACGTCATACGATTTAAGTTTATATCATCCGGGGGTGGTTTGTCAAGATTGTATAAAAAATTTTTGATGGATTCGGCGTTTTGCCCGAGAATCGGCGATCGATTTGGGCGGCATTACAGCGCGAAACGTGATATACTTAATGTACTAAAGTTGGATGATCCCGTTGGAGGTGTGTCTATGAAACTGACGTTTTTGGGTGCCAACCACGAAGTGACCGGCAGCTGTACCCTCTTGGAAGCGGCGGGACAGCGCTACCTCATCGACTGTGGTATGGAACAGGGCAAGGATGTCTATGAGAACCAGCCCATCCCCGTTGCGCCGGGCGAGATCGACGGCGTGCTGGCCACCCATGCCCATATCGACCACACGGGCCTTCTGCCTCTTCTGGTGCGCAACGGCTTCCGGGGCAGGATCTATGCCACCAGGCCCACGGCAGAACTGTGCAGCATCATGCTGCGCGACTCGGCGCACATCCAGGAATTCGAAGCCGAGTGGAAGAACCGCAAGGGCCAGCGCTCCGGTGCAGAGCCTGTGGAACCCATGTACACCATTCAGGACGCCGAGGCAGCCATCGCGCTGTTCCGGGGCTATGATTACAATAAAGAGATCGAGCTTGCGCCCGGCATCGTCATCCGCTTTGTGGATGTGGGCCATCTGCTGGGCTCGTCCAGCATCGAGATATGGGTGACGGAGAACGGCGCGACCACAAAGCTGGTCTTCTCCGGCGACATCGGCAACCTCGACCAGCCGATCATCAAGGATCCCACGTATCTGAAGGACGCGGATTACGTCTTTATGGAGTCCACCTACGGTGACCGCAGCCACGGCCCGCGGCCCGACTATGTGGCCGAGCTGGCGAAGATCCTGCAGCGCACCTTCGACCGCGGCGGCAATGTGGTCATCCCGAGCTTTGCAGTGGGCCGCACCCAGGAACTGCTCTACTTCATCCGCGAGATAAAGGAAAAGAACCTGGTCACCGGCCACGGCTGCTTCCCGGTGTACATCGACAGCCCGCTGGCCATCGAGGCCACCCGAATCTTCAAGGACACCGACTCCTCCTGCTTTGATGAAGAGACCAACGCCCTGCTGGAAAAGGGCATCGACCCCATCCAGTTCCCGGGCCTGAAGGTCAGCGTCACCAGCGATGAGTCCCGTGCCATCAACACCGACCCCGTGCCGAAGGTCATCATCTCGGCCAGCGGCATGTGTGAAGCGGGCCGTATCCGCCACCACCTCAAGCACAACCTCTGGAGGAAGGAATGCACCATCCTCTTTGTGGGCTATCAGGCCGTGAACACGCTGGGCCGCTCTCTGCTGGAGGGTGCGGACAACGTGAAGCTTTTCGGCGAATCCATCGAGGTGCAGGCGGAGATCTGCCAGCTCACCGGCCTTTCGGGTCACGCCGACAGGGAGGGCCTGCTGAAGTGGGTCAACTCCTTTGAGCCGAAGCCCAAGCGGGTGTTCATCATCCACGGCGAGGATGAGGTGGAGAACGTCTTTGCCCAGACCCTCACGGAGCAGGGCTTCAACGCCAGCGCACCTTATAATGGTGAGCAGTGGGCCATCGGTGCCGAAGGTGCAGTCTGCCTGAAGGAAGGCACCCGTATCCGCATCGAGCACCACGTCAGCGAGGGTGCAGCCCGTGCGGCTACCGTCTTCCAGCGCCTGCTCAATGCCGGCAAGCGCCTGCTACGAGTCATCGAGCACAACGAGGGCGGCGCCAACAAGGACCTCGCCAAGTTCGCCGACCAGATCAACGCTCTCTGCGACAAGTGGGACAGATGAGGCAGACATCCCTGCGGCATAGCTGCTCCGAAAACATCGTTCTGAAATAAAATGATGGAAAACCGACCCGAGTTCGTGTGTCCTCATACGGCTTGGGTCGGTTCTTTTTTGCGTCCAAAAGAGGAAAACACAGTTTTCTGTGCGCTTTTGCAAAAGTTTCCGACTATTTCATGAGAATCGTTGACTTTGAACATTCGAAATGCTACTATATGGCACAATAAAAGGCAAATATAACGAAATAAAGTTGTTTCATGAGTGCAGAGGCCGGCATCTGTGCTGGAAACGGCTCGAAGTTTTTGTCTGTGTGCGGATGGTATCGGCAGAAGCCTCCGCACAGGAAATGACTGCATTGCATCATTCGATCAAAAAGTCAACAAAAAGAAAGGTCGTGGGTTCTATCGCAATCAAGGAATATTCCATGTCCCGGGACTCCACCCGGCAGCTCTCACCCAACTTCAAAGTGCGGGAGTTTGCCTGCAAGGGCAGCGATGTTGTCCTCCTAGACGACGAGTTGGTGGTGCTGCTCCAGTGCATCCGGGAGCACTTCGGAAAGCCGGTATACATCACCAGCGGCTACCGCACCGCTGCCCACAACGCTGCCGTGGACGGCAGCAAGTCGAGCCAGCACCTTCTGGGCCGGGCGGCAGACTTTTACGTTGAGGGCGTGGACGTGGCCACCGTGGCCGCCTACGCCGAGACCCTGCTGCCCTCCCGGGGCGGCATCGGGCGCTACCCGAAGGACGCAAATCACCCCACCCGCAAGACGGAAAGCTCCATCGGAAAGCAGACGTTAGCGAGACAGTTTCGCTGCATCAGCAGGTTGAAGCGCTGGAAGATCATCGTGATCTCGCGCCGCGCCGCGCGGAGCTGCGCGGGGGTCATCGTGTCCAGACGCTGTCCGTTCACGATGACCTCGCCCTCCGTCGGGCGCTCGAGCATATTGATACAGCGCACGAGCGTGGATTTGCCGGCACCGCTCATGCCGATGATGCCGTAGACGTCGCCGTCTGGAATGGTCAGGGAGACGTCCTTGAGCGCGTCTACCCGTCCGCCGGCTGTTTCAAAGGTTTTGCTTAGATGCTTCAGTTCGATCAAGAACGCTCCCTCCTTTCTTTCTTACTTGGCGCTCAGCGCATCGAGCGTGGTCTGCTTGCCGCCGTACAGGCCCATGGGCTCGACGTGGAT
>OIPU01000342.1_pt1 | contig 7951 bp, 7 predicted proteins | sample 1607941 | NCBI WGS metagenome assembly OIPU01 (sample SAMN02674698, study PRJEB24791) | human gut metagenome, SKBSTL036 | isolation source: stool | host: Homo sapiens | place: USA | reverse complement strand
GGCGCCGACCAGCGTCACAATAAATAATTTTAAAGTTTGTAAAAAGCCGATATTCAGTGCGGACACTACGACCGGCATTTGTTTCATAATCAGATTCATAAAAAGTTCCTGCCTTAAATATTATTTCTGCTCAATAATGGCATCCTGAACCCCATAGGTTTCAGCGCATTTCTTCATAGAACCATCATTGTAGCTTGTCTTGAAGAATTCGTTCAGTTTGTCTGCAAGGTCGGAACCTTTGCGGAATCCAACACCATATTTTTCGGTAGTAAGCTCAACGGTATGAGTCAGATTTTCGTATCCGGTACCTTTTCCGACCATAGCACCGGCCATCAGAAGGTCGATGACTGCTGCATCAGAGGTTCCGGCTGCAACTTCCATCAGGGCATCAGACTGTGAAGAAACCGCAGTGTAGTCATATCCTTCTCCGCTTACAGCTTCTTCTCCGGCACTTCCGGATTCAACTGCAAAAGAAAGATCCTTCAGACTGTCTTTGTCCTGATATTTGTCTGCTTTATCAGAAGGAACAACCACTACCTGCGCATTGTTGCAGTAAGCGGAGGTGCATGCCATTGCGCTGGTTACTTCATCAGTAAGTGTCATACCATTCCATACGCAGTCGATGGTTTTTCCATCCAGCTCCATGACTTTATTGTCCCAGTCGATCTCGACAAATTCGGCATCTACGCCAAGGCTTTTTGCAAATGCTTTTGCCATGTCGGCATCAAAACCAATCCATTCATCCTTATCATTTTTGTAATCCATTGGCTCAAAATCGGTGATTCCGACTACAAGAGTTCCTTTGTCCTGAACATATTCTACATCGCTTTTGGATGCTTTTTTTGAATCATCTGAAGTTTTTGTATCGGAAGATGAACCTCCGCATGCTGCAAGGGATAATACCATTGCTGAAGTAAGTGCAAGTGCTGTTATTTTTTTCATAATAATCTCTCCTCATATAATTTCAAAAAATGTCACGTCACTATATTATCAATCTACCATACTAAAGTCAACCAAAACTTGCTATTTACTTTCTTTTTTGATAAAGATACAATAAGAAATACAGAAATTACTGTAGAAAGAGTAAAACAGAGGAATATAAATATATGGAAACAAATGAGATTATTGTTCACCATGCGACGGAGAATAACCTGAAAAATGTATCCATCCGGATACCAAAGCATCAGATCACAGTATTTACCGGAGTATCAGGTTCTGGGAAATCTTCGCTGGTTCTGGATACTCTTGCGGCGCAGTCACGCAGGGAATTAAATGATACTTTCCCGAGTTTTGTGCAGCAATATCTTCCCAAATACGGAAGACCGCATGTAGAACGGATTGAGAATCTACCGGCAGCAATTGTAATCAATCAGAAAAAGCCGTCGCCGAATCAGCGGTCGACGGTTGGAACTTATACGGATACCTATACCCTTCTGAGGCTTTTATTTTCCAGAGTGGGACAGCCTTTTGTCGGTTATTCGGACAGCTTTTCATTCAATCATCCACAGGGATGCTGCCTGCGGTGTAACGGACTTGGAGAAGTGACAGATCTGGATGTGCATAAGCTGGTGGAGATTCTGAAACGATTATCGGAGGGCGGTAATACAGTAGTTGTGATCGAGCATAATCTGGATGTGATTAAGACCGCAGATTATATCATTGATATCGGACCGGAGGGCGGAGACAAAGGAGGTACCGTAGTTGCTCAGGGAACTCCTGAGGAGGTGGCACAGTCACCGGTTTCCTATACCGGAAAATATGTAAAGAAATATCTGAAATAATCTTGAAATCATATTGCAGGACTTTCTTTTTAAATGGAAGTTGTATATAATAGAAGAGATTATTTATAGCAATTCTCGTAAATAATATATTTTGATCCGGCTTATCAGGATGTGAAGCCCTGTTGGACTGTTTTGATCGCATTATTTTATGGAGTTGTTATAACTAAACCGGATAAGTCCCCGGTAGAGACTGTAAAAAGTAATGATCAGTTGAAGGGGATGAGGAGAACGTAAGAACAGAAAGGGGATTTCCATGCCGACAAGTGATATTGGAATTGACCTGGGAACCAGGAACAGTCTGGCTTATTCTACAGGAAAGGGGCTTGTGCTAAATGAGCCTTCGATCGTAGTTTATGATAAAAATACAGAGAAGATACGTGCAATCGGTGAAGAAGCCCGTCTGATGGAAGGGCGCATTACTTCAGATATGGAGATCATCCGTCCCATCAGACAGGGCGTGATCGTTGATTATACAGTTACAGAGAAGATGTTGAAATACTTTATATCCAGAGCAATAGGAAGAAGAGCTTTCCGCAAGCCCAGGATCAGTATCTGTGTTCCCAGTGGAATTACAGAGATTGAGAAAAAGGCAGTGGAGGAAGCAACCTATCAGGCTGGTGCCAGAGATGTCTATATGGTGGAGGAACCTATAGCTGCGGCAATCGGAGCCGGGGTGGATGTGACCAAGCCCTTTGGAAATCTGGTCGTAGACATTGGAGCCGGAACTTCGGATGTTGCGGTTATCTCTCTTGCGGGGGTTGTGGTTTCCGCTTCTGTGAAAGTTGCAGGGGACACTTTTAATCAGGCTATACTGAACTATGTGAGAAAGAATCATGGACTTTTTATCGGAGAAGATATGGCAGAGAAGATCAAAATTCAGATTGGTACGGCTATAGAGGAATCAAATCCGAGAACAATGGAAGTAAAGGGGAGAAATGTGATCACCGGTCTGCCGAAGACAGTGACACTTACCTCAGAAGAAATACGTGTGGCGTTAAAGGATGCTACAAGCCAGATTGTGGAGACTGTTCATGGAATTCTGGAAAAGACACCGCCGGAACTGGCTGCGGATATTGTAGACAGAGGAATCGTACTTACAGGCGGCGGTGCCCTTCTTCATGGGATGGATACACTGATCGAGCAGAGAACCGGGGTAAGTACACTGACTGTGCAGGATGCAATGAGCGTGGTCGCAGTGGGAACCGGTAAGTATGCAGAGGTAATGGCACGTTTTGACGGATAAAGCAGGAGGTACTGCACAGTGCAGTGCCTTTTTGCGTTGTCAGAGGCTCAAAGAAGCAGGAGGTGTGGAGAAAAGCACATGAGTGAAACTGTCACAGGATACATAGATCATGTTATTTTCAGAAATGAAGATAACGGATATACAGTTATGGTACTGAAAGGTACAAAAAAAGAGGAAGAGCTGACCTGCGTGGGAAGTTTCCCTGCGATCACACAGGGGGCATCTATTGAAGCAACCGGAGTATATATCCATCATCCGGTATATGGCAAACAGTTTCAGATCAGTTCTTTTACAGAGAAGATGCCGGAGGATACATATGGAATAGAACGTTATCTGGGTTCGGGCGCCATCAGGGGAATCGGTGCTGCACTGGCTGCCAGGATCGTGCGGAAGTTTGGAGATGACACACTCCGTATCGTAGAAGAAGAGCCGGAGCGGCTTGCAGAGGTAAAGGGGATCAGTGAGAAAAAAGCCCGGGAGATCGCTGCGCAGGTAAGTGAGAAGGCAGAGATGCGAAAAGTAATGATCTTTCTGCAGAAATATGGGATTTCCCTGAACCTGGGCGCAAAGATTTATCAGAAATATAAGGAATCTGTCTATACGATCCTTCAGGAGAATCCTTACAGACTTGCGGAAGATATTTCCGGTGTGGGATTTAAGATTGCTGATGAGATTGCTGCCAGAGTCGGTATTCACGCAGACTCAGATTACAGAATCCGCAGCGGAATGCTGTATACTCTTCTGCAGGCTTCGGGAGAAGGACATACTTATCTTCCGAGGGAACAGTTATTTACAAGATGTGCCAGACTTCTGGGAGTGGATGAATCCTATATGGAGAAACACCTTATGGATATGGTTATTGACAGGAAGCTGGTGCTGAAAGAAAAAAGCGGAGAAACTATCGTTTATCCGGCACAGTATTATTATCTGGAACTGAACACTGCCAGGATGCTTAATGAACTGAATATTGTGTGTCCTGAGGATAAAGAGCTTGTCAGGCACAGAATTGAGCTGATCGAGAAAGAGACAGGAACTGTTCTGGATGAAATGCAGAAGAAAGCAATCACTGAAGCAGCGGATCATGGACTCTTTATTCTTACAGGAGGCCCCGGTACAGGTAAAACGACAACGATCAATGCGATCATCCGCTTTTTTGAGGGAGAAGGTGCAGAGATTCGGCTGGCTGCACCTACCGGACGTGCTGCAAAGAGAATGACAGAGACTACCGGATATGAGGCGCAGACAATTCACCGTCTGCTGGAACTGAATGGAATGCCGGAGGAAGAGAGGGACGGGCATTCAGCTAAATTCGAGAGGAATGCACAGAATCCGCTGGAGGCAGATGTGATCATTATTGATGAAATGTCTATGGTGGATATTCATCTGATGCATTCTCTTCTTCTTGCAGTGGTAGCAGGAACCAGACTGATCCTTGTGGGGGATGAGAATCAGCTTCCGAGTGTAGGCCCGGGCAATGTGCTGAGAGATATTATCCGAAGCAGATGTTTCCCTGTAGTGGAACTGACTAAGATATTCAGACAGGCATCAGAGAGTGATATTGTTGTAAATGCTCATAAGATAAATAAGGGAGAACAGGTTCAGATCAATAATAAGAGCAGGGATTTCTTTTTTCTGAAGAGATATGATGCAGATATCATTATAAGAGTAGTGATCGCGCTGATCCAGGAGAAACTGCCGCGCTATGTAGATGCCAAACCCTTTGAGATACAGGTACTGACACCTATGAGAAAGGGACTTCTGGGAGTAGAGCGGCTGAATCAGATCCTGCAGAGATACCTGAATCCGCCGGAAGACGGGAAATCCGAGAGGGCGGTTGGAGACCGGCTGTTCCGCACAGGGGACAAGGTCATGCAGATCAGAAATAATTATCAGATGGAATGGGAAATCCGGGGACGATATGGGGTTGTCATTGAGAAAGGCGTGGGAGTATTTAACGGAGACACCGGAATCCTCAGGGAAATCAATGAATTTGCTGAGACAGCAGAAGTGGAATTTGAGGATGGACGTTTTGCAATGTACTCGTTCAAACAGCTGGAGGAACTGGAACTTGCATATGCTATTACAATCCACAAGTCGCAGGGATCTGAGTATCCGGCAGTCATACTTCCATTGCTTTCCGGACCACAGATGCTTTTAAACAGGAACCTTCTTTATACCGCAGTTACCAGAGCAAGAAAATGTGTGACGGTTGTGGGAAACGAGGAGACCTTTGCAGAGATGATACGCAATGAAAAACAGCAGAAGAGATACAGTGCACTGGATGAACGGATCAGAGAACTGAGTGAGACTACAGGGGATAATAATACAGATGGTGAAGAATGATATTGCAGACTGTGATCTGATGACTGAATAATAACAGAAAAAAATTTATTCCGATAATATGAGAAAAACAGAAATACAGAGGATAGCAAAACAAAGAGTAAAATAGTGGAAGGAAATGGAAATGAAACGGTTTCTGAACATGGTTGCTGATATTTTTTACCCGAGATGCTGTCCGGTCTGTCAGAAAATACTGGCAGATCAGCGAAGGATGATCTGTCCGGAATGCGAGAAAGAACTTCGTCCGATTGGTCATCCCAGATGTTATAAATGTGGAAAACCCATAGAAACAGGGGAATACTGCAGAGACTGTCAGAAACACAGGCATATGTATGAACAGGGAAGAGGTATTTTTGTTTATGATGGCATAATGAGAAGATCTGTTACCAGATATAAGTACTATGGATGCAGAGAATACGGTGATTTTTACGCCAGAGCAATGTATCGATATGCACAGAAAGAATTGCGGGAATGGAAGCCGGATCTGATCGTGCCGGTTCCGGTACACAGGTCGAAGGAGCGGCAGAGAGGTTTTAATCAGGCTGCATATCTGGCGGAGAAACTCGGTCATTATACCGGGATTTCCACAGATGTCAATATTGTGCAGAAAGTTTTAAAGACAAAGTCGCAGAAAAAACTGAATGCTTTGCAGAGAAGAAAAAACCTGGAAAAAGCGTTCTGCGTGACCGGAGATGTCAGGGGAAAGAATATCCTGGTGATAGATGATGTGTATACAACAGGAAGTACGATCGATGCAATGGCCGGATGCCTGAAGAGAAAAGGTGCCGGAAATGTTTATTTTCTTACGGTTTGCATAGGCAGGAGATAAGAAAAAACACTTTTCATACATAATGATATATGTTACAATTAATCTGTATGATTATATGAATGATATCAGGTTGTTGCTGAGAACAGAGTGAACAGTAATAGCGGATTATAGCAAAAGGAAAAGCATACAGTAAGGAGTAATTTATGTTAAATGAAGAGAAGATAAAAATCATGAATAAACTTGCCATGTATGAACAGGGTGAAGGAAAGAAATATCTTCCGGTCAGCAGGTACTACCGTAGTGATTATATCGGACTTGCCATGATTAAGAATTTTTTCCTTGTTACGATTGGGTATTGCCTGATTCTGGCCGGTATCGCAGCATATTTTGCTGAATATCTGATAGATAATGTTCATAAGATGAACCTTGTTTCACTGGGCGTGGAAGTTATTCTGGGGTATGTGGCAGTGCTGGTACTGTTTTCTGTCCTGACATATATCCAATATACGGTGAAATACCATAAAGCAAAGAAAAGTGTGAAAAATTATTATGAAGAACTTACACAATTAAGTAAAATCTACGGTCGCGAAGATAAAAAATCTTCAGCCAGAGGAGTTACAGGAGGATATAAAAAATGACAGCATTACTCGAATTAAAACAGCGAATAAAGAATTTATACAGCCAGTATGAGATTTATATCCTGCCTGTCTTACGTTTCGTTCTGGCAATGGTTTATTTCATATGGATCAATACCAATATGGGATATATGAAGCAGATCGATAATATATTTATTGTTCTGATCCTTGCACTGATCTGTTCCATTCTTCCTTCAGGTGTAATGATTTTTGTAGGATTTGCCCTGATGGTCGCACATGGTTATGCACTGGGGATAGAAGTTGCAGGTTTTATGCTTGTGCTGATCCTGTTTATGGCAATTCTCTTCCTGAGATTCAGTTCAGACAATAATTTAGTACTTGTATTTACACCGCTTTCCTTTGGGTTCAGTGTTCCGACGCTTCTTCCTATCGGAAGCGGACTTTTGTGCAATGCGTTTTCTGCACTTCCTGCAGGCTGCGGAGTGATTATTTACTATTTTATCCGTTTTATACGTGTACAGCATAAACTTCTGGAAAACCCGGATGTTGCCATAGCTGACAAATTAAAACTTCTGACAGATGGAATCGTGCAGAACTGGGGAATGTGGATCACAGTGATTGCCTTTATCGCAGTGATTCTGCTGGTGAATCTGATACGTACCCGCTCTTTTGACTATGCATGGAGAATTGCCATTATTGCAGGTGGAGTTGTGTATGTTCTGATGATTATTGCAGGTGGATTTTATTTTAGACTGGATATTGATGTTGTTACGCTGATCATTTATACAGTGATCTCTGTGGTGATAGGATTACTTCTTGAATTCTTTGTATTTGGTGGTGACTATACCCGTACCGAGAGACTGGAATATGAGGATGATGAATATTATTATTATGTAAAAGCAGTGCCGAAAGCCTGTGTCACAACATCTGAAAGAAGTATAAAGAAGATTAACGGAAGTTCCGCAAAGGATGAAAGACCGGCACAGGATAACGTTGTTTCTTATGCGAATCCTATTTTTCATGGTGATGAGAAAGCAGTGACGACAGATGAGGCTGCAGCACCTGTAGAGAGAAAGAAAGATATTGACAGCGTGGATTTTGAGAAGAAACTGGAAGAATCATTAAAAAATCTGTAAAAAGCAGTTTCCGGTAACGATGAGACATACGAGCCAAAATTCCATTGCCGCAGGCAATCTGGAATGAATTTTGGCTACGTTACTGT
>OIPU01000340.1_pt1 | contig 7991 bp, 7 predicted proteins | sample 1607941 | NCBI WGS metagenome assembly OIPU01 (sample SAMN02674698, study PRJEB24791) | human gut metagenome, SKBSTL036 | isolation source: stool | host: Homo sapiens | place: USA | reverse complement strand
GTTTTGTGCTTATGTATAACAAGTGCGATTGGTTCCGGGAAATGGTAAACGACGCCTTCGCGGAGATTAAAAAAGCAGTAAGCGAAACCATAGAGAAAATAAAGCCTATTTTGCAGCAGTTGGGCGAAAGTTTCAAAAATTTAATGGAGAAATTGCGGCCCGTCTTCGAGTTTTTCACAACTTACGTTATGGCAGTCATAAAAGGCGCCCTTGCCGCGCTGAAACCGATTATTTCGGCAGTACAGAACGCGATCGAGTTTGTGAAAAATATCATTTCGGCCGTGGTGAACTTCGTCGTCTCATTCTTCGAGACGTTCGGCGTTGATGTAAAGCAGATCTTCACGGATATTTGGAACGGGATCGTTTCAATTTTTACCGGCGTCGGCCAGTGGTTCGCGGACCGTTTTACGGAAGCGTACACGAATATTACAAATATTTTTAAAGGGATCGGACAATGGTTTTCGGACAGGTGGACCGACATAAAAACGGCCCTTTCCACCGTCGCCACATGGTTTTTAACCATGTTCCAGAACGCCTATACCAACGTGAAGAACGTCTTTTCGGCGATCGGCCAGTGGTTCGGCGCCCGGTGGACGGATATAAAAAACGCCTTGTCAACCGTTGCGACGTGGTTCCAGACCATGTTCCAGAACGCCTATACCAACGTGAAGAATGTATTTTCGGGGATCGGTCAGTGGTTCAACGCAAGATACACCGACATAAAGAACGTATTTTCCACCGTGGGTTCATGGTTCCAGACAAAATTCAATGAAGCATACACGAATATTAAAAACGTGTTTAGCAATATCGGATCTTTCTTTTCTGGAATTTGGAGTACCATAAAGGGAATTTTTGCGAACGTCGGAACGAATATCGGAAACGCGATCGGCGGCGCCTTCAAAAGTGCAATGAATAGCGCACTTGCAACCGTCGAAAATGTGGTAAATAAGGCGATCGGCTTCATAAACGGAGCGATCGACGTAATAAACAAACTTCCGGGCGTAAGCGTCGGACACGTCGGATCCGTATCATTGCCGCGTCTGGCAAAGGGCGGCATTTTGAAAAACGGTCAAGCGATCATGGCAGAAGCAGGCCCCGAACTGATCCAAATGGTGAACGGCGAAGCGGTGGTGACGCCATTAACCAGAAGCGCAAGAAATACGGCGCTTGACGCGGCAGCAGGGCAGCAGGGAAGAAGTTTCGTTCAGAATGTGAACATCACAAGCCCGAAAGCCTTAACGCCTTATGAAACGGCCAGACAGACAAGGAACGCAACCCGAAATATGGTTTTGCAGTTACAAGGGGGCGCGTAAGGTATGAAAAGAATAATCTGCAAAAATGAAGACGGGGTGCAAGTAGAATTTAACTATAATTTTGAACCGTTCTTCCTTGTATCGGTAGACGGAATTTACACGGTATCAAATAACGTTGTAACGTCGGAAAATACAATGGTGGACGGTTCCACCTATCAGGGCAGCACCACAAAGCAAAGAAACATTGTAATTACCGCGCAAATGGAAAGCGATTACCAAAAGAACAGGGACTTGCTTTACAAGTGCTTCAAACCGAAGTCAACCGGCCTTTTTACCTACATGGAAGGGGACGAAACGCGCGTCATTGATTACAAGGTGGAAGAAATCGACATAGACGAAAAAGGAGTGGTAAGGAATTTTACAATTTCCCTTCTTTGCCCGGATCCGTTCTTTAGAGATCTGGAAGATCTGTCCGTGTCAATGGCAAGTTGGACGGGGCTTTTTGAATGGGAGCATGAATTTTTAGACGAAAAAGAACCATTCGCAGAGAGAACCGCGGAAGTGCTGAAAGAGATCGAAAACGACAGCGCAGCCGACAATATCGGTATAACCGTAACACTGGAAGCGGAAGGACCGGTAATAAATCCAGCCGTATATCACGCGGAAAGTGGGGAATTTATCAAAATCGGAAACGAAGTCAGATCCTTTTCAATCAATGCCGGGGACGTGGTTATTATTACCACGGAAACCAACAACAAAGCCGTTTACCTTGTACGGGACGGAGTAAGACAGGAGATCAACGAATATTTGGACGAAGACAGCGACTTTATACAGTTGCAGCACGGGACGAATACGATCCGTTACACTGCAGACGCCGGGGAAGATTACATGAACGTAACAATTTCGTACCGGTTCCGCTATTTGGGGGTGTGATATGGAAGCCAGAATTTACGACAGAGAATTGAACTTCAAAGGGGTAATAGAAAATCACACTTCCTTAATCTGGTGCCGGAAGTATTACGTACCGGGAAACTTTGAGATCCACGCGCCGATCACAGACCGGAACTTGCAGTTGTTGGCAAAAGGGAACATCATTTCAAAACGCGGCAGCGAAGAAGCCGGAGTGATTGAGGACATAGAGAACGAAGAAAGTGACATTAAAAACGAGATCACGGCAAAAGGGCGCTTTCTTTCGTCCTATATGGATCGAAGGCTGATAAAGTCAACCGTGAATTTTTCCGGCAAGATTGAAGTTGCCATGCGGCAGTTATTGGAAGGGGCGACACCGATCCCACTTGTGGAGTTGGGAACGCTGAATGGTTTTTCCGAAACAGTGGAATTTCAAGCCACAATGAAAAATCTTATGCTATACGAAACCAAACTTGCAAAGGCGGGCGCGATCGGGTACCGGTTCCGGCCGGACTTCCGGTTGAAAAAGATTTTGTTTGAAACCTACAAGGGGACAGACAGAACAACGGCGCAGGGGGTAAATTCGCGCGTTATCTTTTCGGAGAGTTACAACAATCTGAACAATGTTATTTACAAATATAACGATCAGCAGTACCGCACAAAAGCGATCGTCGGCGGCAAAGGCGAAGGAGCGGCCCGCGTTTATGTGGAAGTCGGCGGCGGTACCGGCTTAGATCTTCGCGAAATATTCGTGGACGCAAAGGACATTCAAAGCGAAGGCATGACGGCGGCAGCGTACCGGGCAGCACTGACACAAAGGGGGAATGAAGCCCTTGCAACAAATATCATTGCCGAAAGTGTCGAGTGCGAAACAGAAGCAGATATAAATTTCAAATACAAGGTTCATTACGACTTGGGGGACATAGTGACCGTAAAGAAGAAAAAATGGGGAATTACGCTAAACCAGAGGATCACAGAACTTCAAGAAGTTTATGAATACGGCGGTATGTATGTAGTACCAACAATGGGCGACGCATTACCGGAAAAAATAGATTGGAGTGACAAATAAATGGGACAGTACGCAAACTTTTACAATTCCAGAAGCGGGGACCGCGTTTACAACGCTGACAGCATGAGCGAATGGCTTTTGCCGTTCTTCACGACCGGCGTTTTCAATAATTGTTTCGCGATCACGGCAAACGACGATATGAGCGTAACAGTCGGCGGGGGCTATGTGAACATCAAAGGAAAGACGAAACATTTTGAACAGGCGCAGATCTTCACCCTTGAAAAAGCGTCGGGAACGTTGGCCCGGATCGACAATGTGATTTTGAGAAGGGACGACACGGAAAGAGATTTCTATATCTTCATTGAAACCGGCGGTTTCTCAAAAAATCCGGTAGCACCGGAGATTGTAAGGACCGAAGCGATCCACGACCTGAAATTAGGTGAAATTTATGTGGACGTGGGAGCAATCAAGATCACGCAGGAAAATATAACCGATACGCGAATGAACGCTGACGTTTGCGGGTGGGTTATGGCAACCGTGAAAGAAATTGACTTTTCGCAAATCACGGCGCAGTTTCAGGCGTATTTCACACGCTATCAGGCGAATATTACGCAGGAATTTAACGCCTACATGGAACAAATCGTCAACTTAGAGGACAAAGGCGCCGCCGCTTTCCGCGATATGCAAAGCCAGTTTGACGCCTACGCGCAGCAGCAGCAGGACGCCTTTTCGGAATGGTTCGACGGGATAAAGGATCAGTTATCAGCGGACGCGGCCGGGGCGCTGCAAAATGCAGTAAATGATCTGACGGCGCACATTAAAAACCTTGCGACAAAGATCACCTTTGAAAATCTTTCAAAGGAAACCGGGGAAATCAAGATTGACATTGTAAACGGTAATACCGGAACAACGACAACGGCCACATTCGCAGAAGGCGGCAAAACCTACCTGACGGAGCCGGGAGAATACACGGTGGAGCCACAGGCAGACAATTTATTGATTATCCCGAAAACCTTCATTCTGGATCACTCACAGACCACGGAAACACTGATTTTCAGTATTTACGACAAAAACGCCTTTGCTGCTATTGGCGGCTATGTGGGCGCTTATGTATCAAAAAATTAAAGTAAAGGAGAAGAACACATGAAAGGATTTCCGAAAGTATTAAAAACGGCGCAGGACGTGAAGAACTGTAAAGCCATGGTTGAAGCCGGGGAACTGGCAGCAGAAGACCTTCTGGCAGCGATCGAAGCAATCGAAAACCAGAATTATATTAAATGCCCGATCCGCGAACTGTCAGAGGATAGAAAGACGGTAACGATCGGTTATTGCAGCGAAGCGGCAGCAGGTGGCAAGGTGACAGCGGGCGGCGTGACAGCCACAATTCAGACCGTGGAACATATCAACGGAGAACCCGACGAAGAAGGGAAGACAGAGAAGGAAACAACGGCCATTACGATTTCAAGAGCGATCGCGGCCGGTTCCGATTTCTTGAAAATCGCGAACGCACCTTCTGTATACGAAGATCTGGACATGACCGCGGAAGAACTGGACCAGATCAAAGAAGAATTAAAGCAGCCTGCAGAATAAGAAAGGAGAAAAGAGCATGAAACATTTTCTTTATGATGAAACAATGCTGAACACGAAGGCCCGTATCACAACGGCAAAACTGGCCGCTATTAGCGACATTGTGGCGCAGAAGGCGCAGTACATCACCGCGACGGGATCCGCGGTGCCTGACGAAGTGACCGTGGAAGCGGGGGTAATTATTTCCGTGGGGCCTTCGATCTTTGAAACGGCATTAACCAAACTTACGGCCGCGAACCTTGACACCGGGACCGGTTTTGAAGCGGGAAGCGACTATTATATTTATTGTTGCGATCCTTCCAACGGATCCGACACACTGGATCAGGACGAAATTTTTGTGATTTCCAAAAACACCACATACCCTTCCAGGTACACGGCAGAGAACAGCCGAAAAGTGGGCGGCTTTCATTACGGCATTGTAAGAAATGTAAACAGCAAAGGAAACCCGATCAGCAGCGCCGGAACCGAAAACGGCAGCGGTTGGGAAGGAAACGTATATACCGGCATTGTGCCGAACAGCGTATGGACCACGAAGCACCGCCCGAAGTGCGACGATCCTTCCGGCATGGTGTATTTAGGGAACGGCTTATGGGGTGACATTTATTTGTCGTCCGACAACGGAAACGACGGTTTACAGTCGAAGTACAACGCGAACCCGCTCACCGGCACAGAGGGGCTTAACTGGTATATCGCAAACGAGAAGGCCCGCCGTGTAGGGAAAAGGCTTCCTACATACGCAGAATTTTGTCAGGCTGCCTTCGGAAGCCCGGAAGGAAAGGACGACAACAACACCTACGCATGGAGCGCCACCGGAAACACCGGAAGACAGAAAACGGGCTATGTAAAGAACGCCATTTCGGCGCTTAATATCCGCGATCTGGTGGGTAACGTCTGGAAATGGCTTGACGAATTTTGTCTGGATCCGACGGCTACGACGTGGGCGTGGCATGACGTATTAGGCGCCGGACACGGCGACGCTTATATGCCTTCGTCAACTGCCCTTCGCGCGCTCATTGCGGGCGGGTATTGGAGCGACGGCGTCCACGACGGCGACCGCGCGGTGAGTTGCTACTATTACCCGTGGCACGTCTACACGCCCGTTGGCGTCTGGTGCGTTTGTGACGCGCTGTAAGCAGAAGGGGCGCCCGAAAGGGCAGCCCCTATTTTCCGGGAGAGAATAACACATGGGAGAATATAAGAGCAGAAGCAAGAGCGCAACCGAAACAGCGGAAACAACGGCGGTTATGGACTACACGCACACGGAAGCGAACCAAATGGCCTATGATTTCTCAATCTATCTTCACGAAAAGTTGAAGAAATTTCCGCATTATGAAAAATTCACGCTTCAAAAGGACATTCGGGAGAGTATCGACGGAATGTTGGACGAAATAGAAATGTATGAAATCACAAAGGTTATAAGCCACCTTTACACCGCGGATCGGTTAAAACGGCGCCTTGTGCGGAAATTACGACTTGCACACGATCTAAAATATTCGGCCATGAATAACGACGCCTATTTATATTGTGCAAAGCAGGCCGGAGCGATCGGCGGGAAAATTGGCGGCCTGATTAAATCGGCGACGGAAGCGAAGAAGAAATAAAAATATTTTGGGGCAACCGTTAATTCGCACCTTCACGCGCTCATTGCGGGCGGGAATTGGAACAACGGCGTCCACGACGGCGACCGCGCGGTGAATTGCAACAATTACCCGTGGAACGTCAACACGAACATTGGCGTCTGGTGCGTTTGTGACTTGTAAAGCATTTTAGACCGCGCGATCCCCGGATCCACGGCAAGGGTTATATATTTCATAATCATAATATATAGTCAGACGGTTTGCACAGACGGCCGAAAGGTCGTTCCCGTTCCGGCGAGAACCGGACAAAAGCAAAATAGCACAGCCTAAAAGTAGGGCTTAAAGGTACGAAATGAGGTAGGGCAAAATTAAGACAATTAAAAATCTGATAGACAAGATCTGCACTTTCCCGAACGCCCTGAAAGCATATCACAAGGCCAGAAAGTGCAAACGGTACCGGCCGGACGTTTTGGAGTTTGAAGCGAACCGCGAAGACAATTTATTTCGCGCGATCGAAGTTTTGAAGGACGGAACGTATCAGCCGGGAGAATACCGGGTTTTCAAAGTATGGGAGCCGAAAGAAAGGATCATAATGGCTTTACCCTTCTTCGATAGGGTAATACAACACATGATCGTAAATTTCATTGAACCTATATTTGAAAAGCGGTTCCTGTTTCATTCCTACGCCTGCAGGAAAGAGAAGGGCGTACACGAAGCAAGCAAAACACTTTCAAAATGGCTTTACGAACTGGAAGTGGTGCAGGGTAAAAAGATATATGCAATAAAAGGGGATATACACCACTATTTCCAAAGCGTTTCACACGACATTTTAAAAGCGGAAATCCGGCGGTATATTTCCGACAAAGCATTATTGAAAATCCTTGACCGGATAATAGATCACAACGGGATTTTCCCGCCGGGTGTAGGAATACCGGTTGGGAACCTGACTTCACAATTATTTGCGAATGTCTATTTGAACAAATTAGATCAGTTTGTAAAACACGAACTGAAAGTGAAATACTACGTCCGATATATGGACGATTTTATTATTCTATCGGAAGATCCGGCAGAGTTGCGGCGCCTTCTGGCAATCATTGAAGAATTTTTGCGCCGGGAATTGCGGTTGGAACTGAACCCGAAAACAACGATACTTGCAGCAAAGAACGGAATAAACTTCGTCGGGTATATCCATTATAAAGACCATAAGAAGATCAGAAAGGACGCAAGGCGGCGCCTTACAAAACTTCTGAAAGCCTTTGAAACCGGGGAAGTGGAACTGGAATATTTCGACCGGTCAATAGAAAGTAGTTTCGGCCACATGGAACACGCAGACACTTATAATTACATAAGGGAAACAAAGAAAACCATAGAAGAATTGAAGGAAAGGAAGGCAGTATGAAAACAGGTCAGAAATTGCCGGACTTTCCTTTTATTATGTTTTTGAAAGGTGGTGAGACTATGGAAAGGTTGATCGTTATCTATGCAGAAGCGGAAGGGAATACATTCTTGCAGTTGGTATTGATCGCGGTTGTTTTAGACACTATTTTCGGAGTGTTAAGAGCAATCAAGGAAAGGAAGTTCAATTCTAATTTCGGAATTAACGGCGCGATCCGCAAAGTCGGAATGTTGGTTTGCCTTCTGGCCCTTGTGGTGGTG
>OIPU01000338.1_pt1 | contig 8000 bp, 8 predicted proteins | sample 1607941 | NCBI WGS metagenome assembly OIPU01 (sample SAMN02674698, study PRJEB24791) | human gut metagenome, SKBSTL036 | isolation source: stool | host: Homo sapiens | place: USA | reverse complement strand
ACTGCTGCGGCTGTTTATTGAGAAGATCGTGGTTCACGAGAAAGAGGTAAAGTGGTCTAAGCACGCGCCGCAGACCGTGGAGATCCACTACAACGGCATTGGCTATGTCGGCAGCGGCCAGCTGGATGTGGAAGAAACGATGGAAGCACCGGACCCCCTACAAACCAAGGAAACGGAAGAACCCCGGCAGGCATCGTAGATACGATGACCTGCCGGGGTATCCCAGGAATCACTTGTTACCCCTGTCAGGGGGGAACAAAAGGTAAAACTTTTTTACTCTGCGTAGTACCTCGGTCTACTGATAGATGTAAAGCCCTCCAGACCAGTAACGACCACATTGTTATAGCCGCTGGCGCAGTGGATGATCAGCAGCTCTCCGTTTGCGTCCCTGCCGCCAACGATGCCCACATGGGAATTATCCGGGTAGAACACCAAGTCACCGGGCTGTGCGTCTGCCCACGAAATTTCAGTGCAATAGTTGTGCTGCATCGTGGCCCCGCCGCCATGGCCGATGACATAGCTGCCGCCGGACTGATTGTAAAACACCCAATCCACAAAACCGCTGCAATCCAGTCCGTAGGGGCGGTAAGTTCCGGTGGTGGAGCTGCCTGCCGCAGTGACCTGCCGCAGCTCGCCCCATCGGGCGTCCCAGCCAATCACGAGGGATTTTCCTCCCCAAAAATAATTCACCTTGCCGACAAGAGAACAGGCGGTGCGTACCACCGCTTCGCGCTCCGGCGATAGATCTTCCGGCAGACTGCGGATAAGCGCCGCCGTATCCCCGCTGACGGAGTACACATCCTCCAACAGCTCCAGCAGAAGCCCCCGCTGCTCCAGCAGCTCGTCCAGCGCTGCGATCTGGTTGCGGTTGAAATGATACTCGGTTTTCATCTCCTCTGCCGTTTTTGCGGTAATGGTGATATAGAGGTTTCGCTCCGTCCATCCGTCATCATCGCCACTGCCGGGGTGATGAATGATCTCAACACGATGGGTAATGGTGGTCATGTCCCAAAAGACGGCTTTCAGGCGAGCGATGCGGTCGGAATCCATGGTGGCCACGTCTGCGGCGTCTGCATCTGCTCCGGCCACCTTCACCGCGAACACCGCCAGCACCTCCACCCAATCGGCAGACTGCCCGGTCACGGAGATGGAGTCGTAGCTGTCCGCTGTTTGCAATTCCTCCAACCGCTCGTTATACTCATAATTGACCTGCGCCACCGCAGCGGAGATCGGCACAACGCCCGCCTCCCGGCTCTCGTTGGAAAAAAGGATGCCGAAGGGTGACGCCACGATTGCCGCCACAAGGATCACCGTCAGGAGCAGCACCAGCACCACCGCACCGCCGCCTGCCGACAGGATCGAGCTGACCGCAGACGCCACTCCTTTCCCGATTTCTTTCACTGCCTGGACTGCCACGCTGCCCAGCTTTTTGGAAGCCCTTCCGCCGCTCTGCGCGGATTCCTGAAGCATCTTCCGCTGCGCCTTTCTCTGTGCCGCCGCCCTTGCGCGGCGCGTGATGATTGCATTGTTCGGCGTTGCGTGGTCAGTTGGTCGAACACGCATGGTGCGCGTGACCTTGGTCATGACCTGTCCGCTCTTGGGGGCAGGACCGCCCTTGACCGATGCGCCCGAATTGCCTTTCTGCGGAGGGGCCGTTGTGCCTCCACGGTCGGACGGTGGAGGTACAATGTGCCGCTCTGCTGTTCTTTTCTCGGCAAGGTTCCGCCGATAGGCGGCTTTTGCGTCCTGTATGGCTTTCTGCCGCCCACGCTCCTGCGGGGCGGCATTTGCGCTTTTTGGACCTCCGCAATTTTGCGGAGGTACGGTCTGATTTCCGACTTCGTTTCGTGCAGCGTGTGATTGCGGCGTATCGGGCAAGTTTCTTCCTGCCGGTGTCACACGGTTCGTGGTTTCGAGCGTTTCTGCCGCAGTACGGCTTTCCGACGCACTATTCCTACCTTGCCGTTTCTGCTCCTGATAGCGCTTTATCATACGCCGCGAGGCATCCGCCGCCCCAGCCGCACCACGGCGCATATTTTTCTCCACGCGGTCGGTGGCGTAGCGCACAGGATCATGGCTCTCCGGCTCCTTTTCCCGCTGCCGCTTGTCCATGTGCTGTTTCAGAAGGGAATCGGCGTCTTTAGGCGCGGGGTTCTTCAACTTTGCCTTTGGCGTGTCCATGCCGGGTTTGATCTTCAAGTCCCGCATAGCGTCAGTCCTCACCGGGGCGTGTTGACATTAGGCGGTACAGTTCTGTATTTTTGGGCAGCTCATTGGCGAAAGGCACGATGGCCCCGCCTACCTTGATGAGTCCATGACCGGCAGGGGCGTTATCCACATAGCTCATCTGCGTATCCGATGCCCCCAGCAGGCGGGCAAGCTGCTCCCGGTCGGTGGTGGCCTGATTGAGCATCAGCAGGAACTCGGAGTTTGCGAACATCATACGCGCTGTATTGGACAGCAGACATTCCTCCACATTCTGTGTGATACCGGTGAGCGTCGCGCCGTATTTACGGAAGCGCTTCCAGCACTTGTAGAGGAATTCGCTGCTGTAATTGGTAATACTGCGTCCGCTGCCGCTCCCGTTGGCGAAAAACAGGTAGATCTCGTCGATGTAGACATGGGTGTATTTTCCCTCTCTGCGGTTCTGGATAACGCGGTTGTAAATGGCGTCCAGCATCACCAGCAGGCCCACCGATTTCAGATTTTCACCCAGGTCCTGAATGTCAAAGCAGAGGATACGGCTTTTTGTGTTGATATTGGTCTGGTGGGAAAAAACATTCAGACTGCCCACTGTGAACAGCTCCAATGCCAGCGCGATACGGTGCGCCTCCGGGTTGACCTGCTTCATCAAATCGTCATAGAGGTCTTTCAGCGTAGGCGGCTGACCTTGGAAATTCTTGATGTACTCCCGATAGATGTTTCCCACGCTGCGGTCGATGATGGACTTCTCCTGCGGCTCGATCTTGTCCGCGCCCATGAGCTGCTCATACAGCGACATGATAAACTCGGACTTCATCACCAGCGGCTCCTTGCCGTCGCCATACCCCTCGGACAAATCCAGCGCATTGATGTGACAGCCGTTTGGGTCAGAGGCAGAAATGGTGATGACCTCGCCGCCCAATGCCCGCACCAACTCGCCATATTCACGCTCCGGGTCCACGATGATAATATCATGGTCGGTGGAGAGCGCCAGCGCGGAGACCTCCTGCTTGGCCGCCATCGACTTGCCAGAGCCGGACACACCGGTAATAAAGCCGTTGCCGTTGAGCAGGTTTCCGCGGTTGCAGACGATGAGGTTATGCGATACGGCATTGACACCGTAGTAAATACCGCCCGCGTCCTGGATCTCCTGTGATTTGAACGGCATGAGAACGGCAGTACATTCCGTGGTCAGGGTGCGGGTTGCCTCAATGCGCTTTAAGCCGAGGGGCAGCACCGTGTTCAGTGCGTCCTCCTGCTGGTAGCGCAGAATGTTAAACTGACAGCCCCGCGCCCGCCCGATGGCTTGCAGGGCCTCGGTGTCCTGGTCAAGCTGTTCGAGGTTGTCCGCCAAATGCGTCAGCGTGACAAGTGCCAGCATCATGCGCTGGTCGCGGCTCATGAGGTCGTCCATGAATTCCTTCGTTTCGCTCCGCATCTGCTCCAAGTCATAGGGGATATTGGCGGTAAAATTGTTGTTCTGATTCTGCCGCTGCTGCCAGCGGGTAATATCCGATTCCACGGACATGATCCGCTTGCGAATATCGCTCACTGCTTCGTCCATGGCCACAGGGATAATGTCGATGGAAAGCATCATGTTCCGAGGATAGTCCATCAGCTCCGTAATCATCGCATCAGAGATAAAGCTGGCATACTCCCGCAGGAACAGGGTACGGCCCACATGATCGCCCAACTCATAGTGATTTTTTTGAAAGGAAATACAGTCCGGGGCGATGCAGTCCCGGAAGTCATGGCCTTTGCGTATGGTGTCCTCCAAATTGAAGCGGAATAGCTGTTCCTCGCCGGGACGATAGAAGTCGTGCAGAAGCCGCAGGCGGTCATTGACCGTGATCTCCCGGACACTGGATGACATACGGGAAAGCCCCGTGGTGAGGTCAGTTCCAACACGGGAGAAGAATGCGCGGGCCTCCTCCACGCTTTTCTTTTCTGCCGAAACGGTGATGTACTTCTCCTGAATGAGATTGTTGCTCTCCGCCGCCTTACCCAACACAAGCGCGTTATACTCGTTGCGGTAGAGATCGCGGCGGTCGCCCTGCATGGGCATGAGCAGCGTCCGACCGAAGTCCTTTTGATTGAGCTGACGGTTAAAGAGCGTGATCTTCGCCGTGGCTCCGATGGGCAGCGAGTTCAGGAAAGAGCAGTAGGTCATAAAGAGTTCCCGCTGCTTTTCCGGGGAGGCCACGGCGTAATTGACATCAAAAAAGCGCCAAGTTTTTGAAAACTTGCCGCTTACCTGAAACACGCCGTCTTGATAAATGCGTTTGATGGGAATGGATTTCTGGACGCTGCGGGGAACGGAAAAGGCGTCCCGTTCCGCGCTGCGCCGATGCTTGAAAAAGATCAATGTTTCTTCACCTCTCGTTTCATCGCTTCTTCATAATAGTTTTCCGCTTTCCAGACACGCTTGCCTGCCATGATGACCTCGGATTTTAGCCACGCCCACAAGAATTGCTCCAGCGTGAGGCCGTTGTACTGAAAGAATCCGGCAGCGGCCACGGGAGCCGCGCCAACGATGCACACCCAGCTTACCGTTTCACGATCCAGCACGCGGCTCAAGCTGAAATACAGCGTCACAGCAACGCCCACCGCCAAAACGGAACATACAAACTGCCGCACGGACAGTCCAAAAAAGAGCGTTTCGCGGTAAGCTCGAATTTCCTTGTTGATTTTGATTTCCATAATCAATCTCCTAAAAAAGAAAAGCAAGCAGCGATGGGCTACTTGCTTTTCCTGTCTATTTAATAAAATGTATAGTTTTAATCCTCGTCAGCGGCACTGATCCTGCGTTTTTCTGTTCTTCTCAAATTTGGCAACGGCTGACTTGTCGTAAAACTTCATAGCATCTATTCCGTCGTACTCTTCTTTTTTCACCAGATAATTTCTTGTGATGCCGTGCTTTTTACAATAGTTCAGATACCTTTGCATTCCCTTCCAGCAGGAATTTTCCTTATCTCGATTCTGCTCATCAACCAGATATTCCGTTGCATTCCAAGCGGTACAATGGAAAAGATCAGATACCGATAAAATCGAGTATCCTTGCTCCAGTTTTCCAAAGAAGTCTCCTTCCACATCAAACAAGGTCAAGTCATACCACATAGCCTGCTTCTGCCTGATTCGCGGCTCGTCTCTCCAAACCTGAAATTGAAGTTCAAGCCCCATATCCTCAACAAATGCATGAGCGATCACCTCTTTAGGAAAAGCATCGCCCTTAACCATGATACAGCCCAAAATGTACTCCTCGTTGCCGTACTCGTCGCGTCTTTGCTGATACTCTTCCGTTCGTTTCAGCTCTCGCTCCACGATACGAATGATCTTCTCACGGTAATTATCCATAAACGTCTCCTTTATAGTCCAAGCATTTCCTTTGCGATGTGGTCGGCTGATTTGACCAGGCCCACCAGCACCAGCAGGTTGAATATGACCTCGCCCAAATAGCTCCACACCTGCGTCACTACGGAGGCACTGCTATCCACCACCGGCGTACCGCTGGAGGAAAAAGCCGAAAAGATGATGCAGGCCAGAACGATCACCGCCCCTTCCATGCACACGCCCACATAACTCCGCAGAAACGCCTTGCCGAAATGGGAAGTCCCCTCTCCGGCAAATGATGCCAGTGCCACAGGCGAGAGTGCAGCGTACATATAGATCTTAAAAAAGCGCCCATAGACGGTGAGGATCATAATGAAGGCCAGCACTGTGATCATCAGGCTTCCCAGCAGCGTCACCAGCCAAAGCGGGATACTCGCCAAAAAGCCCACATCTCCGATGGCGTCCGCGATTTCCTGCGGCAGCGCCACGGATGCGCCGGTCAAGCCGCCTACGCTGCCCGCCGCCGTTGCCACAATGCCGCTGCACACATCAAATACATCTACCAGCAAATCCATGCCGTAGGTGATACCCAGCTTTGCCAGCACAAAGTAGATAAAGTGCCGCAGCAAATGCTCCGGCCTTTGAAAGTCCCGAAAGCCGGAAGCGCTGCGAAAGATACCGATGGCAAAGAACAGCACCAGTAGCCCGTAGCCGATGGCCTGCATTCCGCCATTGATGGTCACAATGGTCTGCCAGATGGTGCCACCCTTGAAGGTCTGGGGTGATTCCGTCAGCAGTGACCACATTTCCGTCATTTTACTATTCCAAACGCCAAAGGCGTTGGTCAGGTTTTCTACGATCCAGTTATTATCCAAATGAAAATCACCTCCCACAAAGGAGCCGGGAGATCCGCCGCAAGGCAGTATCTCCCGGCTCTTTTTATCAGATCGCGCCGATGGCGGTCAGAATTTCCTTTGCAAAGGCGATCATCAGCCCACCAAACAGGCAGAGAAAGCCCTGCGTTCTCTGGCTGGCATCGTGGGACTGGATCGACATACCCACCTGCACGATGCCCCAGCCGAGAATAATGACGCCCAGCGCCTTGATGATGCTGAAGATAAAATCGGAAAGATTGTTTACAATGTCCAGCGGATCGCCGCCCGCCGCCATCGCGGGCGTGACGCAGCAAAGACAGAGAACAGCAGCCCCAGCCGCCGTCCAATAACGCCGCTTCACCTTATTCGGCTCCATCGGTTTCCAAAGGTTCTTCTTGTTCAGATTCATGTTTAGGTTCCTCCATGTCAATAAAATCATAATCATCCAGTGATTTGAACGCATAGGGCAGGTCAGGCAGTGCGTAATCCGGCGCGCCCTGCGGCTTGTGGATATAAGGCTTTGCCTTACCGTCCGTCGTCAGCTTAATGTTGGGATGGCGCTTGATGTTGTACTTTTTGTCCAGTACAGGATCTTCCCCTCGTATAAACAGGATCGCTTTATGGGTGTCCAGTTTTCGTACCTCGTCAATGGTCATCAGGTCGCGGCCCGTCTGCTGGAAGTTGGTAGAGCTGGAGCCGCTGCGTCCCTTCGTTTGCCCTCGTGTGCGTGTGGCGATGGTTTCCTTGCCCAGCAGCTTTACGATAAACTCCAACGAAGTCGGCTCGTTGCCGCCGCCGAGGAACAGCAGCGTGTCGCAGTTGCCGATGATGCTTTCCCATTCCTTTTCGTACAGCGCCTTGATCTGCTGAATGTTCTGCACGATGATGTTCAGCCCAATATTGTAGCTGCGGCAGGTAGCCAGAATCTTCGGATAGCTCTCCGGCTGGGCCACATTCGCCCATTCGTCCTGAATGACACGCACCGGCACAGGCAGACGTCCGTTGTGTTTCTCGTCCGCCCTGCGGTAAAGCGCCTGAAAGCATTGGGTGTAGAGCATTCCCACAAGGTAGTTCATGCTGCTGTCATCAACAGGGATCACGCAGAAGATGGCTTTTTTCTTCTCACCCAGGCTGCCAAAGTCCATCTCATCCACCATTGTCATTCTGGCATACTGCGGGATATTGAAGGTGGCCAGCCGCACGGCGGCGCTTACCAAAATGGATTTTGCGGTCTTGCCAGAGACGAAAAGTCAAGGACTTTTTCATCAAATTCAAAAAGAAGTCACATTTTGCGGACTTCCTCACGGAGCAGACGCTTGATTTTGTCCTCCATCGTCTCTTTTGCGGTCTGGCTGAAATGCACACGGACGATATAGGTGGTCTTGCCGATCTGCTTTCTGACAGTCGGGCAAGGGGTGTTGTTGGTGGTGCTGTGAGTTGCGGTATTGTTCATTCAAAATCCTCCTGTAAATGAAAAATGCCCGGTGACTTTTCATCATCGGGCGGTGTCGGTATAAGGGAACAAGGCAAGGCGGCAACATTAAGGTATCTATAAAAACCTTGCCGTCTTTGCCACGCTTGCCGTGTTCCTGT
>OIPU01000337.1_pt1 | contig 8009 bp, 7 predicted proteins | sample 1607941 | NCBI WGS metagenome assembly OIPU01 (sample SAMN02674698, study PRJEB24791) | human gut metagenome, SKBSTL036 | isolation source: stool | host: Homo sapiens | place: USA | reverse complement strand
CTGCGCAGCGGCTCTTTCGTGCCGGGCTTGCCCTCTCCGTCATTGCTTCGCAATGACACCTCTCCCAGAGGGAGAGGCTTTCAGAACGATGAGCAGGGCAGCAGCTTACTCCACGCTGATCATATAGTAGTAGACCGGCTGACCGCCGCGGATGTGGCTGACCTCAACGTGGTTGGGGCATTTTGCCTTGACGATCTCGGTCACCTTCTCGGCATCCTCGTCGGAGACGTCGCAGCCGGAGATGATGGTTACGAAGCTGGAATCCTTCTTGCACATACCGCGGGCCAGACGATAGGTGGCCTTGGTGATGTCGTTGGAGGTGGAGACGATCTTGCCGTTCTCCAGAGCCATGATCTCGCCCTTCTTGATGCGCTTGCCGTCGTACTCGCTGTCGCGGGCGGCGTAGGTGATGAGGCCGGTGGAGACCTTATCGGCGGCAGACATCATGTTGATGGTGTTGGCCTCGACGGTAGCAGAGGGGTCGAAGTTCAGCAGAGCGGTGATGCCCATGGGGACGGTGCGGGTGGGCAGAACGACCACCTGACGGTCAGCCAGCTTCTGAGCCTGCTCAGCAGCCATGATGATGTTCTTGTTGTTGGGCAGGACAAAGACGGTCTTGGCCGGGACGCTCTGGATGGCGGCAAGGATGTCCTCGGTGGCGGGGTTCATGGTCTGACCGCCGGAGACGACAGCGTCAGCGGCCAGGTCGGTGAAGACAGACTTCAGGCCCTCACCGGCGGCAACAGCAACGAAGCCATAGTCGCGGCTGGGGTCAACGGCAGCGTAGATGAACTCGCTGGCGGGGTCGGGCTTCTTCTCGGCGGAAGCCTGCTTCTCGAGGCTCTTGCCCTGCTTCTGGCGGGCCAGGAACTGCTCGTGCATATTCTCGATCTTGAAGTTGGTGAGATAGCCGTACTTGATGGCCTCGCTCAGGATCTTGCCGGGGTCGGCGGTGTGGACATGGAGGTTGATGACGTCATCGTCTTCGATGCAGACGACGCTGTCGCCGTTGGACTCGGCAAAGGCGCGCATCTTTGCGGCGCTTGCGCCCTCGTTCTTGTTGATGAGGAACTGGGTGCAGTAGCCGTTCTTGATGTCCTCGACCTTCATCAGATCGTCGGTGAAGACGCCCTTGCCGGCGTTTTCGGTGGAGAGCTTGGCCTTGTTGGGGACAGCCTCGCCGCCGGCCACGATAGCCTCACCGTGGAAGACCTTGCCCATGCCCTCGAAGATGATCATGATGCCCTGGCCGCCGGCGTCCACGACGCCAGCCTTCTTCAGGACGGGCAGCAGGTTGGGGGTGTCCTCCAGAGCCTTCTGACCGGCGGTCATCACGACGTCCCACAGCTCGGCCACATCCTCTTTGCCGCAGGCAGCAGCTTCCTCGGAAGCGACGCGGGCGACGGTCAGGATGGTGCCTTCGGTGGGCTTCATGACAGCCTTGTAAGCGCCCTCGACGCCCTTCTGCAGCGCAGCCACGATGTCGGCGGCGTCAGCCTCCTTTTTGCCCTCCAGAGCTTTGGAGAAGCCGCGGAACAGCAGGCTGGTGATGACGCCGGAGTTGCCGCGGGCGCCGCGCAGCATGGCGGAGGCGGCGGTCTTTGCGGCCTCGCCCACGGTGCAGCTGTCGTCCATGGCCTGCAGCTCACGGACGGCTGCGCCGACGGTCATGCCCATGTTGGTGCCGGTGTCGCCGTCGGGGACGGGGAACACGTTCAGCTCGTCCACGCGGGAGCGCTGGTTGTTGATGTTGTTTGCGCCGGAAATAATGGCGTCGCGCAGGATCTTACCAGAAATCATTGCTTTTTACTCCTTATATCTTCCCGGTACCCCCGGGCGGGCTTTGTCTCATCAGGCAACCACGTCATCGACCGATACGACCACGCGGGCGACTTTCAGGCCGGTGGCCTGCTCCACCTCGTCCTTCACGCGGTGCGAGATGGAACGCGCGGCGGTGGAGATGTTCAGCCCGTAGCTGACGGCAATGTGCAGCTCGATCACGAGACGGCCCTCTTCCTGTGTGACACGGACGCCCTTGGCCGAGTCGTCCACGCCGCGCACGGCGCTGCGGACACGGTCGGTCAGATCACGGGGGGCCATTGCGGCCACGCCGTAGCATTGTTTGGTTGCTTCGCCCACGAGCGTGGAAAAATACTCGGCTGAGAAGCTGACATCTCCCAGCGGAAAACGGGAAGTGATCATAGTCGCTCTGCTCCTTTTATTCATTATGATACCCCGGTCCGCACGGCGGCGGGGCGGTGCGCGGGCCTGAGAAGGCGGCGTACCACTTTTATTATACAACTTTATGAGGAAGCTGTACAGCATATAATTGCTGACAGAAAGAAAAAAGTCAGGCACGGCTTACCCGTCTCGGTCTGTTTCGACACTGCAATGCCGGTATACTGAAAGACAGACAGAGCCGCAAAGGGCCGCGTTCCTGTTGTTAGTATAGCACAAAATCCTTCGCAGTGCATCCATTTCGTGAATATTTATCCGACAAAACAAAAGGTGATTGTGAATAAAATATAAAAGATGGCGCAGGCATCTTTATCTTACTATGAAAAAGTGCTAAAATCTAAGGTGGCAAGAGTAAGACTGTATCCGGCGCAGGATGCCGGGGCATTCGGCTGCCAAGGTGCTGAAGACAGGAATTTGCTGCGGCTGCACAGGAGCTGCGGCCCCGGCGGCGGAAAAAGTTCATAATAGGAGTTGTTTTCATGAATATTCTGTTTTTCCTTTCCCCCAAGCAGGACCTGATGTATGTGTACGATGACTTCACCCTCCGCCAGACGCTGGAAAAATGGGAGAACAACCGCTACGCATCCATCCCGGTGCTCAACCGCAAGGGAGAGTATGTGGGAACTCTGACGGAAGGGGACATCCTCTGGGGGCTGAAAAAGTTCCACGGCCTCGACCTTGAGGCGGCAGAGGACATCCCCATCCGGGACTTTGCCCACAAGCGGGACTACAAGGCCGTCACGGTCACCACGAGCATGGACCAGCTCATCGAGGCGGCCATGAACCAGAACTTCGTCCCCGTCGTGGATGACCGGGGAATGTTCATCGGCATCGTCCGCCGTCAGGCCATCATCCGCTACTGCTACGACCGCTCCCGCGCTGCCGCCGCAGAGCAGCGCAGAAAGCCCGAAAAGCAGGAAAAACGAGTCCCGGTTTCTGCCGGGGTGCAGTAAAACAGAAAAAGGCCCCGCCGCTCTGCATGAAATGTGCAGGGCAGCGGGGCCTTTCGATGTCTGTGGGAAGGGGAGAGTGGTGCTTCAGCCCACGGTGAGGCTGGAATCGGTGAGCCGGTGGGTCAGGACAGCCTCGGCGTCCTCACTGCCCATAGCCAGAAGCTCGTCCACCGAGAGGGTGGTGGAGCAGAGGATGGTCTGGAAGGTGATGGTGTCGATGCCCTCAGCCCGCAGCTGACGCAGCGCGGCCAGCGAGATGCGGAAGGAGGCTGTGAACCGTCCGACGCAGACGGTGAGGGTATTGCCGCTCTGGGTGCTCGTGTAGGAGATGCGCTGGCCGTCCTTGTCGGTGACGACGAGGCCCGGGAAGACCGACTCCTGCACAGAGGCGCCCGCAGAGCCGCCGCCGGAAGAGGAGGTGTCCGCAGGGACGGGGTAGCCGGGGTCGGTGGGGAGGGTGATGTTGTTGCCCTCAGAGTCGGAGCGGGTGATGGAGCTGCCCTCAGCAAGGCCGGTGAACTCCTGCTCGCCGTTCATGTCGCCAATGGCGGCGTTGCCCTCGCCCGCCTTGGCAGCGATGGTCACTTTGCCCTCGAGGGTGATGTTTGCCTTGGCGTCGCCAAAGCCGCTTCCGATTCCCGCGCCGCCGGGAATTTTTTTCTTAGTCTTTTTGTCTATGCTGGATTCACCGCCGGTCGCGTTCACAGTGGGTGCGCCGCTCTCGTTGCTCTTGATGGTGATCTGGTTGCCGTTGCCGTCTTTGTCGTTTTTTGCACCGTACCCACCGCCAATGCCAGCGGCGTTCGAGCCGCCCCGTGCATCTTTGATGGTGACATTGCCTTCGATGGTCACGTCACCGACACCGAGCGCGCCGCCGCCAATACCTGCGCCATAGTTGCCGCCCGCAGCGGTACCGATCATTGCATTATCTTTGATGATTATCGTGCCGTCGCCAAAAGAGCCGCCGCCGATTCCGGCAGCTTGCTTACCGCCAGAGACATTATCGATTTTAGCGTTACCGGAGATGGTCACGTTGCCATCACCACGATAGCCGCCGCCAATACCAGCGGCGAATTTGCCGCCTTCTGCATTTTCAATGGTGGCGTTACCGGAAATATTCACGTTGCCATCGCCCTCATAGCCGCTGCCAATGCCAGCGCCGCCGTCTTTGCCCAAAGCGTTTTTGACCTGAGCATTGCCGGAGATGTCAATCGTACCGTGTCCGTTTGCACCGCCGCCGATGCCAGCGCCGCCGGTAGCATTGCCTGCGCCCGCGCCAGAGGAACCGCCAATGGATTCTTCGATAACGGCGTCACCAGTGATAGTGACTTTGCCGTTTCCAGAAGTACCGCCGCCGATGCCTGCGGCTTGATCGCCGCCCGTGGCGCGGATAGTGCCGCCGCTTATGGTAATATCGGCGTTGCCTCGATAGCCGCTGCCGCCAATGCCTGCCGCACTTTTTCCACCGACGGCTGTAATGTCACCACCAGTGATTTCGATTTTGCCAGAACTTACGCCGTAACCACCAGCACCGATACCAGCACCGTTTTGGATGCCGCCTGTGGCAGTCAGACTGCCAGCTTTATCATTGTCGTCCTGAATGGTCAGCTTGCCGCTGGTCACATTTCTTTCGCTGTCTACGGTCTGGTTGTGTTCAAGGGCGGCGTGTGCACCACTACCAGAGAGTTTGTTGTCGCCATCCAGCTCAATCGTGGTATTGCCGCTGCCGGTCACGCTCACGGCGGCCTTGCCGCCAGTAGCCTCGATGTTCACATCCTTGAGCGTGACCTCGACCTTATCGTCCTTATCTTTGGCCTCGATGGTCACGGTGTTCTCATCCGACGTGCCGGTGATGATGGTGTTGGTGTCCACCTTGTCGATGGTCGTACCCTGTGAGACCTTGTTCGTCCCTTTGGTCTCGCCTGCCTTCACGGTGATGTCACCATCCTCGATGCGCCATATATCGGCAAAAGCCGGGGCGGCAAGGGTGGTGAGCATTGCGGCAGTCAGGATAAACGCTGCTGCCCGCTGAGAGGCCGGACGGGGTGAATCGATCCCCCCCGTATGGAGAGGGCGACCCAGAACACGCATCGCAAGCTTACGATAAGACAGCATACAAAAACCTCCTTTGGATGTTGAAAAAATATGGACGTTTGATTGATACAATTATAGCACTTCTGGGGAAGTAAGCAAGCAAACCTGCGTGAAATGCTGCTTTTTGTGCGTGAATGACAAAAAACTATGAAAAATGCCGGCTTTTGCTTTTCTGCACAAGGCATGGTATACTGGAAAAGAAAAATCCGCCAACCCGGCGGGAAAAAGGAGAAACGGAAACATGAAAACGAAATTTGGCATCGTGGGCTGTGGTTTCCTCGGCAATATCGTGGCCGATGCGTGGAAGAAGGGCCTGCTGGAAGACTACGAGCTGGTGGGCGTCACCAGCCGCACCTTCGCTTCGGCAGAGAAGACGGCGGCAAGCGTGGGGTGTGCGGCCTGCGCGGACGTGGACGCTCTGCTGGCGCTGGAGCCAGAATACATCGTGGAAGCCGCTTCGGTGGAAGCGGTGCGTGCAATGGCCGTTCCGGTGCTGCGCCGGGGCGTGAACCTCGTGGTGCTGTCCATCGGTGCATTTGCGGATCTTGCGTTTTATGAAGAGGTCAAGCAGGCGGCCCGGGAGGGCGGCGCAAAGGTGCATCTTGCCAGCGGCGCCATCGGCGGCTTCGATGTGCTGCAGACCGTCACCCTCATGGCCGAGGCCCTGAAGCTGGACGAGAAGGCCGGCATCGAGACTCACACCGGTGCGAAGGGCTTCCGCAACACCCCCGTCTGGGCCGACCATCTGCTGACCGACACCGAGAAGACCACCGTTTTCACCGGCAGCGCCAAGGAAGCCATCGCAACCTTCCCGCGCCGGGTCAACGTCGCTGTGGCCACCTCGCTGGCCACCACCGGCCCCGACATCACCGGCGTGACCATGCACTCCGTACCCGGCTGGGTGGGCGACGACCACTGCATCACTGCCGAGATCGAGGGCGTGAAGGCCGTGGTGGACATCTGCTCGTCCACCAGTGCCATCGCCGGTTGGAGCGCCGTGGCTCTTCTGCGCAACCTCGCCTCGCCGGTCTGCTTCTATTAAAAAGGAGGGAGTCTCATGTTCAAGAAACTGGTGGCCATCGAGCCGGTCAGCCTCATCCCCACAGCAGAGGAAGCGCTGCATCAGTACGCCGAGCAGGTCGAGCTTTACCGCGATATTCCCGCCGACGACGAAGAAATTGTTCGCCGCATCGGAGACGCCGACGCGGCGCTGTTGAGCTATACCTCCCGCATGGGCAAAAACGTCATCGAGCGCTGCCCGAACCTGCGCTACATCGGGATGTGCTGCAGCCTCTACTCGGAGGAAAGCGCCAATGTGGACATCGCCTTTGCCCGGGAAAAGGGCATCAAGGTGCTGGGCATCCGGGACTACGGCGACCGCGGCGTGGTGGAGTACGTCCTCCACGAGCTGACCGGCCTGCTCCACGGCTTCGGGATGCCGATGCTCCACGACGAGCCGGTGGAGATTTACGGCCTCAAGGTGGGTATCGTGGGTCTGGGCGTCTCGGGCCGGATGATCGCCGATGCACTGACCTTCCTCGGCGCGGACATCTCCTACTACAGCCGCAGCCATAAGCCCGACGCCGAGGCCGCAGGCATGAAGTATAAGCCGTTGGACGCTTTGCTCCGGGAGAGCGAAGTGGTCTTTACCTGTTTGAACAAGAATGTCCTGCTCCTGGGTGAGTCGGAGTTCGAGGCGCTGGGGGAGGGGAAAGTCCTTTTCAATACCTCCATCGGCCCCGGCTTTGACTCCGCCGCGCTGGAAAAGTGGCTGGATAAGCCCGGCACCCACTTCTTCTGTGATACCTACGCCGCCGCAGGCCCCGTCAGCGAGGGCTTCTTCCGGCGGCCCAATGTCCACAGCCCGGGTGTCTCGGCAGGCCGCACCAGGCAGGCTTTCGTTCTGCTGAGCCAGAAGGTGCTGGCGAACATCGAGACGGCGCTGGGAGAATAAGCTATAACTTTTGAAAAGCCGCTGCATGGGAGACCGTGCGGCGGCAGACGACAACCCCATGAAGCTCATGAGCATTGCCATGAAGCCGCTGTGCGCTCCGCCGTTCCCGCTGGATTATATTGAGGAAATGACTGCCTTGATGGGCGGCGATGGACGGATGCGGTAAGCCGCAGCCAAAAACGAAAAGGTCGCTGTGTCGGAGAAGTGCTCTGCGGCACCGATGGAAAACTGGAAGAAACTGTGTCGGAGAAGGCATGAAAAAGTACAAAGATAGGGGAGAGTGCTTCGATGGACTATATCAGAGTCACCAAAGAAAACATCGACAGGGAACACATCTGTTGTGCCATGTCCGGCAAACAGAGCCTTGCCAAGAAAGAATGGCTCAAGCAGCGCTTTGAGGAGGGACTTGTTTTTTACCGCAGTGCAGAGCGCGGCAAATGCTTTATCGAGTACATCCCGGCAGAAAACGCATGGGTACCCATTGATGCAGCAGGCTGGCTTTATATCAACTGTCTGTGGGTCTCCGGTTCCTTGAAAGGTCACGGCTATTCCAGCGATCTGCTGGAAGAATGCCTTCGGGATGCCAAGGCGCAGGGCAAAAACGGCGTTTGCATTCTGTGTGCAGAGGGACGTAAACGGGAATTTCTCGCCGACTCCAAGTTTTTGACCCATAAGGGATTCAAGGTCTCAGACATCTCCGATTGCGGCATCAACCTCATGTATCTGCCCCTTGCAGAGAATGCCCGGCCGCCAAAATTCAAGATCGGAAG
>OIPU01000314.1_pt1 | contig 8434 bp, 8 predicted proteins | sample 1607941 | NCBI WGS metagenome assembly OIPU01 (sample SAMN02674698, study PRJEB24791) | human gut metagenome, SKBSTL036 | isolation source: stool | host: Homo sapiens | place: USA | reverse complement strand
TGCGCTACATGAACATCCAGCGCGGCAACTTCTTCGCCATCACCACTTCTCCCATCGCAATGGTCTTTGCAACGGTCGCTATTCTGGTCATCGTCTACTCTGTCTATAACCAGAGCAAGATCAACAAGCGTGCTGCTGCAAACGCCGCGAAGGAGAACGCATAACCCTCAACATCCAGACAAGCTCTGTCTTTTACATTCCCATGAAGCTGCGGCTGTCCCGTTCCGGCGGGGCGGCCGCGCTTCGCTTTTAGAGGATAATGAGAAAGCCCCCGGCAATGCCGGGGGCTTTCGTCGTGCTGTATTTTATTCTTCCGATTTGGGAGCCTCAGGGTGGCGGCACTTGGCCAGCATATCCAGCTCCGGCATCAGCTCGGTGCTGATGACCGAGAGCATCTGCTCCATCTTGTCGCAGTCCTCAGCCGGGAAGCGCTTGCGCACACGCTCGATGACCGTGTGCAGGTAAGAATAGCTGATGCTGTAGTAATCGATGTATTTCTGGGTGGGGCGCAGGAAGTATTCGCGGCGGTCGGTGGTGGACTGGATCTTCTCCACATAGCCCTTTTTGACAAGGCTGCCGATTTTATAGGCCGCGTTGGGGGTGGAAATGCCCATCATACGGGAAAACTCCGCAATGGTGGGTTCCCCCATCGCCATGATGCCCTCCATACAGAAGGACTCCACCGTGGTCAGCGTGGCTTCGCGGGTGGCAAAGCGCTGAAATACATTCTGATAAAAATGCAGCTTGAATTTTGTATAGACGTCCTGAAAGACTTCTTCCAGCATGGGGTTTTCCTCCAGTGAGCAAATAGCTCAAAAAATTTACTCTTTTGATAAGTATACCATGATTTGCGCCGGAGGGGAAGACAAAAATCTACGATTCCGTTAAGATTTTGTGACCTCTTCCTTCCCAGTATGGCCCATCCGCGCCCTGACGATGCTGAGCACGACGAGTTCGATGGCGATGGCACAGGCCAGCAGCACGAAGGAGGTCAGGGTGTTGGCGGCATCGCCGAGAACAGCCTGTGCTGCACCGCAGAGCAGATAGCAGCCCGCCGAGATGGCGGCGGCAGTCATGGCGTAGGGCAGCTGGGTGGAGACATGGTTCACGTGGCTGCAATGCGCGCCGGCAGAGGCCATGATGGTGGTGTCGGAGATGGGCGAGCAGTGGTCGCCGCAGACCGCGCCGGACAGGCAGGCGGCGATGGAGACCACCAGCATCTCACCCTCCGGGAAGGCATGGCAGACGATGGGGACCAGAATCGAGAAAGTACCCCAGGACGTGCCGGTGGCAAAGGCGAGGAAGACCGCCACCACAAAGATGATGATGGGCAGCAGGTACTGCAGAGCCGCCGCAGAGCCGCTGAGCAGGCTTGCGACGTAGTATTTTGCGCCCAGCAGGCCGGTCATGCCGGAAAGGGTCCATGCCAGCGTCAGAATGAGCATGGGGCTGACCATGGCCTTGAAGCCCTCGGGGATGCAGGCGGCGAAGTCCTGAAAGGTCATGACGCCCCGCACCCGGTAAAACACGAAGGTGAACATCAGGGCAATGGAGCTGCCCATCACGAGGCCCATGGAGGCGCTGCAGTTGGCAAAAGCGGTGACGAAGTCCACGCCCTCAAAGAAGCCGCCGGTGTACACCATGCCGAAGATGCAGGCCGCGATGAGCACCAGCACCGGCGCGATGAGGTCCACCACATGGCCGCGGGTGTCGCTGCCGTCGTCCGCGTCGTCGCCGTAGGGGCGGTCGTCGGTGGTGAAGAGGTCGCCCAGCAGGGCGTTATCCTCGTGCTTCTTCATAGGGCCGTAGTCGAGGCCGCTGAAGATGAGGAAGAGGCTCATCACCATGGTGAGGATGGCGTAGTAGTTATAAGGGATGGTGCGCAGGAACATGGTAAAGCCGTTGATGCCCGAGCCTTCCGGAACGGAGGATGTGACGGCGGCGGCCCAGCTGGACACCGGCGCGATGATGCAGACGGGTGCTGCGGTGGCGTCGATGAGGTAGGCCAGCTTTGCGCGGGAGACCTTCTGCCGGTCAGTGACCGGGCGCATGACGGAGCCGACGGTCAGGCAGTTGAAGTAGTCGTCCACAAAGATGAGGATGCCCAACAGCAGGGTGGCGAACTGCGCGCCCGCCCGGGTGTGGATGTGGGTGGAGGCCCAGCGGCCAAAGGCGGCGCTGCCGCCGGCCTTGTTCATCAGAGCCACCAGAATGCCCAGCATCACCAGAAAGACGAGGATGCCGACGTTGCTGGAATCGGACAGCTTGGACACCATGCCGCCGTCTTCGTTGAAGAAGAGGGTGGTCAGCGCCAGCTCAAGGTTGCCGTTGGCGTAGAGCAGTGCGCCGGTGGCGATGCCCACCAGCAGCGAGGTGTAGACCTCTTTGGTGTTCAGGGCCAGCACGATGGCCACCACAGGGGGCAGCAGGGACAGCGCCGAGCTGTACACGGCGCAGGTGTAGGTGGAAGGGTCGTCGATTTTGCCGGGCGTTGCGGCGGTACACCACAGCAGCAGGGCAAATACCAACAAAGCACCTACCCATGAGAGATTGGTTTTTTTCATGATAAACTCCTCAGGTGATTTTTTTGCAGCCTGCCGGGCAGACTAACTCCAAAGCCCGTGATGGGACACGGAAGGGGGTGTTGGCTGCGCCGGACTATAAAGCGATGTATTTAGAGCTGTTCCGTGCCAGCGAACAGGCGGCACGGCTTTTGCAGGAAGCTCAGGCCCGGGCCGAGCAGCAGCTGCTGGCTGCCGACCCGCCGCCCATCGAGCTTGCCGAGAAAAAAGAGTCTTAGCCCTTCTTGCTCTCGGCCTTGGCGGCAAACTTTGCGTCGTTGACCACAAAGCGCTCGTGGACGCCGCCGCCCACGGGGCCTTTCTCGTCGTACAGGGAGACTTTGAACACCAGCTTGCGGCCTTCCACAGCGGTCAGCTCGCTCTCGCAGGTGACGGTCATGCCCACGGGGGTGGGTGCGGTGTGCTCCAGCTCCAGCTTGGTGCCCACAGAGCCGCAGCCCTCATCCAGAGCGTCGGCGACGCTCATCCAGCAGGTCTTTTCGGCCAGCGCCACCAGTGCGGGGGTGGCGAAGACATTCAGCGTGCCGCTGCCCATGGTCTTGGCGGTGTTCTCGGGGGTCACGGCGACGCTCTGCTTGCCGCGGATTCCGGTTTCTAACATATAAAAATTCCCTCTTTCTTAATTTGTCGTGCTGCCGCGGTTTGCGGCAGATAATTTCACGTTTGTAAGGATACCACAAAATCCATGCCATTGCACCTGTTTTCTGGATTTTCCTTCAAAACTCTTTCCGTCTGAGGCCAAACGCGGTATCATAAGCTGGACAAGGAGGGAAAGAAGATGAACGATTTCTGGAAATCCTACGACATCACCCACGCCGAATACGGGGCCGATTACCGATGCTACCCGCTGTATGGCACGGTCCACCTCATGGAGCTGGCCATTTCGCTTGCCTTTATCGTGGGGGAGGCCCTGTGGTATCGCCGCAGTTCTGCCCGCACCCGGCGGCGCATTTTAGTCGGAGTCACCGCTTTGCTCCTGCTGGACGAAGCTGCCCTTCTGCTGGGGATGGCCCTGACCGGCCAGTGGAATTGGAGCTATCTGCCCCTGCACCTGTGCAATATCAATGTCTTCGTCTGTCTGTACAACACGATCACGGACAGAAACTGGTGCAAAGAGGAGCTGTATGCCCTCTGTATCCCGGGCGCAATGCTGGCCCTGCTCTGCCCCAGCTGGCTGGATGTCCCCTCTTGGTGGACGCTCATCAATCTGCACTCCGTCAGTATCCATGCCCTGCTGGTACTCTATCCAGTCCTGCTGGTGGCGGGCGGCTACCGTCCCAGTCCCCGGCGGGTGCCGCAGGTGCTGGCGTTCCTGTTCGGCTCTGCCCTGCCCATCTACTTTCTGAATAAGTCCCTTAACACCAACTTCTATTTCCTCAATGATCCCTACGGGAACATCATCACCAGCACCTTCACGGCCCTGCTGGGCGAAAAATATTATATCCTTGGCTTCCTGCCTGCCACCGCGCTGGCGCTGTTCCTCATGTATCTGCCGTGGGCGGCGGACTATAAAAAGAAGAAGCGGGCATGAATGCAGTGCTTTAGAAAAAGGCAGTTCGGTCAGGACTGCCTTTTTCTTTTGCCCTGAATCGCATCCTTCCTGCAAAATAAATCTGCAAATTTCTTGCGTTTTGCGGTTTGTTTTATCAATTTTAAGAGAATGCTGATTTTTTGCGCAAATCCCCTTGACAGGAGCCATACAGCGTGTTATCATGAACACATGAACAGATGTTCATATATTGAAGCGAAAGGATGACAACGATGGCTGAGAATGCTCTTGCCCCAGAACAGAAGCTGCCCAAGGCCCCGCCGGAGCTGCCGGACGATGAGGTGCTCTACGAGCTGGCCGATTTGTTCCGGGTGTTCGGCGATTCCACCCGCATCAAGATCCTCTACGCCCTCCACGACGATGAGCTGTGCGTGCAGGACATTGCAAATGCCGTCCAGCTCAGCCAGTCGGCGGTGAGCCATCAGCTGCGGGTGCTCAAGGACTCAAAGCTCGTCCGCTTCCGCCGCGACGGCAAGACCGTTTACTATGCACTGGACGATGACCATGTGCGCAGCATCCTCTCCATGGGCATGGACCACATCGAAGAGTGATGCCCCCAAAACGCTGCAAGCTCTGCCGCACCCTGCGGCGGAGCGGGGATATAGAAAGAAAGGCTGGTACTTATTATGAAAAAGAGCTACAAGATCGAAGTTGACTGCGCAAACTGCGCCCAGAAGATGGAGGATGCCGCCAACACGGTCGCCGGCGTCGCAAAGGCTACCGTCAGCTTCATGACCCAGAAGATGAACGTCGAGTTCGATGAGGGCGCGGACGTCAAGGCTACCATGCAGAACGTCCTCTCCGCCTGCAAGAAGGTCGAGGACGACTGCGAGATCTTCGGCATCTGAGTTTCGACTTATACTGCCGGGATGCGCGTGGAAAATGTGGAAAAATAAATCGGTTTTCAACAATTTCCACGGCGTTTTCAACATTCTGGACGCAAAAAAGAAAAATGAACGCGCATTTGAGGCTTTTTGCGGGAAAACCTCGTGGAAAAGCCGGGGGAAAGCGTGGAAAACAAGCCCCTTGTGGGGAAAACCTGTTGAATCTGAGAAAACTGCCCCAAAAGGAGGCTGGTACCCGTGACGAAAAAACAAAAGAAAATGCTGTACCGCATCATCGCCGCTCTGGCGCTGGTGCTGGTGCTCAAGCTGCTGCCGCCTCTGCCCGCGTCGGTGGAGCTGCTGCTCTACTGCATCCCCTACCTCGTGGTGGGCTGGGATGTGCTCCGCAAGGCCCTTCTGGGCATCAAGAACCGTCAGCCCTTTGATGAATGCTTCCTGATGGCCGTTGCCACCGTGGGCGCCTTTGCGCTGGGCGATTACGTCGAGGGCTGTGCCGTTATCATCTTCTACCAGATCGGCGAGCTGTTCCAGGGCGTTGCCGTCGGCAAGAGCCGCCGGAGCATCTCGGCCCTGATGGACATCCGGCCCGACTACGCCAACATCGAGGGCGAGGACGGCAAGCTGGAGCAGGTGGACCCCGATGAAGTCGAGATCGGCACCATCATCGTGGTCCAGCCCGGTGAGCGTGTGCCGATCGACGGCGTCATCGTCGAGGGCGCTTCCACCCTCAACACCGCCGCCCTCACCGGCGAGAGCCTGCCCCGGGATGCCCGGTCCGGCGATGAGGTCATCAGCGGCTGTGTCAACATGAGCGGCCTGCTCAAGGTCAGGACCACCAAGGAGTTCGGCGAATCCACCGTCTCTAAAATTCTCGACCTCGTGGAAAATTCCAGCATGAAGAAGGCCCGCGCCGAGAACTTTATCACCCGCTTTGCCCGGGTGTATACCCCGGCGGTCTGCTACGGCGCGCTGGCGCTGGCCTTCATTCCCCCCATCGTTCTGCTGCTGATGGGCCAGCCCGCCCGCTTCGGCGACTGGGTCTACCGCGCCCTCACCTTCCTCGTCATCAGCTGCCCCTGCGCACTGGTCATCTCTATCCCGCTGAGCTTCTTCGGCGGCATCGGCGGCGCCTCTGCCTGCGGCATCCTCGTCAAAGGCTCGACCTATCTGGAAGAGCTGGCCGATACCCGCGTCGTCGTCTTCGATAAGACCGGCACCCTGACCCAGGGTACCTTCAAGGTCGTCAAGGTCTGCCCCGTGGAGGGCGGTACCGAAGACAGCCTCGTGGAAGCCGCTGCGCTGGCCGAGAGCTGGTCGAAGCACCCCATCTCCCTGAGCATCAAGGCTGCTTATGGCAAGGACATCGACGCTGCCCGCGTCACCGACGTGGAGGAGCTGGGCGGCCACGGCGTCACCGCCAAGGTGGACGGCAAGCCGGTCGCTGCCGGTAATGCCCGCCTGATGGCAAAGCTGGGCCTCACCGTCCCCGATGTCCCCCAGACCGGCACCATCGTCCATGTGGCCATCGACGGCAAGTATGCGGGCTATCTGCTCATCTCCGACGTGGTGAAGCCCCACAGCGCACAGGCCATCAAGGGCCTCAAGCAGGCCGGCGTCCGCAAGACCGTCATGCTCACCGGCGACGCAGAGCCGGTGGCAAAGGCTGTCTCGGCAGAGCTGGGCATCGACGAGTACCACGCCGGCCTGCTGCCCGGCGATAAGGTGGACCAGATCGAGAAGCTTCTGGCCGCCAAGAACCCCAAAGAGATGCTGGCCTTCGTGGGTGACGGCATCAACGACGCCCCTGTCCTCTCCCGTGTGGATGTGGGCATCGCCATGGGTGCTCTGGGCTCTGACGCCGCCATTGAGGCCGCCGACGTCGTCCTGATGGATGACGACCCGGCCAAAATCGCCCTCGCCATGCGCATTGCCCGCCGCACCAAGAGCATCGTCTACCAGAACATCGTCTTTGCTCTGGCCATCAAGGCGGCCTGCCTGCTGCTGGGTGCTCTGGGTATCGCCAACATGTGGGCGGCCATCTTTGCCGACGTCGGCGTCATGGTCCTCGCTGTCCTGAACGCCACCCGCGCCCTCTACACGAAAGACCTTGTCAAGAAAGCCCCCCAGTGATCGCTGCATAAAAATACGAATGCCACCGGAGAAACAGGCCTGCTGCCTGCTGATCCGGTGGCATTTTTGTTTTTGAAAAAAGGTTCAGGCGGGCAGATGCACCTGCACAAAACGCTGCATCTCCGACTCCAGATTATTGACAAGGCTTCGGAAAGAGGGATGCTGTTGAAAGGCTCGCACCGGGTAAAGTAACTGCAATTCTGCCTCTACTCCTTTCTCCTGCAGAGGAACACAGACCAGCTCTCCGGTTTGCACACCGGAGTAGCGGTAGTGGGTCGGAGCAAAAGCAATGGCATAAGTATCGGTATGCTGACGTACTAATTCCACCACGCTGTTTACGGTACCGACTTCTACAATATGTTTGTCCGTGATGGTCCGTACCAGATCCGGAAGAAATTGGTCGATGGCAGCCAGTGCGCTGTCCGACTGATTCATAGGTTCCAGTGTGTGATTTGGAAAGGCCAGATAGTATTTTTTCAAATCGCTGAAAGTAAGGCTCTCTCTCTGGGCCAGTGGACTGAGCCGGTTTACTAGACAACCATAGACACCACTAGCCAGTACGACTTTTCGATTGTTCAGGGCTTTCAGCTCCCGGCTGAGATCGACCTGAGGGGAACCGAGGGTGAGGATCAGGTGCGGTTCCTGTGAATCGGCAGAAAGATATCGCTCAGGCTGTGCTTCAGTCCGGTAGCTGACGGTCAACTCCGGGTAGCTCTCACGGAGACGAAGCAAAATGTCCGGCACAAGGAACTCTGCCAGAGAGATATGACTGTAAACATCCACTTTTTTCAAGGAAGTGACAGTGCCCAGTTCCAGCCAGCCATTATACAGGGCAATCACCTGACGTGCCTGCGGCAGGATGGTCTCGCCTGCGATCGTCAGCCGGATGCCGGAGCTTGTGCGTGTGAACAGCTGGACTCCCAGTTCCTGTTCCATGGACTGGAGGGACTTCGTCAGACTGGGCTGCGCCAGATAGAGTTTCTGGGCGGCAGCCCGGATGGAACCTGCCTCTGCGACAGCAATGAAATATTCGAGCGTTGTGATCTTCATACAAAAAATGCCTTCTATTCTGTGTGTATTGCGGTAGGATATTGCTTTTTTTCATAGCCCACAAAAATTTATGTATTATACAAATGTTCTGCATTATGTTAACATAATTACAGCAAATGAGTCAACCCATGATGGGTGGTTGACCAAAAAACATGACGCACAGAAAGAAAAGGAGTGTATTGAAAATGACGAAGCGCGAAAGATTCCTGAAGGTACTGGCAAACGAACCTGTGGATCGTGTCCCCGTAGCATTCTAGATCGGAAGAGCACACGTCTGA
>OIPU01000313.1_pt1 | contig 8446 bp, 9 predicted proteins | sample 1607941 | NCBI WGS metagenome assembly OIPU01 (sample SAMN02674698, study PRJEB24791) | human gut metagenome, SKBSTL036 | isolation source: stool | host: Homo sapiens | place: USA | reverse complement strand
GGCCGATGTAGTAGCTCTTGCGGATGCCCTGCATCTGGATCAGGGGCTGCGCGGGATGCGCGGCCTCCTCCCCTATCAGGCTCCTGGCAATATTCTGCGCAAACTGTTGTGTTTTTTCCGGCATTATTGACCTCCCGGACCGCCGTCCGGCGCACCGCCGGGGCCACCGCCGCCGGGGCCGCCTGCATCGTCCGTGCGGGCAATCGTCACGCTGGCAGGCATATTGCTGCCGTCACCGACGTAAAGGTCGCCGTTCTCCATCATCTGCACATCGCTGTCGGACGTGCCAGACTCAATGCCCTGGGTCAGGTCCGCCGTGGCGCGGATGACGTCGCCCTCGTTCAGGTCGCTGCCGGTGATCTCCACATAGTAGTCGTTGGTGTCGCCCTCGGTGACGGCGACGTTACGCATGTTGTCGCCCCAGCGCATGACCTTCATGTTGTTGGAGGCATCCCAGCCGGCGCAGGCGCGGGCCCAGGTGCCGAGCTTCTCGGCGACCTCGGGATCGGTGTAGTGACCGACGACAACCTTGCGCTTGATGCCGAGGCGGGAGACGATGTAACCGAACTCACGGTCGCCGTGGGCGGCCTGGTTCAGGTTCATGAAGTCCATGTCGATTGTGTCGTATGGGATTTCACGGTTGAACTGTGTATGTAAGTGAAGTAATGGTTTTCTGTATTCCTGTAATCCTAAGATCCATGATTTTGCAGGAGAAAATGTATGCATCCATGTGATAACACCGGCACAGTTCTCGTCTGTGTTAGCTTCGTTGAATGTCTTTCTGATTACTTCGTTTGTGATCATGGTTGGTTTCCATACTACTTCATATGGAAGGTTTCCTGATTTGTTCAATGCATCTACGATAATCTTTGAATGCTCTGCTACGTGTGCAAGACACTCATCTCCATAAAGATCCTGTGATCCTGTGCAGAACCAAAACTGATAATTCTTTGTTTTTAACATGTTTAATTACTCCTTTTCGCTCAAATTTTCTGTTTCATTTACAGTTTCATTATGTCTCTATTATAAAAATATGGACTTGTTTTCTCAATTTCTTAACTCTGCACTTTTGGGAAAATAGTTACCTATTCCGACCTCCGTTATGATATAATCTAAGGAGAATCCAAGGAGGTATTTTATATGAATTTATCCGATTTTTGCCGCCGGATCACAGGACCCGATACACGGCTTCTTCCGGAAAACCATAAATTAGGCGCAAGACTTGTCTGTCCGGAATATTCCAAATCCGTTCAGGAAGTCAAGACGTATCCGTTACTCGGTCAGGACCGCAGCTTCTTATTATGCTGGAACTTCGATTCTCCCGGTAACCTGTATGCAACGATGATGCCGTCTCCGGAGAATTTCTGCTATCATTATTCCTATTCGGAAGGGAAATATACGCAGCTTCACACGCATGATTATCTGGAACTTTCCTATGTTGTGGAAGGAGAATTTCACCAACGGATATTGAATAAAGATGTAGTCTTTCAGAAAGGTGATCTCTGCCTGATCGACAAAAACTGTCTGCACCAGGACTGCCTGACAGACCAGTCTGGGGTCGTACTTTTTATCGGAATTGCCAACGATATGTTTACGGAGATCATGAATGAGAACAGTACCCCGCAGAAGATTCTTTCCTTCCTGCAGTCTGCATTGTTAAAGCAAAAGGATGTCCAGCAATTTCTGCATTTCCGACCATCCGACGGGGCAAGCGAATCTCTGGACGACAGTCTTTTGTTGCTTTTGAAAGAATCTTATTCGCCGGACAGTGGTTCCAGATATATTACAAAAGGTCTGTTATTCCGGATCTTCCGGATCTTAAGTACACAGTATGATTTTTCTCTTTCCAAAGAGCAGAAGCAGACGATGAACTGGATCGTATTCGAAGAGATTTCGGACTATATCCGGGCACATTTCAGAGATATCACCATCCAGGATCTGGTGGATGAATTCCACTATCAGGAGGATTACTTCAACCGCCTGATCAAACGAAAGACCGGACTTACCTATTCCGCTTATGTCCAGCAGATCCGGCTGGAACGTGCGGAACATCTGCTTGTGTCGACTGACAAGAGTATCGAAGAGATTGCCGATTCGGTAGGATATCATAACAAGGGATATTTCTACAAATTATTTCAGGAAAAATACGAAGAGACACCTGCAAGTTACAGACGTCATACAAGATAACGCACGCAATACAATGAAGAAGCACAGTAATGCGGAAAGTGCGATACGTACCCACCAGCTGGAAAGTGTTCCCTGTGTGGTGATAAGACTTGAGATCGTTCCTTTGATCAATACACCAAAGACTGTACCAAATGGTGTTCCTACACCACCGCTTAACAGTGTAACACCGATAACGGAAGCTGAGATCGCATCCATTTCAAGACCTTTGGCCTGCTCTACGAATCCGGAACAGCTGTTTAAGCAGAAGAGGAATCCGCCGCATCCTGCAAGCAGTCCGTCCAGAACGACAATAAAGATCAGTATTGCGATGATAACAGTCGGATATATGTATGCCGGAATGAATTTTCCACGACGGCTGTATGATCCGATTGGGAGATAAATCTTATAATTAGCCCATGCAAGGAATGTCTTATTTTTGATAGAAATCATATCAGTACTGATGATTGATGTCATACCACGTCCAAAGAACATACCTGCAAGTGATACGATGAATGGCTGGATTTCAAGATAAGATACCAGGAATCCCTGAACGATACCAAAAAGGAGTCCGATCAGAAGTGCGATGGCAACTGCCAGAAATACAAGTCCTACCGCCGCGACAACTCTTGTCCAGTTTTTTCTTCCATTCCCTGTTTCACTCATAAAAAAAGTCCTCCTATAATATGTAAACAGCTAATGGCTATTATACACTAATTATAGAAGAACTTCTTCATTACTTATATAATTTTATTTACGAAAATAGTTCGTTTTTTTGCGATTCTAAATATCCCCGCGTCTGTTTCTGGACGCTTTCAGTCGTGTCATAGCACGGGCCATAGAAGCCTGTGACAGATAATACTCCTGAATGCTCTGCTTCTGACGAAGCTGTTCTTCGGCACGTTCCTTTGCTTCCTCTGCACGCTTCACATCGATGTCTTCCGGACGCTCTGCCGTATTAACCAGTACAGAAGCACGGTTATTCACGATCTCTGCAAATCCCTTGGATACAACCGCTGTTACCCACTCACCGTCAGGCTTGCGGAAACGCAGTTCTCCGATCTCCACTGCGATGACCATGTTCTCATGATGAGCCAGAATACCTTTCTCCCCGTCGATCGTCGGGATGACCAGATACTCACATTTACCATCGTAAAAGACCTTATCCGTAGATATAATTTTCAATGAAAATGTGCTCATACTAAGCCACTCCTTCTGCCTTCGCCTTAGCGATCACGTCTTCGATCGTACCTACATTGAAGAATGCATTTTCCGGATATTCATCCATCTCACCGTCGATGATCGCTTTGAATCCACGAACAGTTTCTTTCAGTGGAACATATTTTCCAGGAACACCGGTAAATGTCTCAGCTACTGAGAATGGCTGTGACAGGAATTTCTGGATCTTTCTTGCACGGGCTACTGTCATCTTATCCTCTTCGGATAATTCTTCCATACCGAGGATTGCGATGATGTCCTGTAACTCTTTGTACTTCTGCAGGATCTCCTGTACCTTACGTGCTACCTGGTAGTGCTCCTCACCTACAACTGCAGGCTCCAGGATACGGGACGTAGAATCCAGTGGATCTACGGCTGGGTAGATACCCTGCTCAACGATCTTTCTGGAAAGTACGGTTGTCGCATCCAGATGTGAGAATGTTGTTGCAGGAGCCGGGTCAGTTAAGTCATCGGCTGGTACATATACGGCCTGAACTGATGTTACAGATCCGTTCTTTGTAGAAGCGATACGTTCCTGAAGTGCACCCATTTCATTTGCCAGTGTCGGCTGATAACCTACGGCTGACGGCATACGTCCGAGAAGTGCGGATACTTCGGAACCTGCCTGTACGAAACGGAAGATATTATCGATGAAGAGAAGCACATTCTGATGCTCTACATCACGGAAATATTCTGCCATTGTAAGTCCTGTCTCAGCGACACGCATACGAGATCCAGGCGGCTCATTCATCTGTCCGAATACCAAAGCTGTCTTATCAAGTACACCTGATTCTCTCATCTCTGTCCATAAGTCATTACCTTCACGGGAACGCTCTCCGACACCGGTGAAGATGGAATATCCACCATGTTCTGTTGCGATGTTATGGATCAGCTCCTGGATCAGTACGGTCTTACCTACACCGGCACCACCGAACAGACCGATCTTACCACCTTTCGCATAAGGTGTCAGAAGGTCAATGACCTTAATCCCTGTCTCTAATACTTCAACAGCCGGGCTCTGTTCTTCAAAGCTTGGTGCTTTTCTGTGGATAACCCATTCTTCGCTGTCTTTAATTGGTTCTCCGTTATCGATCGTCTCTCCAAGTACATTGAACAGACGTCCCAGAGTCTTCTCACCTACCGGCACTTTGATACCAGCTCCGGTAGCGGTAACTTCCATTCCCTTCTGCAGACCTTCACTGGAAGCCAGCATGATACAACGTGCGATGTTGTTACCTACGTGCTGGGCTACTTCCATGACGCAACGTTTTCCGCCATTGTCTACTTCCAGGGCATCTTTGATAAATGGAAGTTCTTCTCTACTATTAAATTCTACGTCTACGACAGGTCCCATAACCTGTACGATTCTTCCTTTTGTCATATTACTGCTGCCCACTTTCTTTTTTATTATTTCGTGGTTATTATTTGTTCTGTATACAGTTCCGCCATTTGCGAACTTTGTATCTTACTTCCGTTTCTGCGCATTGGCTCCGCCGATGATCTCTGTCAGTTCCTGTGTGATGTCTGCCTGACGGACACGGTTATAAGTAATATTTAATTCGTTCAGCATATCTGTTGCACTGTCTGTTGCATTCTGCATTGCCTGCATTCTGGCATTATGCTCACTGCAGTAGGCCTCTACCAGGCATCCATATACGATACCGTTGATGTAGTTCGGAACAATGTTCGCCATCACACTGTGTGTAGATGGCCAGAACACCATATCTTCCTGATACAGTCCGGTTCCGACAAGAGCCGGCATATCTTCCGGAAGGAAGGTCGTCTTCTTCATAGGAAGAAGCTTCTGTTCCTCGGTCTCCGCTGTCATAGCATTGATCATACGTGTGTATATGATGTGGATCTCGTCCAGATCTCCATTCCTGAACTGTTCTACCATCTCCGAAGAAATGACTCTCGATCTGTGTAATGTTGGATTCTGGACGGTATAACGGAACTGAGTATCCATCTCAATTCCTTCCCTCTTGGCAAAGTACTGTCTTCCGGCTTCTCCAAGTACGAATAATTTATGCTTTCCCGGTTTCTTTAACAGTTCTTCCGTTGCCTTGATCACGTTATGATTATATGCCCCGGCAAGTCCTTTATCAGCAGTTACAACGATATAGCCAATCTTTCTTTCCTCAGCCGGGATACTCTCACGGCCATCAAAGAACTGGCTGTGCATATCCGGCACATGCCGCAAAATTCTGGCGATCTCTGCCTGCATGGCATAGAAGAAAGGTTCTGTGTCAGCAAGCTTTTTCTTGGCCTGTTTCATCTTCGAAGAAGAGATCAGATACATGGCATTTGTTATCTTTCTCGTCTCTTCGATGCTGGCCATTCTTTCCTTAATCTCTTTTGCATTTGCCATGGCTACACCCGCTTATCTTCTTTCCTTGAATTCCTTTGCTGCTGCAAGAATCTGCTCTTTCAGTTCATCATCCAGAACTTTCTTCTCATCGATCGCTTTGCCGATTTCTTTATGTTCTCTGTCGAAGAATGCAAGCATATCCATCTGGAATTCTTTGATCTTCTTTGTGTCAATATCAAGCATCAGTTTATTAGTAGCGACACAAAGTGTGATAACCTGCTCATGAAGACTTAACGGACGTCCCAGAGGCTGTTTCAAAAGTTCTGTCAGACAACTTCCGTATTTCAGCTGATTCTTTGTTGCCTCGTCAAGGTCTGAACTGAACTGGGTAAATGATTCCATCTCTCGTGCCTGTGCCAGGTCGATACGAACACTACCACTGGCTTTCTTCATAGCCTTTGTCTGTGCAGCTCCACCTACACGGGATACAGAAAGACCAACGTTAACGGCCGGACGCATACCGGCATTGAACAGGTCACTCTCCAGGAAGATCTGTCCGTCTGTGATGGAGATAACGTTGGTAGGAATGTATGCAGATACATCTCCTGCCTGTGTCTCAATGATCGGAAGTGCTGTGATAGAACCTCCGCCTGCTTCTTCACTTAAGCGGCTGCTTCGCTCAAGCAGTCTTGAATGTAAGTAGAATACGTCACCAGGATAAGCTTCACGTCCAGGTGAACGTCCAAGTAACAGAGAAATTGCACGGTATGCTACCGCATGTTTGGAAAGATCATCGTATACGATCAATACATCTTTTCCCTGATACATGAAATACTCTGCAAGTGCTGTTGCTGAATAAGGTACGATATACTGAAGCGGTGCACACTCACTGGCTGTTGAGCAGAATACCGTGGTGTAATCCAGTGCATCATGTGCTTTTAAGTCATTTACAAGTCTTGCTACGGTTGATGCTTTCTGTCCGATGGCTACATAGATACAGATGACATCTTTTCCTTTCTGATTGATGATCGTATCGGTTGCAATAGATGTCTTACCGGTCTGTCTGTCACCGATGATCAACTCTCTCTGTCCACGTCCGATCGGGAACATGGAATCAATAGAAAGGATACCTGTTTCAAGCGGAACGCTTACCGACTTACGTTCAACGATTCCAGGTGCCTCATTCTCTACCGGACGGTATCCGTCGGCTTTGATCTCACCCTTTCCGTCGATCGGTGCTCCAAGAGCATCTACGATCCTTCCGATATAACCCTCTCCTACCGGAATACCTGCTTTTTTACCTGTACGGCACACTTTTGTGCCCTGTTTGATCTCTGAATCATCTCCGAACAGGATACAACTGATCTCGTTTTCCTTGATATCCTGTACCATGCCCTTAAGACCTGTCTCCAATGTGACGATCTCGCCATACATTGCGTGGTCGATTCCGTATACGGAGGCGATTCCATCACCAACAGAGATGACAGTACCAACTTCCTGATCTCTGCTTATTACGTCATAATTCTTTATCTCTTCTTTTAATATAGAGATAATTTCATCTGAGCTGATTGCACTCAATTCCTTCACCTCCATGTTAATTCGTTAATTTCCGCTGTAAACGGTTCAGACGGCCCTGCACACTGTAGTCATATTCTTTTCCGTCAACCTGCAGGATAAATCCGCCGATCAGTGCCTTGTCTTCTGCCATAACCCATTTGATGTCTCCGGCACCGTATTTCTTCTTGATAAAGTCACCCATCTGCTTCTTTTGTTCTTCACTTGGAAGCGCTGTATAACGAAGATAGACTGTCTTAACACCTGCTGCCTGATTCTGTAATTCTTCGTATGCTGCAAAGATCTGTTCTGCGATCGTCATTTTTTCATGATCGCAGACAACCTTCAGAAATGTTCTCATTTCTTCTGAAAATACTTTATCAATGATATTGTGTTTTGTCTCTTTTGTGATCACTGGATTAACCAGTGCTGCTTTCAATTCCTGTGATTTTTCGAAAATATTCCCTGCCTCCAGGACAGCTTCTTTCGAAATACCAAGTTCATTCAGAACTTTCGCATACCGGAGGGCTGCCACCTGGCAGAATACCGGCTCTGCTTCTTTTCTATTCTTCGCTGTCATGGGAATCACCTGCATCTTTCAAAAACTGGTCATATGCATTCACGCCGCTTATGTTGTCAGCATTCTCAAGTAATATCTTCTTCGCAGCATCCATTGCCAGCCCTGCAACCTGTGCCTTCATATCATCAAAGGCCTGTTCTCTTTCCTGATTCAGGCTTTCTCTTGCTGTCTTCATAACCTTGTCTGCCTTTTCGTTAGCCTCGTTCAGGATCTGGTTGTATTCCTGTTTTGCATCCAGTTTCGCCTGTTCGATCATCTTTGTGGATTCTTCTTTTGCTCCATTCAGTGCATCTTCATACTGTTTCTTCAGAGCATGGGCTTTGTCCTGCTCTTCATTCGCGTGGCTGATTCCGTCTGCAATCATCTTTTCCCGCTTTTCCATAATGTCCATGACCGGGCGAAACAGGAATTTTCTGAGAATCAGATACAGAACGATCAGGTTGATGATCGTCAGTACCAGATTAAAATCTATTCTCAGCATATATCTCTACCTGCCTTTCCCTTCTTTTAATCTGTTATCGTCAGCAAACATTATTTCAAAAGAAGGACGATCAGAAGTGCGATAATGAAACCGTAAATAGCGGTTGCCTCTGCAAGTGCACAACCAAGGATCAGGGAAGTTC
>OIPU01000306.1_pt1 | contig 8537 bp, 6 predicted proteins | sample 1607941 | NCBI WGS metagenome assembly OIPU01 (sample SAMN02674698, study PRJEB24791) | human gut metagenome, SKBSTL036 | isolation source: stool | host: Homo sapiens | place: USA | reverse complement strand
GACGTGTGCTCTTCCGATCTTATATTTGGGTGTAGAATTTCAAACGCACCCAATTATGAATATCAAACGTAACATCATTTTTGCATTGGAGAGCCGGAAGAAGAACGGCGTACCAATCGTGGAGAATGTGCCTGTCCGTATGCGTGTGATATTTGCCAGCCAGCGCATCGAGTTTACAACGGGCTACCGCATCGACGCAGCCAAATGGGACGCCGACAAGCAGCGTGTAAAGCCGGGCTGCACCAACAAACTGAAACAGAGCGCATCCGAAATCAACACCGACCTGCTGCGCTACTATACGGAAATACAGAACATCTTCAAGGAGTTCGAGGTTCAGGGAACCATGCCTACCACCGCACAAGTAAAGGAGGCTTTCAACAGCCTGCACAGCGAAAAGAGGGAGGAGGAACAGCAGAAGCCCCTGACGTTCGCACCTATGGAGGTGTTCGGGGAGTTCATCAAGGAATGCGGGACACAGAACGGCTGGTCTGACGCCACTTATGAGAAGTTCGCCGCAGTGAGGAAACACCTTGAGAAGTTCGACAAGGAACTGACCTTCGAGGCACTGGACGAACCCAAGCTGACAAGCTACGTGAATTTCCTCAAGGACGTGGAAGGCTTGCGCAACACGTCCACCATGAAGCAGATAGCCTACCTGAAATGGTTCCTGCGGTGGAGTTTCAAGAAAGGGCACAATCAGAACATGGCTTATGACAGCTTCAAGCCCAAGCTGAAAAACACACCCAAAAAAGTAATATTCCTCACATGGGAGGAACTGAACAGACTGAAAGACTACAAGATACCCCAAACCAAGCAGTATCTCGAACGGGTAAGGGACGTCTTTCTGTTCTGCTGTTTCAGCGGGCTGCGCTATTCTGACGTGTACAACCTCAAACGGAGCGACATTCGGGACGGGTATATAGAAATCACCACCGTAAAGACTGCTGACCGCCTTGTCATCGAACTGAACAATCACAGCAGGGCGATACTTGACAAATACAAAGACGTGGAGTTTGAAGGACACAAGGCGCTCCCGGTCATCAGCAACCAAAAGATGAACGACTACCTGAAAGAACTGGGGGAACTTGCGGAAATCAGCGAACCTGTAAGCGAAACCTACTATAAAGGCAGCGAGCGCATAGACACCATTACACCCAAATACGCGCTGCTGGGTACCCATGCCGGAAGACGGACATTCATCTGTAACGCTTTGGCATTGGGCATCCCCGCACAAGTGGTGATGAAGTGGACGGGACACAGCGACTACAAGGCGATGAAGCCCTACATAGACATAGCCGATGACGTGAAGGCGAACGCAATGAGCAAGTTTAACCAACTGTAACCACAATAATATCATGGAAGAAAGAATAACGTCAATGATACCCCGCTACGGGAAACTCAACAAGATATACACCGGAATAATGTCCGGAGACAGTTTCTCTTTTGAGAAGCAGCAGTTCATTTCCGATTTTTACAGAGAGTACAGGGACACGCAGACTTTTGAGACGGCACTTATCAGCCTCATGCTTGAAATGGACGCTGCGCACTTCTCCATATTGCTGAACAGCCTGAAACGTGAGATTGAAAGCAACATCTCGACTTACAATACCTGCAGGGAGTTTTTCGACTGTCTTGATACCGGATATGTCTGCCGACAGCATGAAAGCCGTTTTGACTGGGGTATTGACAGACAGATGAAAGTCACAAACGGATATTACCGGGAACTCATGGAAGCCAACGGCTCTTTGGAAGCGGTAGGTTTCAGGGAACACGACCGTCAGGAAGAGGAACTGCTGGAAAGAAGGTACGAACGGTGCAAACGGGAATACGACAAGGAGAAAGCCAAACTGGATGAACTGTACAGGCAGAAGGAGCAGGCAAGGCGGGAAGCCCTGCAATGCCTGCAAAACCGTTGCGGGGACATTTGCAGGCTGGGCGGCTCACTATTGGCAATCCTTGAAAAGTATCTGACCGACCAAAAGAAAAAGGAAAGGGAGGAAAAGGGAATTTCCTCATCCGGTACCACCCCGGCAAGCCCGCCCGCCTATTTTCCCATGCGGCTGCTGTCAGCCATTTATGAGAAATGCAACGGTGTACAGTTTGAAACCGTTTCCGAACTGGACTTCTACGCCAACCTAAACCTGCAACCATGCGAAGGCAGACTGAAAATAAGACCGAGGGAGAAAGCCCGTGTATGCTATCTCATTTTCCTTATGGGTGAAACGCTGCCCAAGCCGGACAGAGAAAAATGGAAAGGGGACATCATGAACCTGCTGGAAATAGACGACGCATACTACAAGTCAAAATACAAAGAGCCCGTTTCCGATTTTCCCAGTGACAGCAATCAGGTATTTGCAAAGGAAATGCGGTCAATATTCCGATAGTCGGTGATATGTCCCGACACTCCACGACACGACCACTTTTACCACTCAAAATAATTTCCACCACCCTTTATTACCTTCTGATATTTAGTGAGATAGCGTGACACCACAATCACGCTATCCACATCCTTACCACCCGTACCCGGAAGTAACTTTGCACTGTTCGAACGAGGTAAAAAGCCCATGCGCAGGGCTTGCAGTACAAACGTTAATTCATTCTGATATGGAAATTAGAGACCTTTTATCAAAGCCCGTATGGCAGATGACGGGCGAAGAGTTCATATTCCTGAACCGCCATGCCTTGCAGGGAAGCGAAACAAAGCCAGCCCAGCCGGCAGCCGACAAGGACAAGAAATACGTGTACGGGATAGGCGGCATAGCCCGGCTGTTCGGGTGCAGCATACCCACAGCAAACCGCATCAAGAAAAGCGGGAGGATAGACAGAGCCATTACGCAGATAGGGCGCAAAATCATCGTCGATGCGGACATGGCACTGGAACTGGCAGGACACAAAAGCGGGGGACGCAGATAGGGAGGTGCGGTATGGACAACAAGGAAAGAAATGTCACGCCCGAAGAGGCGGTAATCCTATGGCAAGCCTCACGGCTCGACCTTTCGGAAGACTACGAGAAGGCACCCGAAATCCTGAAAGTGCAGGGCTCCGTCATCGGCACACTGGGAAATTTCAGCGCGTCAATCGGAAAAGCCAAAAGCAAGAAGACGTTCAACGTCTCCGCAATCGTGGCGGCTGCGCTGAAAAACGGGACGGTACTGAACTATACGGCGGAACTGCCCGAAAACAAGCGGAAAATACTCTATGTGGACACCGAACAGAGCTCCTACCACTGTGCGAAAGTGGCAAGGCGCAGCCTGCGCATGGCGGGACTGCCGACAGGCAGCAACCATGAGAACCTCGAGTTCCTCGTCCTGCGGAAATACACGCCCGAAGAGCGCATAGCAATCGTGAGGGAGGCAATCTACCGGACTGAAAACGTCGGGCTGGTAATCATCGACGGAATACGGGACATGGTGTACGACATCAACAGCCCCGGCGAATCCACGAAGGTAATCTCCCTGCTGATGACATGGACGGGGGAAAGGAACATCCACATCCATACCATACTGCACCAGAACAAGGGGGACGAGCATGCAAGGGGGCACATCGGAACCGAACTCAGCAACAAGGCGGAAACGGTGCTGCAAGTGGAGAAGGACGAGAATAACCCCGACATAAGCAAGGTCAAAGCCGCACACATCAGGGCGGTGGACTTCGAGCCGTTCGCATTCCGTATCAATGGGGAGGCACTGCCCGAACTGCTGGACGGCTACCGGTTCAAGGAGAAGGAGCCGGGCAAAGGAAGGGGGAAATTCGACCCCAACAAGGACATCAGCGAGCAGCAGCACCGCATCGCACTGGAAGCGGCATTCACCCTGAAAGACGAATACGGCTACAAGGAACTTGAAGGGGCTTTGCGGGAAGCATACGCCTCTGTCGGTGTCAGACTCAGTGACCACAGGCTGCGTGACCTCATCACCGTATTGAAAAACAAGCGGATGATAGTGCAGGAGAACGGCAGGAAATACACCTTCAACCCTGACTTCCACTATTAGCGGCACAGACCGGAAACCACTTTACTTTAGTCACGTACCATATATATACGGAAATAAAGTAAAGTGGATATAGCCCGTAATATACAAAAAGATACGGGCGAAAAGAAAAAATAATATTCACACTTGACAAGAACAACGGTATGACAGTACGGAAAAGGGTATGGTCTCATACCAGGCCTCCACCATGACGGCACAGACCGGAAACCGCTTTACTTTAGTCAGGGTGCATATATATAGCGAAATAAAGTAAAGCGGATGCAGCCCGTAACACATGAAAGGGTACGGGCGAAAAACCCAAAAACAATATCTACTTAAAACAGAAATATGATGAATATGAATGAAGCGAAGCAGATACGCATAGAGGAATATCTGCACAGTCTTGGCTACAGCCCGGTAAGACGGCAGGGCGGCAGCCTATGGTACAAGTCACCTTTCAGGGACGAGTGCGAACCGTCCTTCAAGGTGAACACCGAGCGCAACCTATGGTATGACTTTGGCGCGGGCAGGGGCGGGAACATCATCGCACTGGCGCGGGAACTCTACGCATCCGACAGCCTGCCCTACCTCTTGGAACGGATAGCGGAGCAGGCACCCAGCGTGCGCCCGGTCTCCTTCTCTTTTGGCGGGCAACCACTCTCAAAACCGAGCTTCCAGCAGTTGGAAGTGGTGCCGCTTTCTTCCCCCGCCCTATTGTCCTATCTGCGGCAGAGGGGGATAAATACGGAACTGGCAAAAAGAGAATGTTGCGAGGTGCGCTATCAAACCGACGGCAAGCCCTACTTTGCCGTCGGTTTTCCCAACCGTTCGGGAGGCTACGAGATACGCAACAAATTCTTCAAGGGGTGCATAGCACCGAAGGACATCACCCACATACGGCAGGAACAGACGAAGGAGACCTGCTATCTCTTCGAGGGCTTCATGGACTACCTCTCCTTCCTCACCCTGCGGCTGGAAAGGTGTCCCGGACGCCCCGAACTTGACGGGCAGGACTACATCGTGCTGAACTCGACTTCCAACCTCTCCAAGGCAATCCGACCATTGGGCGGTTACGGGCGCATCCACTGCTTCCTCGACAACGACAAGGCGGGAATGGAAGCCGTTCAGGAACTGCGGGAGGAATACGGGCTGCGCGTCCGGGACGCATCTCACATATACGGAGGCTACAACGACCTGAACGATTTCCTGCGGGATAAACAGAACGGACAATCCGAACATCAGGAGCAGAAACCGGAACCGGAGAAAAGCCAACAGAAGACAGAGCAACCGGAGAGGAAAGGCAAAGGTATCAGGATGTAACCGTACAGCCAACGGAAGGCTTTGAAAAAAGCCATAGCTCATTAGGGCTTTTTCTTCACGCAATGCACGCATCGCTAAAAAAGCCCCAATGAGCAAAAGGGACGCCGCCCCTTTTGAAACCCCGGAGCCATGCGGCATGGGAACAGGGCAAGGGAAGTATTAACCGAAAAATGTATTACAATTATGGGATATGCAGTTTTGCATTTGGAAAAGGCAAAGGGTGCGGACGGCGCAATGTCCACGCACATAGAGCGCACCGTACACCCGAAGAATGCGGACAGAACGCGAACGCACCTGAACCGGGAACTGGTACGGTTCCCCGAAGGAGTGAAGAACCGCACGCAGGCGATAGCGCACCGGATAGAGACGGCGGGCATCAAACGCAAGGTGGGCACCAACCAGGTGAAGGCAATCCGGGTGCTGCTCACCGGAAGCAACAAGGACATGAAGCAAATGGAAGAGGACGGGAGGCTTGACGGCTGGTGCAACGACAACCTGAAATGGCTCCGGGAAACATACGGGGAGCGGAACCTTGTGTCGGCAGTCCTGCACATGGACGAGAAGACACCTCACATACACGCCACTATCGTATCGATAGTGACCGGAGAGCGCAGAAAAGCCAGAAAGGAAGAACAGAACGGGAAAAAGAAATACCGCAAGAAGAACACGCAGGATGTACGGCTGTGTGCTGATGACGTCATGGCAAGGCACAGGCTGAAACACTATCAGGACACCTATGCACAAGCCATGAGCAAATACGGCTTGCAAAGAGGAATAGACGGTTCACTGGCAAAACACATCTCCACCATGCAATACTACAAGGAACTGGTAGAGCAACAGGACAGCCTGCAGGAGAACATAGAAACCCTGCTGGGGCTGGAAGAGGAAGCACAAAAGAAGTTAAAGCAGGTCAAGGGGGAAATCAACACGCAGAAGATGAAGAGCGCAGCGGTGAACGCCACCACAGCCATAGCGGACGGGGTGAGTTCTCTTTTGGGCGGCAGCAAGGTCAAGAGGCTGGAAGCGGAGAATGAGGGTTTGAAGCAGGATATAGCCAATCTGCAAAGACAAGTACAAGCCGAACAGAGGGAGCAAACAAAAATGGAGAACCGCCACAACAGCGAGATAAACAAGATAGACCGGAGCTACCAGCAAAAAATCAGGGAATACGACAACAGACTGGAACAGATAGACACCTATTTCCCTATCGTGAAGGAACTGTTGCCCATAGCCGAACAATGCCGGGAAGTGGGGTTCACCGAGGAACTGACAAGGCGAATCGTCAGCCTGCAGCCCGTAGGGTTCAAAGGCAGGCTCTATTCGAAGGAACACAAGGAGAAGTTCAGGACGGAGCACTCAACGGCAACCGTAGAGAGAAGCCCGCAGGAGAATGGGAAATTCCGGCTGTGCATTGACGGCATGCCCATACTCGAATGGTTCAGAATGAAGTTTCAGGAACTCAAAGAAAAACTGAGTGTAATCCACACCCAAAAAGAAGAGGACACCCCAAAAAGGGGATTCAGGTTATAAAACACAAGAAAATGAGAAAATTCAAATATATTTAGTTGGGGTTATTTAATTATTTTTCATATTTTTGCATCGGATTGAGCAAAACTCTCTCCAAAACATATTAGAATTTTTAGAAGCGTTATGCTTATCGTTCAGTCGGAAACCTAGGAAATTTCCCAGACATACAAACGATGATAGCATAGTGGTTCTCACGCTATAGCGTGGGCTGCTATTGGTACATCTGTTTGTATAGGCTTTCCTAGGGCCTCCGATTGAAGATGTGAGCATTGCAGTTCCACGCTTTCATGTTTTATTATAATCACTTTCAAGGAACTAGAAAGTTACTACAGTTAATTATGAAAAATTTACTTGGATGCTTATCTATTGTTATTTGTTTCGCTATTCCTGTGGCTATAACTTGTGCTTTAGCGGCGTGGCTATGTGATATTGAACCTGATAAAACCTATACTTGGTATTCAGGGATATGGCATGGTTTGTTTTGCATACCCAATTGGATTAGATCCTTTTTTTATAGTGATGTGCTTTGTAAAGCCAATTACTACACTACGGGTTATAATGTTTGGTGGTGGATTACGTTTATTTGGGTATTATTAGGCATTGTTGCTGGTGGTGGAAAGGCACGTAATTAAATTCATGTTAGATTGATTTCATCTTGATTAATTAATCACAAATTAGAGTACATGTAATGAAACGATATTTAGTTATTTGGGGTATTTTTTTATTAGTATCGTGTCAACATCAAGCGTCAAAAGAAAAAGCGTTAGAATATTGGGATAATAATCAATTCCAACTCGCTTTGAATGAAATCTGTAATGCGATAGAGTTATATCCCGATAGCAGTAGCCTCTATTTCTTACGAATGAGAATCTACGAAATAATGTCAAGATACGATGAAGAACTGAAAGATTTAGATAGAATTATACAACTTAACCAAAATAGAGAAGAGGTTATGATTGCATACTATCAAAGAGCAACAGTGAAATCAAAATTAGGATTATTTAAGGAAGCATTAGTGGACATCAATTACTTTATCTCACGGCAAAAAGTTTTAAATGTTGATTTAACTGGGGCTTATATTAATAAAGCATCAATTTTGTATCAACTAAATAATAAGGATGAAGCCAAATATTTTTATTCTAAGGCATTGTTTAATGCTACTAACGAAGATAAAGTTTTGATATATGTAGGTCTCTCTAATTTGGCGGCTAATTCGCAAGATGCATTGGAACTATTGGATAAGGCTTTAAAAATAGATGGAAATAATGCTTTGGTTTTAGCAAATAGAGCGACGATTTATTTAGAACAGGGGGATATAGAGAAGGCTATTTCCGATTCAAAGAAATCATTCTATATAGATCCATATAATGCATCTAATAATTTTAATATAGGTCAAATATATGCTCATCATTTGAATAATCCGGATTCAGCTATGAAGTATTTTGAAAGAACAATTAAGTTGGAATCACAATCAACTCAAAGCGCATCTGCTTACATCAATCTAGCAATAATGGAAAATCAAGCTGGAAACCCTAAAAAAGCATGCCAATATGCAGAAAAAGCTGTTGAATTGATACCTAACAATGATGAATTTCAATATAATTATGCACATATTTTATCTGATATGAAGAAGAATAAAGAAGCAATAGATGCAATATCTAAAGCTATTGCAATCAATCAAAAGGAGGAATCCGATGCAGAAACAACAATGGGAAGCGCAGC
>OIPU01000288.1_pt1 | contig 8830 bp, 9 predicted proteins | sample 1607941 | NCBI WGS metagenome assembly OIPU01 (sample SAMN02674698, study PRJEB24791) | human gut metagenome, SKBSTL036 | isolation source: stool | host: Homo sapiens | place: USA | reverse complement strand
CTGACGGGCATGACCCAGCATGTCAACGGTAGCATCCTTCAGCTCGTAGCCGAGGTCAGCAGACACGACGGTGCCGCCGGTCAGGGTAGCAATATCCTGCAGCATCTCCTTGCGGCGGTCACCAAAGCCGGGTGCCTTGACAGCGACAACGTTCAGGCCGCCGCGCAGACGGTTGATGATGAGGTTGGACAGAGCGTCGCCCTCGACATCCTCTGCGATGATCAGCAGTTTGCGGCCGGACTGGATGACCTGCTCGAGCAGAGGAACCACATCCTGGAATACGCTGATCTTCTTGTCGGTGATCAGGACAGAGCAGTCGTCGTAGACGGTCTCCATCTTCTCGGTATCGGTGACCATATAGGGGGTCAGGTAGCCGCGGTCGAACTGCATACCTTCGACGATCTCGTTGTAGGTCTCGGCAGTGGTCTTGTTCTCCTCGATGGTGATGACGCCGTCGGAAGTGACCTTCTCCATGGCCTCGGCGATGAGACGGCCGATCTCGGGGTCGCCTGCAGAGATGGTGCCGACGCGGGCGATGTCGTTGGAATCCTTGACCTTCTGGCTGTGTGCCTTGATGGTCTCGACGGCCTTAGCGACAGCCTTGGTCATGCCGCGGCGGATGTCCATCGGGTTTGCACCGGCAGTGACATTCTTCATGCCCTCGGTGACCATAGCCTGTGCCAGAACGGTCGCGGTGGTGGTGCCGTCGCCTGCGGCGTCGTTGGTCTTGGTAGCGACCTCACGCACCAGCTGTGCGCCCATGTTCTCGAACTCGTCCTTCAGCTCGATCTCCTTTGCGATGGTCACACCGTCGTTGGTGATGACGGGGGCGCCGAACTTCTTGCTCAGCACCACGTTGCGGCCCTTGGGGCCGAGGGTGATCTTAACAGTATCTGCCAGAGTGTCGATACCGGCACACAGTGCCTTGCGGGCTTCCTCGCCCTGCTTGATCTGCTTAGCCATATTTTATCGCTCCTTCGTAAATGCTTGATTGTCCAGTGTGAGGGAAAGACGCTTACTCCACGATGGCCAGAATGTCGGCCTGACGCACGATGGTGCATTCTTCGCCGTCCACCTTGACCTCGGTGCCGGAGTACTTGCTGGTGAGCACCTTGTCGCCCACCTTGACAGTCATCTTGACTTCCTTGCCGTCCACGACACCGCCGGGGCCAACGGCCACGACCTGTGCCACCTGGGGCTTCTCTTTAGCGCTGCCGGTCAGGATGAGGCCGCCCTTGGTGGTCTCCTCGACCTCAACAGTCTTGATAACAACACGGTCTGCAAGAGGAATGATCTTCATCGTTCTTGCCCTCCTATTATAAATATAAAAGATAAACTGTTTTATGTCCCGGGGGCTGCGCCCTTCCGGTTGTTTAGCACTCCATTTCCTTGAGTGCTAAGTGTATTGTACTCATCTTGGAGTCAAAAATCAAGGGGTTTTTCAAATTTCTTTGTTAAGTTTTTATGTCCTTTCCATGAGCCATGTTCTTTTTGCCCTCGCCATGTACGAACAATGTACGCTCCATCTGCCTTTCAGATAACAAAAAACGCACCCGTCATAAGACCAGTGCGTTAAACTATATGGGGATCATCTCTCTATTTGGGCAATTCCGGTTCCCCTTCATATTTTCGCTCCGAAGCACAGTGCAGTCAAAATACTTGACTTTGTCAAGTAACAGTGCTATAATGCTTTCCATTCAAACACAGAAGGAGTTGACGAAATGGAGCCATCCACGGTATCTTCCTGCATTCTGGCCCTGCACAGAGAGTTTGCCGCTTACACGACCCAGCGGTTACAGGAACTGGGTCTGAGCTTCGGGCTGATATATTTTGTCATTTATGTAGGAAAGCATCCGGATTGTACGCCTTCGGAACTGACCAAAGATCTGCATCTAGATTGGGGCCACTCCCAGCGCAGCCTGAACAAGCTGGCCGAAGACGGCTTTCTGACGAAAGAAAAGAATGGGCGCAGCTACCACCTGAAGCTGACCCAGAGGGGTGAAAACGCCTTTGTGGTCTGTCATCAGGTCTTTATCGGCTGGGATGCGCAGAGTCTGGGCGGACTGACCGCGCAGGAGCGTCAGCAGCTGCTGACATTACTGCAAAAAGCAGTGCAAAAGAAAGTGTGCAAATGATGTACGAAACGATTCTAAGCCCGATCCATTATGGTGGGATGCAGCTGAAAAACCGCATCATCTTTGCGCCGACAACATTCGGGCTGTCGGATGAAGAATACCTTGCAAAGATCCATGCCATTGCACAGGGCGGCTGTGCTATGATCATCGTGGGCGATGTCCCGGTGGGCAAAAGCAGATTTGAAAAATCTCTGTTTGACGCCAAAGGCTTTGCATTCTACCAGCAGGTCGTGAAAATCGCCCATGATGCGGATTGCAAAGTCTGTGCCCAGCTGCACCAGAGCGATTCCAACCTGCTGGCGATGTTCAAATACATTCCCGGTGTCCTGCTGAAGAAGATCACCCCGGATCAGCTGCGGGAAAAATTGAATGCAGAAGTGGCACCGTACATTACCAATATGTCTCAGCGGAAGATCCATGAGATCATCAGCGGGTTTGGAAAAGCGGCGGTGCTGGCAAAACAGGCTGGCTTTGATATGGTGCAGGTGCATGGCGACCGGATGTGCGGCAGTTTCAGTTCGGCCATCTTCAACCACCGCACCGATGAATACGGCGGCAGCGCAGAAAACCGCGCCCGTTTTGCGGCGGAAGCGGTCTCGGCTGTCCATGCGGCAGTTCCGGGAATGCCCATTGATTATAAGCTGGCCGTCCGGCAGGAAAACCCGCACTTTGGCAATGCCGGTGTGGTGGAAGAAGAACTGCCGGTGTTCGTTCCGCTGCTGGAGCAGGCGGGTGTGACCAGCTTCCATGTAACGCTGGCAAACCATTCCGCATTGGAAAACACCATCCCGCCCGCCGATCATCCCTATTTCAGCCAGCCGGGATGCTTCCTCAAATTCTGCGATGAGGTGCGGCAGTACACCGAGCTGCCCATCTGTGGTGTCGGTGGTCTGAACGACCCGGATCTTGTGGAGCAGCAGCTCGCCAGCGGACGCATCCAGTGCGCCGCCATGAGCCGCCAGCTTCTGGCAGACCCGGATTGGGTGAACAAGCTGAAAAACGGGCAGGCGGAACAGATCCACCGCTGTCTCCGCTGCAACAAGAAGTGTCTGGGCGGGCTGATGGCACATCAGGGAACTCGCTGTGTTTATGATGCTTTGCGAGAAAAAGAAGCAAAAAACGCATAAACTCACCCGACAAAAAATCACGATATACTTAACAAAAATACATTCACAAAGGAGAAGCTATGAGTTACGCGATCGTATACAGCAGCAAAACAGGCAACACAAAAATCTTGGCAGATACGCTGCACGACTGCCTGCCGCAGGAAGGCTGCGATTATTTCGGCGTCCCGGATCCTGCCGCCATGGAAGCGGACACCCTTTATGTGGGCTTCTGGACGGACAAGGGAAAAGCCGATGAAAGCACTTCGGACTTTTTGAAGCAGCTGCACGGCAAAAACATCTTTCTCTTTGGCACGGCCGGCTTCGGTGGCAGTAAAGAATACTTTGATAAGATCTTGAAAAAGGTGGAGCATTCGCTGGACAAGAGCAACACTGTTTTCGGCTGCTATATGTGTCAGGGCAAAATGCCGATGTCCGTACGTCAGCGGTACGAAGAGATGAAAAAGCAGCCGATCCATCTGCCCAATCTGGATGCCATGATCGAGAATTTTGACAAGGCTCTTTCTCACCCGGATGCGGATGACCTGGAGCAGCTGAAACAGGCTGTAAGATAACGGAAAAGGCGGCGGCTTCCCTTGACAAGGAAAGCCGCCGCCTTTGTTGATCCTCCGATGAGCCCCTAAAGAAGCGTGCAGGGCGCTTCTCCTCCTTTCATTTTACACGTTGGCCCGCTGGGCCATGAACCGCTCATAGGCCGGTTTGGGCAGCAGGACGCGCCCGGCCAGCGGCTTGAGCTGGGCGGTGATGGCGTCGCAGGGAGCGCACTCGCCGTCGGCGGTCGCCACGATAGGGCCGCGTCCGTCTGCCGGGCGCAGGGAGACGCACTTTGCCCGGCGGTAGATGAAGTAGGGCTTCGCCTGTTCCGTCAGCTCACCGTTCCGGAAGTGCCTGCCGCTCTTGTACATCCCCAGCAGGCGGGCGATCGTCAGGCGGCTCACCCTGCGGATGATGAAGACGTCCAGCCAGCCGTCGTCGGGCTGAGCCTCGGGGGCCGCATAAAAACCGCCTCCATAGGTGCGGCCATTGCAGACGGCACACATCAGGCAGTCCACCGTCAGCTCCTCGCCGTCGATGGTAAAGGTCACGTTCCGGCCGATGTGGCCGCAGAGCTGCTTGACGATGGAGAGCGCATAGGCCATCTCGCCGCCGCAGAACGGGATGCGCCGGAACTGCGGGATGCCGTAAGCCACCTGCGCATCGAGCCCGGCGGCGCAGATGGTCGCCGAAAGGCCGAGGTCGGTCTGCATCAGATCAATTTCCACCTCACTGCCCGCCAGCTGGGCGTCGAGGTCATTGAACTCTTCCCGCGTGCCGTAGGTGCGCAGAAAATCATTGCCGCTGCCAAAGGATTCTGGGATCATTGCACATGCAGAAGGGATAAAAGATAAAAAGCAAGAATACTATCAGGAATATAAAAGAATTATTAGAGAAGCAAATGAAAAAATAGGAAGTAAAGATTTTGAGCTGCTTCCAATCGATGAAATTAATGAAGATGATATGTTAACACCGAAAGAATTTCAAAAGGCAGTCAATGCAGCAATTCAATTAGATACTCAAAAACCTGTTATAGATGACAATGGCGGGGAATATTCCAATGAATCTAATGATAATATGTCTGCCAGAGCTTCTGGAGAAACAGTGACAGAAAGTCAGAATAAGAAAGTATCTGTGGCTGATAATCATTCTGTTATAATGAAATGTACAGCAACTTTTGTGACACGCTATAATGCATCTAAAAAACGTAGATTTATAACACAAATAAAAAGTGCAAAAATAACGGTAAGTGGTTATGGATTTTCATGGAAGAAGTCACCTACGATTACAAAACGTGTGATCGATGGTGGCAGCCCTTACTTATTTTATTAAAACCTGACACAATGCATCAAAGATTAAAGGCAATTGTTCAAGATCAATCGAAGAATAATTCATAACATAAACATTCTGAAAGTTCACATTGGATGTTTGTCCAACAAAATATTTTGATAATGGCGCAAGTTTGATTCCTTTTGATTTAGAATCAGACATCATATCCATTTCTGTTCTTTCTGTCTTTAATTTCATCATAAAATGAACCCCGGAATCTTCTTCTTTGATCGTAATATATTGATCCAAGGGTGCAGTCTTGAAAATTTCTAAAATGGCATCTCGTTTATTCTGATAATAATTACGCAGTCGGTTGATATGTTTCTCAAAACTTCCACTTTCCATAAAACGAGCCAGTGTATACTGTTCAAAATTAGAAACTGTACAGGAATAAAAAGACAACTTCTTATAAAAAAGTTCTGTCAAAGAAGCCGGAAGTACCATATAACTGATCCTTACGGTAGAAGATAATGTTTTCGTAAAAGTGTTCATATAAATGACTTTATCAGAGACATCAATACTTTGCAGTGTAGGGATCGGTTTTCCGCCAAGGCGTAATTCACTGTCATAATCATCTTCAATGATATAACGGTTCTCATCCTTAGAAGCCCAACCAAGCAATTCATAACGACGGCTGATCGGTGTGATGATACCAGTTGGAAAATGGTGGGATGGGGAAAGATGTATAATGTCGATCTGATGATTTTCCAAGGAGTCGATGCAGACACCATGCTTGTCAAGATCGATCGCGGAATAAGACACATGCATACTATCATAGATCTTAGCAATCTTTGGGTAACCAGGATTTTCAATTCCATAAATCTTATCATCTCCAAGAAGCTGGATCAAAAGACCATATAAATATTCTGTCCCAGCTCCAACGATGATCTGCTCTGGGTTTACGACCATCCCGCGAAATGCATGAAGATAATCGGCAATCGCCTGTCGAAGTGCCATAATACCGCCACAAGGTGGGTTTTCCATCAATTGCTGCTGGTTTTCATTTAATAATTCACGCATCGTTCTTGCCCAGATCGTAAAAGGGAAGATCTCACTGTCTGTCTGATTACTTGTAAAGTCCGCAAGATAAGGAACTTTTTCTTTGATAGAAAGTAATGCATTGTCAGGGCCTACAGAAGGAGTCTTTGTAAGATTCAACTCACGAAGATCGGCAACATAAAATCCTTTCTTTGGAATGGAATAAATATATCCTTCCGCCATCAACTGCTCATAAGCATTCTCAACAGTGATTACACTGATACCCAGATTTTTTGCGAAACTTCGTTTGGAAGGAAGTTTTTCATGAACGTCAAGATTTTCCAGTATTATGTCGTTTTTGATGCATTTGTATAAATATTCATAAAGGGAATCTGACCCTTTATTTGCAAAGTTATAGGTTAACATGATATGTAAATTCTCCAATCTGGCCTTATTGAACATATTCAAATTGATGATTTTAAAAAGGCCACAAATTAATTATAATCAGTCCCATAGCATATGTAAAGAAAACATAGCAAATGAATTTAGAAAAATACAGTGGAGGCTTACAACATGGAAACAACAAAGAGATACGAATTAAATAAAGAATTGGCACAGATGTTAAAAGGTGGAGTGATCATGGATGTTACAACACCAGAACAGGCAAAGATCGCACAGGAAGCTGGAGCATGCGCAGTTATGGCATTAGAGAGAATTCCGGCAGATATCAGAGCAGCAGGTGGAGTATCAAGAATGAGTGATCCAAAAATGATCGCAGGAATTCAGGAAGCAGTCACAATTCCAGTGATGGCAAAATGCAGAATCGGACATTTTGCAGAAGCACAGGTTTTAGAAGCAATTGAAATTGACTATATCGATGAGAGCGAAGTATTATCACCAGCAGATGATGTATATCATATCAATAAAAGAAACTTCAAAGTTCCATTTGTGTGTGGAGCAAAAGATCTTGGAGAAGCACTTAGAAGAATCAATGAAGGAGCATCCATGATCCGTACCAAAGGAGAACCAGGAACAGGAGATATCGTACAGGCAGTGCGCCATATGAGAAAGATGAACAGCCAGATCGCACAGTTAGTCAGCATGAGGGAAGATGAATTATTTGAAGCTGCAAAACAGTTAAGAGTTCCATATGATCTTGTAGTATACGTTCACGAAAATGGAAAACTCCCAGTCGTAAACTTCGCAGCAGGTGGAGTCGCAACACCAGCGGATGCAGCCTTAATGATGCAGTTAGGAGCAGAAGGAGTCTTCGTAGGATCAGGAATCTTCAAATCTGGAAACCCAGCCAAACGAGCAGCAGCGATCGTACAGGCAGTGACAAACTTTACAGATGCCAAACGAATCGCAGAATTATCCAAAGACCTTGGGGAAGCAATGGTAGGAATCAACGAACAGGAAATCGAATTATTAATGGCAGAAAGAGGAAAATAAGATGAAACAAGTCGGTGTTTTAGCATTACAGGGCGCATTTATCGAACATGAAAAAATGCTTGAACAACTAGGCGTTTCCTTTATTGAATTACGAAACAAAGAAGATTTAGAAAAACCATACGATGGAATCATCCTTCCTGGCGGTGAAAGCACCGTTCAGGGGAAACTTCTAAAAGAACTTGATATGTTTGATACGATCAAGAAACAGATCGAAGCAGGAATGCCAGTCCTCGCAACCTGTGCAGGACTTATTCTTCTTGCAAAAGATATTAAAGATCAGGAAGAAACATACTTTGGAACAATCCCAATGTGCGTCAAACGAAATGCATATGGAAGACAGCTCGGAAGCTTCTTTACAACAAAAGAAGTAGATGGAGTCGGAGAAGTCCCAATGACATTTATCCGCGCACCATATGTGGAAAGCGTAGAAGATGGGGTAAAAGTATTAGCAGAAGTTGACGGAAATATTGTTGGGGTAGAATATGGGAAACAGATGGGATTTGCATTTCATCCGGAATTGGATGGGGATTTGCGGATACATCAGAGGTTTGTAGATAAAATTTAATTGATTGGCCAATTGTAGGCTATAAGTATATGATAAAACATAAATAAGAAACCAGAATCACAGCGGTGGAATTTTACTCACATTTTGAACGAGTCGCTGATCCACCCAATTTCCTACGAAAACTCGCTTTGAAGTTAGTAGAAACTTGTAGACTTCTAAGCTCAGACAATCGTCCAATTGGGCTGCGAACTCATTCAAAATATGGCAAAATTCCAATGCTGTGATTCTGGTTTCTTATTTATGTTTTATCATATACATCAAGTGTACAAGTGGCAAAAGGAAATAATTTAAAGAAATTAATATAATTTTCCTGATTTATTACAACTAATTGTAACTGTCCTTGTAATTGTTTGAAGATACACATCTTTTTTATATTGTTTAAAAGATGCAGTTGCTTTAGCTGATGCTCCAGATATGTATGCTTTTTTTTCAGAAAGTTTCCAATTACTTGCAGGGCAAGTTGTGGAAATTTCTGATTTAATCCATTTGGATGATGAAGTATCTGCTGAATCGTCAATTAAAATAGATTTAACATAAGTAAGGTACTAAAAAATAAAATTATAAATTTTTTCACACTAAATTCCTCGCTAATTTATTTTGTTTCTTCAACAGGTCCTTCTTTTTCATATATTATTTGTTGATCTTTGATCAAATTAAGAGCATCCAGAAAAGTATCTGGGTAAGCCTAAGATGCCTCGCTATAAGAAAAGTGA
>OIPU01000284.1_pt1 | contig 8864 bp, 6 predicted proteins | sample 1607941 | NCBI WGS metagenome assembly OIPU01 (sample SAMN02674698, study PRJEB24791) | human gut metagenome, SKBSTL036 | isolation source: stool | host: Homo sapiens | place: USA | reverse complement strand
CTATCAGTATGGTTATGAAGTTGTAAGGGGAGAGCGTCAAGCCGTTCTCTAACAAACTGAAATGTTCCCAATCGGTACACATGAGCTGTTTGATATTCAGTAGCAAAAGAACCGTCACAAATACAAACAGAAGCGTCCCTATGGAAAAGTGGTAGACAAGGTGCTTGTCGCTGGCTCTGATACGGTGTCCTTTATTCCAAATCTTTTGCATAAATCAATCACTCCTTTCTGGGTATGAAAAAAGCAGTCAATCCTAAGACTAACTGCCTTTTCATTACCATTCATTAAAAATCTTCTGAGTCCAACACTTTATATCCAGCCTCAATTAACGCTTGTGCAAACAGACCTTGACCTTTTATCAATTTTCCCGTAAAACTACCATCATAAATATTCTTGACTGCACAAGTTGGGCTTCTTGATTGCAGAATAACTAAATCTATTTCCATACTTCTTATTTCATTTAGAGCCAACTGTACCGCATGACGATATTCCTCATCAACAATATTTCCATTTATATCCATGACAATACCATTTACTATTTCCGCACTAGGACGTGGTGTAGGCATATTCGCTAATAATTCTGGACAAATTTCGATAACCTCTTTGTCTTTTAGAAACTCTACAACTTTCGGATTGAGATTATTCCCACCGTTATATTTGCAGTTTTTTCCCATGATACATGAACTAACTAATACTTTCATAGATAAGCACCTCACAATTTATCCTAATTATATCATTCAACGAATTACCTCACAATAAAAATCTAATCTCTAATTTTGTTTTTTCGGCTGTCCCTGCGTGTTATTATTCTGTGGATTGCCTGCGTTCTGGTTGCCTTTATTCTTTAACACAATATCCTCTGCCTTTACATACCAGTCCACATCTGCACCCGTATAGGTTTTTCGTGATACCGTATCGGCTACGGGATTGACAAGCTCCACGACTGCATTGTAAGGAAATTCCCTTAACGGTACTTCTGGCGGTACAGATACGGGGATAATTCCACCATGCAGACTGCACTTCAAATCATAGATACGCTTTTTAAGCTGGGTACTCGGTGTCCCGTCCTCATTCTGCAAGAACACATCACGCACCGCTGTAAATTTTAATTCTCCAAATGTTTTCTCTTTGTCAATAACAAACCCGTTTGATAATCTCATAAATTCTTCACTCCTTTACTTTTCTTCAACTGCTACAATATCATCAGCAACTAATACATAATCGGTATGTCCCATATCCCCGATTGCGTAACCTCTGCCGTATAACTTCGGATTGACAAGTTTTACTTTCTGTTCATACTTGAAATGCTTTTCGCCAGCCTGCACAGGAATTTCCACCACAACATTTTCGCCTTTCTGTATGTCAGAATAAAGGTTATAGCTTCGTCTGGCTAAGACCCTGCGATTATTTTTATCTCTTTCAAAGACTGGCTCGCTTTCGCCTGCAAATTCAAGAGTTCCAAAAGACTGTGCCATATCTGGCACGACATATTTCATTTCCATACTGTTTTACCTCGTTTCTTTCTATATTTGATAAGTTTTTTAATTGTGATTTCTTATTCTGGCGGTTTGGGAAGTACCAGCAATCCCCCAGATAGTAAAGGGTAAAATCAATGCTTACGCACCCTTGACTATCCGTGTTCTTGCAGGTTGTAGGCAGACAAGCCAGAATAAGCAAAAATCTGCCGTTTGACAGCTTCGGCGGAGAGCGTGATTTTTCTTTCCTCATACCGTTACCGCCTTATGATTTCTTCATTTTACGGCGTTTGTAAAGATATGTTCCAGCCAGTCCACCAGCAGACGCAAGCAACATCACGACAAATGCCATTACATTTGTACTGTCGCCCGTTTTGGGACTGTCGCTAGGTCTGTTAGGCTTTTCCGGTGTCGGTGGTGTTTCGGGTTTCTCTGGTTCTTCTGGCTTTTCCTTAAAAGTAATCGTCTGTCCCTTATCCTCAATATCCTTATGCTCGGTAACTTTCTTCGGCTCGTCTGGATTGCTTAAATCGTATAATTCCTCAAAAGTTACAAGCTGTTTGCCGTCAAGAGAAGTAGCGTCAAACGTAAAAGCAACTTCCACTTTCATAGTTTCGCTGTCAGCAATAAAAGTGTAATCACTTTCCACACGTTTTCCATTGATAAGAAGTTCTGCATTTTCTTCTTTCAACATCTGCCAGCCCACAAGTTTGTACTGTGTACCGACTTCTAAGCCCTCTAAGGTTACGGTATCAATGATTGTAACGTCTTTTCCTGCTTTAAGCTCTTTGTTGCCGTCCTTATCGGTAGCGGTAGTATGTATCTTGATGATACGCTCTGTGATAAGTACCGTTTGCCCGTCGTCCTCAATGTCTTTGTGTTCTGCAACTTTTACGGGTTCGTCTGGATTGCTGAAATCATATAATTCTTCAAAGGTAACAAGGTTTTTGCCACCTAAAGCAGACGCATTGAATGTATAGGAAATTTCCACTTTCATTTCTTCATCATCAGCGACAAAGGTATAATCGTTTTCTACACGTTTCCCGTCAATGATAAGCTCGGCGTTTTCTTCCTTTAACATCTGCCAGCCTTTCAACTGATACTTTGCGCCTTTTGTAAGTCCGTCTAATTTGACAGTATCAACGATTGTAACCTCTTTTCCTGCAAGGATAGTCTTTTCGCCGTCTTTGCTGGTCGCTGTGGTATGAATAGAGATTTCTTTTTCGTATTCATCAGTTAGCGTTCCTAAATCAATCACAAGGTTATTTCTTGATACCACGATTTCAAAAGGTGGGATAAGTTCAAAGCCTTTGTTACTATCGCAACGCATTTCTTCAATGATATAGGTATCATAAGGTAATGCCCCCTTGCTGTCGTCTGGTTCAGAAGTCCCAAACCACACACCGTCCTCACTGGTCTTGCCTGCGTTTGTGTTGTGCTTATGAGAAGCCCAGTCAGCAGAAGTGGAAAACTGCCCGTTATCATCAGTTACCACAACATGATTTTCGCCCGTTGTCTTGCTTGTGATCCTAAAAGGAACATCAGCAAGACGCTTATGTGTGCCTGCACCGATTTTTACACCCTCAATATCTCCACGCTTAATCTGATTGTAGATAGAATGAGCTTCGTCGGTTAAGTCCACGATTTTTCCATTTTCTGTGATTGTAAAATCAATCGGTTTTGCACCGTCAGTTAAGTAACCGTCGGGAGCTTCACTCTCAACAATACGGAATTTTCCATAAGGTAAGAGGTCAGAAGAAGTAGAAGCGATACCCTCAATATCTGTACGAATAGTTTTTACGACTTCATTTTTCTTATATAGCTTGCCCTCAACCAAAACAGAATTATCATTTAAGGAAATGATGTCAAAGACAGTATCTTTCAGAGTGGCACTTCCTTGTGGCTTTGTATCGCCCGTTTCTAAATCTCGTTTCTGAATTTTGACACCGCCACGGATAACCTTGTCTGATACAGAAAACTGGTTACTTCCAGATAATACGGCAAGGTCGCCGTCCTCGGTAATCTGTGTTACATATAAGCCCTTAATCTGTTCGGACTTATCGCCAGCCTGCATATATGCACCCTCTAACAAGTAGCCGTTTGGAGCTTTCGTTTCCTCAACGGTTAGCGTTCCAAGTGGAAGAACCGCCTTGCCGTCCTGCATATAGAAGCTATCGCCAGATACCTTGTATGCGTCCGCTAATTTTGTGATGTAGTGAGTTGTCCCGTCGCTGTCTGTTTCAGCGATTGTCTTTGTAACCCATGTACGAGTAGCTTCGGCAGGGAGATTGTCTTTATTATAGAAGCCTGCATAATACTTCCATGTAAATTCCGCACCTGCTAAAGAAGCGCTCCCTTGCGGATTGTCTTTCTGTGTTTCCATATCAATCTTGAAAAGCTCAATCAAAGTGTCCGTTACTTTTGGCGTATCAGATACTTTCAATGTTGCTGTCTTTCCAGCTTCAACCTTTAAGGAATATACAGTTTTATCCACTTTATATCCTGCTGGTGCGGATAATTCCTTGATATAGACTGTGCCTGCTTTTACCTCTACAATATCTGTATTTCCGTTTTCATCAGTCGTAAGGGGAGCAAGCTGTTTCGTGCAGTCCTTATCAGAAAAGACACCATAGGTTGCACCTGCAATAGAGTAATTCCCGTTACCGTCTGTAATGCTAGTATTACTGGAAGTCTTTTGTAATTTCGCATTTCCGACATTCAGCTTCGCCCAGAATTGTCCCAATTCCTGCCCCTCGCCAGAGTAGATATAACCGCCATATTCATAGCGTCCTTTATTCTCTTTAACAAAGGCTCTTGCACCAGCGAAAACTTCGTCCTGCGTAGCCTTTGGTATTTCATCATAAGAAGCTCGCACGTTATCACATTGCCAGCCAAGATGTACGCTTAATCTCTGCCAGACTACACATTGTTCCAACAGATAGACTTGTTTGTAGTTCAGTTCCTTGTGAGCTTCGCCATACTGTTTGACATACTCTAAGGATAACGCCACATCTGAAATCTGGTCGGCACTCATGCGTGAGCTTGCGTCAGCTCTGGTCTTGTAACCGTTCTTAAAGTTTGTGTTAATGTCGATACAATAGGCAGTTTCGCCCTCGACTTTCATATAGCCCTCATTGAATGTCGAACCGATAGAACCGTCATTCATTACTTTTTCAATGATACCGACACGCTCTGCACTTTCCGTCCAGTATTGCTTACTTTCTGCATGGACGGGTGTAGTCGGTAAAGCAGTAACGACAGTTGCAAGAGCTAAGAAGCCCGTACACAATCGTTTTAACATCTTTTTCATAAAATCTAATGCTCCTTTCATTTTGGGTATAAAAATAGACGCTCATTTCTGAACGTCTACATTACTGAAAGGCTTGTCCTCTCACACATATTCTATTTTAATAGGTACAACAGTTGCCTTTCTCCTTGTATTTTCGTTGTTTTCATCACTTGCGTTATCTACAACCTCCATGTCCCGGATCCAGAACAACAACGAGTCTTGTCGCTGCACGTCCTGCATAAGCTGCAATTTCAGAATCTGCAGACTGTGTATCAATCGCATCATTAATCACCTCAGCAATACTGTCTTCCTCGTAAACCGTTCCATCCTGTGTAATTGCCGTAAAAGATACATCCGCATCACTTACATCCGTATTTTCTTCTGTCTTCTCACCTTCGACAACTGCATCCGGATCTGTCTCACAGATCTGATTCACTGCGAATTTTCCTTCGATTCCGCACTTGGCAAAATTCAGAGAATATTCTGCCCCGTCCACAGTATATGTAATGTCTTCTATGCTATAAGTTCCTGTCCAAGAATCATCTTCATACGTCATTTCAAAAACCGCTGCTGATTCCTGAATATCGGAAGCCTCTACTGAATATTCTTCTCCTGTGGTTACATTCTTGTACTTCAATACCGCACTTGTCAAAACCGTACCTTTACTATAACCCACTACAACCTTCTGCGTTCCCGGTGTTGTCACACTTGGATTGTCAATTACAACATATTCCAATGCCGGTTCCGAATCATCCTTTTTTTCAGATGCTTCTACAATCGAAGCAAACATCAGTGAGAATACCATTGCGAAACACAAAACAACCGAGATAATACTCCGCATGTGTTTTTTTCTCATTGTTTCTCCTCTCTTTTCATTTTTCTTTTTTCACCTTACTACTTGTCCATCATAACATTCTCTTACTCAAAAGTCAAATAAAGGAGGCAGTACTTATACGCACCGCCTCCTTTATTTCCATGCTTCTTATTTTATCTGCTGCTCGTCCATGCTCCTGATCCATCTACATATGAATTACCAATCCATGTATTCGAAGCCATACTTCCATCTGCTCTCAAATAATACCATGTATTCCCAAGATTCAGCCAGCCTGTCGTCATGCTTCCATCTCCTCTCAGATAATACCATGTATTTCCAAGATTCAGCCAGCCTGTCGCCATGCTTCCATCTCTTCTCAGATAATACCACGTATTCCCAAGATTCAGCCAGCCTGTTGCCATGCTTCCATCTCCTCTTAGATAGTACCACGTATTTCCAAGGTTCAGCCAGCCTGTTGCCATGCTTCCATCTCCTCTTAGATAGTACCACATATTTCCAAGGTTCAGCCAGCCCGACTGCATCGCTCCACTTGCTGAAAAATAATACCATGTATTATTGTAAATTCCCCATCCTGTCTGCATCCATCCAGATGCATCAAATCCATACCAGGTATTTCCTATCTTGCATAATCTACCCGCCGGATAAGAACCATCTTCATATTGATACCACCATTTTGCTCCTGACTTCAACCATTTTCCACTAATTTCAGCTCCACATCTTGTACAAATTCCATCTTTAAAATTGTGCCCCAATGCCGGGATTATTTCCTGCGGTTTCAATACTTCATTACATACGGAACAATGACTTCCTTCTATCTTTCCTTCTGTTGTACATGTTGGCTCTACAGCCTCGTCTGTCACCACATTATGAACATGATTCACCGGATAATCACTCTCCGCCATCGGATATGCTTCCGTAAATTCTAAGCTACTATAGTCCTCATCCCTTTCATGATCTGAAAATGCTTTCATGCTTTTCAGAAAATAGGAATAGTTCTCTCTTCCGGCATCCCAGGTACTGTCAAGATTATAGTATTTTCCGTTCAGCCGGACAATATTCCATGCATGCGGTCCACCTGCATCTCCTGAAATCACTCTTGCATCAACTCCGGCATCGAGCACCATACGATAGAGCAGTGATGCATACCCCTGACATACAGCTGTTTTATCAATCAGCGCTGCATACGCAGTATACTTTTGAATATATGTATCATCATCCAGATTCGTATAATCATAAGAAACATTCTCACAGATATAGTCATAAATTGCTTTTATTTTCTGATAGTCTGATTGACCACTCAGTTTTATTTTCTGAAATGCTTCTGCCTCCGCCTGATCTACCTTTTCTTCCTGAGCAGCATCTGACAGATAACTCACCATATAAGTCATATTCAGATCAAATCCGCCATTGGAATTTGACGACCAGCCTGCACTGACATCCCATCCCTGACAATGCCATAAGATATAATCTCCTTCATTCCCTTTTCCGGTATGCTGAACTGCCAGCTCAAACAGCTGACTTGTCAGGCTGTTAAAATATTCATTTGTGATTCTTTCGTCACTGTGATAGTAAATAGTAATTTCTTTTTCACGGTTAACCAATTGCTTTCTGAAATTTTCCGCAATCTTTTTCAGGTCACTTGTATATTCCACATTGCCCTGGTTTAAACTATAAGTTTCTACATCACTCGTATGTTCCGGAGCTGTTATGACATCTTTATAATACGGATTCGTATACTGATTTTCCAATGTCGTTGCTGCCTGTACATCGTATTTTCCAACCAACAGGAAACATGCAGTTATCAGCAGTGGTATTATGACTCTCTTCTGTTTCATTTCTTCCGCCTCCTTTGTATAAATGATTATGCCTTATTTTATCATACAAATCATTTTTTAAAACCTATTTTTCACACTTTTTTCATATATTTTTCACATTTTTCTCAATTTTGTTTTTAGTTCAAAAAAGGAAGACAGCAATGCCGTCTTCCTTTAAACTCTTGTTCTTTTTTATCTAACCCATCGTCCCATATCATCAAACAGGTATGTAACGCCTCCTATCTTTCTTTCGCCGGTATACAATCTTCCGGTCTTTCCTGCATAATACCAGGTTCCGTTTTCACAAATCCATCCATTCGTTCTCAGATGTCCGTCCTTATCAAACATATATATTCCTGACATTGTAGATACATATCCGGATGTCATATATCCGTTATAGCCAAAATAATAGCCATTTAACCATCCACTTGCCGGTTTTCCTGATACAAAGTAATACCAACATGTTTCACCATAAACTTTTGCCTGATACCATCCGTTTGTACACACCTGTCTGGATCCGGAATCATCATACAGATAATATCTTCCATTGTCTTCCCGCATTCCTATATACATAGACGGATTAAAATAATATTCTGAACCATTCACTTTTTTATTTCCGGTAACAATATTTCCATTTTCAAGGTAATACCAGCTTCCCCATTTTGTCTGTCTCCATCCGGTTCCTTCATCTATGTTTCCATTTGAATTAATCCAGTAATATTTAAATCCATCGCTGGAATATTCTGAATATAATGAATTAGATATCATTTCGCCATCATTATAAAAATAATACGTCAGATTACCGATTTTCTTTTTCTCCTTTGTATTCAGAGAACCATCTGCATTAACATAATACCATGCTCCTGTTTCTGATTGTTTCCACCCTTGTGCTGAAAGATCTCTTGGAATCCATGCTCCGCTGTTAGCAAATTCGTATAATTTTTCATTTATATTTTTTATCGTATTTGATACCATAATTGAATATTCATCAAAATAATACCAGGTTCCATTTATCTGTTTCCATTCCTGCTTTGCAAGCAGATATTCCTTTGTTTTTTCATCTTTGTCTGCGTACTGCCATTCATGCAGACCACTGTCATACCGCCATCCCTTTTGCACTTTTCCGTCTGCTCCAACGTAGCAGTATCTATCTTCTGCATTTTCTGCCGGAACTTCTATATTAGTTGCCATTTTCCCATCAGATATATAGTATGTTCCATCCAGCCATCCATCATAGGCTTCTCCGTCTTTTGTGTAATACCAGTTTCCGTCATACAGCTGCCATCCGTCTTTCTCTCCGACAATGCCTTCTTTTTTTCCGTTTTCATCAAAAACATATGTCTTTCCATCAATCTCAGCTGCTCCGACTGCCATACTGCCATCATCCATGAAATAATAGCCCTTTGCCCACTGGTTCCGATATAACTTTCCGTCTTTTCCGGCATAGTACC
>OIPU01000270.1_pt1 | contig 9168 bp, 9 predicted proteins | sample 1607941 | NCBI WGS metagenome assembly OIPU01 (sample SAMN02674698, study PRJEB24791) | human gut metagenome, SKBSTL036 | isolation source: stool | host: Homo sapiens | place: USA | reverse complement strand
AGGTGGAAGCCGGGCGTGCCAGCGGATCGGTATCCGGCTATTGCTTTTATGAGTACGGCTCCTTCCAGGAGGATGTGTGCCAGAAGGAAGTAAAGAACCTGATGAAGGTATTACGGTAGCAGTGCCGGAATGGATGCGCAGTGCGCAGACAATCATAAATAAAGCGTTTCCGAACGCTCGAATAAAGGAGAACAGAGATGAAAAAGTTAGAGGATTACGTAGTAAGCATTCCGGACTTCCCGGAGCCGGGTATCATTTTCCGCGATATTACTACGATTTTACAGGATGCAGACGGACTGCAGCTTGCGATCGACGGAATCCAGAAATCCTTAGAGGGTGTGGATTATGATATCGTGGTTGGTCCGGAGTCCCGCGGGTTTATTTTTGGCGTGCCGGTTGCATATGCGATGCACAAGGGATTCGTGCCAATCCGCAAGAAAGGCAAACTGCCGTGCAAGACGGTATCTGTAAGCTACGATCTGGAGTATGGCAGCGCGGTTCTGGAGATGCATGAGGATGCCATTAAACCGGGACAGAAGGTAGTTATCGTTGACGTAAACGCCGAATGCGATGCAGACGGCCAGCAAAACGACTAGCAGGCAGAGAAAGACTCTGAGGGGAAACGATTTTTTCTTCTGGTTCTTCATAGAACTCCTTTATTTTATAAGCATTTTCCGCAATCGCTGCAGCCGTTGCAGATCAACTTGCTGCCGCAGGTCTCGCAGTTTGCGCGGAAATGGGGCGTATATAAATCTTCCTGCGGGATGGGGTAGCCCCAGTCGTCCACGAGGTCAAAACGGATGGGCCTTCCCTGAAAGTTCATACCGGATTTATAAGCCATCCGGCTTTGCAGCTGCTTGCTGGGCAGGTGGTAGCGCCTGCCGTCCTTGATGAACACGGTGCCGGTCTCGATAAAGCAGAAGGTCACGTTGGCATCCACGCATTCCTGCCGGAGAGACTTGACCCAATCAAAATTGCAGGGGCGGGCACCATCGTAGTTTTCGCCGCCGCAGATAACCTGCTCGATCTGCCCGGCGGTAAGGTACTGCCGGATACTCACCGGTCCGATGAAGGGTGCGCACATAATGCCCTTGTGCTTGAAGGGCAGGTCAAACAGAATGGGAATGCGCTCATCGGCGCGGCGCTGATTTTCACAGGTGACGTTGAAAAAGATGTTGTCCCATCCGCTGCCCCAGTCCGGCGGCAGGCACTCCCGTACCCGCTGCGGCCGTTTGGTGAGCAGAAAAAACACCACATCGCTGCGCTGGCGCATGATGTCCCACGCCTCAGCCCGCCACGGGTCGGCTTCTTCCAAGAAGAAATCCGAGGTCATGCAGACCCGGATTTGCTCACCACTCTGGATTTTGTAGTGTCCGGTGCGGTCTTTCTGGAGCGGATAGGAAAAGCCGCTTTTCGTTTTGTAGATCTCGGCTCCGTTCTGGTCCCGCATCCGGTCGAGAAAATACATGTAGCAGTTCTGGCAGCCCTCGCTGCACTTGACGCAGCCGTGCCATGGATTCCAGATGTCGTGCAGGAAGCTCACCTTCTTTCTGTACCTATTATAATAGCTGCGCGGACAGGAAACAAGAGCACCCCTTGCACCGCCCCATCGGATGTGATAGGATGAAGAAAACCATGTGAGGGAGGAACCACCATGCCGTTTCTGATGATCCGTAACGACATCACCAAAGTAGCGGCGGATGCCATTGTCAACCCGGCCAACCGGAACCTTTTGCAGGGCAGCGGCACCAGCCGTGCCATCTATCAGGCGGCAGGGGAGCAGGAGCTGACCGCCGCCTGCGAAGCCATCGGCCGCTGCGATTTGGGCAGAGCCGTGTGTACTCCGGCATTCGGGCTGCCCGCAAAGTATATCTTCCATGCGGTCTGCCCGGCATGGCACGGTGGATTTTTTGGCGAAGCAAAACAACTGGCTGGTGCGTACTATTCTGCACTGGAATTAGCCGCAGAATACCACTGCGAGAGCGTGGCTTTTCCGCTGCTGTCCAGCGGAAACTACGGCTACCCAAAGGAGCAGGCCTTCCGCATTGCGGTGGATACCATCACGCAGTACGTCATGGAGCACGACCTGACCGTGTATCTGGTGCTCTACGACCGGCACTCGCTGGCGGTGAGCCGGAAGCTGTTCGCCTCGGTGGAGGAGTACATTGACGACCACTATGTAGCACAGAACGATGAAAGCTACGGATTTGACCGTCGGCGCAGAGAATACGTGGAACGCTGGGAAGATGCTGCGCTTGCCGACCGGGAGTATCCTGCGCAAGAGTGCGCACCGCCGGTCTTTGCGACTGTGCTGAGGCAGCAGAGTGCCCCCATGGCAGCCCGCAGTCTGGAAAGCCTGATGGACAACCTTGGCGAGAGCTTCACCACCCGGCTGCTGCGGCTCATTGACGAGCGGGGGCTGAAAGACTCCACCGTGTACAAGCAGTCCAACATCTCCCGGCAGCATTTCTCCAAAATTCAGTGCAATCGCGAGTACAACCCTAAAAAGAAAACCGTGCTGGCCTTTGCGGTGGGCCTGCACCTGTCCGAAGATGAAACCATCGACCTGCTCAAAAGCGCAGGCTATGCCTTCTCCGATGGCTCCAAGCGGGACTGGATCGTGCGGTACTGTCTGGAACACAAAATCTATAACATCAATCAGGTCAATACGCTATTGTTTGAATACGATCAGGAACAGCTGGGTGCGTGATTTGTCGCCTGCCCGTTGACCTTTTGCCCTCCGGTTTGTGGTATCCTTTTGCCAACGAAAGCGATACACCACAAAACGGAGGGCATTGTTGTGAAGAAAAATCTTACCGAGCTTGTTTTCATTCTGGACCGCAGCGGTTCCATGGGCGGGCTGGAGCAGGATACCATCGGCGCAGAGTGGAAAGAACAAATCGAAGTTGATTTCCAGAAGCGGCATCACGGGTAAGGGAGGAAACAGCCATGTTAGGAGCAATCTTGGGTGACATCGTGGGCAGTCCCTATGAATTTGACCACAACAATTACAAGCACAAGGATTTTCCGCTGCTGAGCGAGAAATCGCACTTCACCGATGATACGGTCATGACCGTTGCGGTGGCAGTTGGTCTGATTGACGGAAAGGGTCTGCCGGAGAGAACATTTTGTGTAGTGCAGCATGAAATGCGGTTCTGGGGCCGTGAATATCCCCATGCCGGTTACGGCGGGATGTTCCGCCGGTGGCTGTACGCAGAAAATCCGAATCCCTATGGTAGTTTCGGCAACGGCTCGGCTATGCGGGTGTCGGCAGCGGGCTGGCTGTTCGATACGCTGGACAAAACGCTGGAAATGGCAAAAGTGACCGCTGAAGTCACCCACAACCACCCGGAGGGCATCAAAGGCGCACAGGCCACGGCGGCAGTGATTTTTCTGGCCCGTACCGGCCACAGCAAGCCGGAAATCAAACAATATGTGGAGCAGACCTTCGGTTATGACCTGAACCGTACCTGCGATGAAATTCGGCCGACCTATCATCATGTGGAGACCTGTCAGGAAACTGTGCCGGAAGCAATCATTGCTTTTCTGGAAAGCGTCAGTTTTGAGGATGCACTTCGCAATGCGGTCTCTCTGGGCGGCGACAGCGACACCCTTGCCTGCATCACCGGCGGCATTGCCGAAGCTTTTTACGGGATGCCGCAGGAACTGCGGGACGAGACTTTGAAACGTCTGCCGGAGGATATCCGGGAAGGATATGAACTGTTGTGCTTCATGATTGCCAAGATGATATAAAATGCGATGATACGACTGAATCTCGAAAAGATTGCATGGGATTTTATGAAAGTATTATTCTTTTGTGAATTTTAGCACTCTTCTATTGACACTGCTAATTAACGGTGCTATAACAGTGGCGTGCTCAGGAGGAAGGGCAAAAGGAGAGCCGCTAGGCTCCCCGGAAAGCCCTTCTGAATGGACGCTTCAGATTTTTTGCCCCGACCCGAACGCCGGGATTGGAGGAATGATTTATGCTTATGCCGACTGTTTTCCATGAAAACCTGTTCGATGATTTCTTCGATCCGTTCTGGAATGACGCTGCACTGGAACGTATGATGAACCGTGAGGCTCGTGGTGCCTTTGGTAAGCGTGGTGCAAACATGATGAAGACCGATGTCAAACAGACGGACAATGGCTACGAAGTAGCTGTTGACCTGCCGGGCTGCAAGAAGGAAGACGTTCAGATGGATCTGAACGACGGCTACCTGACCATTCAGGCAGTGCGCAGCCACAGCAATGACGAAAAGGATCAGAAGGGTCGCTATGTGCGGCGCGAGACCTTCTCCGGCACCTGTGCACGCAGTTTCTACGTGGGCGATGTGAAGAAGGAAGACATCCACGCAAAGTTCGAGGATGGTGTCCTGCACATCGAGCTGCCTGCTCCTCAGCAGACGAAGGCTTTGCCTGAGAACCCGAACCTGATCGAGATCGAGTAAAACGCCGGTCGTGTGCGCCAAGGCACAACGCACATAAGGTGGCCCCGGAGAGCTGTAACAAGCCCTCCGGGGCCATTTTTGTTTCGCTATCTTTTCCGTAAGGGAAAACCATGGTATACTGAGAACAGCAACTCGGAATTTATGGAGGTACCTCACTATATCCTGTGAGCCGGGTGAGCGGCTGACTTTTGCGGTATACTCCGTTCGGAAAGATCAAAGCGCATGGAGGGAATAAGCATGCTGACCTATACCTATGTTTCAGAGGGAACGTTTGCCCTGATGGAAAAACCAAAGCCGGTGCTGCAGCACGAGCGGGACGCCATTGTAAAGGTGACTCTTGCCAGTATCTGCTCCAGCGATCTGCACATCAAGCACGGCAGCGTGCCCCGGGCGGTACCCGGCATCACGGTAGGGCACGAGATGGTGGGCATCGTGGAAGAAGTGGGCAGTGCGGTGACCAATGTGAAACCCGGCGACCGGGTGACGGTGAACGTGGAGACCTTCTGCGGAGAGTGCTTTTTCTGCAAAAAAGGCTTTGTGAACAACTGCACCGATCAAAACGGCGGCTGGGCGCTGGGCTGCCGCATCGACGGCGGGCAGGCCGAGTATGTCCGGGTGCCCTTTGCGGATCAGGGACTGAACAAGATCCCGGACGGCGTTACCGACCGGCAGGCACTGCTGGTGGGCGATGTGCTGGCCACCGGCTTTTGGGCGGCACGCATTTCGGAGATCACCCCCGAGGATACCGTGCTGATCCTCGGTGCAGGGCCGACCGGCATCTGCACGCTGCTGTGCGTCATGCTGCACAGCCCCAAGCGCATCATCGTCTGTGAAAAGGACGCAAGCCGCCTGCAGTTCATCCGTCAGCACTACCCGCAGGTGCTCACGGTGCAGCCGGAGGACTGCGCCGCCTTTGTGCGCGCCAACAGCGACCACGGCGGGGCAGATGTGGTGCTGGAAGTGGCAGGGGCGGACACTACCTTCCGGCTGGCGTGGGAGTGCGCAAGACCCAACGCCATCGTGACCGTGGTGGCGATGTACGACAAGGCACAGACCCTGCCGCTGCCGGAAATGTACGGCAAAAACCTCACCTTTAAGACCGGCGGCGTGGACGGCTGCGATTGTGAAGAAACGCTGCGTCTCATCGCAGAAGGCAAGATCGATACCGAACCGCTCATCACCCACACCTACCCCCTGCGCCGGATCGCAGAGGGCTACGAGCTGTTTGAAAAGAAACGGGACGGCGTGATCAAGGTGGCAGTGGAGTGCTGACGGTCTGCGCCAAGGCACAACGCACATAAAGTGGCCCCGGAGAGCTGTAACAAGCCCTCCGGGGCCATTTTTGTTCCTGGCATCTTTTCCGCAGCGGCAAGGCGTGGTAGAATAAGGGCAGAACCAATCCGCAGGTGAGAAAATCGAACTTCAGAGAGAGGAGATACTTCTATGCAGTCTGATGAGCTGAAACGCCGGATCTCGGCAGGCAGAGGAGATGCTTTGGCCGATCTGGTTTTGAAAAATGCCAGAATCGTCAATGTGTTTACCGATGAGGTCGACACCGCTGATATTGCCATCAGCGGAAATTCGATCGTGGGCGTGGGTATGTATCATGGCCGGAAAGAAGTTGATCTGCACGGCAAATATGTCTGCCCGGGCCTGATCGATGGGCATATCCACATCGAAAGCTCCATGCTCTGTGGTCCGGCCTTCGAGCAGGCAGTGCTGCCCCACGGTACCACTGCGGTAGTCACAGACCCGCACGAGATCTCGAACGTTGCGGGGCTGGAAGGCTTGGATTTCATGCTGGAAACGACAAAAAATCTGACCCTTTCGGTTTATTTCATGCTGCCCTCCTGTGTGCCGGCCACGGATCTGGATGAATCCGGTGCGGTGCTGAACGCAGAACAGCTCCGGCCTTACTACGGCGATCCCCGCGTGCTGGGGCTTGCGGAACTGATGAACGCCTATGGAACGGTGCGCTGTGACCCGAAGATCCTGCAGAAGATCCGCGACTGCACCGAAGCGGGAAAGATCGTGGATGGCCATGCGCCGCTCTTGAGCGATAAGGACCTGAATGCTTATATTGCGGCAGGCGTTCAGTCCGATCACGAGTGCTCCAACATCGAGGAAGCCATGGAAAAACTCCGGCGTGGACAATACATCATGATCCGGGAAGGAACGGCTGCCAAAAATATGGAGGCCCTGATGCCGCTGTTCCGGGAGCCTTATTGCAGCCGCTGCATGCTGGTGACGGATGATAAGCACCCCGGTGACCTGCTGGACAGCGGCCACATCGATTCCAACATCCGTAAAGCGATCCGGTTGGGCGCAGACCCAGCAGTGGCCGTCAAAATGGCAACGCTGGTCCCGGCACAGTATTTTGGGTTCAAGCAACGCGGTGCCGTAGCACCGGGGTACCGGGCAGATCTGGTTGTGGTTCCTGATCTGGAATCCTTTACGGTCGAACAGGTTTACAAGAATGGCACGCTGGTGGCCGAGCACGGAAAAACGCTGAGACCCGCACCGCTTGACATCGACCGTGTGAGATTTTCCCACGTTATGGATTCCTTTGATCTGGATGAGATCACACTGCAGGACCTGGAACTTCGGGAAAGCGGGGAGCAGGAGCGTGTCATCTGCCTGAACCGGGGCGAGCTGCTTACAGAGGAAAAAATCATCCCGTTCCAACGGCATCCGGGCAAAGCTCCCGGTGTGGACCCGGAACACAACATCGTAAAACTGGCCGTTTTTGAGCGGCATCATCACTCCGGCCATGTGGGCATTGGCTTTTTAGGAAACTTCAGCCTGAAATGCGGAGCCGTTGCATCGAGCATCGCACATGATTCCCATAACCTGATCGTGGCAGGGGACAACGATACCGATATGATGCTGGCCGGCAACACTGTGCGGAAAAACAAAGGCGGACTTGCGTTTGTGGCAGATGGACAGGTCGTGGCAGAACTTGCGCTTCCGGTGGCCGGATTGATGAGCACCGAAAGCGCAGAGAGCGTTGCGGCGAAAATGCAGGCGCTGAACGATGCCCTCAAGGCACATGGTGTAGCGGAAGACATTGGCATTTTTATGACCCTCGCCTTCGTCAGCCTTCCGGTCATTCCAAAACTCAGACTGAATACATACGGCATCATCGATGTAGCGCAGCAGAAAGTCGTTCCGGCTGTTTTTTAATAGGCGATAACAAAAATACTGCCGGAGATCGACCCGAATGGTCCGTCTCCGGCAACAGAACAGTTCGTTCCTATTCTTAGAAGCGAGCCACATCAAGAGAAAAATTGACGGAAATTCTTATTTGATAAATCGGGATTTTGGAGGAACTTATGATGAAAAAAATGATAATGGCATTATGTATATTTATTTGTGTGTTTACTTTAGTTGTGTGTTCTGGACAACAAACAAACGAACCACTTACTTTAGGTGTCAATGCGATAATAACAGAAATTGATAAAGAAAATAAAATCATAACCACAAAAGATAGCGGAGAAGAAGGTGTTTTAGGAGATGATTGTCTTATTGATTGTTCCCAAATTCCTATGATCTATTGTAATTATGATACACAAACTATTTTTTACAAAGGCATAATGCCAAGTGAAGTAGATTTTAGATTTTCCAGTGGATAGCAACGCTCTCACTGGTTGCGTCAATGTGGGATATGAGAATATCAACCACCTTGCGCTTATCGTCAAAACTCACGGACTCCCAATCGTTGAGGTAATTCGTGATACTGTCAATTTGCGTGTCTGAAACGGAATTAGCGGTGAGATCGGCCACCAGCTTTAACTGCTTTTGCCGTTCCGCGTCCAGCTCCTCGATCTTATTGTTTGCGTATTGCAGGAGCAGCGGGTTTGCGCCGGACAAAGTGTCCAGAAGTTTCTCAATCTCACTTTCCGTCTTTGCAAGGGCAACGCGGGCGGCGGTCAGTTTGGGGTTATAGCTTTGTTCCTTACCGCCTTTCAGCGTGTGATACTTCCGCATTTTCGCCACCATCTCGCCGTACACAAAGGACTCCATACTTTGCGCCGTCAGCGTACCGGCCCCCTCACAGCTCCCGTTATCCGCCCGCTGTTTGCACCGCAGGTAAACAACGCCGTTTTGAGCTTTTAAGGCAGTCAGCGCATAGCCACAGCGTCCGCACTTGATTTTCCCGGCCAGCCAGGTATGATGGCATTTGCGACCATTCTGGAATGTCGTGTTTTGCGAGAGCTTACGCTGAACAGCCAGCCAGAGCTGGGATGGGATGCGCCCCTGGTGGGGCGCAATCACAAGGATCTGTTCTTCACCCTCCCGGCCCTGGTAAAGATAGCAGCTATTGTCCCCCGTGAACATTTCCGGGGGGCTTTCGATTTTTACGCCCTGGGCCTTGAAATATTCGTAGATGTCCATATCTGCCTGGACATAGACGGGATTTCTCAGCAATTTTGAAATAAAGGCCCGTTGCAACGCTTTGTCATAGACCTTGATAGAGTTCTTGACAAAGTACCGGGTTATGTCGCCGTAGGAATTGCCCGGCTCCGCGTACATTTGGAACATCAGCTCGGCAAAATCCATTTCCGGGGTTTCCACCAGCTTTTTTGTCTTGATCCCGTCCATGACGATGGGCTCCGTGTCAAAACCGTATGGCGTCCGGCCCCGCATATAGTAGCCTTTGGTACACCGGGAATAAAAAGCGTCCAGATCGGAAGAGCACACGTCTGAACTCCAGTCA
>OIPU01000264.1_pt1 | contig 9302 bp, 5 predicted proteins | sample 1607941 | NCBI WGS metagenome assembly OIPU01 (sample SAMN02674698, study PRJEB24791) | human gut metagenome, SKBSTL036 | isolation source: stool | host: Homo sapiens | place: USA | reverse complement strand
CACGGTCAGAATGACCGCAGGCATTGCGGTATGCGGCATCCTCGGAAATGGCGGCTGTCACCACAGGCTTATACTGCTCAAACTGCTCCCGAAGGGTAGGCTTTGGAGTTTCTTCCTCCACCTCCGGCTGCTGGGCTTGGATGGCATCTTCTTCTGCCAGTTCCTTTTCAGCCTGGATTTTGTCATACTGCGCCTGTTCCTGTTCGGTAAGATAGCGGCCTTTCTGAACAAGAGAGGTAATGCGCTTGGCAACTTTTTCCCAGTTCAAGTGAACATCCGGGCAGTCCTGCTTTTTATAGTGCAGTCCTTTTCCGTCGTGATCTTCGCCGCTGTGTGTTGCGCCGGACAGGGCATGAGAGCGACCACCAATGCCATACTCGTCTTTGAGGAATCTCACTTTCTCCTTATCCGTATGGTTTTCCATGAAGAACGCATAGATACGGCCTTTTCCTCCGGCAAAACTGCTGCCGCCGGTCATGGCGGCGTCGATCTCATCCTCGGTAATGAAGTGCTGGACGGTTGGCACTTGGGAAAGGTCTGAAGAAAAGGTCCTGCGTGGCAGGTCAAGGTCCTTCAGGTTCTCCCAGATCTCCCTTGGTCTGTGATAGTGAAAACGCAACAGGTCACGGTCCTGCTGATAGGCAGTCCAGAAGGCGGCGTATTCTTCCTTGAGGGTCTGGCGGAAAGCCGGGTCACTCAGCTGCTCCGTCAGGCGGCGGGTCTCCTCCGGGAACCCATTGCCTTTGATCTCTGACAGGCTGGACAAATATCCGGCTTCTCTGGCGTCCTCGCTGAAATCGTGATACAGATGCCAGAGCTTTTCCGAGAGGAGGGATTGTTCATAGCCTGCCGCTTCTGCAAGCTCTACATTGGAGGCAAACTGTCCGCTCTCCAAAAGCTCCCCGATACGCTCTGCGGCGCTCTCCCAGGAAATGACCTGGGCAGACCTGTCATAACGGACAGACTTCCCATGGGAAAGATGGATACCATCCTCGGCATACCATGCGCTCACACTGCCAAGGCCGTTGCCGCCGTGGTACAGCGTTTTCAGTATCTCGGCAATCTCAGCGGTGGTTTTCTGCTTTTCAAAGGCTGCAACCACACGCTCCCTCTGGCGGTCTGTATTGCCGCCCAAACGCAGCACATGGTCAATATCATTTTGGGCAAAAGAAAAAGCAGAGGATGTATGCGCTACATTCTCTGCTTCATCTATGGATTGGATCTGTTCCGCTTCGGAGAGGAACAGGTTTAGGGTCAGCTGTTGATAAGCTCCGCCATCAGGATTTCCTCGGCCTGGGCTTTGCAGGTGTTCATCAGCCCCACCCACTTCATGGGATCGCTGGCTTTCAGTTCCTCGGTGGCTCCCGCTTCCTTCGCCAGCTGGGGCATCATCTGCTCCAGTCTGTTCTGGGCGGTCTCGTCGATCTCCAGAAGGTGCGGGTACAGCTTCTCGCTCAGCAACATCTGGTTGTAGAGGATGGGACGATGTTCCTTCAGGTAGGTTTTCCTCATCCTGCCGTACTTGCCCAGGGGTTTCTCCGGCTGCTGGCTCAGCTTCAGGTCGGGAATCAGATAGTCTCCGTTCTGGATATAGGTCATGGGATTGTTCATCTTGCTTGCTCCTTTCTTGGTTGGCTTCGCGCTCTGCATTTCGGACGGTAACGCCGATCTGCCGCAGCACCTGCTGGTTGATCTGGCTGACCGCTGTTCCCAGCGCCCCGATGGTGGACGGGGTGTTGAAATCAAAGATCGCCATGAAATCTTCGTGGTCGAAGTAGCGTTCCGGCTCCAGTCCACAGCGGGACATCAAAGCGTAAGTGATGCTGACGGTGGCGGCTGCCTTGAACTGCACTCCGATGTTATACTCATCATATTCCTCCAAAAAGGAACCGTCAACGATATAGAAGAAGTCCTGCTGATGCTCCGTCCAGTATTCCTCAGCCAGTTTTCCGGCTACCTCAGTGAGCTGTCCGGCAAGGTCATCACCGGAAACATCATAGGTGCGCTCCAGCATGGCCTGCACGGAATCCAGATGGCGCTCCTCCAGCTGCCACAGCCAGGGAGTGCGGGAATGTTCACGGGTTCCGGTGTCGGAAATGTCAAAGACATAACGCAGGCGAGGTCTGTCCCCGGAATCGTCCACCAGAGCGATCCCCTTGGAACCGCGCCTTACATACCGGCCCATCTTTTCATTCCACAAATCGTACTCCGCACAGGCGGTGGCGTCCGGTCGCTGGGCGTAGATCATCAGCTGCTCATGAAACGGGTATTTGTAAAGGCGGGAAGCAGTGGTGAGAAACACTGCCCATTCCTGCCAGCTCCCCGTGAGCTGTGTTGCCACCTTGTCCGCCATCTGTGCATATAGTTCAGCTTTGGTTGGCATGGTGTTCTGTCCTCCTTTCGGTTTTGGGGTAAAGAGGTGGGGTGGCAAATTGCCACCCCATCCCTGCGGTTATGGTATTTACTGGTCAAAATCCGGGTACAGCTCCAGCTGGGCAAAGTCCTCATCGGTCATCGCACAGAGCTTCGTAAGGGCGCTGTCGGTCAGCTCCCTCAGTTCCGTTTCCTCCGGTGATAGCTCGCCGCGCATCTCACGCAGGCTGTCGATCAATCCGGTGCGGCTGCCGGTATTGTAAATGCACATCAGGTTCATTTCCTCAAAAGTAAAGTTTCCCATATCAAATCTCCCTTTCCGCACTCTTTTTGGGTGCTGTCTTTTTGTGTTCTGCTTTGGGCTGGCTTTTCAGCTGATCCACAACGGATTTTTTCTTTTCCCGTTCCTCCCGATGAACGGCGTCAGCCAAGTCCATCAGGGAAATGGGCTGACCGCTTCGGGCCTGCTGTTCCAGCTCTGCCACCGTAGGCTCTTTTGCGCCATTGTTGATGATACCGTCGATCATGCCGTAATCGTCCTCCACGGCCATCTCCGCATTTTTCAGCGGATTTTCCGGCAGGAATCCGGGGATCTGGGTAAAACCAACGCTGTCGCAGTAATGACAGGATACCTTACCGTCCTGCTTGATCGCAACGATGTCGCTGACGCTCATGGAAGGATGGTGGTAATCTGCCGGATGATCGTTGTTGAACTGATGATAAAGCTGTTCAACAGCAGCCTGCGGAGAATTGCAGGGTTCCAACGGCGCAGTATAGACCAGATCATAGTTTTCACGCTTTACTGCTTGCCCGATGGATCGGAGCCAGTCCATCCCTTCATAGCGAATGTCACGCAATTCATCGGTAGGCTTTACCTGATAGATGGCAAAGCAATCTCTGTTCTGGGAGAGAAATGCCTGTTCTCGTTCCTGCTGATGTTCCTGACGCTCCATGACCTTTTCGTGGAACTGAGGGCTTTTCTCCCATTCCTCACGGTCCACACCGAAAATGCCGCCATGATCCATGATTTCCTGCGAGTCAAATACCATACTCTCCGTATTGTCCTCATGCAGCACATAGACAGTCAAACCAGCGGCATCCAGTTCCAGCGCCCGTTCTCTGGTAACAGGGAGCATCCCATCATAGGAGTAGCCGTATTCCTGCATATCCGGTGTGGAGATCTGCTCATCCGGCGTTGGGTATTCATCCAGCGCCTGCTCCTGTGCTTCCGGCAGCTGGGAAGAAGCAGTCATCTGACTGGCCTCTGCCTGCATCTGCTGATAGGCAGCTTCCTGCAAGGTCTCGATCATGAACAACGGTGCGTATTTTACCGAGTCTTTGCCCAAATCGTTGTCATCACAAATCTGAAGAACTGCCTTCATGCGGGAAAGCTCCGGCATATCCAGCTGACCGCCATCCAGCTCTTTCATGGATGCGGCATCGTAAAGGGTATAGTCCCATCCGCTGTCACAGGGCTGGATATGAAGATAGGTGGCATCGTTGATCAGAAACAAAGCCTCCTGCTGGTTGGCGTCCGCCCCCAGCACCTCCATTTCCGGCATGGCCGCAGCCAGTTCCTTTACCGCTTTTTGCACCAGAGGATTATCACGGTAATAGTCGATTGCCTGGATGGTATCCAGGTCAATGGTCTGCCCGGTCAAAATCGGAAACGGTCCTTCATAGTCGCTTCCGTCTTTCAGCTCAAAACCAATTCCTTTGATCCCGTTCATTCGCTCTGCCGGAATCTCCTGATAAATGCGGATTGCTTCCTCCAAAGACAGGTTATCATGGTATTCTCCGAGGTTTGGAAACTCCATGCACTCTGCTACATAGTAGGTTAGATTGCCGGTCGGCTGCTCTATCGGGGCGGTTTCCGGTTTTGCCTTTGCATTGGGGTCAATTCCACGCTCTTTGCAGATTTCCTTATAGTGGCGTTCAATGTCAGAGATCAAAGTGCCGGAGGTCTTGTTGATGGTCTCCAAACTGGCTCTCAGCTCTTTCAGTTCCTTGCCCTGACTCCAGCTTGCAATATAGCCGAAGCTGTTTTCTCCGGTCTCAATGCCAAAATACTTGCAGACCGCATAGGAGATGCTTTCAGCCTCCACTTCCTCCGTGTGGCGATTTTTGATTGCCTGTTTTTCTGCGGTTGGATCTTCCTCAACTGCAAGACGCCATTCAAACTGATTTTCGTCCACATAGCGCCAATCCATATCAGAAGCAAACTGTTCAGCTTCTCTTTCTGTGGCAAAATCCAGCTTGAAATCATGCTTGGTTCCACCTTCACTCTCCAGCACAACCTTCCATGACGGTAGCATTTCATATTTTTTAGGGTCATGGAGCTTGCTGTGGGCAATCTCGTGGACCGTGGCCGAAACCGTCTGCACCTCACTCATACCCTGACGAATGGCGATTTTCTGATGATCGGCAGAAAAATAGCCGTCCGTATCGGCGGCCATTGCTTCAAAAGTGATCGGCACCGGCGCACTACGGCACAGGGCCTCCATGAATGCCTCATAATTGGGTACATTGCCGGAAAGGGAGGAAGCAAGCTCCGGCAAAGGTTTCCCATCGGTCTGGCTCACATCAAAGACCTTGACCGGGCGAAACATGGGGATCTCGATTTCTTTTTTCTCTGTAACGATCTTTCCGTCTTTATCCAGAATCGGAGCCTTGGTATCCGGGTCCAGTTTCTGCTCCTCGATTTTCTTCTTATACGGTGTAGGGGCGATGATGGTAATACCATGCTCGCCCTTTTTTACATGACGCTCAAACTGGTCTTTCCACTTATTGTATCCGGCTACCAAAGTGGCGTCCGGCTTCTGCATATAGATGAGCATGGTGTTGTTTACCGAATAGCGGTGGAAGCGGGACATGACGGACAGATAGCGCATATACTTTTCACTCTCAAACAGTTCCTTGATACCCTGCTCGATGCCATCTGTGATTTCCCTTAGCCGCTCTCGGTTGGTGGGTTTGTTCTCAGCCATGATTTTCAATCTCCTTTCCAAGTGTGTGATTTCTGCTGTGTGTTCTGCAATCCATGCCTTTTGTTCTTCTTCACTTTCATAAAGAAAAAGGTCCAGCAGGTACTCTACATAGGTTTTCTTCTGGATTGCTTCCACAAAGCGGGGGTGCGGTTCTTCCTCCGGTGTCCTGGGAGAACGGTCGGCTTCCCATTTTTTCAGCAGATAGTAGTAATCGGACAGTACGCGGTAACAGCGCTGTCGATCCTCCCGAAACTTCTGTGCCTCGGTTTTTTGCCGGACATATCTCCTGCGGGGAGGGGCCTGACTGTCATAGATCAGGCCAAAGTCCTGTGCCAGTTTCTCCGCCGCTTCTTTTGGGGAGAGGTCAAAGAGCTTTGCGGTAAAGTCGATCACATCCCCATCTGCACCGCAGCCAAAGCAGTGGAACCGCTGGTCTACCTTCATGCTGGGGTTCTTATCATCGTGAAAGGGACAGCAGGCCATGCCATTTCGACTGACCTTTATCCCATAAAACTCTGCCGCTTCTCTGGTGCTGACCGACTGCTTGACTGCTTCAAATACATTCTCTGCCATGTGCCTTTAACTGCTGGACTTTCTCACAGGGGGCTGGTATCCGGCAGCTTTCGCACGCTCACTGGCAGCTTTGCGACGCTCGGCGCTGTATGGCTCCCTGACTGATACACACCGCTTGGGGACGGTAAAGTTATGGGCGTCCTTTCGGGTGATCTGGTCGGGGTGCTTTTTTGCCAGCAGTTCCAGCTTCTCCATCAGACGGGGATCGTGGGTGTAGACCTCAGCCATTGGTTCTGCCTGGTTATAGAGGAGAATGGTTTCCCGTTCCACTAAAGAGAGCTTCATCGGCTGCCTCCTTTCCGCTGGTCAAATTCCAGCTTGAAGTTGGCGTACTGTCCATCGTCCTCCAAAACCACAGTGGCATCGTAGGTCTTGCCGGTTTTCTCCGAATATAGGCCCGTTACATGGACACGGCCATCTTTCAGCAGTGCAGACACCACAGCCTTGGTCGGCTGTTTTTTCTTGGCAGCCCACCATTTGTTGTTTTTCCAGATTGCAAATTTGCAAGAATCATTCTGACAGAAGAAGCCTTTTTGCAGTTCTGCAACTTCACCGCCGCAGCGAGGGCATTTGCCCACCACCTCACGGGGCGGAGTGAACAGGTACTCGGTTCCCTTGATGACCTGATAAGTTCCCACCAGATCTTTCAGCATGGTGCTGATCCCGTCCAGAAACTCCTCCGGGGCAAGCTGCCCGCGCTCGATCTCGCCCAGGCGGTACTCCCACTCGGCAGTCAGAAGCGGCGATTGCAGCTGTTCCGGCAGAATGGTAATAAGGGAAACTGCATCGTGGGAAGGGAGAAGCTGCACCGTTTTCCTGCTCTTTTTTCGTTCCAGAAAACCGGCAGATACCAGCTTTTCCAAAATACCGGCACGGGTGGCCGGTGTCCCCAGACCTTTTCGCTCGGCATCCTCCGGCATATCCTCTTTTCCGGCAGTCTCCATCGCGGACAATAGGGTGTCCTCCGTAAAGTGCTGAGGCGGACTGCTTTTGCCTTCTTTGATGATTGCAGCAGCAACCGAAAGGGTCTGTCCTTCGGTCAGTTCCGGCAGGGCTTTCTCTGCGCCCTCTTTTTTCGGCTCTGCATCCTTCATTTTGGCACGGTAAGCGTCCTCCAGTGCTTTCCATCCGGGGTGCTTCACCGTTTTTCCTTTGGCGGTAAACTCCCCACCGGCACACGCTGCAATCACAACGGTTTCCGAATAGATATGGGGCTGGGCTACGGCGCACAGCAGACGCAGGGCCACCAGCTCCAGCACCGCTTTTTCTCCCGCAGGAAGGGCAGAAAGGTCTGCATCCTTGAGATTTCTGGTAGGGATTACTGCGTGGTGGTCGGTTACTTTCTTATCGTTGATGACCGTCTGCGGATCACAGGTAATGGCGATCCCTTTGCGAAACGGCATAGCATTGGCAACCAGATTCACCAGCACCGGCAGGCTGTCTGCCATATCACTGGTCAGATAGCGGCTGTCAGTACGGGGATAGGTGCAGAGCTTCTTTTCATACAGGCTTTGCAGATAGTCCAGGGTCTGCTGGGCTGTAAATCCAAGCAGGCGGTTGGCATCTCTTTGCAGAGTAGTCAGGTCATAGAGGGCAGGCGGCTTTTCGGACTTTTCCTTGCACTCCACCTTTTTGATCGTGGCAGCTGCACCCTGACAGGCTTCTTTCAGCTGCTCGGCAGCGGCCTTATCCGCCATGCGCTCCCCGGATACGGTAAGACCGGGCAGCTCCAGCGCCACGGTATAAAAGGGAACCGGCTTAAAGGTGTCGATCTCAGCTTCTCGCTGGACAATGAGTGCCAGCGTTGGGGACATCACGCGCCCGATGTTGAGGGTTCGGTGATACAGCACGGAAAAAAGCCTTGTGGCATTGATCCCCACCAGCCAGTCGGCCTTGGCACGGCAGAGGGCAGCATCCCGAAGTCCGTCATAGTCCGCACCGGGGCACAGGTTTGCAAAGCCCTCCCTTATGGCGGAGTCCTCCATCGAAGAAATCCAGAGCCTTTTCATCGGTTTTTGACAGCCTGCCAGCTCATAGACGCTGCGGAAAATCAGCTCGCCCTCGCGTCCGGCATCACAGGCATTTACCACCTCCGTCACATCCGGGGCGTTCATCAGCTTTTTGAGAATATCAAACTGCTTTTTCTTATCCTTTCCCACCACCATCTGCCAATGCTCCGGCAGAATAGGCAGGTCATCATATCGCCACTTTGCGTACTTGGGGTCATAGCTGTCTGCATCCGCAAGACCGGCCAGATGGCCCACACACCAGCTGACACGCCAGCCGTTGCCCTCCAGATACCCGTCCTTACGGGCAGTTGCACCGATCACCGCCGCCAAACTCTGGGCAACTGATGGTTTTTCAGCAATCACCAGCTTCATATTCTTCAACCTCCCATTCTTCCCGCACAGGCGTGTGCAGTTTTTTCTCAATGCTGTTTTCCTCATCCAGAAGCAGGTTATAACCAAACCGGTAGTCATAGCGGTACAGTTTCCCCAGCAGGTCATTGATGATGATGCGGCAAGCCAAAATGACACGAGTTTTATCCACCTGCATCAGCTGGTAGCGTTGATAATTGCTGTAATATTCTTCATGGCGGTGGGTATTGCGGACAGCATCTTCAAGCAAACTTTCTACTGCATCCTGACAACCATCCTCTTTTTCACCCTCCATACAGTTCAGAAGTTCCATTACCATAGGAAAGCTCTGTTCATCCATAGGAGCTTCTGCTGCAAGAAAACCGATCAGGGCAGATAAGAGCAGACGGGCTGCTGCCTGTTCCTGGTCCGTCAAAACAGCCATCGTTTTCTCCGCATTTGGCAGAATCTTATCTTCCACAAAATCTGCCGCGTCACCGGAATAAAGCTGACGGACAGAATCTATGGATAATGAAACCATCACGGCATCCTGAGAAAAGTCAAAGGAATCTTCCTGTTTTGCTTTTCTCCGAAGTTTGTTTAACATGGTAGAAAGAATGTCTCCGCCAAAATACACGGCGATCACCAGCAGGTCAAAAACAACAATCAGCTTGATAAATATAATCAGAACACTCATTTTTTTCGTTTCCTTTCTTTGAGCCATCGTTCCATTTCCCGGTGGCAGACGCCTACGCAGGGACTTCCATAATTCCCGCAGCCATAACAGGGGTGGCTTGGGGGTAAAGAAGGAGGACGGGAAGTTTTCTTCCCGCCCTCCGGCCTGCGTGTCATCATGCGTTCATAGGGACTGTCTGTGAAACGGGTCATTTCATGCTGTCCTCGTCATCATTTTCTGCGCTGCCCCCGTCAGCGTCAGGCTCGTCCGACTCCTCATCCTCGGTTTCCCATTCCTCGGAATCTTCCTCGCCATAATCATAATCGTCCAGACTGT
>OIPU01000260.1_pt1 | contig 9371 bp, 4 predicted proteins | sample 1607941 | NCBI WGS metagenome assembly OIPU01 (sample SAMN02674698, study PRJEB24791) | human gut metagenome, SKBSTL036 | isolation source: stool | host: Homo sapiens | place: USA | reverse complement strand
ATCTGGTAAAGGCAGCAGTAAGGGGCATACTCCGCGCGAAGCGAAGGACAACCTGAAGTCCACGCAGTTGCTGAGTGTGATCGATGCCATCAGCGAAGGGCCGGTTGAAGGTCCGGTGGATGGATTAAAAAGCGTGCTGCTGAACAGTACGCCAGTGCTGGACAGTGAGGGGAATACCAACATCTCCGGCGTCACGGTGGTGTTCCGGGCCGGTGAGCAGGAGCAGACACCGCCGGAGGGATTTGAATCCTCCGGCTCCGAGACGGTGCTGGGTACGGAAGTGAAATATGACACGCCGATCACCCGGACCATCACGTCTGCAAATATCGACCGTCTGCGCTTTACCTTCGGTGTGCAGGCACTGGTGGAAACCACCTCAAAGGGGGACCGGAATCCGTCGGAAGTCCGCCTGCTGGTTCAGATACAACGTAACGGTGGCTGGGTGACGGAAAAAGACATCACCATTAAGGGCAAAACCACCTCGCAGTATCTGGCCTCGGTGGTGGTGGATAACCTGCCGCCGCGCCCGTTTAATATCCGGATGCGCAGGATGACGCCGGACAGCACCACAGACCAGCTGCAGAACAAAACGCTCTGGTCGTCATACACCGAAATCATCGATGTGAAACAGTGCTACCCGAACACGGCACTGGTCGGCGTACAGGTGGATTCGGAGCAGTTCGGCAGCCAGCAGGTGAGCCGTAATTATCATCTGCGCGGGCGTATACTGCAGGTGCCGTCGAACTATAACCCGCAGACGCGGCAATACAGCGGTATCTGGGACGGAACGTTTAAGCCAGCATACAGCAATAACATGGCCTGGTGTCTGTGGGATATGCTGACCCATCCGCGCTACGGCATGGGGAAACGTCTTGGTGCGGCGGATGTGGACAAATGGGCGCTGTATGTCATCGGCCAGTACTGCGACCAGTCAGTGCCGGACGGCTTTGGCGGCACGGAGCCGCGCATCACCTGTAATGCGTACCTGACCACACAGCGCAAGGCGTGGGATGTGCTCAGTGATTTCTGCTCGGCGATGCGCTGTATGCCGGTATGGAACGGGCAGACGCTGACGTTCGTGCAGGACCGACCGTCGGATAAGGTGTGGACCTATAACCGCAGTAATGTGGTGATGCCGGATGATGGCGCGCCGTTCCGCTACAGCTTCAGCGCCCTCAAGGACCGCCATAATGCCGTTGAGGTGAACTGGATTGACCCGGATAACGGCTGGGAGACGGCGACAGAGCTTGTGGAGGACACGCAGGCCATTGCCCGTTACGGTCGTAACGTCACGAAGATGGATGCCTTTGGCTGTACCAGCCGGGGGCAGGCACACCGAGCCGGGCTGTGGCTGATTAAAACGGAGCTGCTGGAAACGCAGACCGTGGACTTCAGCGTGGGTGCTGAAGGGCTTCGCCATGTACCGGGCGATGTCATTGAAATCTGCGATGATGACTATGCCGGTATCAGCACCGGCGGGCGCGTGCTGGCGGTGAACAGCCAGACCCGGACGCTGACGCTCGACCGTGAAATCACGCTGCCATCCTCCGGCACCACGCTGATAAGCCTGGTTGACGGAAATGGCAATCCGGTCAGCGTGGAGGTTCAGTCCGTCACCGACGGCGTGAAGGTAAAAGTGAGCCGGGTTCCTGACGGCGTTGCCGGATACAGCGTGTGGGGGCTGAAGCTGCCGACGCTGCGCCAGCGCCTGTTCCGCTGCGTGAGTATCCGTGAGAACGACGACGGCACGTATGCCATCACCGCCGTGCAGCATGTACCTGAAAAAGAGGCCATCGTGGATAACGGGGCGCACTTTGACAGCGACCAGAGCGGCACGGTGAATGGTGTCACGCCGCCAGCGGTGCAGCACCTGACTGCCGAAGTCACCGCAGACAGCGGGGAATATCAGGTGCTGGCGCGCTGGGACACGCCGAAGGTGGTGAAGGGGGTGAGCTTCCTGCTTCGCCTGACCGTGGCAGCGGATGACGGCAGTGAGCGGCTGGTCAGCACGGCCCGGACGACGGAAACCACATACCGCTTCACGCAACTGGCGCTGGGACGGTACACGCTGACAGTCCGGGCGGTAAATGCGTGGGGACAGCAGGGCGATCCGGCATCGGTATCGTTCCGGATTGCCGCACCGGTAGCACCGTCGCGGATTGAGCTGACACCGGGCTATTTTCAGATAACCGCCACGCCACATCTTGCGGTTTATGACCCGACGGTACAGTTTGAGTTCTGGTTCTCGGAAAAACGGATTGCGGATATCAGGCAGGTTGAAACCACAGCCCGCTATCTTGGTACGGCGCTGTACTGGATAGCCGCCAGTATCAATATCAAACCGGGCCATGATTATTACTTTTATATCCGCAGTGTGAACACCGTTGGCAAATCGGCATTTGTGGAGGCCGTCGGTCGGGCGAGCGATGATGCGGAAGGTTACCTGGATTTTTTCAAAGGCCAGATAACCGAATCCCATCTCGGCAAGGAGCTGCTGGAAAAAGTCGACCTGACGGAGGATAACGCCAGCAGACTGGAGGAGTTTTCGAAAGAGTGGAAAGACGCCAACGATAAATGGAATGCCATGTGGGGCGTCAAAATTGAGCAGACCGAAGACGGTAAGCATTATGTCGCGGGGCTTGGCCTCAGCATGGAGGATACAGAGGAAGGCAAACTGAGCCAGTTTCTGGTTGCTGCTAACCGTATCGCGTTTATTGACCCGGCAAACGGGAATGAAACGCCGATGTTTGTGGCGCAGGGCAACCAGATATTCATGAACGACGTGTTCCTGAAACGCCTGACGGCCCCCACCATTACCAGCGGTGGCAGTCCTCCGGTATTTTCCCTGACATCAGACGGAAAGCTGACCGCTAAAAATGCGGATATCAGTGGCAGTGTGAATGCGAACTCCGGGACGCTCAACAACGTCACGATTAATGAGAACTGTCAGATTAAGGGGAAACTGTCAGCCAACCAGATTGAAGGCGATATTGTCAAAACGGTCAGCAAGTCTTTCCCCCGCACGAGCACTTATGCCAGCGGCACCATCACGGTAAGAATCAGTGATGATCAGAAATTTGACCGGCAGGTCATGATACCGCCAGTGTTATTCCACGGTGGTAAGCATGAGAATTTCAACAGTAATAACCAACAGTCATACTGGTATTCAACCTGCCGGTTAAGAGTGACCCGCAATGGTCAGGAGATTTTTAATCAGTCCACGACGGATGCTCAGGGCGTATTTTCCTCAGTTATAGATATGCCTGCCGGACAGGGGACGCTGACACTGACATTCACCGTATCTTCATCAGGAGCGAATAACTGGACACCAACAACCAGTATCAGCGATCTGCTGGTTGTGGTGATGAAAAAATCCACAGCAGGTATCAGTATCAGCTGAATTTTATAACCCAGAACGGGCGTCAGAAATGACGCCTTTTTTATTGCAGAAAAGCGAGAGGTAATTATGCGTAAACTTTATGCCGCCATTTTGTCCGCAGCCATCTGTCTGGCCGTATCCGGTGCGCCTGCATGGGCGTCTGAACATCAGTCCACGCTGAGCGCGGGCTATCTTCATGCCTCGACGAACGTTCCCGGCAGCGATGATCTTAACGGGATTAACGTGAAATACCGTTATGAGTTTACGGACACGCTGGGGATGGTGACGTCATTCAGCTATGCAGGAGACAAGAATCGCCAGCTTACCCGTTACAGCGATACCCGCTGGCATGAAGATTCCGTGCGTAACCGCTGGTTCAGCGTGATGGCGGGGCCGTCTGTACGCGTGAATGAATGGTTCAGCGCGTATACGATGGCGGGTGTGGCTTACAGCCGTGTGTCGACTTTCTCCGGGGATTATCTCCGCGTAACTGACAACAAGGGGAAAACGCACGATGTGCTGACCGGAAGTGATGACGGTCGCCACAGCAACACGTCTCTGGCGTGGGGGGCTGGCGTGCAGTTTAACCCGACCGAATCCGTGGCCATTGATATCGCTTATGAAGGCTCCGGCAGTGGCGACTGGCGCACTGACGGGTTCTTCGTGGGGGTTGGTTATAAATTCTGATTAGCCAGGTAACACAGTGTTATGACAGCCCGCCGGTTCAGGCGGGCTTTTTTGTGGGGTGAATATGGCAGTAAAGATTTCAGGTGTACTGAAAGACGGTGCAGGTAAACCGGTACAGAACTGCACAATCCAGCTGAAAGCAAAACGTAACAGCACCACGGTGGTGGTGAACACGGTGGCCTCAGAAAATCCGGATGAAGCCGGGCGTTACAGCATGGACGTTGAGTACGGTCAGTACAGCGTTATTCTGTTGGTGGAAGGCTTCCCGCCGTCACATGCCGGGACCATCACCGTGTATGAAGATTCTCAACCCGGTACGCTGAATGATTTTCTCGGTGCCATGACGGAGGATGATGCCCGTCCGGAGGCACTGCGCCGCTTTGAACTGATGGTGGAAGAGGTGGCGCGTAACGCGTCCGCAGTGGCACAGAACACGGCAGCCGCGAAGAAGTCAGCCAGCGATGCCGGCACATCTGCCCGTGAGGCGGCAACCCATGCGACTGATGCTACAGGCTCAGCACGCGCAGCCAGCACGTCAGCCGGACAGGCCGCTTCGTCGGCTCAGTCAGCGTCTTCCAGCGCAGGAACGGCATCAACAAAGGCTACTGAAGCATCAAAAAGTGCTGCCGCTGCAGAGTCCTCAAAAAGCGCGGCGGCCACCAGTGCCGGTGCGGCGAAAACGTCAGAAACGAATGCTGCAGCGTCACAAAAATCTGCAGCTACTTCTGCATCCACCGCGACCACGAAAGCGTCAGAAGCTGCCACCTCAGCCCGGGATGCGGCGGCCTCAAAAGAGGTAGCGAAATCATCAGAAACGAACGCATCATCAAGTGCCAGTAGTGCAGCTTCCTCGGCAACGGCGGCAGGAAATTCCGCGAAGGCCGCAAAAACGTCTGAGACGAATGCGGATAACAGCGCACAGGCGGCAGCAGACTCACAAACTGCATCGGCAAACTCCGCGACAGCAGCCAAAAAATCAGAAACCAACGCGAAAAATAGCGAGGCAGCAGCAAAGAGCAGCGAAACAAACGCTAAAGCCAGCGAAACTAATGCTAAATCCAGTGAAACAAACGCGGCGAAATCTGCGGCGGACGCACTTAATTATCGCAACCAGGCGCAAGTAATTGTTGGCGATAATATCGGTCTTGGTGAAGTTGCCATGACCTGCACTGATATCTCTGTTGAGCCATCAGGTTATATTGGATTTGTCAGGATTTACATCTCAGCGAAAGGTTATCCATCAGTAGCGTCTAGTGCCGGTGATAATCTTATTTCTGGTTATATAGTTAGATCAGAAGTGTCAACAAAAAGATATTCCGGTCTATTTGTTGGTTCAGATACAAAATCATTGTATTCGTACATTTACAGCCAAAGTTCTGGCCCGCAATGGATACGTCATACCCGCAGAGATGAATTAAGCCGCTTTGGTCAAAATGAATCAACAACTCGTATGTATGGTCCAACTGGTGATCGTTTCTTTGAAATCCATACTAACGGGAGTTGGGGAGTTTATGATTCTTCTTCTGGACAATGGTCTCCGTTAGGTTTAGCCCAGGGCGGTACTGGTGGAAGAACTATCGAGCAAGCACGTGCGAACTTGCGGGTAATGTATGAGCAAAAAGCTGGCCTTGCTAATACTGACCTAAACACCCTTACCGGTGAATATTCTGGTTTCTATCAACAACCAACGAGCGCTTACGCAACAGAAGAATTAAATTACCCAATCGGTCTGGCGGGCGCTTTAATAGTGCTCCAAACGAGAGCCAACACTGCTTCTTCCTGCGTTCAGGTGTACTACCCTTATAATAATCCGGGAATTACTTATAGACGAATATATGAAGGAGGAAGCGGTACCTGGTCTGAATGGAAGAGAGATGTATCAACAGAAAGGGTTGAAGAGGGAAAAGAAACAACTTACGTATATTCTACGTATTCTTCAGGCGCACCACGCTTACAGGTTTCCAAATCTGGTTTGTGGGGTTGTCATAATGGCACTGGCTGGTTGCCATTAGCTGTTGGGCAAGGAGGTACAGGTGCGACAACAGTAGAAGATGCGCGAAACAACTTAAGTCTTGGCGAAAGTAGCGCAGTTAAATTTAAAAACCTTACTTTAACCGAAGCGCTCGACACGACATTAGGACTGCTTACAAAAACAGGACGAGACTGGAACACGCAGCATACTGATAACATTAATAAATTTATACCAATTGCAGGCAGTACAAACGGCCCGGCAGGTTCTATGGTTCTTGGCGGCATTCATGTTCAATTTAGTAAAAATTATGCTGTGCAGTTCGGAGGCCGCAATTCCGGTTTTTGGGGAAGAACAATTGAAAATGGAACGACGCAGGAATGGAAGAAATTACTAACAGTAGACGATCTCAATTCATCTACCGATCTTGCTGTCAGGTCATTAACCACATCTAACCCGGTAAAATCTGGCGGAGGGCGAATTGATGTCCTTGGAAGCACGTCAGACTATAGCAAAATGGATTGCTTTGTACGTGGGTTTGATAGCACCGGTAATTCTCTCGCGTGGGCGTTGGGTTCATCAGTCGGCGTAAGTAAGATGCTGTCGCTAAAAAATTTCTTTAGCGGAGCTGAGATACTGTTAAATGGTAATGACGGCGCGGTTCAACTCAAAACAGGTGCTGTTAACGGGGCTAAAGCGCAGGCGCTCACTATCAACAAGGATGAGGTTAACTCAACTGTTGATTTAACTCTTACAAAACAAACAGGGACTGGAAATCGTTTTGTTTTACAGAACTTAGGTAATACAGAACTATCATTTGCCGCAAAAGTATGGGGATCAAGTGATCGACAAAACGTTTTTGAGGTTGGAACGTCTGCTGCGTATCTGTTTTATGCGCAAAAAACGTCAGCAGGCCAGTTGTTTGATGTAAATGGCGCTATTAATTGCACAACGCTGAATCAGTCATCAGACCGCGACCTTAAAGACGATATTCTCGTTATCAGCGACGCGACGAAAGCAATCCGTAAAATGAACGGATACACCTACACGCTCAGGGAAAACGGGATGCCTTATGCTGGCGTTATTGCACAGGAAGTAATGGAGGCGATACCAGAAGCTGTGGGATCGTTTACTCATTACGGTGAAGAGTTGCAGGGACCAACGGTTGACGGCAATGAATTACGTGAAGAAACACGTTATCTGAATGTTGACTACGCCGCCGTGACGGGGTTACTTGTTCAGGTCGCCCGTGAAACAGATGGTCGCGTTACCGCGCTGGAAGAGGAAAACATAACGCTACGTAAAAATCTGGCAACAGCAGGCACCCGGATCAGCACTCTGGAAAATCAGGTAAGCGAACTGGTTGCACTTGTCGGGCAGTTAACAGGAAGCGAACATTGATATCCTTCAAGCCCTGAAGGAGGCTGTTCCTGGTACGTTCAGACTGTTGCTGAGCTGGAAATCGCAACGGAGGAAGAAACTTCGTTGCTGGAAGTCTGGAAAAAGTATCGGGTGTTGCTGAACCGTGTTAATACATCAGTAGTACCGGATATTGAATGGCCAGCACTGCCGTAGGGTAAAACATATAAATTCTATAATTAGATGTATCTTTCCATTTACGGCAAGGAAGGGGGCTTGGAAGACGTAAAGCATCTCACACCGAGATTATTTTTTATATGTCAGGTGTCTGAAGTTTTGCTTTGGCTCTTAAAATGGTTTGCCGCGAGGTTTTGAATTCCCGGGCAATGGCACTTATACTTACACCTGACTTAATTCGTTCGAATACCACCTGTTTCTGTTCTTCATTTAACACAGGTGGTCGACCAAAACGTTTCCCTGCGCCGCGGGCTCTTACTATCCCGGAATGAGTGCGTTCAAGTAAAAGGTCTCGTTCAAATTCAGCGACTGCTGAAATTACTTGCATCATCATTTTTCCTGTTGGACTGGTCAGGTCAATGCCACCCAATGCTAAGCAATGCACTCTGATACCTGTTTCGGTCAGTTGTTCCACTGTTTTCCTGATATCCATTGCATTACAACCAAGGCGATCCAGTTTTGTCACAATCAATTGATCACCACATTTCAGGCGAGCAAGCAACCGGTTAAAACCAGGACGCTCACTGGTTGCTGCTGAGCCGCTAATGTGTTCTTCGATTATTTGCTGAGGTTTGATTTTAAAACCTGCACTTTCGATTTCCCGGCGTTGATTTTCGGTGGTCTGATCCAGCGTTGATATCCGACAGTAAGCAAAAATTCGAGACATAGTGAGACTCTATACGAAATTGGTGTTCATATCATAATGCATCTCAGAAAATAATTATGATTATTTTTGTGCATATTTGTATGTACACGTTCGAAAATAAACGAATGCGTATGCAACCCCGTAATTTTGGTGAGACCCAAAATCGATTTTGTGAAAAATGGCTTTAACTCGGTTTGTTTTTCGAGTTCCGGGCGGACTCAAGGAAGAAGAATAGTGTTGCGTGTTATTTTAACCAGATTTCAAGTTGTTTGGTCGTGGAAAAGTGGAGCAAAATGTTGTTAAAGTGGAAAAATGATAAAAAAGTAAGTTTATTATATTACATTTTACCATTTAAATTTTGGTTGTCTTTAAGAACTGATATCGCTGTTTGTAATAATTCTTTGTTATCCAGCCATGATTTTTTCTTTATGTTTCCTTCAATGTAATCAAGCAATGTTCTGGTATTGATAGGTCTTCCCTGTTTTGCTACTTCCACTACAGCATCCCCTAGGATAATTCTTACTTCAGGAAGCTGCGCAGGGAACCACTTTAGGGTGTCTTTTGATTTCATGAAGATATTCCTTAAAATATTATTGATTTTCATTGCGATATTGTATGTCTGATTCAGGATATGTTGACTTATACATCGGTTTTGTCTGGGTTATTGGATATGCCAATCCCTAATTTTATTAGGGCATGACTAAAAATGCTGAATATGATAAGGAGAGATGTGATTATCAGTATGCTGTTCATATAGCCTCGAATTAGTAATGTGTTATATATGATATAGTTGACAATTTTTATCTTGGGTGTTCTTAAAGTTCGTAGATAAACATTGTCGTTTCAGGTATACAGGAATGCTAACAGGTGGCAGCAAAAATCAGGCGGTTTATGGCGCAAGCTGAAGCGGCAACTGCAAACTATCTTATGCAGAGACTCTACACGGATTGGGTTTAAAAGTATACATAGATAACAGTTTTTATCTGAAAAAGAAAAATATCAAGGTGATATAGCCTATATGCCTTTGATGCGGAGGAATGAATGTGATGGGAGTGATGTATCTGAATAGTTGAAAAACCGCAGACACGCCTTAT
>OIPU01000245.1_pt1 | contig 9675 bp, 9 predicted proteins | sample 1607941 | NCBI WGS metagenome assembly OIPU01 (sample SAMN02674698, study PRJEB24791) | human gut metagenome, SKBSTL036 | isolation source: stool | host: Homo sapiens | place: USA | reverse complement strand
TGCACACCGTTGTATTCGATCACAGTTGTTCCAAGTACTTCCTGTGCAACATGACGGTACAGATTCTCTGTCAGATCCATCATTCCGTTATAGTCTGTATACGCCTGGTACAACTCCATCAATGTAAATTCCGGATTGTGTCTTGTGTCAAGACCTTCGTTACGGAATACACGTCCGATCTCGTATACGCGCTCCATTCCTCCGACAATCAGTCTCTTCAAGTACAGCTCAAGAGAGATGCGGAGTTTGAAATCTTCATCCAGTGCGTTGAAGTGTGTTTCGAACGGTCTTGCAGCAGCACCTCCGGCATTGGATACGAGCATCGGTGTCTCTACTTCCAGGAATCCCTGTCCGTCCAGATATCTTCTGATCGCGCTTAAAATCTTAGAGCGGTTGATAAATGTCTGTTTTACATCCGGATTCATGATCAGATCCACGTATCTCTGACGGTAGCGGATATCTGTATTTGTCAGTCCGTGGAACTTCTCCGGCAGAATCTGAAGACTCTTGGAGAGCAATGTCACGGAAGAAGCGTGGATGGATTTTTCTCCTGTCTTTGTCTCAAACACTTCTCCTGTGATTCCGATCACATCGCCGACATCCATCTTCTTAAACTCTTTGTAAGCTTCTTCTCCGATGCTGTCTCTTGCAACGTAAGACTGAATATTTCCCTGCAAATCCTGTACATTGCAGAAAGATGCTTTTCCCATCACACGTTTGGACATCATACGTCCTGCGATAGAAACTTCTTTTCCTGCAAGCTCTTCAAAATTCTCTTTGATCTCCAGACTGTGATGTGTCTGGTCATATTTTGTGATCACAAACGGATCTTTTCCGTTTGCCTGTAAATCCGCCAGTTTTTCGCGGCGAACTTTTCTCAACTGATTTAAATCTGGTTCCTGCTGTGCTTTTTTCTGCTGTTCGGACACGATATTTTCTCCTTCCTTTTCAGGCATCCGGTACACTTTTATGTGTTCCCTAAATGCGAATTAAGACCCCTTGTAATAAAGGGGTCTGGTTTCTACTACATAGAACGGCTGATATCAAGTACTTTGTACTGGATCACTCCTGCCTGTGTTTCTACATCTACAGTATCTCCGACTTTTTTACCCATCAGAGCCTGACCAACCGGCGACTCATTGGAAATCTTTCCTTCCAGGCTGTTCACCTCTGTAGAACCTACAATGTTGAATTCCATCTCTTCGTCAAATGTGATGTCAAATACTTTTACTTTACATCCTACATTGATCTTGTCTAAATCAACTTCATCCTCTACTACAACTTCTGCGTTTTTCAAAATGCCTTCCAGCTCTTCGATACGGGCTTCGATATCTCTCTGCTCATCTTTTGCCGCATCGTATTCTGCGTTCTCTGAAAGGTCTCCCTGCTCTCTGGCTTCTTTGATCTTTCCTGCCACTTCTTTACGTTTTACAACTTTCAGATTTTCCAGTTCATCCTCCAGCGCTTTCAATCCTGCATAAGTAAGTAATCTCTTCTTTGCCTCTGCCATACCTGTCTGCTTCCTTTCTTTCCTGATCTTGCTCTTTTATTTAAAACTTTATCTTCGGCTTTTTCCTGTATTTACAGGACATTTCTGCCTGTCCATATCTCTAATTCAAGTATATTTCACAATTTCAATATTATACTCAATCGTTATAACGATGTCAAGAGATTTTCCAGTTCTGCATAGCTCTCAACCTGATTGATCTGATCCCGCAGACGGGCTGCCCCATGCAGTCCTTTTGTATACCATGCCACATGTTTTCGCATCTCCCGGATTCCTGTAAAATCACCTTTATACTCGATCTGGAGTCTGGCATGCCGAAGCATTGTCTGCTTGATTTCTTCCACATCCGGTCTGTCAGGAAGCCGTCCTGTTCTTTCATATTCTAAAAGCTCCGAAAAGATCCATGGATTCCCCTGAGCACCTCTGGCGATCATCACCCCGTCACACCCGGTCTGCTCACGCATGGCGATTGCTTTTTCCCCGGAAGTCACATCTCCGTTTCCGATCACCGGGATGGAAACTGCCTCTTTTACCTGACGGATGATCTCCCAGTCCGCTTTTCCGGAATAATACTGTTCTCTTGTTCTTCCGTGTACGGCTACTGCTGCCGCACCTGCTTCTTCAATGATCTTCGCGATTTCCACCGCATTGATATGTTCATCATCGAACCCTTTCCGGACCTTAACGGTAACCGGCTTTTTGATTGCTTTTACCGTCGCACTGACCAGTTCGTATACCAGCTTCGGATTCTTCATAAGTGCAGAACCTTCGCCGTTCCGTACTACCTTCGGAACCGGACATCCCATATTGATGTCCAGGATCTGGAACGGCAGCTCTTCGATCATTTTCGCCATCTCGCTCATGATCTTTGGATCGGAACCAAAGAGCTGTAACGACACCGGATACTCTTCCGGATGGATTGCAAGTAATGCTTTGGTATTCTTATTTTTATACTGCAGGGCTTTCGCGCTGATCATCTCCATGCACAAAAGTCCGGCTCCCTGCTCTTTACAGAGCAATCTGAACGGCAGATCCGTTACTCCCGCCATCGGCGCGAGAATATATGGATTTGCCAGATTAACATTCCCGATTTTCATCTTTCTACTCCTGTTAATTAATTTTAATTACTATTATCTTCTATCCTGGTTATCCCTGAACAATTTACAAACATCTTCTATTTTCGATTATTCCAGGATACTTATCATTCTTCTCACAATTATACTTCATTTTCTCCAAGAAACACACAGCACTATATATCAGCTAAGATAGCCCCACTCTTACACTGGCGGAACCATCTTGATATATAGTGCTGCACATTTCTCTGAAAGTCTACATTATCAACACCGTAGATTATTTACTTTTTTTATTCTTTTCGTAAATGAACCGAAGTCCTTTTAACGTAAGTTGTGAATCATACACATCGATCATGTCTGTTTCATTCGCAATCATCTTGCCAAGTCCGCCGGTTGCAATAACCTTTGCATCCGGGTAGCCGGACTCTTCTTTCATACGCTTAATGATATATTCAGTCTGACCGATCTGACCATATACAAGGCCTGCCTGCATTGCCGTGATCGTCTCTTTTGCGAGAATGGAATTCGGCTTGCGGATCTCGATTGCCGGAAGCATATCTGCCTCTCCCCAGAGAGACTGTGCCGAAGTGCGGATTCCCGGTGCGATCACGCCCGCCTCAAATGTTCCGTCCGGGCCGATCACATCAAATGTCGTTGCCGTTCCGAAGTCTACCACGATCGCCGGTCCACCATATAAGGTGTAAGCACCGACTGCATCTACGATACGGTCCGGGCCGACCTGTCTCGGGTTCTCCGTGACGATACGGATTCCCGTCTTAATTCCTGCAGATACAACCACCGGCTTTACGCCGAAATATTTGATAATCGCACTGCCGAGTGAATGCATCACATCCGGCACTACGGATGCAAGGATCACTGCATTGATCTTCGAGCTTTCGATCCCGTGTCTTTCTACCAGTTCCTGTAAAGTAATTCCATATTCATCCGATGTTCTCGGCTGCTTTGTCTTCATACGGAATGTGCCAAATAATTCGTCTTTGTTAAACACTCCGAGTGTAATGTTCGTATTTCCTACATCGATTACAAGAAGCATCTTTCTCCTCCTGTTTTGTCTGTTTCCTTATAGTTACTCTTCGCTGTTTATCTCTTCACCCAGGAAGAATACTTTATAATATAACTGCAATGCCTGCAGAAGATCCTGCTTGTCTCTCTGCAGCTGCTTGATCTTAAGCTGGCTTCCGATGTCATCGAACATCGGGTCAAAATCATCGGAGGTTACTTCAAAGCATAATTCCCCGTTCTCTTCAAATACCAGCGTCAGGATTCCTCCTACATCATGCACATACAACACGCACATGATCTTCAGTTCATTCTTTACATCATCCGGGAGCTGTTCAAAATCCGGATTCAGATAATATTTTTCTTCATATGAATTGGCGCCGCAAAGCACCACTTTTTCATCATACATACCCATAAACACCTCTAACTGATACCTCTCCGGCATAGATTTCTTTTTCTTTCCCATCCGGCATTCTTACAATCAGTTCTCCAGTCTGATTGATGCCGATGGCGTGCGCTTTATATTCATTTCCTGGTTCCAGGACCTTGACCTCCTGATCCCGGTTCACCAGCATGGAATTATAAAGTTCCTGTAAGCCAGACAGATCTTCCGTCTCAATGAAGATCTCATAGCATTTTTCAAAGCTCTTCATCACTGCTGCAATCAGCTCGGAACGCTTTACGCTCTTTCCGAGTTCCAGCTTAAGTGAGGAAGCCGTTGCCTTAATATCATCCGAAAATGTATCCTGATTCACATTGATTCCGGCACCGATCACGACATGATTGATATAGTCGATCTCCGTACTCATTTCCGTCAGAATACCGCAGATCTTCCGGCCGTTCACCACGATATCATTCGGCCACTTGATCTTCGTCTCAAGTCCGGTCACTTCCTGGATACCTTCTGCCACAGCGATCGCCATAAGTAACGTAAGCTGTGGTGCCTTTACCGGCGGAATATCCGGATACAACAGGATCGTCATATAGATACTGCTTCCGGACGGTGATTTCCAGACACGGCCTCTGCGGCCTTTTCCTGCCACCTGCATATCTGCCACGAATAAAGTACCGTGAGCAGCCCCGTTATCTCCGGCTTCTTTGGCGCGGTTATTGGTCGAGTCAATTTCATCGTAATATACGACATTTTTTCCTGCCCATTTTGTGTCTACAAGACTTTCAATCTCTGCTTTTGACATAACATCCGGACTGTCGATAAGGCGGTAGCCTTTGTTGCGCACCGCCTCTATCTCATAACCTTCTTTTTTAAGCTGGTCGATCACTTTCCAGATGGCCGTTCTGGATACCTGAAACTGTTCGCACAACTGCTGTCCGGAAATATATGTATCGCTTTCTTTTAACAAACGTAATATTTCTGATTTCATAATCTGTCTGATCTTGCCTACTCTCTTTCACCAAGTGTTGCCACCATGACAGCCTTGATCGTATGCATACGGTTCTCTGCCTCGTCAAATACTTTTGACTGTGGAGACTCAAATACTTCATCTGTAACTTCCATATCGTCCAGACCGAATTTGTCATGGATCTGTTTACCGATCTTTGTCTTCAGATCGTGGAATGCCGGCAGACAGTGTAAGAAGATTGCCTGTTCTCCTGCATTTTCCATTACTTTCTTTGTCACCTTGTATGGGGACAGTTCGCGGATACGTTCTTCCCATACTTCGTCCGGCTCACCCATGGATACCCATACATCCGTACAGATAACGTCTGCATCTTTGGTTCCGCTTTCGATATCTTCTGTCAGTGTGATGGTTGCCCCTGTCTCTTTTGCATATCCTTTGCAAGTCTCTACCAGTTCCTCATTCGGGAAATAGTTCTTAGACGTACATGCCACAAAATGCATACCTAATTTGGCACATGCGATCATCAGGGAATTGCCCATATTGTATCTTGCATCACCCATGTATACCAGTTTGATACCTTTCAGATGTCCGAAATGTTCACGGATCGTCAGCATATCCGCCAGCATCTGTGTCGGATGATACTCATTCGTCAGTCCGTTCCATACCGGAACGCCTGCATATTTGGCCAGTTCCTCCACAATCTCCTGTCCAAATCCACGATACTCGATTCCATCAAACATTCTTCCGAGAACTCTTGCTGTATCTTCGATACTTTCTTTCTTCCCGATCTGTGAACCTGAAGGATCAAGGTAAGTCGTTCCCATACCCATATCGTGAGCAGCTACTTCGAAAGAACAGCGGGTTCTGGTACTGGTCTTTTCAAAGATCAATGCCACATTCATTCCTCTGTATTTATCAACCGGAATTCCTTTTTTCTTTTTTTCTTTTAATTCTGCGGAAAGATCAAGCAGATATGTGATCTCTTCCGGTGTGAAATCTTTCAGTGTCAGGAAATTTCTGCCTTTTAAATCCATTGTTTTGTACCTCGTTTTTATTCTTTGACTTTTATCTTATGTCTTTTGTCTACTTTTCTTCTTTTTTATCATCTGCGCCAATCTCTGTAACAGATTTTACCAGACCTGCAATGCTCTGGATCTCTGACGGGATGATGATCTTCGTTGCTTTTCCATCAGCAGCTTTTGCAAATGCTTCCAGACTTTTCATGGTAAGAACAGCCTCATCGGCTCCTGCTTCTTTCAGGAAACGAATTCCATCGGCATTTGCCTGCTGTACTTTCATGATGGCTTCTGCCTTACCTTCAGCCTCACGGATCGTGGCTTCTTTCTGTGCTTCTGCTTTCAGGATAGCCGCCTGCTTCTCAGCTTCGGCGTCCAGAATTGCAGACTCTTTGTGACCTTCTGCCACAAGAATTGTAGACTTCTTCTCACCTTCGGCACGTAAGATGGCTTCACGGCGTTCACGTTCTGCCTTCATCTGCTTCTCCATTGCATCCTGGATAGCTGCCGGCGGAATGATGTTCTTAAGTTCTACACGATTTACCTTGATTCCCCAAGGGTCTGTCGCCACATCAAGAGACGCTCTCATCTTCGTATTGATCGTCTCTCTGGATGTCAGTGTCTGATCTAATTCCAGATCTCCGATGATGTTACGAAGTGTGGTAGCTGTCAGGTTCTCAATCGCCATGATCGGATTTGCCACACCATAACAGAACATCTTCGGATCTGTGATCTGATAAAATACAACGGTGTCAATTCTCATTGTTACGTTATCTTTTGTGATAACCGGCTGTGGTGCAAAATCTACTACCTGCTCTTTCAGATCCACTCTTCTTGCCACGCGGTCAAGGATCGGGATCTTAAAATGAAGTCCGGTTCCCCAAGTTGCCTGGTATGCACCCAGTCTTTCAATTACAAGTGCCTGCGCCTGTCTGACTACCTTCACACAGGAAATCACCACGCAGATAATGATTACTAATAAAATTAATCCTAAAATCATACTTTACTCCTCTCTGGTCCTCACGATCAGCTTCACGCCCTGGATACCATTTACTACAACGACTGTGTTCTTCGGGATTGTTCCGTCCGGCTCATCCGTCTTCGCCGACCAGATCTGGCCCCGGATCTCTACCTGCCCTTTGGCCTTTATCGTATCGATGTCTTCTGTCACCAGTGCCTGCTGGCCGATCAGGCTTTCTGCATTCGTTTTCTGTCTCTCCTGATTAAAGTACTTCACCGCAAGTGGTCTCGTCAGAAGCAGAAGCAGGAGCGAAACTACGATAAATGTCCCAACCTGAACGCCCAGTCCAAAGCCGACAAGCCCCGCACAGAATGCGATCAGTGCCCCTCCGGCAAACCAGATGGTGGTAAGTCCCATCGTCGCAATTTCAATGATCAGCAGTACAATAAATATCGCCAGCCAATAGATCACTTTCATAAGCCGTCCTCTCTTTTCCGTATATATTATTTCTTGTTCACTATATTACTATACTCTGATAAAGAAAGCAATTTTCTTGTGCAAAATGAGTGGATTGTATCTCATTTTATGTAATATACAGATAAATATTCTGTATAAAAGTGGTTTCAGGAGATTAATCTGCCTTCCTTCTCTGTCTTGCAGCCTCGAACATCAGCACAGAAGAGGCGATTGCGGCATTCAACGACTCTACCTGACCAAGCATCGGGATCTTGATATAGCAGTCTGCCATATCTGCAATCTCTCGTCTCAGTCCATTTCCCTCATTCCCGATCAGGAATGCACACGGATTCGTCAGGTTCTCTTCATCATAGGAATGCTTTCCTTCCAAATGTGCCGCATAGGTCGTAATACCTTTGTCTTTTAAATCCTGGATTCCCTTACCCAGATCTTCCACGTATACAAACGGCATACGGTATACTGATCCCATGGTCGAGCGGATCGTTTTCGGATTGTAGATATCGACGCATTCCCTGTCCATTAGAATTCCTGTTACACCGGCGCCTTCTGCCGTACGCAGAATCGTTCCCAGATTACCCGGATCCTGCAGATGATCTAATACCATGATCAGCGGACACTCTGCTGAAGTCAGTTCGCTGATTTTGTGATTCATCTGCTCCACCACGCACAGGATGCCCTGCGGGGTCTTGGTATCTGACGCATGTGAGAATACGGTATCTGTCAGTTCCTCCACTCTTATTTTCGAATCTTTCAGGACTTCTTTTACGGTATCTTTTTCTTTTTTGTAAAAGGATTCAGATACGTAGACTTCTTTTAACTTGTCGAGCGGCACTTCCCGGAACATGCGGATTCCTTCTACAAGGAAGACGCCCTCTTCGTCTCTTAGTTTTCTCTTCTTTTTTAAATTTACCAGACGTTTGATTCTGGCATTGGATGTGCTTGTGATCATATATGTTGTTCCTCGTTTTTTTATTATTTTATATTATCATACCATATTTGTATAAATTTTAAGTTATATATTTTAAGTATAAAATATTATTTTATATTATAGTGCAATCTACTTGTTACCGACTCCAACAAAAGGTACGGAAAGGAGATGTTTTTCTGGATTTTATTCTCCCATGTAAAATTGAATAAAAACCCCCGGAAGTCTGGTGGTATGCTACCCTCATATAGGACAATGAAATATAAAAGTCCTATATGGGGGTATTTTCATGTTCAGAAAGAGTAAGATAGAACCAGTAGAAAAAGTAAAAATAGTCGAACGCTACCTTGCAGGAGAAATTGGCATACAGCAAGCAGGAAAAGAATTGGGAGTTGATCATCATAGTATTCGAAATTGGATTTCTATTTATCAGTATGATGGACCAACTGGATTACTCAATCAACCGAAAAACAAATCTTATTCAAAAGATTTAAAAATATCTGCTATAAATGATTATCTTAACGGAGAAGGATCTCTTCAGGATATTTGCACAAAATACGGAATTCGTTCACACAGACAGCTTTCCGATTGGATTAAGGTGTATAATTCTGGTGGAATATTAAAAACATCCACTGGAGGTGCTTACATGAAAAAGGCAAAGAACACTACACTTGATGAGAGATTAAAAATAGTAACAGATTGTCTTGCAAATGATAAGAATTATGGTGCAATGGCACTCAAATATGATTGTTCCTATCAACAAGTTCGCAATTGGGTAATACGATACGAAAAGATGGGTCAAGCGGGTCTGGAAGACAGACGTGGACGTCGTATAGCTTCTCTTCCAAGCAGAACACCTGAAGAAGAGCTACGTGACAAGATAGCTGAACTGGAAAGAAGAAATCTAGACTTACAAATGGAGAATGATCTGTTAAAAAAAGTCAGAGAACTGGAAAGGAGGGGTCGCTATCTTTAATCCATCGGTTAGCCGAATATGAAGCCATCCAAAAACTATCGTCTACTAAGCATTATCCCATAGATAGACTTTGTAAATATCTTAATGTTACACGTTCTGCGTATTACCGCTGGGGAAAATATCCGAAAAGTAATAATGAACTTCGAAACGAAAGACTATCCACTGAAATCCAAAGGATTCATCACCAGCATCCAGATATGGGATACCGAAGGATTCGTGATGAATTAGATGGACATAAAGGAATTCATGTGAATGATAAACGAGTACTTCGTATTTGTAGGAAATACGATATAAAATCAAATATTAAATGGAAACCTAAGAGTTGTACCAGAGGAGACAGAAATCCTGATCACATAGCA
>OIPU01000220.1_pt1 | contig 10368 bp, 9 predicted proteins | sample 1607941 | NCBI WGS metagenome assembly OIPU01 (sample SAMN02674698, study PRJEB24791) | human gut metagenome, SKBSTL036 | isolation source: stool | host: Homo sapiens | place: USA | reverse complement strand
TACTTCAATCGTTCAATCATCCGGTTCAGAAGCTACCTTCCATCATCCTTTTTCCGAAACTGCCTTTCAGCCGGATCTTCTTCATCTTTTGCTCAATCTCCTGCAAAGCTTCCTTAAATTCTCCGGGCAGTTCTCTCTGGCGGTTGGAATAATGTACTCCTCTTCATCAATACCTTTACCTTAAAATAACTACCACATACTATAGACATAAGCGCCGTATTTGTCAAGATTTTTAGAGAATCTTAAGACTTTAACCTATTTTCATAAGAAGCATTTCGTTATCTTTTTCAATTTAAAGGTATTGCGTTTATAAAAGAAAACTATGAAGTTGAGCATACCTTAGATTTTGAAACAATAATAGAAGATTTGGCGATGTGTAGACCATATAAAGATTTTGGAAAGGGGTTTTATTTAACAGACATAAAAGAGCAGGCAGAAAAAATGGCTGTAAGGTTGTCAAAGATCTATGGGGGTTCTCCTGTTGTCAATACTTTTATACAGAAGATGTAATGAAAATTTATTTCAGATCAATGATCAGATCGAATCTCTGGAGGTTTCACTGCTCTTGTGAAATTTCCAGGGATAACTAAAACAAATCAATGTCGTTTCAGACAATTATTCATAGAGAGACAGAAGGCTTCTATTTTACTGCCAGTAAAAGTAGAAAAACATATTTGAAAAGTAAATGTATTTTTTGTGGGAAGAACCTATTAAGTGTTTGTAAATGGTTACTACTGTTGTGAGGTATAACTAAAAATAGCGTGTTTTTGAATAGAAAAAGTAAAAAAATGACAAAAAATAAGATAAAAAATGGGAAGATTAAATATGATGAATGATTGTATAATGAATTTAACATAGAGATGAATAAAACAAATCAATAGAAAATATGACTTTAAAATAAAAATTTGTATTTTAGAAAGACCGGTATTCTAAGATATAAAAATGATAGCGTTTCTAAATAATTTTATTGATTAGCACAAAACTGTCGGTAATGAAGTAGGAGGCAGTAATCATTCATTTAAATTAAGAAAGAAGAGGGTCTTTAGCAGTATATGTAAATGGTGAATGGGTGGTGTTTTATTCATTGATTATTATTTGTATAAGCAAAGGAGGAACAAGGCTTGAAGAAAAAGTTATTAAGTGTGTTGCTGATTGGTGGAATGGTAACGACAATTCTTACAGGATGTGCGGGAGAGGCTAAAAAGGAAAAAGAAAATAAGGAAGTAGAAATCTCGTTTTATACAACAGAGACGGGAAAAGATGATATGTTCATGGATTTGATTTCGGATTTTGAGTCAAAAAATGAAGGGATTAAAGTTGAATATATTGCTGCGGGAGATGATCAGTTGCAGAAATGGATGTCATTATATGCAAGTAAAGAAGGTCCTACAGTATCCTTAATGGATCCTATTAATATTTTTGAAAACCAAGACAGAATGCTTGAATTTACAGATGAAAACGCTCCATTTCTTTCTAATATTGAGGAAAGTGCATTAAGTACACTTACATTTGATGGAAAAGTTTATGGGGCACCAATGTCGGCAGCGGGTATTGGAATTCTCTATAATAAAGAGGTATGTGATAAAGCAGTAGGTGGAGAGTTTGATCCATCATCAATCAAGACGGTTTCAGATTTGGAAGAATTATTTAAGAAAATTGAATCAACAGGAGTTGCGGCTACCTGTGTGACAGGAGTTGATTGGTCCATTGGATCACATTACTTGTGTCAGATATATGGAGCAGCAATTGGAAATGTAGAGGAGAGAATAGAATACGTTGATAGTCTTAAGGCAGGAACAGTCTCCTTGATGGATAATGAAGTGTTCAATGATTATATGGATACATTTGATCTTCTCGCAAAATATAATTATAATTCCAATGATCCATTGGTTGGTAATGTAAATCTTGATGCAGAGGCTCTTGCTACAGGTAAGTGTGGAACATGGTTTATGGGAGACTGGGCATGGACATATTTAGGGCCAATTGTTGAAGAAGGCCAAGAGTTCGGCATCTTACCAATTCCACGTAATAATGATGAATCTGATGCAATTAATCAGTCCATCCCAACATCATATGCAAAAGCATATTGTGTGGATGCTAGTCAAAACTCTGAAGAACAGCAGGCAGCGGGACTTAAATTTATTGAGTATCTGACAAGTGACAAGGATGCGCATGAAGTTTTAGCAAAAGTATGTGGGCAGGCATTTCCATATAAAAATTTTGAAGCAACTATAGAAAGTCCTCTTGGACTGTCAACTGCAAGTTATATTGCAGAGGGTTTGATATATGATTTTTATGGAACAGCAAATCTGTGTCCATCAGATATCTGGTATGAATGCGGCGCTTATATGTGTGAATATTTAGCAGGGGCATCGGACCGAGCAACACTTGCTAAGAATATTGAAACATATTGGAAAAATGTAAAATAAATGCTTAAAAATAATCTATGAAAAATGGACGTGGGGAGGGAGACCTCCTCACATTTGTTTCAGGACAGGAGAGATTATGGGAAATCGCAGAAATAGAAAAATACAGAATGTGTTACAGTTTGCAGGATTTGGTTTGCCTGCAACACTTATATGGGCAGCAGTCGTGATTATTCCATTTTTATACGGGATTGGAATTACATTTACGGATTGGAATGGTTTATCATTAGATATTAATTTTATTGGATTGAAAAACTACAAAACTGTTTTTAGTGATCCAACATTTCTTTCAGCTTTTCTAAAAACAGTTATCTATGTACTTTTTACGGTGATTGTGAGTAATGTAGTTGGATTCTTTTTGGCTTTAGTTGTAACAAGTGGCATTAGATTTCAAGGATTATTTCGAACAGGATTTTTCACGCCGAACATTATAGGAGGAATTATTTTAGGATACATTTGGAATTTTATTTTTTCCTATGCAATCACATCAGTAGGAAAAACAATGGGAATAGAATCATTGTCAACATCATGGCTTACAGATCCCACAAAGGCATTAGCCGCATTAATTATTGTTAGTTCATGGCAATTAAGTGGATATTTGATGGTAATTTATATAGCTGGTCTTACAAATATTTCTGGAGAATTATTGGAGAGTGCTCAAATTGATGGGGCAACAGGGTGGCAAGTTATAAAAAATATTAAGGTTCCACTTGTGCGAAATTCTATTACGATTTGTACGTTTCTTGCCATTTCACGTTCATTTATGTCTTTTGATATGAACTTGTCCTTAACGGCAGGAGGACCATATAAATCAACAGAGTTAATAGCCTACAAAATTTATCAGACAGCATTTACAAGTATGGAATTTGGAAAAGGGCAGGCACAGGCAATCGTTCTATTCGTAATTGTAGCAGCAATCTCATTATTACAAGTGTATTTTACAAATAAAGGAGCGGAGGATTAATGAATCAGAAAAAAGCAAAGAAAAGTATAAACTTTATAATTATCACAATTATATTGATCCTTTTTATGATACCGTTTTTTGTTTTGGTAATTAATACATTCAAAACAACAGCAGAGTTTACAACAGCACCATTTTCATTGCCTACCTCTTTTAAGCTGGATAATTATATATTAGCAATTAAGAGGATGGATTTTTTTAACGCATTAAAAAATACGGCAATCATTACTGTTTTAGCAGTGGCATTAAATACATTGGTTGCAACAATGACAGGGTATTTGTTTGCCAGAAAGCAGTGGAAATTAAATAAAATTATTTTTATGGCATTTTTAGCATCAATGGTAGCGCCTTTTCAGGTATATATGATTCCATTAGTGAAAATATATGGGGGCACATTTGGCATGTCTAATAATCTTTTACTAGTATCAATTATTGCTGCAGGATTAAATATTCCTTTTGCTGTATTTTTATATCATGGATTTATAAAAGGAATTCCGGAAGAACTGGATGAAGCGGCAAGAATAGATGGATGTAATTTTGCAAGGACATATTTTAATATTATTCTCCCACTTTTAAAGCCAATTATAATTACTGTTGTAGTATTTGTGGCATTAGGAACATGGAATGATTACTTGATGAGTAGTTTGTTCTTAACAAAGATGGAAACAAGAACATTGGCAATCGCAACTCAGACATTTTTATCTAATCATACTGCTGAGTATGCACCAATGATGGCAGGGTTACTGCTAGGTATTATTCCAGTTTTAGCTTTTTACTTAATAGGGCAAAAATATATTATAGAAGGTGTTGTTGCCGGAAGTGTAAAAGGTTAACTTTCGTTATTAATAGAGGACAAAAAAAGGCTGGGTGTACATCCGTATAGCTTTTTAAATGTATTAATAAAAGACTTGGTATTGGGAAAACCATTATTGAATGCACACTTAGATAAATTTTGGTGTCCATTTCCTAATTCTTGAGCTGCATGACTAACACGAACAAAATTTAAATAAGAGAGGAAATTTACACCAAGTGTTTCTTTAAATAATCTGGAAAAATAACTTGGAGAATATTTAAAATATTCGGCAGCATCGTTTAATGTCAAATTTTCCTGATAGTGTTGTTCGATGTAATCTGTAAATTCAGCAGCAATAGTAAGATCTCTTTCAGCGAAGACAGAATAAGTACAATCTTGTTTAATACAGTTTTCAGCAATTAAATGAAGAACTTCATAACTTTGCTCATTAAAATAAGAGGATAATTATTAGAAGTTTCATCCATATAAAATAATTGTGTAGCGATTGTTTTGAGGCGCATTGATACATGTGGCAGCTCAGGATTATAAAAGAATAATTTTTGACCTAACCACTTTTCGATAAAAGGAAGAGAAATAACAATACTAATGCCTAAAAATACGTCAGAAGGGTTAATACATCGGCAGGAATGCAATTCGCAACTGTTGAATATCAGCCAATCAGACTCGGAACAATAGAAGTTATTTGTTCCTGTATTAAATTGAATATGTCCAGTTAATGTAATTGTAATTTCAATACTCCTATGCCAATGCAGAGGGGAATAGATAAAGTTCCCTTTCAGGTTATGTTTATAAATTTTAACAGGTAATAATGTAAATAAGTCATTATGTGACTCATAGAGTTGTGACATTAGTAGTCTCCTTTAATGAAAAATATTTATTTGAAGTATAACATATGAAACAGTAAAAGTCATTTGTTTCAAGAAAGAAGGATTGATTATATGGAATGGAAAACAGCCTGGAGTTATTTGCCACTCGATTATGGTACGACAATAGGAACAGTGGAAAATATAACTCAAAAAACAATTTTTAGAAATAATATTAATGGAAAGAGAGTAAAAGTAAAATTTACCAATCTTTATGGAAATACTCCATTAAAACTAAAAGAGGTTGTGATTGCTCAAAGAAAATATGGACAATCAGGAATTACCGGAAGTGTGAATGTAACGGTAGATAATCAACAGGAAATTATTATTTTACCAGGACAAGAGTTTTACAGTGATGAAATTATCTATAATATAAAGGCAGGAACAGATATTGTTCTTTCTGTTTATATTGAGGAAGCAGCAGAGATACAGAGTTCTTGTTGTAGTTGGGCAAAACAGAGTTGGTATACAACATATGTGTTAGGAGGAAACTATACAAAAATAGAAGATATAAATGGTGCAAAGAGTTATGAAGTATACCCATTTATTAAAACATATATGGACAATGCAGATGTTATAGCAGGAATCTCAGAAGTGAGATTATTGACAGAGGAGGATGTAAAGGTAATTACATTATTTGGAGATTCTATTACACATATGTCTTTTTATTCGGATGCGTTGATTGAAGATTTATATAAAAGATTTCCAGGGAAGGTTACTGTTCTTAATAAAGGCTTAGGAGGTAATAAACTTCTTACAGATGCAAGCTATTTTCCAGATATTCCCGGAAATGGGCGATCATCAGGTCAAGCAGCGATAAGGAGATTTGAGAGAGATGTATTTTTAACAGAAACTCCAGATTTTATTTTTATGTTAGAAGGTGTGAATGATTTGATGCATCCGTATCTTTTAAAGAAAGAAGACTTGCTTCCGACTAAGCAGGAAATGATAGAAGCATATATGAAATTAGTATCAATTGCGCATAAAAATGGGAGTAAGATTTATCTTTCTACTATACTCCCTCTTGTACACCAAAGAACACCATTTGGTGCTGAAGGTGAAAAGATTAGAAATGAGATAAACAAATGGATTTTAAAGCAAAAGGAATCGGATGGAGTATTTGACTTCGCATCAGCGTTGGCAAAAAATTCGCAAAGTATGAAGGATGAATTACATATTGGAGATGGACTGCACCCTAACAAAGAGGGTGGAATCGTAATGGCTAATGTAGTTTTACAAAATAGGAGGTAGCGTTAATGGCATTATTACAAGTTAATTTTTTTTCAAAAGCATTATCACGTATTGTAACGGCTCATATGTATCTTCCAAGTGATACGCAGCCAGAGTTTATAGAGGACAATCCACATTATGAAAGAGAGACAAAAATACTGTATTTATTACATGGATTTTCAGGGGATTCAACAGATTGGATTTCCGGGAGTAATGTGATGGATGTGTCAAGAAGATATAATTTAGCAATTGTTATGCCGTCTGGGGAAAATAGTTTTTATGTTGATAGACAAGGAACCGGAACAGCGTATGAAACATTTATTGCTAAAGAATTATTTGATTTTGTCACATTAAATTTTGGGCTTTCTACAGCGAAAGAAGACAATTTTATAGGTGGGCTTTCAATGGGAGGATTTGGGGCATTAAGAATAGGAGCAAAATACAATAAGAAATATGGAGCAGCGATTGGTTTTTCTTCTGCATTAATTATTCATGACATAGCGGGATGCACTTCAGAAGAGATTGATAACATGCCAGTAAAAATTGCGGACTATGAGTATTACAGAAATATATTCGGAGATTTAATGTGTTTGGAAGAAAGCGAGTATAATCCGGAATATATTGTTAGAGATAAGATACTCAAGGGAGAAAAATTGCCACCGGTATATATGGCATGTGGAACAGAAGATGTTTTATTAAAAAGAAATAGAGAGTATAAAGAGTTTTTACGGCATATGAATGTTGATGTTACATATCGAGAAAGCGAAGGAGGACATGACTGGAAATTTTGGGCAGAGTATTTAGAGCCAGCTGTGAAATGGGCAATTGAAAAATCCTATGAGAAAAATGCCGGCTGCAATTTTCCGCATGGGGACATGCCGGGGGACAAGATAGAAATTAATCAAGAACATATTGTAAAAGCAAAAATTATTTTTGAAGAGCTTATGAAGATTTTACCACATAAATTGGAAGAGAGTGAACATGGGAAGATAGTTATTTCTGTAAGTGGGGGATCAGGAGTAGGAAAATCAGAGATAGCATCATTATTGGCTTACTATTTGGACGAGAAAGGAATTGGAAGTTATATACTGTCGGGGGATAATTATCCGAGAAGAATTCCGATGTATAATGATGCAGAGCGATTGCGCGTGTTCAGAAATGCAGGGATTCAATCACTTGTAAAAAGTCAGGAGCTGAATTCAGAGATTGTTGAAAACCTCCGCAACTTACAGCGTAAAGGAGAGGATGCAAATGAGATTTATATTCAACAATATCCTTGGTTCATGACTTATTTTAGAGGTGCAGAGGAAGGGCTAAAAGCTTATCTTGGGACAGAAAAGGAAATTGATTTTAATGAGATTGGCGATATTATTAAACGCTTTAAAGCGGGTGAAGAAAAAATATGGTTAAAACGCATGGGAAGATCTGACGAAGACCTTTGGTATGAGAAAGAAGATTTTACAGATAAATCTGTATTGATTGTAGAATGGACACATGGGAATAGCGATAATTATAAAGGAGTTGATATACCTGTTTTACTGAATAGTACCCCAGAGGAAACGATTGCTCATAGACGAAGCAGGAACAGAGATGGAAAGGTAGATAGTCCATTCACAATGCTGGTTTTAAAATTAGAACAGAAATTATTAGATAGTCAGGCACATAAAGCAAAAATTATTTTATCAAAACAAGGTAAAATATTATCATATGAAGAATACAGAGGACTAATGGATGAAAATAAATAAAGTAGCAAATACGCCTATGTTAAATGCATATCCAGATAGTATGGGAGGAAATCTCTCAGATATTATTGAGATATTGGAAAAACCTGAGTTTACAGAAATTTTTTCATCGTTTTATATACTTCCAAGTTTATTTAATACAGATTTAGACAGAGGATTTTCTGTGATTAGTTATGATTTAAATGAACAACTGGCCACAATAGAAGATCTTGAAGTATTAAATAAGCTTGGAATAGATTTAAAACTTGATTTTATTCTTAACCATGCATCTGTTCTGTCAGAACAGTTTCAAGATATTATAAAAAAAGGAAATGAATCTAAATACAAAGACTTTTTTATTAATTGGAATAGTTTTTGGAATGGATATGGAGAAATGACAGAAGAGGGATATATCCAGCCAAATGAAGAAATATTAAAGAAAATGTTTTTTAGGAAGAAAGGGCTCCCCATTTTAATGGTAAGATTTCCGAAAGGTGAAAATATTCCATATTGGAATACCTTTTATCAAGAAGTAAAATATCCGGAGTTGGATGCTCAAGATATTATGCAACTATTGAATATGCAATATTATTCTGCTAATCAAATAGCGATATTTATTAATACACAAATCAGAAAAGGGAAAAAGCCGAGTGAGATTTATTTAGGGGATTATGAGAAATATAGGGATATTATTATTGAATATTTGGAATCTCATAGAAAATATTTAGGGCAAATGGACTTAAATATAAAATCTCCTCTAGTATGGGAATTTTACGATAACGTATTGAGAAGACTGGCATCATATGGTGCTAAAATTGTCAGATTAGATGCTTTTGCTTATGCACCGAAAGAACCGGGGGAAAAGAATTTTTTAAACGATCCGGGAACTTGGGATTTACTTGATAAAGTGCGTAAACTAGCGGATAAATATAATTTGACTTTGTTGCCGGAAATTCATGCAAATTACGATGAAAAGACATATGAAATAATAGCAACAAAAGGGTATATGGCATATGATTTTTTTCTCCCTGGATTAATTATTGATGCTTTGGAAAATGGCAACGGAGAGCTATTGAAAGCATGGGCAGATGAAATCATTGAAAAGCAAATGAAGGTAGTGAATATGCTGGGCTGTCATGATGGGATTCCCGTTTTAGATTTAAAAGGATTATTACCAGAAGAACGAATTCAGGCATTAATTGATACGATTGTAGATCGTGGAGGAGTTATCAAAAATTTACATGGTCAGAAAAATGTATATTATCAAGTAAATGCAACATATTACAGTGCACTTGGCGAAAATGATGAAAAAATGTTGATGGCAAGAGCATTGCAGTTATTTATGCCAGGTAAACCTCAAGTATGGTATTTAGATCTGTTTGCGGGAGTCAATAACTATGATGCTGTTAAAAAAGCAGGATCTGATGGACATAAAGAAATTAATAGAACTAATCTTTCTATTAAACAGATAGAGGAAGCTTTAAAGAAAGATGTAGTACAAAAGCAACTTGATTTATTAAGATTTCGTTCAACCTATCCTGCATTTTCCTTTGAATCTAATATTTCCGTGACGAGTATAGAGGAAAAGATTACTTTTGAATGGGAAAAGGATGGTTATATTGCTGTTTTAAAAGCTGACTTAAATAAAATGTCGTATCAAATTACGGGAATCAATCCACAGAAGGAAGTTGTATATAGAGGGTAAGACAAGTATGAAAAAGGGAAATGAAATTAGTTATGTGACAGGATTATCATTTAAAAAAACAAATATCATTCCGAAAGATGAGAAAGTTGGTCCAATTATTCACTATGATTATGATAAAGTGTGGCCAAAACCATATGAGATAATGCCGGATGGTAGAATACGATTCAATTTGTATTATCCAAATGCTCACAAAGTAGTTGTTCGTACATATACGGATTCTTTCGAGTTAGAAAAGAAAGATGAATGTTGGACGGGGGAATATAATCTGGGGACAGGTTTTATAGGAATTATGTTGAATGTAGATGGTAATGAGACGATATATCCGGCATTGCCTATAGGATTTGGGGGAAACAAACCAATTAATTTTATTGAAAATCCAGAGCAAGACACCGTAATTCGACCATTGAATTGTCAACACGGAACAGTAGTAATGGACTATATGTTCAGTGAGATAACGGATCATATGGAAAGAATTTATCTATATTTGCCTCCGAGTTATCACGAAAATACAGATAAAAGATACCCTGTCTTATATTTACAGCATGGGCATGGTGAAAATGAAACAACATGGGTAAACCAAGGAAAGGTAAATTTTATTTTTGATAATCTTATTTCTCAAGGGAAAGCAAATGAGGCAATTATTGTGAT
>OIPU01000218.1_pt1 | contig 10383 bp, 10 predicted proteins | sample 1607941 | NCBI WGS metagenome assembly OIPU01 (sample SAMN02674698, study PRJEB24791) | human gut metagenome, SKBSTL036 | isolation source: stool | host: Homo sapiens | place: USA | reverse complement strand
GCTCTTCCGATCTTGTATGCTCATCTCCCGGGGTGCGCTCATCAGTATGGTGGTTATCCTGCTGGTGCTGCCCGCCGGCCTGATGCTGCTGGACGGCCTCATCTGCCGCACCACCTACCACTGGCTCAACGCCCCCAACGCTGCAAAGGAGTGAATGCTATGAGAAAAGCTCAGAATTTTCTGCGCCGCGCTGGCTCTGCGGCGCTTGCCCTGACCCTGACGGTCAGCCTCTGTCAGCCCGCTTTTGCGGCGACCAAGGCGCCCTTCTCGAAGGATGAGACGGTGTATGCCGTCATGGCAGCGGACGGCTCTGTCACCAAGACCACCGTCAGCGAGCATCTTTACAATGCCGACGGCCTCGCCGGTGTGGAGGACAAGTCCACCCTGAAAAACATCGTGAACACCGAGAGCTTCGCCGAGTACACCCGGAACGGTGATACGCTGGTCTGGAACACCGACGACACCGATGTCTACTATAATGGCGACACGGACCGTCAGCTGCCCATCTCTGCCAAAGTGACCTACACGCTGGACGGCAGGACCGCCCCGCTCAGCGAGCTTTTGGGCAAGAGCGGCCACCTCGTGCTCACCATCGACCTGACCAACCATGAGACCGGCAAGGTGACCGTGAACGGCAAAGAGCGCACCATCGTCACCCCGCTGGTCACGGCGGTGGGCGTCGTGCTGGGCGAGGATGCCAGCAGCGTCAACGCCGTGAACGGCCTGCTGGAAAGTGCGGCCAAGAGCAGCGTGGCGGCCTTTGTCACCCTGCCGGGCGTGAAGGAGTCCCTCGACGGCCTGCTTCCCGAACAGGTGAACGGCGTGGCCGAGTACTTACAGGACAGCGTGACCGTGGAGGCCGACGTGGAGTCGCTGACGGCGCCTCAGATCCTGCTGGCCTGTGCGGCGAGCGCCGAGGCACTGGGGCAGGGAGATGAGGTCTTCGACCTCGACAGCCTCAACGATTTGACCGACGGCATCGCGGCGCTGAATGATGCCATGAACCAGCTGCTGGACGGTGCGTCGCAGCTGAAAGCAGGCGCGGCACAGCTTGCCGCCGGTTCGCTGGCTCTGCTGGACGGGGCGAACCAGCTGGACAGCGGCCTCGGCCAGCTGACGGAAGGGCTGGACACCCTGACGTCCAACAACGCCGCCCTGACTTCCGGTGCACAGCAGGTGGCCGACGGCGTGCTGGACTCCGCCAGCCAGACCCTCATGGAGAACGGCCTCATCGACACCCCCATGACGTGGGATACCTATGAAGCCGTCATTGACGACATCCTCTCGCTGGGCGACAAGACGCTGGCGGCAGGCCGCAGAAAGATGGTGCGCACCATCTGGGAGCAGGCTCCCCAGTTCAAGGCCAGCCAGCTGGACATCGCGCTCTACCTCGCGGCCACCAGGACCGACCACGACCTTGAGGCCGCTCTGCGCCTGATGCAGAGCTTCTCGCCCGATTTCATCATGGGCTGGCTGAAAAAGCTCACCGACAGCGACGCCCAGCAGAAGATCCACGACGAGCTGGTCTATCAGACCGCCAACAGCGAGGATATGGCCAGCGTCCGCGCCCTGAAAGAGAATCTGGGCCAGATACAGCTCTTCGTGTCCAGCGTCGGCCAGTACGCCGACGGCGTGGCTGCAGCCGCCGACGGCGCACACGCCGCCAAGGACGGAAGCGCTCAGCTGGCCGGCGGCGCATCCGCCCTGTATGACGGTGTGCTCCAGCTCCAGAACGGCACCGACCAGCTCAGCGGCGGCCTCGTGCAGTTCAACGACGAGGGCATTTCTCAGCTCACCGGTGCGCTGGACGCCGACCAGCTCCACGCCCTGCAGACTGTGGTGGAAGAGATGACCGGCCGCCTCGCCGACTACACCAGCTTTGCCGGTGTACCCGAGGGTGCGTCCAGTCGGGTGAAGTTCCTCTACAAGACCGCCGAGACGCCCGCCGAAACGGCTCCGGTGGAGACGGCGGCAGATAACGCCTCGGAGGGCAATTTCTTCCTCCGCCTGTGGCACCGCCTGCTGGCCCTGTTCGGGCTTTGAACCGGCAAGATCATGCCTCCCGCCCCCGGCCTCGGAGCCCAGAACGCTCCCGGCCGGGGGCTTTGTTTGTGCAGAATTTTTGAATTTTGGACCGTTGATTTGTGGCAGTTTACAAAAATTGAACGTCCCCTTGACAAATCTATAGGGGGGGGGGGGTAAAATAAAATCAAACCAGCCCTTAGCCATAGCAGGGCATGGCGAACAAAGGCTTATTATATGGAGGAACCAGACAAATGAAGATGTTGAAAAAACTGCTGGCCATTGTGCTGACCGGTGCAATGGCCCTGACCCTTCTCACAGCCTGCGGCGGCAACGCTGTGACCGAGAAGAGCATTGCAGATGCCATGACCGACATGGCTAAGGCTCAAGGTGTGAAAGCTACCTTTACCCCCCGGGCGGAAGAGCGGGAACTGGCCCGAAAGATCGCTGCGCTGGCCGAGAGCGGGACGGATAATCAGGATAATATAAAAAAGATCCTTGACTTCGATCAGGGCGGCGTAAATGAAAACAACTTTGTCTGGAGTGATAGGGTTTTTACGGATGAGCTCGGAACCAGCGGACAGGCGTATGAGTTCATAACTAATAATGTACTTATGCAAAGCCGGGCTTGGAATGGCCTTAATCTGTTCGGGAAAAAGCCTGCAAAAATCCACTACATGGGCACTGCGCTTTACAAAGGAACCAATAAGAAAGGCGAACCGGTAACAGTGCGTGTCATCGTGATTACCGCAGAGCCTGTGGACAAAAAATAAGTGCCGCAGCGCCCCGGAAAGCATGATTTTTTTCCATAAAAAATGACAGCAGGCCCCGGAGCATATCGCTCCGGGGCCTTGCTGTTTTTTGGGTTTGGGTCATGGGCGGGGGCAGCTTCTTCGTCCGCCTGCTCGGCCCTCCACGATGCCCTTGCTGGACAGCAGCTTGACGGCTTCCCGGATGGTACTGCTTTTATCGCAATTTTCAAAAATAGTGCCTATCAAAATAGCATATTTGCGATATGCAGTTTGCGGATGTTGCTTGTGCATTAAAAACGCAAACTGCTATAATCTATCATAGGCAAATGAATTGCAAATATCTCTGCCTAAGTTTACCCTCTCCGGCCCTGTTTGTCAACGGAGACAGCAAAGAGGAGCAGTCTTGGCCGCCACTCTTTGCTTCTTTGAGAAGTTTTTGTCGAATCTGCCCGTTTAGATTGACGAATGGCTCAACTTTTTGTATACTGAACAGGCACGAAGTTGACAGAATTTTCCTGTTTTTCCTGCACAGGAACATTTTTTGCGTTGTGTCGGTGTAAACGACGCTCATTCTGCCATCTTTCCGGACACACTGAAAAGGAGAAATGAATATGAAAACAACTGGCATCGTTCGGGGCATCGATTCTCTGGGCCGCATCGTCCTCCCCAAGGAGCTGCGCACCAATATGCACATCGACAAGGACTCGAAGCTCGAGATCTTCGTGGAGGGCGATCAGATCATCCTCAAAAAGCACCGTCCCGCCGGAAGCTGCGATTTCTGCGGTGAGCTGGCGGCCGACATGGCCCAGTATGAGGGTTACTGCATCTGCCCCGCCTGCCGGGCCAAGATCGCTGCGCTGTAAACGGAAAAGGAGAATCACATGAGTCAGATGACCGACTTCACCCTGCCCTCCTGCGTACCGGGCCGGACGCTCCATGCATTCCGCTGTGTGCCGGAGGGTGAGGTGCGGGCCATCCTGCAGCTCTCCCACGGCATGGTGGAGTTTATCGACCGGTACAAGCCTCTGGCCGAATATCTGGCCGCCCGGGGCATCCTTGTCACCGGCCACGACCATCTGGGCCACGGCGGCTCCATCCGCACCAGGGCGGATTACGGCTATTTCGCCCAGCCCGACGGCAACCGCGCCGTCCTCGACGACCTCCACGCTGTCACTGCGCTGACGAAGCAGCTCTATCCCGGCGTCCCCTATTTTCTGCTGGGCCACAGCATGGGCTCGTTCTACGCCCGGCAGTACCTTTGCGAGTGGGGCGGTGAGCTTGACGGAGCCATCATCATGGGCACCGGCTTCCAGCCCAAAGCGCTGGTCGCCACGGCCCGGGCGCTCTGCCGGGTGCTGGCCGTCTTTTTCGGCTGGGAGCACCGCAGCAAGCTGGTGGCGAACCTCTCCTTCCTCGGCTACAACAGGGGCCTCGAGGGCCGCACGCCTCAGGACTGGCTCAACCGCGACCAGGCCGAAGTGGACAAGTACCGCGCCGACGAGCGCTGCATGTTCACCTTCACCCTGAACGCCTACTACAGCATGTTCACAGGCATCCTGCGGCTGTACGACCCCGCCGTTCTGGCCGGGGTGCCGAAGGACCTGCCCCTTCTCTTCCTCGCCGGTGACGCCGACCCTGTGGGCGAGCGCACCGCCGGAGTCCGGCGGGCCATCCAGAGCCTCCGGGACGCCGGTGTCGGGAACATCGAGTCGAAATTCTACCCCGGCGCCCGCCACGAGCTGCTGGTGGAGACGAACAAAGCCGAAGTGTTTGCGGACATCGCGGACTGGCTGGACAGACAGATCTGATAAACATAACGGGGCTGTTGTGCAACAGCCCCGTTTTTTTGTTTTTCTTCTTTACTTTTTGGCTGCCCAGCCGTCCACGACAGCCACAAGGGCCTTGCCCCGGCGGCCCAGAATTTTAGGCAGCAGGATGCGGGCCATGGCCCAGACGCCGGAGAAGTTGTACAGGATGATGAGGGCGGTAATAATGCCCGTCCAGAGGCCGTACAGCGGCGTATCGGCCAGCAGTACGAAAGCCTCGAACACCAGCGCGGCGGCGTTGACGAGGACACGGCCCGGGTGGACATGCATCCCGATCATGCCGTGGGCATCAATGGCGCGGAGAGTGAACACCAGACCGAGGCCGAGGAAGGACGCATAGGTCGCACCCACAGGACCCCACCACTTGATGAAGAGGTAGTTCATGAGGCAGTTGCTGACGGCACCGGCCATCATGGTGACCATGCTACGCTGGGACTTCTTATTCACGACATAGACGCTGTTCATGAACTGGTTGAAGCAGCTGCAGGTAGACGCCAGCACGAGGAACGGCACGAAGTGCCATGCGTAATAGTAGTTGGACTTCATGACGTGCATGACCGGGCGGCAGAGCCAGATGATGCCCGCTGCACAGCAGAACAGCACGCTGGAATAGGTGCGGAAGATCTGGGTAAAGAACTTGGCTCTCCCCTCTTCTTCGGTGACAGCCGACAGCTGCCATGCGTCGTAGAAGATAAGGCCCAGCGTCGTGAGGATGGTGGGCAGGAAGTAGCCGGTGGAGAGCAGGCCGCTCCATGCGTCGCCGCTGTGGCCGTCGAGGCCGTCGCACATCTCACGCACAAAGAACAAATCGGATGCGTTGATGATCCAGAAGCTTATCTGGGCCGGTATCATGGGCAGCGAGAAGTGGAGCATCTGCTTCCAGAGGGTCTTGTTGATGCCCTTCAGCTCGATGAAATCCCAGAGCTTGCCGGTGAACATCAGGAAGAGCACGCTCACGAGGTCGCCGCTGATGATGGCCAGCAAATAGCCGTTGGCCCCCCATTTGAAGCCCACCAGATAGAGCACATAAAACGCCATGGTCGCCACGGTGCAGAGCACGCCGTCCACGGCCACCAGCTTGTTCCACTGGCGGCTGCGCACGAACTGGGTGCAGAGGGTGCGCAGGCAGCTCATCAGGACGTAAATATAAATGAGCAGGCCGTACTGAGCCATATCGGGCAAAAACTGCGCCACCGGCCAGCAGAGCACGAGGATGCCGAAGCCGCCGAGGATGGTGAGCAGGCCGTTGGTGAACACCTGCTTTTCGCTGTTGCCCTTGTCGAGGCCGAAGCGGATGATGGCGTTGGACATGCCCATCGACACAAAGGGGATGAGCAGGTTGGCGTACTGGCTCAAAATCTTCGACAGGCCGAGGTCGGAGATCTCGGCCATCGCGTAGGTCAGGAACGGCTGAACGATGAGCGTCAGCAGCTTGGACGAAAAGCTGCTGATGGCAAAGATGATGGTATTGCCGGCGAGCTTCGAATATTTATCGCCGCCGGAGGTCTTTTCGCTTTCCAAAAGATTTTCTCTCCTATTTTAATAAATCCCGCCGGGCTTTCCAGTCCGGCATCAGCTTCGCCACTTCGGCCCAGAAAGCCGGGCTGTGGTTGGGCTGCAAAAAGTGGCAGTACTCATGCACTACCACATAGATCTGTGCCGCCTCGGGCATATTGTAGAGCTGGAGCGCGAAGGTGATCTGGCGCTTCGCCATGTGGCAGACGCCCCAGCGGCTGGTCATGCTGCGCACTTTGATGGTGGGCTTCTGCCCGCCCAGCACCCCGGCAAAGGCCGGGTAGACCTTGTCGCTCATGGCCGTGAAGCGGGCCAGGGCGGCCGCCTTGTCGGGCAGCTCCTCCTGCCGCTTTTCGCGGGCGGCCTGCCGGGCCTGTGCGGCCCGTATCCACTCCGCCTCGGCGATAACGTAGGCGTCAGCCGCTTCCAGCGTCGTGCGCAGGGGGATGCTGAGGGCCACGGTGCCGTCCCGCCGGACGTGGAGGTTGAGCCGCTTGACCCGCCCTCGCGTCAGCTCATAGGGGATGCCCCCGGCCGCCCGCAGCATCACGCGCTCTTTTTGCATCTGCGCAGCTCCGCAAGGGGCAGCTGAGACAGCAGGACGGCGGCGAAGATGAGGGCGCAGCCTGCGCTCTCCCGCATCGAAAGGTTCTGACCCAGCAGCAGCCAGCCGCCCAGCGCGCTGAATACGCTTTCCAAACACATGATAAGGCTGGCGATGGCGGGGTTCAGCTCTTTCTGGCCCAGGATTTGAAGCGTATAGCCCGCGCCGCTGGACATGACGCCGCAGTAGACCACGGGCAGAAAGTTTGCGCCGTACTCTGCCAGCGTGGGCGTCTCGAAGATCAGCGCCGCCGCAGAGCTTTCCACAGCCACCACGATGAACTGGATGAGGCTCAGCCGCACACCGTCCACAAGCGGCGAAAAGTGGTCGATGGACATGATCTGGAAGCTGAACAGCACGGCGCAGCTGAGAAGTATCCAGTCGCTGGTCTCAATGCCGCCGAAGCCGTTCTTCATGCAGAGCATATACAGGCCCGCCACGGCGATGACCATGCTGACCCAGAGCTGAGCGCTGCCCTTCCGTCCCAGAAAGAGGCCGAACACCGGCACCATCACAACGTACATGGCCGTCAGGAACGCGGCCTTGGCCGTGGACGGGTTGATGGTGATGCCGATCTGCTGAGCCGCAGAGGCCGCGAACAGGAAGGTGCCGCAGACGAGGCCCGCCGCCAGCAGAGTCTTTCGCTCCGACTTCTCCTTCGGCCAGCCGTAGGGCTGGCCCTGTTTTTTGCGCACGGCGTCGAAAGCGAACACGGTGGGGATCAGCACAAGGACAGCCAGCCAGCTGCGCCCTGCGAGGAAGGAATAGGCCCCCATGCCGGAGCCTGCGCTCTGAGCTACGAAAGCCGTACCCCAGATAAAGGCACAGAGCATCAGCATGAGCGAATGTCTGGTCTGTGTCTTCATCCTGCAATGCCCTCCACCTTGAGTCCGCCGTAGAGGTAGTAGCGGCTGGAATCGTAGGAGATGGTCAGGCGGTAGCTGGCCGCCGGGTCCAGCCCGGAGATGACGCAGCGGTAGTTCTGACCATCGGTCTTGATATAATAGGTGCTTCCGTTGACGTACTGTGCGCCGCCGGCCACCTTCTGCCAGACGGACACCTTGTACCGCTGGGTACCCTCGGCGGTGCCGTAGCCGGTGATGGTCAGGCTGCCGCCCGGGACGGTGAAGTAATCGGTCTGGCGGCTCCAGATGCCGTTGAACACGATATTCAGGCTCCCGTTCACCGCCGCCGAGGCGTACTTGGCCGAGGCGTCAGCAATGCCCTCGATGTTCAGCGGGTCGCTGGTCGGTTCGGCCCAGCGGGTGCTGTCCTCTTCCTGCACCTCATTGTCCGCGCTGTTCTTCATGTCCAGCACAGTCTTGACGCCGGATGCAGCCACAAGCAGCACCAGCACCGCCACGACGAGCAGGGCGATTCGCTTTATCTTTTTCATGATCTTTTATCCTCAAATTTTGTTTTAACACGAGGTTTTACACGATTTATATAGTATACCGCATTTTATGCTCCCATACAAGAGTTCAGGCTGTAGTCAGAGCGGCCAGCGCCGCACGTTCGGCGTCGGCAAGCTCCGGCCGGGCTGACCGGAACAGCGAATCGTACCGGTAGAGCGCCCAGCCGCCCGCGCCGAGGCTGTGCAGACGTTCCACCTGCCGGGCAAGAGCGCTGCCCGTACACCACTGGCTCTGGCTGTCCTCGTTGGCACCGCCGTCGCCCTCGCCGATGCGATAAGCCCCCAGCCCGAAGTAGAGGGCCGTGGATGCCGCCCGGGGCATGGCCAGCCACTCCGGCACGATGTTCTCAAAGGCGAAGCGGGTGCTGCCCGACTGGAGGGTATAGCCGCAGCCCCAGTATATCTGCGGGCAGAGGTAGTCCACCACGGCGTTTTTGCCCTCGGCGGCCAGCCACGCTTTCACGTCGCTGTACTGCTGGCCGAGGTCGTTGTCGGGGTTGCCCTGGGGGCTGACGCCGAAACGGAGGGTAGCGTCGGCGGCTTTGACGGCATCGTGGGCCGCTTTCACCAGCGCGGTGACGTTCTGCCGCCGCCATGCGGCCAGATCCCCCGCGCCGCTGGCGGCGAACTGGGCCGCGTCCAGCGCAGCATCTGTCGTGGGGTAAAAATAGTCGTCGAAGTGGATGCCGTCCACAGCATAGTTCTGCACCAGCTCGGCCACGCCCTGCACCACATAGTCTGCGGCTTCCGGGATGGCCGGGTTCAGGTACAGCCCCTCGCCCACAGCGCAGACCCACTCGGGATATACATTGGCAAGGTTATTTTCCGCCAGCGCGGGCGGCATCTTCGCCGAGGAGCGGAGGCGGTAGGGGTTCACCCACGCTTCCAGCGAAAGGCCCCGGCTGTGTGCTTCGGTGATGAGGACGTCCAGCGGGTCGAAGCCGGGGTCCTGCCCCTGTACGCCGGTGCAGAGATGGCTCCACGGGAAGAGGGTGCTCCTGTAAAGCGCGTCCCCGAAAGGCCGCACCTGCGCGATGACGGTGTTCAGCCCGATGGACAGACAGTTGTCCATCAGCTCCGCCGCACCGGCACGGAAGGCTTCTTCGGAGGAAAAGTCCATCCCGGCCCATTCCAGATAGCTCACCCAGACGGCCCGCCATTCACCCGAGGGCAGGGCGGCATTGGGCTCTGCTTCGTCCGTCGGCGGCACCGACGACGCCGAGGCCGTCTGTCCCCGGCCCAGCATCACCGCTGCCCCGGCCAGCGCGGCACAGCCGGCCCCGGCCAGGAACGCCCGCCGCCCGAACCGGCCCCGCCGGGCGCGGCGTCCTCTCCGCCGCTGGGTCATGCGTCCTCCTGCATCTTATAGAGGCTCAGCGCCGCCCAGCCCCGGGCGCAGGCCAGCAGCACCCAGAGCAGGTTCGTCCAGAAGCCCAGCGCGGCCATGCCGCCGTATTTCGCCATCAGCAGGAAGAACAGGTGGAGCGCTTCGGCGGCACCCACCAGCTGCAGCTGGCGCTGGATGGCCATGCCGCGCTTATACTCGGTGCTGAGCAGCAGCGGCCAGGCCAGCGCAGAGCAGAGGTAGCCCGCCCAGCCGTTGACCATGTAGCTCACCATCAGCAGCACGAACACGCCGGTGAAGTTGCGTTTTTCCCAGCTTGCCGAGCCTTTTTCCGCCGCGAGGAAGAGGGCCGCGATGCCCGCCGCGGCGAATGCGATCTGCTCGATGAGGCCGAAGCTGGTGCCGCTCAGGACGGCAAAGCCGTTGAGCATGGAGGCCGCTGCGGAAGCCAGCAGCAGGAAATACCAGGTCTTTCGCGTGAATTTGAGTTTCATATCGTCCCTCCCGCCCGCAGAAAGGGCGCAGGCTCCCCATCAGTTTTTGGAATTTTTCAAATATTATAACACATTTTGGGGCGTGTTGTGTTACAATAAGGAAAACTCGACACAAATTCCATGGGGAGGCGCACATGAACGCTGTTTTTTCCATCCTTCTTCTCGCGGCCATTCTGGGCTTTATCGTATTTCTGCTGTCTAAGAAAGACCAGAACCGCCGCATCCAGTACGGCCCCAGCGGCCTGTCCGAGTTCCGCACCGACCTGCCGCTGGACGACTGCTTCGACCGGCTGGACCAGCACAGCCCGGACGATGTCTTCGCCTACGAGTGCCGCCGGGAGAACGACGGCGGCTTCACCCTCCACCTGACGCTCCATCAGCCCACCCAGCAGCCGCAGATCGGAAGAGCAC
>OIPU01000213.1_pt1 | contig 10652 bp, 9 predicted proteins | sample 1607941 | NCBI WGS metagenome assembly OIPU01 (sample SAMN02674698, study PRJEB24791) | human gut metagenome, SKBSTL036 | isolation source: stool | host: Homo sapiens | place: USA | reverse complement strand
TCAGACGTGTGCTCTTCCGATCTTGCATCATAAAAAGTAGGCGGCTGCTTGACAATGTGCAGGGAATGACGTATACTGAACTTGCGAGAACGCGGTAAGTAAAATCCATTCATACTTACAAGCAAAAGAGAGAAGCCCTCCGGTAGTAGTGATACCGAAGGGCTTCTGCTTTTAGTGCTTGGGCTTCTTGCGAGAGAACTCTACCATGTAGTCGAGCAGCTTACAAACACAATGGTCTGTGATTCCTGCGAGGACTGCGACGATAAACGCGGTAATCCCGTCCATACTTACACCTCCTTCCGTATTAAGCGGACGGAGAAGAAACCGTAAGCACAAGCTGAGTATATCATATATTTCGACAGAGTACAACGAAAAAGGCCCTTCGCCAGACGGCGAAGGGCCTTTGCTTTGCAGTGATTTTTTACAGCAGGACGTACTTCAGGATGAAGAGAACGGTCAGCACATACATGAGGGGGCTGATCTTCTTCTCCTTGGCCTTGCCGGTGACCACATTGACGATGGTCCAGGAGATGACGCCGATGGCGATGCCCTCAGAGATGCTGTAGGCAGTAGGCATAGCCAGGATGGTCAGGAAGGCGGGAATGCCCTCGCTGGGGTCGGAAAAGTCGATCTTGATGGCAGAACCCATCATGTAGAAGCCCACGATGATGAGGGCCGGAGCCGTTGCAAAGGAAGGAATGGTCAGGAACAGGGGGCTGAATACCACGGCCAGCAGGAAGAGGATACCGGTGGTCATGGAGGTCAGGCCGGTGCGGCCGCCCTCGGTGACGCCGGAAGCGCTCTCGACGAAGGTGGTGGTGGTGGAAGTACCCAGCACAGCGCCGGCGCAGGTGGCGATGGAGTCGGCCATCAGAGCGCCCTTGATGCGGGGAAGCTTGCCCTCCTCGTCCAGCATATCGGCCTTGGAAGCAACACCGATGAGGGTGCCAAGGGTGTCGAACAGGTCAACGAAGAGGAAAGAGAACATGACGGCGAAGAAGTTCAGGATGCCCACGCCGGAGAAATCGGTCTTGAACACCTGACCAAAGGTCTTGCCCAGAGCGGAGAAGTCGAAGCTGACGAAGCTGGTGGGGATGACGGTGTACATACCGGCGTCGGGGTTCGGCACATAGATGCCGGTCAGCTCGCAGACGATGCCCAGCACCCAGGTGATGAGGATGCCGTAGAGGATGCCGCCCTTGACCTTCTTCACCAGCAGGATGGCGGTGATGGCCACGCCCAGCAGTGCGAGGATGGCGCCCACGCCCACAGAGGAGAAGGTCTCGCCCTTGAAGTGCTGGTAGGTGACGAGGGTGGAGTCGCTGTTGACGATGAGCTTTGCGTTCTGCAGGCCGACAAAGGCAACGAACAGGCCGATGCCCACGCTGACTGCGCTCTTGAGGGTCATGGGGATGGCGTTGAAGATGCCCTCACGGACGTTGGTCAGGCTCAGCACGATGAAGATGATGCCCTCGACAAAGACGGCCATCAGGGCCAGCTGCCAGCTGTAGCCCATCGTGAGGACGACGGTATAGGCAAAGTAGGCGTTCAGGCCCATGCCGGGAGCCAGCGCGAAGGGGTAGTTGGCCAGCAGAGCCATCAGGGCAGTGCCGACGAAGGATGCCAGAGAGGTGGCGATCAGGACGGCATTTGCATCCATGCCGGAAGCGGAAAGGATGCTGGGGTTGACCGCAAGGATGTAGGCCATCGTCATGAAGGTGGTGATGCCTGCCATGACCTCGGTCTTGACGTCGGTGTGGTTTTCTTTCAGGTGAAAGATTTTTTCGAACATGAAAGTTCCTCCTGTTTGTGTGTGAAACTCCCGCCGCCCGCAAGCGGCCGGGAAAGAACAAAGACTATTGTAGCACTCCCGCCGGATGCTTGTCCACCGAAAAAATACAAAAAATTCATAATTCTGCAAAATTTGACGAATGAGTATGACTTTTAAGAGGGGGCTTTTGTGAAGCGTGCATGAAAATATCGATCATTGTATTGACAAAACGCGAAACGAGTTGACATTAAAAAATGTCGGTGCTATACTATAAAAACAGAGGCTGGTCCAATGGAACATTGTGCTTCCGAAATGGACTCTGAAAACAGAATCGTTGTTGGCAAACCTGATGTGAGTCAGGGACGCAAAGCTAGGAGCTTTCTGCTTTATTTCCTGCAAGCAGAAGGTAGTTCGGCTGCAATAGTTTTCCCCGCGAGGGGGTGGCTATTGCAGTCTTTTTTTTGTGTCTATGGCTTTTTCGGGCGATTGAAGGAAAGGAAAAGAATGACAGTTAAGGAATGTTACAGCCAGATGAACGGAGACTATAACAATGTCCTGAGCCGTTTTTACGATGAGGCAATGATAAAGCGCCTGCTGGGCAGGTTTATCGACGACACCAGCTTTCGTGCGCTGGAACAGGCGATGGCCGAGGGCGACGTGCAGGCGGCGTTCAATGCGGCGCATACCCTCCCGGGCTTTTTATACATTATAGCAGTTTGCGTTTTTAATGCACAAGCAACATCCGCAAACTGCATATCGCAAAGATGCCGTTTTGACCGGCACTATTTTTGAAAATTGCGATAAGAAAGAGGACATCATGCGATTTTTTTGCGTGATGTCCTCTTTCTCTATCGAGAGATGGATCTTATCAGCGGCCTTGCCCTCTCAGTCTGTAAGTAAGGGGAGCCGCAGCGTGAACATGCTGCCCTTGCCGACTTCACTTTGCAATGTGATCTCGCCGTGGTGGAGGTGGGCCAGCTCCTGCGCGATGGTCAGGCCGAGGCCGGTGGAGTCGTGCTTTTTGTCGGCGGAGGTGTGGAAATACCGGTCGAAGACGGCCCCCTGATCTTCCGGTGCGATGCCGCAGCCGGTGTCCTGTACGCTGACGCAGGCCGTTTCGTCCTCGGCATGGCAGTCCACATGGATGCTGCCCCCGGCGGGAGTATAGTGGATGGCGTTGGTGACAAGGTTCTGGATAATTTGCTGTAACCGCACGCTGTCGCCCCAGACAGGCAGAGGAGTGTCGGCGCTGACATGGAGTTCGACGCCCTTCTGGTCGGCCTCGCTCCGGCAGGCGGCACAGACGACGGCGGCTTCCTCGTTGACGGCGGCGCGGTCTTCGTTGAGCAGGATCTGCTTCTGCTCGAGCTTTGCCGCGAGGAAGAGGTCTTCCGTCAGCCGCCGCAGGAATTCAATGCGCTGACGCAGAGCCGGAAGCAAGGCCGGAAGGGCCTCGGGGGCCGATTCCAGCGTTTCCAGCCCGCCGCTGACGGCGAAGAGAGGGCTGCGAAGGTCGTGAAAAATGTTGAGCATCATGCTCTTGCGGGCCTCGGTCTCGGCGGTCAGCTCTTTTGTCCGCTCTGCCACCCGGGCGTCCAGCTCCCGGGCCAGCTGCTCGGTGCGGTCGAAGAGGAGAGCGAACCGCCGGCAGACGAACACCATGCAGCCGATGGCAAAGGGAAGGTCGTAGAGGCGGGAACAGCGCAGCAGGTAGAAGGGGACAGACTCCACAAAAAGCACGCTGTCCAGCCCGGGCATCAGCGCCCAGACCCGGAAGCCGGTGGTGACAGCACCGGGCAGGAGCATCAGAGCGGCACCCTCATAGTCTGCGTTCACGGCGGCCATTAAGTAATAAAGGCAGAGGCACATGCCCGCTATCAGCATCCCGACCCGCAGCGGGGGATAGCTGCTCGTGGACAGCGCAAAGAAGACGACGCATCCGGCGGCAAGCGCAAGGAGCCCCCGCCCGGAGCGGGGGAGTTTTACCCCCAGCAGCCCTGCCGCCAGCAGTGCCGAGGCCAGCACAGTGAGGGAGAAGAAGGAGCGGAGGATGCGCTGGAGCAGACTGCTCCGGATGGCCGGGAAGAAGAAGACCATCAGCGCCCAGACGCTCATAATGACGAGGTAGAGCAGAAAGTACCCCAGCTCCGGCAGGTGCTTATAGTGATAGAGCGCCAGCAGCACCATCCCCATGGTCACAAAGGCCGTCAGGGCGATGAGCTGAGTCATGGTGCGGAAGCGGAATGCCCGGGAGGCGAAGGCGGAAGTCATCAGCCATGTCTGGGGGCTGCGGCCGCAGGTGAACACCAGCTCCACCGTCTCGCCGGGCGTGACGTCCAGTGCGTACAGCTCCCCGGAGCGCTCGAGGCTGGTGAGGCTCTCATGGGCCAGCGGCACCGCTGTGTTGGTGACACAGAGGGTGAGGGACGGGATGTCTTCCCCCACCGTGAAAGTAAAGTGCCACTGGCCGGGGGCTTCCTGCCGCCAGCCGTCCAGCGCGATGCCCTGGGCGGCGTGTTCCGCCGTCAGCACGCTGCCGCTGTGCAGATGCTCGAACTGTGCGTTGCCCCAGATACCGGCCAGCACGATGAAGGCCGTGAGCAGGACGGAGAAAATCAGAATGGGCCATTTTTGCTTCATGGCGATGCCTCCCCTTGTAGATGTGCAAAAAATAAGGTATACTATAGTATAACAAATCGTGCGAAAAAAGGGGAGGGCTGACAGGATGATCCGCGTATTGTTGGTGGAAGATGACCCCGTGATCCGCGACACCACATGCTATTTTCTGAAAAGTCAGCAGAATTTTGAGGTGGTCTGTGCAGAGACGGGTGGAGACGCTTTGAGCCATGCGCGGGAAAAGTTCGATGTCATCCTGATGGACATCCTTCTCCCGGACACCAACGGCGTAGACCTCTGCCAGCGTCTGCGCAGCTGGCACCACTGCCCTATCATCTTCACATCCTGTCTGGACGATACCGATACCATCGTCCGCGCGCTGGAAATGGGCGGCGACGACTTTCTGGCAAAGCCCTATCATAACAAGATCCTGCTGGCCCGCATCATGGCCAACATCCGCCGGGTGCAGATGGACGGCGCAGAGCCCAGCGTCAACGGCTACCACTGCGCGGCCTTCACGCTGGATGCCAACAGCCACAGCATGGAGAAGGATGGCCGCAGCGTCCATCTGGCCGACATGGAATATCGCATCCTCACCCTCTTCGTCCGCTACCCGAACACCTTCTTCACAGCCAACGAGCTCTACCAGAAGATATGGGGCAAGGAAAGCCTCGGCGATGTGCGGACGGTGCAGGTACATATCCACAACCTCCGCAGCAAGATAGAGCCCGACCCGGCAAAGCCTGTCTACTTAAAAAATGTCTGGGGCAAGGGTTATGTGTTCCAGCCGGACGGCGGCAAGGTTTAAGAATCGTTTTGATGAGAGCGCCGACTTCTTAAGGAAACTTAAGCGGTCGGCGCTCTTTTTGAACTTGTTAAGCAAATAATTAACAAGAATGTCCAGAATTGAACGAAGAAATGGCCAGGATGTTTAAGGATTCTTAAAAGACAGACCCTTGAATTTGTGTTAAATTATTATCGAACGATGTGGGCGGCAGTGCAAGAAGGTCTGCCGCCGCACGGAGCTATGAGAAAGAATAGAGAAGAAGAAAAAGACACGAAGAAAGGAACCACGCAAAATGAACAAGATCTCCCGCAAAGGTTTTCTGAAGATCGCTGCCGCAGCTGCCATGTCTGGTGTGACTGCCGGTGCTCTGGCTGCCTGCAATGCTGCCAGCTCTTCCTCCGCCGCACCTGCTGCTTCCGGTGCAGCCGGTACCTACATCCCCGGCACCTATGAGGGTACTGCTGAGGGCATCTCTTCTACCGTCAAGGTCACCATGACCTTCTCCGACAGCGCTGTGACCGACGTTGTGGTCGATACCTCCGGCGAGACCGCTTCCTACGGCGCTGCTGCTGCCGACCAGCTGCGTGAGCAGCTGATGGCTGCAGGCTCTGCTGAGATCGACGGCGTTTCCGGTTCCACCATCACTTCCGACGCTGTCATGAAGGCTGCCAAGAGCTGTTACGCTCAGGCCAAGGGCGAGGCTACTGTGACCTCCGTCCAGCTGCCCACCGGTGACGAAAACGATTGGCTGGGCAAGGAGCCTGACATCGACGAGGCTGCCATCACCGAGACCGTGGACACCGACATCCTCATCGTGGGTGCAGGCAACGGCGGTATATTCGCTGCCGCCTATGCTGCCGCCAACGGCCTGAACTTCCGCGTCATCGAGCAGAACGGCAACGTGCAGGATACCCGTCACTGGTACGGCGCTATCGATTCTGCTGCCGCAAAGGAAGCAGGGGAAAAGCCCGCTGACCGTGCCAAGCTGCTGAGCGAGATCTCCCGCTACGCTTCCGGCAAGTGCGACCAGCGCGTTGTCAAGACCTGGATCAATGAGTCTGCTGCAATGCACGATTTCATGCGCAGCATTCTGGAAGATAAGTACGGCTGGACCTGCGATTTCACTTCCGGCGCGGAGGCAGCATGGCCTGCCGAGAACGCCGAGCACAACACCGATTACCTCTTCCCAGTGCAGGAGCACAACTACATGGCCAGCGAGTCTGCCTCCGGCAAGCCCCGCAACGAGCTGCTGCTGGACTACATCCGTGAGCTGGGCTACGATGTGGACTTCAAGACCTCTCTGGCAAAGCTGGAGAAGGACTCCACTGGCCGCATCACCGGCATCATCGCCCAGAGCACCGAGGATGACCACTTCATCCGCTACAACGCCAACAAGGGCGTTCTGCTGGCCTGCGGCGGCTTCCCCGGCAACCCCTACATGATGGAGCAGCTGGATCCGCTGGGTACCTCCGTCACCACTGCCTGCTCCTACTCTCCGGCCGATAAGGGCTACGGCATCCGTGCCGCCGTCTGGGCCGGCGCAAACCTCGACAAGGAAGCTGCTCCCATGCTGTTCGACCGCGGCATCGTGGCTCCCGGCGTGGACGGCGGCTATGTGGCAAGCGACTCCGCTTTCGGCGGCAAGGCCTTCCCCGGCCCCATCCGCCAGTACAACCCCGGCACTCAGCCCTTCCTGAAGGTCAACCGCAACGGTGAGCGTTTCGCCAACGAGAGCAGCCCCTACAACGATATTGTTTACGCTGCTGCCCATCAGCCGGGCCGCGTCTACGCACAGATCTGCGACGCCAATGTTCTGGAGGATGCAAAGCGCTTCCACACCATCGGCTGCTCTGCCCAGACCCGCAACGGCGGCGAGAAGTATTTCCAGGGCAAGGTCGATGAGGCCGTTGCAGCCGGCACCCTGTTCGTCTGCGACACCATCGAGGAGCTGGCTGACAAGCTGGGCTTCACCGGTGAGGCCAAGGACACCTTCCTCGCTACCGTTGAGCGTTACAACGAGCTGTACGACAAGCAGAACGACGAGGATTTCGGTAAGCCCGCTTATCGTCTGAGCGCCATCCGCACCGCTCCCTTCTACGGCTGCTGGCTGGGTGCCTCTCTGCTGACCACCGAGCAGGGCATCGCCATCAACGACAAGGGTCAGGCTCTGGACAACGACAACAAGCCGATGCCCGGCCTGTATGTCACCGGCGATATGTCCGGCTCCTTCTTCGCCAACAACTATCCCTGCCTGATGGCAGGCGTGGCTATGGGCCGCACCCTGACCTACGCCATCAAGGCGATCAAGCAGATGGGCGGTCTGGAATAAGTCATCCCTCAGTGGACCCTGAGCGCATAAGATAAAAAGACACCGCAGAAGTGTGAAAGCTTCTGCGGTGTCTTTCTTTGTCGAAAACCCTCTATACACAAAACCACAAATGGCGGAAAGTCTTAAAAACAGGCTCAGCACACGGCCCGATGGACGGGCAGCGGCTCCACGATGTCGGGATGGATGCCCTCACGGTAGTCAAGGTCGCCCTGGTCGAGGCCGCGCAGCAGCACTTCGGCGGTGGCGATGTTGGTGGAGATCGGCACACTGTGCATATCGCACAGCCGCAGCAGGTTCTGCTCGCTGCTGCTGCCCGCCTCGGCCTTGAGCGGGTCGCGGAAGAAGAGCACGAGGTCTACTTCGTCGCAGGCCACCCGGGCCGAGATCTGCTGGATGCCGCCCAGCTTCCCGGAGAGGTAGCAGTGTACGGGCAGGCCGGTGGCCTGCGCCAGCATCCGACCGGTGGTGCCGGTGGCAATGACTGTGTTGCGGGATAGGATGCCGCTGTAAGCTGTGCAGAACTGCAGCGCCAGCTCTTTGCGGGAATCATGTGCAAGAATAGCAATCGTCATAACGCTCTCTCCTTCATTCCAAGTATAGTGTTGTGAGTGGGCGGATATGCTCGGAAGAGTGTTCTCCGCAATAAAACGGTCTGAAAAGTTGAAGTCTTACGGAGAACAATTCTCGATAAACAGACTAAACAAGTAAGATTGTGTCGAATCACACTCTCATTCTAAGTTTAACCCGCAGAAAGCCCGGATGTCAAGAGGTTTGTTGTGATTTTTGCAAGACAAAATGGCAAAAGTATGACTATAGCTTTGTGGAGAATGGAGAAAATTTGGATACAAGGAATTATTCTCAGATGTATTTGCAAAATTTTTTCAACCAAAAGTGTGCTTGATAGAAAAACGGTCCATCTCGAGGAAACAAAAATACAGGCCGGGGCATTTGGCCCCGGCCTGTGGAGAAAATTTTCACCGAAAGGGGGATGCATCCTGGAAAAACCCGAAAATTACCGGGTCTGACCGTTGCCGTGGATGATGTACTTGTAGCTGCACAGCTCGCCGAGGCCCATGGGTCCCCGGGCGTGGAGCTTCTGGGTGGAGATGCCCATCTCACAGCCAAGGCCGAACTCTCCGCCGTCGGTGAAGCGGGTGGAGCAGTTGACGTAGACAGCGGCACTGTCCACTGCCGCCGTGAAGAGGGCAGCGTGGGCGTCAGTCCGGGTCAGGATGGCTTCGCTGTGGCCGGTGGAGTGAGCCGCGATGTGGGCGATGGCTTCCTCCACGCTGTCCACGATTTTCACCGCAAGGATGTAGTCGAGGAACTCCGTGTCGAAGTCATTCGGCCCGGCGGGGGTGCCGGGGATGAGGGCGGCGGCGCGCTCGTCCAGCCGCAGTTCCACCGGATGCAGACCCTTGGCGGTGCGGTCGGGGCCGAGGCGCTGGGCCAGCTTCGGCAGGAACTCGCGCGCAATGGCGCTGTGGACGAGGCAGACTTCCTCGGCGTTGCAGACGCTGGGGCGGCTGGCCTTGGCGTTCTCGATGATGTCCAGGGCCTTGGTCTGGTCGGCGGTGTCGTCCACGAAGATGTGGCAGATGCCGGTGCCGGTCTGGATGCAGGGGACTTTCGCGTTCTCGACGCAGGCACGGATGAGTCCGGCCCCGCCGCGCGGGATGAGCAGGTCCACATAGCCGACGGCAGTCATCAGGGCGTTGGCCGAGGCATGGGTGGTGTCCTCGATGAGGCAGACTGCTGTTTCAGGCAGACCGTTTGCCCGCAGGCCCTGCCGCAGGGCGGTCACGATGGCATTAGCCGAGCGCCACGCCTCTTTGCCGCAGCGGAGGATGCAGGCGTTGCCGCTCTTGATGGCGAGGGCGGCAGCATCGCTGGTGACGTTGGGGCGGCTCTCGTAGATGATGGCGATGACGCCCATCGGCACGGCGGTCTTCTCGATGACGAGGCCGTTGGGACGCTCGATGCGGCTCAGCACCCGGCCCACCGGGTCAGGCAGGGCGGCAACGTCCCGGATGCCCTTGGCCATGGCCTCGATGCGCTGGGGCGTCAGGGCGAGGCGGTCCAGCATGACGTCGCTGATGCGGCCCTTGGCGGCGGCCATGTCCTCGGCGTTGGCGGCGAGGATGGCGTCCATGGATTCCGGTGCGCAGAGGGCGTCGGCCATCCCGAGAAGGGCAGAATCACGGGTGCCGCTGTCCGAAAGGGCAACGGCAGTCTTGGCCCCGCGGGCGGCTTCCAGAATTTCCTGTGTGGTCATGTTATGCCTCCTGTCTGTGGGCCGCAAAGCGGGTGCCTGCGGCACGGCCCTCGGCGATGTCATAGAGCAGCTCGGGGTGGGCGCCGTTCGCAATGACCATGTCAGCTCCGCTGGAGGTCACCATCCGGGCGGCCCGGAGTTTGGTGGACATTCCGCCGGTACCCAGCGCCGAACCGGCTCCGTCGGCCAGCGCCATCACCTCGGGCGTGATGTCCTCCACCAGCGGGATGAGCTTTGCGTCCGGGTGGGTGTGGGGGTTGGCAGTGTAGAGGCCGTCGATGTCGCTCAGCAGCACCAGCAGATCGGCCTTGATGCAGCAGGTGACGATGGCGGCGAGGGTGTCATTGTCGCCGATGGAGGTGATCTCGTCGGTGGCGACGGTGTCGTTCTCGTTGATGATGGGCAGTGCGCCCAGCTCCAGCAGACGGGTGAGGGTGTTCTGGATGTTCTCGCGGCGGCTGGCGTGCTCGATGTCCACGCCGGTGAGCAAAATCTGCGCCACCGTGTGGTCGTAGGCGCTGAACAGCCGGTCGTAGGTGTACATCAGCTCACACTGACCCACGGCGGCACAAGCCTGCTTGGAGGACATATCGGTAGGGCGGGCGGAAAGCGACAGCTTGCCCACACCCATGCCGATGGCACCCGACGACACGAGGATGACCTCATGTCCGGCGTTCTTCAAATCGCTGAGCACTTTCACCAGCTCTTCGGTGTGGCGGATGTTCAGCCGCCCGGTGGAGTGTGCCAGCGTGGAGGTGCCCACTTTGACGACGATGCGCATAAACTTAACCCTTTCCCATTTCCTTAGTCTTATTGTACGAGGCGACGACGGCATCCATCACCGCACCGCGCAGGCCGCGCTCTTCCAGCACGC
>OIPU01000190.1_pt1 | contig 11296 bp, 9 predicted proteins | sample 1607941 | NCBI WGS metagenome assembly OIPU01 (sample SAMN02674698, study PRJEB24791) | human gut metagenome, SKBSTL036 | isolation source: stool | host: Homo sapiens | place: USA | reverse complement strand
GTAGCAGAAGTATTGGAAGAAATGGGCGAAGTTGAAAACGCAATCGCTTGCGTACCCGTAGGTTGTGCTGTATTTGCAAACAACTACTTCAACTTTGATGCTATTCAGTGTGCACACGGTCGTGCTCCCGCAACAGCAACAGGTATCAAGAGAGTTCACCCTGACAAAATCGTTATGACATACCAGGGCGATGGTGACTTGGCTTCCATCGGTACTTGTGAAATCGTTCATGCAGCAGCTAGAGGCGAAAAAATCACAACAGTATTCATCAACAACGGTATTTACGGTATGACAGGCGGTCAGATGGCTCCTACAACACTGCCCGGCATGAAAGCTACAACAGCAAAAGCTGGTCGTGATCCTAAGATCAACGGTAACCCTCTGCGCGTTTCCGAAATGCTGGCTACACTGACAGGCCCCGCTTACATCGAAAGAGTAAGTGTTTCCACACCTGCACAGGTTACAGCTGCTAAGAAAGCAATCAGAAAAGCTTTCGAAATTCAGAAACAGGGTCTGGGCCTTGTCATCATCGACGAGGAGCAGCGTTTCGGCGTCAAGCACAAGGAGAAGCTGAAAGAGAACTTCATCGGCGTGGACATGCTGACCCTCTCGGCCACCCCCATCCCCCGCACCCTAAACATGGCCATGAGCGGCATCCGCGACCTCTCCACCATCGAGCAGCCGCCCATCGAGCGCCAGCCGGTGGAGACATTCGTGTTGGAATACAATGACGTCATCCTCGCCGAAGCCATGAAAAAGGAGCTGGCCCGGGGCGGTCAGGTCTACTACCTGCACAACCGGGTGGACAACATCGAGTCCTGTGCCGCCCATGTCAGCCAGATGGTACCCGGGGCGCGGGTGGGCATCGCCCACGGCAAGATGACTGAGGAAGAGCTGAACCCCGTCTGGCAGCATCTGCTGAACGGCGAGATCGACATCCTCGTCTGCACCACCCTCATCGAGACGGGCATTGACGTGCGCAACTGCAACACCCTCATCATCGAGGACGCCGACCGGATGGGTCTGGCCCAGCTGTACCAGATCCGGGGCCGCGTGGGCCGCTCGGGCCGGAAAGCCTACGCCTACTTCACCTTCCGGCGGGACAAGACCCTCACCGACATCGCCCAGAAGCGGCTTTCCGCCATCCGGGAGTTCACAGCCTTCGGCTCCGGCTTCCGCATCGCCATGCGCGACTTACAAATTCGCGGCGCGGGCAGTCTGCTGGGCCACAGCCAGCACGGCCACATGGAGGCTGTCGGCTATGACCTTTACGTCAAGATGCTGGGTCAGGCCATTGCCCGGGCCAAGGGCGAGCCCATCCAGCGGGACAAGAGCGAATGCCTCGTGGACCTGCGGGTGGACGCCTTCATCCCGGAGAAGTATATTGCCGACGGCCCGGGCCGCATCGAGGCATACAAGCGCATTGCCGCCATCCAGACCCCCGAGGACGCCGCCGACGTGCTGGACGAACTCATCGACCGCTACGGCGACCCGCCGCCCTCCGTCAGCGACCTCGTGAACGTCTCGCTGGTGCGCGTACAGGCCGCCGCCGTGGGCGTCTACGAAGTCACCCAGAAGAAGGATACCCTGCTGTTACAGGTGGAGACGCTGGACGTGGCCATGATTCGCGGCCTGCTCATCGCTTTCAATGGCCGGGTGACGGCAGGAGCCGGCACCAAGCCCTACCTCTCGGTGACTCTCCAACCCGACGAAAAGCCGCTGGAACTGCTGCAAAGCATCCTCAAGGCGATGGCCGACATCCTTGCTGCCCCGCCGGAAGAAAACACCGGCAAAAAATAAATTTCACTAGGAGTACACTTATGAAGAAGAAACTCATCGCGCTCATCTGCGCCCTCGCTCTGGCCGTCGGCCTCGTGGGCTGCAGCCTCTCTACCCCGGATTCCGTAGGCACCATCGGTAACGTGGACATCTCTTCCGGCCTCTATCTGCTGGCCCAGTTCGATGCCTACCAGACCGCCGCCGACCTCGCTTCCGACGACCAGGACGCCGCCAAGGTGTCCAGCTTCCTCAAGGCCACCATCACCGTCGATGACGCCACCGGCGAGACCGCCGTGGTCAGCGACTATGTGGCCCAGAAGACCCTCGAGAACCTCGAGTCCTACGCCGCCATCGAGACCCGTTTCGATGAGCTGGGCGGCGTTCTGACCCTCGACGAGGAGACCCAGGCCGACAGCTACGCCTCCCAGCTGATGGAGCAGAACGGCGACCTCTACAAGGCCAACGGCATCGGCCTCGACACCCTCAAGCGGTTTGAGCGCATCCTCATCAAGAGCAACGACCTGCTCGAGATGTGCTACGGCACCGACGGCGAGACCCCCGTCTCCGACGCAGAGCTGACCAGCCACCTCGAGGACGAGATGGTCTACATCCGCTATGTGGTCGTGCCGCTCTACAACACCAGCACCTTCGCTTTTGCTGATGACGACCAGAGCACCCAGATGCTCGAGCTGGCTCAGACCGCCGCCGAGAGCTGCAACGCTGCCATCCCCGATGGGGCCAGCGCCCAGACCTCCGCTTTCAGCGCCGCCGTCGCCGCCGCCCTGCCCGACATCTACGCGGTGCTGGATGGCGAGCCCTCTTCCGACGCGTCTTCCCTCTCCACTGCCCTGCTGGGTTCTGACAACATCGATTCCACCTTCTCCGAGGAAGGCACCGCCGACGTCGTCCGCGCCCTCAAGCCCGGCGAGGCCGCCGCCGTGCAGTATTCCAGCTATGCGCTGATGATGCTCGTCCGTCTCGACCCGCTGGACGCTGACACGCTGGACAGCCTCCGCGCACAGGCCCTCTCCGACATGAAGAGCGGCGAGCTGCAGGACAGCCTTCAGTCCTATGGCGCCCAGCTGCCCCACGCTCTGGATTCTGCCGCCATGAAGAAGATGCCGGCTTCCAAAATCAAGAACGAGCAGTAATTTTCCTTAAAAATAATACAAAAGCTCCGGGAAACTATTGGTTCCCGGAGCTTTTCTGTTATTATACTGCTTTTCAGATCCCGCTTCCAGCGCCGCGCGGATATGCATCGTGCGGCGTTGCTTTTTGTCGGTTTTTATGGTATCCTCTTAGCAGAAAGGCGCTGTCCTGCAAGTGCAGCGGTCATGCTCCCTCCTCGGCATCACATTCCGTGTGCCGTCCGGAGGAAGTCCAATTTTTGTCATCCTCCGGATGGTCTTAATCATTTATACATGAAAGACTTGAAGGAGGAAATCCATCATGGATATTTTGAATACTGTTTTTTCTGCACTGAACCTTTTGGCCACAGTCATCATCGGTGTCATCAATGTGACATGGATGATCTCGAGGGATGTCTTTCGTGACAAGCCTCGGGCAAAGCACTATTCTAAAAAATGACAAGAAAAATGACCGCCCCAAAGTTTCCAGCTCGAGCGGTCATATTTTCTCGTAAAATGTGATACCTAGAGGAGGGAGCTGACCACTGTGCGGGCAGCGCCTTTCTTTGTCTTCATTATAGACGTTAGAACGCAGGTTGTCAAGAGACTTGCGTTTTCATTTTATTTACACCACTTTGCAAACTCTTCATCGGTACACTTGACGTAGTGGCTGCCGCTGACGAGGTGGCTGGTGCCTTTGCTGTAGTCGATGCCGGAAGCGGCATAGTCGTAAGTCTCGGCCACGCGGCGCTTTTCCACCACCGGGTTCGGCAGCGGGATAGCCGACAGCAGGCTCCGGGTGTAGGGATGAATGGGATTTGCGAAAATTTCTTCCGTGGTACCCGTTTCCAGCAGGTGGCCCAGATGGAGCACACCGATACGGTCGGAGATGTACTTGACCATGGACAGGTCGTGTGCGATGAACAGGTAGGCCGTGCCGGTCTCCTGCTGGATGTCCTTCATCAGGTTGACGACCTGTGCCTGGATCGACACGTCCAGTGCCGAGATGCACTCGTCGGCGATGATGAGCTTCGGGTTCATGATGAGGGCGCGGGCGATGCCGACGCGCTGGCGCTGACCGCCGGAGAACTGGTGGGGGTAGCGCTCAGCGTGCTCGGGCGCAAGGCCGACCTTCTCCAGAATTTTCTCCACCTTTTCGCGGCGCTCGTCCTGGGTCTTGTACATATGGTGGATGTCCAGGCCCTCGCCGATGATGTCCTCCACCTTCTTGCGGGGGTTCAGGGACGCCATCGGGTCCTGGAATATCATCTGCATCTGGGTGCGCAGGGTGTTGTTCTGGGCGTGAGTCAGACGTCCGCTGATGTCCTGCCCGTCGAAGGTGATCTTGCCTGCGGTGGGGTCATACAGCCGGATGATGCTGCGGCCGATGGTGGATTTGCCCGAGCCGGACTCACCCACCAGACCGTACGTCTCGCCGGGATAGATTTCAAAGCTGACATCGTCCACAGCCTTGACGGTGAAGTTCTTGTTCACCTTGAAATACTGCTTCAGTCCCTCGACCTTCAGAAGAGGGGTAGCGCTCTGTGCTGCCATTTACTCCGCCTCCTCGATCTTTTTTGCTTCTGCGCTCATACGGGCCACACGGTCTTTCAGCTCAGGCGGCATCTCCACCTTGGGAGCGCGGGGGTCCAGCAGCCAGGTAGCTGCGAAGTGGGTGTCGCTGATCTTGAACATGGGCGGGTCGATCTCGTCGTCGATCTCCAGCGCGTACTTGTTGCGGGGTGCAAAGGCGTCGCCGGCCTTCTCATGCAGCAGGTTCGGCGGCGAACCGGGGATGGTGTACAAACGCTCGTCGGCGGTATCGAGGTCGGGCATGGCCGACAGCAGACCCCAGGTGTAGGGGTGGCGCGGGTCGTAGAAGATCTCGTCGATGGTGCCGGTCTCCACGATCTTGCCCGCGTACATGACATCGACATAGTCCGCCACCTTTGCCACGACGCCGAGGTCATGGGTGATGTAGATGACCGAAATGCCGCGCTCCTTCTGGATGCTGCGGATGAGCTCGAGGATCTTCGCCTGAATGGTCACATCCAGTGCGGTGGTGGGCTCATCGCAGATGAGCAGGTCCGGGTCGCAGGACAGCGCGATGGCGATGACCACGCGCTGACGCATACCGCCGGACAGCTGGTGCGGGTAGCTCTTCATCCGCTTTTCGGCGTCAGTGATACCGACTTCTTCCAGCAGCTTGAGGGCCTTCTGATATGCCTCAGCCTTGGGCATCTTGAAGTGCCAGAGCATCCCTTCCATGATCTGCTTGCCGATGGTCATGGTGGGGTCAAGGCTGGTCATGGGGTCCTGAAAGACCATGGCGATGCGCTTGCCGTTGATGTGGCGGCGGATCCACTTTTTATCTTTTTGCAGCAGATCGACGGTTTCAGGACTGCCGTCGGCGTGATGGTAGCTGAACTGGATGCTGCCGCTGTTCACCTTAGCGTTCTGAGCCAGGATGCCCATGGCCGCCTTCATGGTGACAGACTTACCGGAACCAGACTCACCCACCAGCGCCACCGTCTCGCCCTTGTACAGGTCGATGTTCACGCCGCGGATGGCGTGGACGGGGCCGGCCGTCGTCTTAAAGGTAATATCAAGGTCTCGCACCGACAAGACCTGTTCTCTTTTCGTATCAGGCATGTTGTGCGCCTCCTTACATACTCTTCATCTTGGGGTCAAGTGCCTCGCGCAGGCCGTCGGCCAGCAGATTGAAGCTGAGCATCAGCAGGCTCATGACCACGATGGGCGGGATGATCTGATAGGGATGGGTGGTGAAGCTGTTGTACAGCTCACTAATCAGGGAACCCAGCGAGCACTGCGGCACCGGGATGCCCAGACCCACGAAGGAAAGGAATGCCTCGGTAAAGATCGCGGTGGGGATGCTGAACATGACCTGGGTGATGATGGGTCCGATGATGTTGGGCAGCACTTCCTTAAAGATGATAAAGAAGCTGCCGGCACCCAGAGTGCGGGAAGCCAGAACGAATTCCTGGTCCTTCAGCTTGAGCATCTCAGCGCGGGCGATGCGGCTCATGCCCACCCACTCGGTCAGCATCAGAGCGAAGATGATGGTGATCATGCCGGGCTGCAGCACCAGAAGCAGCAGCGTAACGATGACCAGACGGGGGATGCCGTTGGCAACTTCAAGAAAGCGCTGCATCAGCATATCCACCTTGCCGCCGAAGTAGCCCGAGATGAGGCCATAGCTCATGCCGATGACCATATCAATGACGGCAGCCGCCACGGCGATGATAAGGGAGACGCGGGCGCCTTCCCAGGTACGGGTCCAGATGTCGCGGCCATAGAGGTCGCTGCCGAACCAGTAGTAGACGTCATCCTTGCCTTTTTCGACATAGTTGTTGACGATCTTCGTACCGGTGGTCGTGCTCATCTTCTCGCTGCCGTCCAGAATGCCGAACTGCTCGATGCCGGGGACGCGAGGCGCAAAATTCTTCTGGCTCAGATCCTGACCGGAATAAGTATAAGCATTCATTCCCGGGCCAAAGATGGCCAGCAGCAGGATGATCATGATCATCACGAGGCCCAGCACGGCGCTCTTCTTGCGGAAAAAGCGGATGCGGACGTCCTTCCAGAAGCTCTGGGCCGCGAAGTTGGTATCCACCGCGATCTCAGCCGCGTTGTCCTTCCGGGCAAACTCTGCCTCGGTGAACTTGTGCTCAGGGTACAGTTCCTGCACGGCCTGCGTGATGGCTGCGGCGGTGCTTTCGCCGCCCAGTCGGATCGCTTTTTCTGCCATATCAGTCGTCCCCCTTTGCCAGACGGATGCGCGGGTCGATGATGCCGTACAGCAGGTCAACGACCAGCATGATGCCAATGTACATGGCGCTGTAGATGAAGCTCAGGCCGATGACCACGTTGTAGTCGTTGGACTGGATGGCCGTCACCAGCAGGCTGCCCACGCCGGGGATGGCGAAAATTTTCTCGACCACCAGCGAGCCGGTCATCAAATCAACGATGAGGGGGGCCAAAACCGTAATAATCGGAATGAGCGCATTGCGCAGGGCGTGGCGGAAGATCAGCGCCGGGCCGGAGATGCCCTTGCTCTCGGCCAGCAGCATATAGTCGGAGTCGAGGACTTCTATCATCTCGCTTCGGGTGAAGCGGGCGATGGATGCCATGGTGAACATGGACAGCGACACGCTGGGCAGGACACTCGAACCAAAGACATCCTTGGCGGAGAACAGCATCGGGAACCAGCGGAGCTTGAAGCCGAAGGTGTAGCTCAGGGCCAGTGCGAAAACGTAGGACGGCACCGACACGCCGATGACCGAGATGATGGTGGCGATGGTGTCGAAGATGGTATCCCGCTTGAGGGCAGCGATGATGCCCAGCACAAGGCCCACCAGAGCGCCCAGCGTGACGGCCATGCCGCCGATCTGGATGGAGATGGGCAGGCGGGACTGGATGAGCTGGGAGATGGGCGTATTTTTGGAGATGTTGTAGCTCACACCCAGATCGCCCCGGAGCATATTGCCCACGTAGCGGAAGAACTGGATGTAGATCGGCTGGTCAAGGCCGTATTTTGCATAGAGCGCGGCTCTCATATCGGCTGTCAGCTTTTCGTCGTTGAAGGGCGAGCCGGGCATCAGCTGCATCAGGATAAACAGCACCAGCAGGATGGCCAGCAGCGTAAACAGCGAGGTGAGGATACGCTTGAGCGTATATTTTTTCACGTCAGGTGAACCCCCTTTGGTTTTCCTATCCGCAGTCAGTCGTGCGCGGGCCGCGGACAGATACAATGCCAAAAAGGCGCACAGTGGCTTTTGCGGGCCACTGTGCGGCCTTTGTTCAGCGTTTTTTCTTTAAGCGTTCTTTGCGGCCCGCTTGTACACACGGTTCAAAGCCACCGGGTGGAAATCCACGCCGGTAACGGCGCTGGAGATCATCTCGGCATTGCACTGGCCGTACAGCGGGAAGATGACTGCCTGCTCCAGAACGATGGCTTCTGCATCGTACAGAGCTGCCCAGCGGCCCTCGGGGTCGGTGCAGAGGTCGCCGGTGGTGCATTCCTCGATGATGGAGTCATACTCGGCGTCGCTCCACAGACCGTAGTTGTTGGAGTTGCCAGTGACCCACATACCCAGATAGGTCATGGGGTCGGCGTAGTCGGGACCCCAGCGGGTCAGGCCCAGCTGGAAGTTGCCGTCCTGCATATCCTGCACGCGCTGCTTCTTGGGCTCGACGGTCAGGTTCACGGTCAGGCCGGGAAGAGTGGTCTCGAGCTGCTCCTTGACGACCTGTGCCACCTTCTGAGGTGCATCGTCGGCATCAACGATCATGTCGAAGGAGAAGCTGTCCTTGCCCAGCTCGCTCTTGGCGGTCTCGTAATACTCGGCTGCCTTGGCTGCATCGAATGCGCAGGAATCAGCAAACTTGGTCTGGTCGGCGCTGAAATCGCTGCCGTCCGGGCCGGTGGCGAACTGCGGGGGAACGGCGGTGTAGCAGGGAGCAGAGCCGTCCTTCAGGACATCGCCGGTGATGGCGTCGCGGTCCAGAGCAAAGGTCATAGCCTTGCGCAGGTTCTCGTTTGCCAGTTCAGGCACCGCATCGATGTTGGGGCTGATGTACCACAGGTAGCCGGCGCCCACGCTGGTAAACTGGGGGTCGTCCTTTACCTGATCCACCTGCTCGCCGTTCAGCAGGGTCAGATCCAGTGCGCCGGTCTGGAAGCTCATCAGAGCCTGCTGGCTGTCCTTGATGACCTGATAGGCCAGACCATCCAGAGCGATGTTTGCAGCGTCGTAGTAGTCGGGGTTCTTGGTCAGCTCGAATGCGGTAGCAGCGGGCTGGTAGTCGGTCATGATGAATGCACCGTTGGACAGGACGGTGTCGGGGCTGGTGCCGAAGGTATCCTTGCAGGTGTTGAAGAATGCCTCGTTGACAGGGTAGAAGGTGGGGAAGTACATCAGGCTCAGGAAGTAGCTGACAGGGACGTTCAGCTGAACTTCGAGGGTCTTGTCATCCACTGCGGTCACGCCCAGATCCGTGACGGGCTTCTCACCGGCAATGATCTCTGCGGCGTTGACCACCTGGCCGATGTCAGACAGCATATAGGAATACTCGGAAGCATTGGCGGGGTCAACAGCACGCTGCCAGCCGAACACGAAGTCGGCTGCGGTGACGGCGTCACCGTTGGACCACTTTGCATCTCGCAGGTGGAAAGTATAAGTCTTACCGTCCTCGCTGATGTCGTAGGTCTCGGCGAGGGCCGGGACAGCTGCGCCGTCGGCGTCCATCTGCATCAGACCGTCGGTGTAGTCGGCGATGACCTCAAAGGAGGTGCCATCGGTGGCGATCTGCGGGTCCAGAGACTGGACCTCAGTCTCCAGCATGATGTTCAGGGTGCCGCCTGCGGCAGTGCCAGCTGCGCTGGAAGCACCGGTGGAGGCAGCGGTAGACGCTGCCGTGGAGCTGGAGCCGCCGCAAGCCGTCAGGGCCAGAGCTGCTGCGGATACGCCTGCTGCTGCCAGAAAGCTGCGGCGCGAAATACGACGATCGAATCTCATAATATCTTTTCCCCTCTCTAACACCGCTTTAATATATTAAAGCGACTGTTTCTGAAAAATGCACAAGGTGTTCTGCTCCCCCTCTGGAGCTTTCTGCACACCCTTGTGCCTTGGCGGCATTATACATCGTCCACCGCCGAAAGAAAAGACTTTTTGCCAAATTAATCCCCTCGACCCAACGATTTCTGTAGTTTGCCCAACTGTACACCAGAATTTTGATTTGAATTTTGTATAGTTTTGCTCTTGATGTGTATTCATGTGAAGTACAGTTCAGGTGAAATAAGTATTACTTGTACTTTTGCCGCGCACAGTTTCGTGCTGTATCTTTCTTTTATAAAGAAAACAGCCCATTATGCTTTCTCGGCATAGCGGGCTGTCCGGACTTTATTTTACTTTATGTGCCTGAAGTTTTGTCTCAAAAGCACTTTGAAAAGTGCTCAGACTGCCTCGGCAGCAGGTGCTTCGGCCTCGCCATTGTACACAGCCTTGTCCAGCTGGCCCTCGGTGGCCGCCACAAGGGTGGTAGCGGCGGCAGCGCCGACGACGTTGGTGGCAGTACGAGCCATATCAGCAATGCTGGAAATGGGCGAAAGCAGGATGATGGCTTCCACCGGCAGACCGGCAGCAGCAAACAGAGCGGTAATGGAGTCGGATGGCCGACTTCTACAGAATACCACAAGTTTCGCCATTTCGCAATGGATTCAATATGCAAAAAGAGCCGCTGTGCATACGCACAGCGGCTCTTGCTGTCTTTCGATATTTTATTTTGCGTACTCGACGGCACGGCTCTCGCGGATGACGTTGACCTTGATCTGGCCGGGGTAATCCAGCGTGTCCTCGATCTTCTTTGCGATGGAGCGGGCCAGCAGGATGACCTGATCGTCGCTGATGACGTCGGGCTTGACCATGATGCGCACTTCGCGGCCAGCCTGCACGGCGAATGCCTGCTCGACGCCCTCGAAGCTGGAAGAGATCTCCTCCAGATTCTCCAGACGCTTCACATAGCTCTCGACGTTCTCGCGGCGGGCGCCCGGACGGGCAGCGCTGATGGCGTCGCAGGCCTGAATGATGAAGGCCAGCGGAGTCTTGGGCTCCACATCGCCGTGATGGGCCTCGATAGCGTGGATGACCTGGGTATTTTCCTTGTACTTGCGGCAGATGTCCACACCGATCTGGACATGGCTGCCCTCGATCTCATGGTCAAGAGCCTTGCCGATGTCATGCAGCAGACCGGCACGGCGTGCCAGCGTGACGTTCACACCCATCTCGCCTGCCAGCAGGCCAGCCAGCCAGGCCACTTCCATGCTGTGGGTCAGAGCGTTCTGGCCAAAGCTGGTGCGGTACTTCAGGCGGCCAATAAGCTTGACAAGGTCAGGATGCAGGCTGTGAATGCCAAGCTCCATGACGGCCTTGTCGCCTTCGCGCTTCATCTGGATTTCCAGCTCGCGGCGGCACTTGTCCACGGTCTCCTCGATGCGGGCCGGATGGATACGGCCATCGGCAATCAGGCGCTCCAGCGCCATGCGGGCGACCTCGCGGCGGGTCTGGTCAAAGCTGGACAGCGTGATGGCCTCCGGCGTGTCGTCGATGATGAGGTCGACGCCCGTGAGCGTTTCGATCGTGCGGATGTTGCGGCCTTCGCGGCCGATGATGCGGCCTTTCATCTCGTCATTGGGCAGGGGCACCACACTGACGGTGATCTCGGCAACATGGTCGGCAGCGCAGCGCTGGATGGCAGAGGCGACGATCTCGCGGGCGCGGGAATCGGCCTCGTCCTTGGCGCGCTGCTCCAGCTCCTTGATCTTGAGCGCGGTCTCGTGCGTCACTTCGCTCTCGACCTGCTCGATCAGG
>OIPU01000174.1_pt1 | contig 11908 bp, 9 predicted proteins | sample 1607941 | NCBI WGS metagenome assembly OIPU01 (sample SAMN02674698, study PRJEB24791) | human gut metagenome, SKBSTL036 | isolation source: stool | host: Homo sapiens | place: USA | reverse complement strand
CCGTGCCGTCGTGCCATGTTCGCGCAGTTTAAACACGCGTTCCAGCATCCCCTGGCCAGAAGCCTGGGTTGTGTGTTGTTGACTCATTATCTATTTCCGAACAAGGAGGGAAAATCCGTCGCTATCGTATACCAAAATGAGACAATATGGACGGCTGAAGATAACTTTTTTTCATTGTATTTGCTTATACGGCAACGATTGCGTCATGCGAATTGGCATGACGAAAACGTTAAACTAACGATAAAGGAAAGACATGTCCCAGATAGAAGCGGTATTTTTCGACTGCGACGGTACGCTGGTCGACAGTGAAGTCATTTGCTCCCGCGCATATGTAACGATGTTTCAGGAATTTGGTATTACGCTCGATCCTGAAGAGGTATTCAAACGTTTCAAAGGTGTAAAACTGTACGAAATTATCGATATTGTTTCCCTTGAACATGGTGTTACGTTAGCGAAAACAGAAGCTGAACACGTTTACCGTGCAGAAGTCGCTCGGCTGTTCGATTCAGAACTGGAAGCCATCGAAGGGGCTGGAGCGCTCCTGTCAGCGATCACTGCGCCAATGTGTGTGGTATCTAACGGCCCAAATAACAAAATGCAGCATTCTATGGGCAAGCTGAATATGTTGCACTACTTCCCGGATAAACTGTTCAGCGGCTACGATATTCAGCGCTGGAAGCCAGACCCGGCGTTAATGTTCCATGCGGCAAAAGCGATGAATGTAAATGTAGAAAACTGCATTCTGGTTGATGACTCAGTTGCCGGTGCGCAATCTGGTATCGACGCAGGTATGGAAGTGTTCTACTTCTGCGCCGACCCGCACAATAAGCCGATCGTTCACCCGAAAGTCACCACCTTTACGACAATACTCCGGAAGAATATCTCTTCCTTTCAATGTTTAATACTGTAGGTGGAAGCACAGAGTATTCCAGCGGCGGCATCGCACTTTCCAACTGGAACATCCGCTCCAATCAGTCGGGAAATACCGGAGACTGGTGGTATTCTTATCTAAACCAATGTTCTGTCTATAACACTGCGGTGGAAGCGGAAGGACAGAATAAGGAAGCCGGGCACAGCGGTTCCAATTTCGGTGTCGTTTACGGATATGTGGATGCTTACAATCAGGCATGGATGGCTAAACCAGAATTTTATTTCAATGTTCCCCGGAAATTGGTCGGCCTGTGGATCTGCAACACCTCATACACTTATGGTGTCATTACTTATGGTAATCAGTTCGGTTCTACGGGGGTAGCGACTCCTCTGAAAGAGATGAAAGGGTATTTCCAAGTGAATCTGGAATGTTATGATGCGAATGGCGGTCTGATCCGCACTTACAAACGTCTTTTAGCCGATTATCGTAACGGCCAACAACAGGTTGATCCTATCACGACATGGGATTATTGGGAAATCAATGCCGAAGGGGTGCAAAGTGTGAAATTCAACTTCGAGGGTTCGGATTCGGGAGCATACGGTTTGAATACTCCGGCTTATATCTGTATTGATGATATCACCATACAATAAAAAGAATACAAGGATATCCCTTCTGTCGGGGGTATCCCTGTTATTTTTCTAAAATCCACACATCATGCATCGTTTTCACTATTTTATTATTTCTGCCTGTATGCTGTTCACCTCCTGCAACAAGGATGAAGTCATTACCGAAGAAGTAGGAGGACAACCTATAATAGAACTTGACAGCGAGACCGGTATTTACACGGTCAAGGTCGATCACGAATTGACTATCGCCCCGACATACCAGAATGTTGAAGATGCTCTTTTTGCTTGGACGATAGACGGTACGCTGGTTTCTTCGGGTCCGTCTCTTCAACGTACATGGAATGAATGCGGGGATTTTTATGTCAAACTAAGAGTAGACAATGCGGAAGGCTATGCCGAAGAGGAACTGAAAGTAGAAGTGAAAGAACTCACCCCTCCGGTCATCTCACTGGCACTACCTTCGCAGGGGCTAAAAGTCGTCCGGAATACCGATTACACATTTACTCCCGATATTCAGCATTCGGATGTCGAAGGGTTCAAAATCGAATGGGTACGGGAAGGAAAAATCGTTTCCACCGAGAATACTTATACTTTCAATGAAAAAGAACTCGGTGTTTATACGGTGACAATCAACGCTTCCAATATAGATGGGACAACAACGAAAGACGTAAGCGTAGAGGTCGTGGAAACGATGCCCTACGTTGTCAAATTCCCGACCCCGTCTTACCTGCAAACATCCACGGACAGGTACACTTTTGCCGACCGTCCTGTTTTCCTGCGTCCGTTGTTGGAGTATTTCGACAATCCCCGTTTTGAGTGGAGTGTGGACGGTCAGGTCATGGAAGGAGAAGTGGAACGCATGTTCAAGTTCACGCCGTCCGCACCCGGAGAATACACCGTCTCCTGTACTGTGTCGGAAGACACACCGACGGAAAAAATAAGCAGGAATATCGACAAAGGGAAAACGGCTGTCACTGCCACCGTAAAAGTCGTTTGTGTGGACAAAAAGGAACAAGACGGCTTCCGGGCTTCGGGAAGTTCCAAGCTCTGGAATAAAGTCTATGAATATACCCCAGCTCCCGGCCAATTTATCAACGAGACGAGCACGATAGGCGGTATGACCGGCAACGAAACATCCCCTGAAGCGGCTGTCGCATGGGCAACACAGCGTTTGAAAGACAAACTGCACGTCTCTTTAGGTTCTTTCGGGGGTTATATCATCGTCGGCTTCGACCACAGTATTCCCAATTCGGGTAACCAATATGATTTCTGTGTTCAGGGGAACGCCTTTGACGGCAGTTCCGAACCGGGTATCGTATGGGTCATGCAAGATATAAACGGAAACGGATTGCCGGATGACGAGTGGTACGAACTGAAAGGATCTGAAGCAGGCAAGGAAGAAACAATACAGAATTTTGAAGTGACCTATTACCGTCCGGAAGGCAAAAAAATGGATGTCCAATGGATCAGTTCCGACGGTAGAAACGGCTGGGTAGACTATCTGTCCGCTTATCATACACAAGACTATTATTATCCGGCTTGGATTTCGGAAAACAGTTATACCCTGACAGGCACTTGTCTGGCCGCCCGCAACACCCAAGATTCTCAAACCGGTTATTGGGATAATCAGAGTTATGACTGGGGGTACGTGGATAATTTCGGAAACGACCAGATAGAAGGCGGCAGTACGGTGGATGGAAGCGGACAAAGGAACGGTTTCAAAATTTCCAATGCCATCCATGCCGATGGAACGGAAGCCAATCTGCAATATATTGACTTTATCAAAATACAATGCGGTGTTCTGGCCAAAAGCGGCTGGCTGGGCGAAGTTTCTACGGAGGTATTTTCTTTTGAGGATCTAACCAAATAATAAAAATTACAAGTATGAAAATTTATTTTCTTCCCATGCTCCTATCCTTGTTCTTTTTGGGAGCGTGTGACAAAAACGATGAAATTATACCTGAAGATGCAGATGAAAATTTCATCACATCGGTCGTGATGACCGTGGACGGGAAATCGTACACGGCCGACATTACGGACAATACAGTAACAATAACCGTTCCCTATACGGTATCGCTGAACAACGCCGAAGTGGAATTCAAGTACACAACTTCTGCAACAATCATACCTGATCCTGAAACGGTAACGGACTGGGATAACGAACGAACCTTCCGGGTGACATCCTATAACGGAGATGCCCGCGAATATACCTATAAGGTCGTGAAAAGCGAGATAGAATCTGACGGAGATGTGGAGTTGAAGACCACCGAGGAGGTAGCTTCTTTTGCCGCAACCAAAACAACCGTTGTCAAAGGGAACCTGATTATCGGCTCTGATGCGGAAGAGGCAGAAAAAATCACTGACATATCTGCATTGGCATCTTTGAAAGAGGTTACTGGCAACATTGTCATTCGTAACAGTTACAACGGTGCAGACTTGACAGGGTTGGATAATATCGTTTCTGCCGGAGGTTTACAGGTAGGTTCGACCGATGTCGCCTCGAAAGCTACGGAACTTCACATGATTTCCATGAAAGCATTGGAAACGCTCTCCGGAGACATATCGGTATATAACGACCAAGTGACGTATGTCCTATTCGAGAAACTGGCAACTATTGAAGGAAGCGTGATGTTCAATGCGTCGTCGTTACAGAGTTTTGAGTTTCCGGTTCTGACTACTGTAGGTCAGGATCTGAATCTTCAAGGACTCAATGAAGAGAACACAGCAGCCGGTTCGATTGCGTCTTTGGAAATACCGGAACTGACAAGTGTCGGAGGGGTCTTGTCCGTAAACAATCTTGCCAAGCTGACTTCCATGAGCTTCCTTAAGCTGAAAGAGACCGGTGGCCTTGATTTCCATACCGTCCCCGTGATGTTGGAAACCATCAACCTTCCGGAAATCGAAACAGTAAACGGAAGTATTATTATGGAAGCCAATATGGAAGCTCCTCCTACCGGTAGTTTTGTTCCCCAACGAAATGACGTGCTTCAGGCTTTCGGTGGAATGGACAAACTGACAACGATAAAGGGACAGATAAAGATAAAGAATTTCACGGCACTCAAACAACTTCCCGACTGGAGCAAGATCACCACACTTGGAAGCATCACGCTGGATTATCTTGAAGATGTGAGCGGAACACTGCTGTTGCCGAACGCCCGATTTGAAACCTTCGGAGAAACAGCGCCCCAGATTGAAATTATAAACAAGGTGCAGCTCTCCAAAATTGAAACAGCCGAAGATTTGTCAAATGTAAATTTTGTCATCACCAGTCTCACGAATAATAAGTTCCCTGAAATCACGTTCAAGAATATCAAAGACTTCACTTGTAAGCCAACCACCAACAATACCGATTATACCATATCGACAATTCAACATGTATATGGAAATCTAAATGTGACAGGCCAAATGCGAAGCAATGCCAAATTTCCCGACTTGGAAATCATAGATGGATATGGATATATCCAAATACCCATGTTTGCTTCAATCACAATGCCAGTCTTGAAAGAAGTGGGAGGACAGTTCTATTTATCTGGAAATTTTACCAGTTGTAACTTGCCCTTACTATCCAAAGTTTGTTGTTCAGCTTCTCCTGTATATTATAAAGAGGGAGAGGGTTCGTTAGCAATATCTTTACAAAGTAAATCGCTGGATATTCCGGAATTGCTTCACGTAGGAGGTGAAGGGTTGTTCGTTAATAAAGCAACAGGCATTACTTGTGATAAATTACAGACTATAGATGGTACGCTACAGATAAAAAGTGCGACTTCTCTTTCTCAGGAAACACTTTCCATGGAGAAGTTGGAGACCTTGCATGGGGTTGTTTTTGACGGTTTGACGAAATTTACCGACTACACTTTCTTCGGCAAGTTTATAGAAAACGGAATGATTACGGGGGAAAGTTGGAGCGTGACGAAATGTGGGTATAACCCAACCTTCCAAAATATGAAGGACAAACAATATACGCAGCAGGATTAAACCTTATACCTTAACCAGAGTACCCGTAATGATTCGGGTACTCTTTTTTATCCGAATGACAATGAGCAGAACAATACAACGGATTTGCCTTTTTCTTTTCTGCCTGCCAGTTTTCGGCAGTTGCATGAAATGGGATTACGGAGAGATGGAAGATTTCTCTGTATCGGCCTCTGGTCTTTTCATTACCAACGAGGGGAATTTCCAGTACAGCAATGCCACGCTTTCCTACTACGATCCCGCCACGTGCGAAGTGGAGAATGAAGTGTTTTACCGTGCCAACGGGTTCAAGTTGGGCGATGTGGCCCAGTCTATGGTTATCCGGGACGGTATAGGCTGGATCGTGGTGAACAACTCGCATGTGATTTTCGCCATCGACATCAATACTTTCAAGGAAGTGGGCCGTATCACAGGTTTCACCTCACCCCGGTATATCCATTTTCTGTCGGATGAGAAAGCCTATGTGACGCAGATATGGGACTACCGTATCTTCATCATCAACCCCAAGACATACGAGATTACCGGCTATATCGAATGTCCAGACATGGACATGGAATCGGGTTCCACCGAACAAATGGTACAATACGGCAAGTACGTCTATGTGAACTGCTGGTCGTACCAGAACCGCATCCTGAAAATCGACACGGAGACGGACAAGGTCGTGGACGAACTGACCATCGGCATACAACCTACTTCGCTGGTCATGGACAAATACAACAAGATGTGGACCATCACGGATGGCGGTTACGAGGGCAGCCCATACGGTTACGAGGCACCGTCTCTCTATCGTATAGACGCCGAGACTTTCACCGTAGAGAAACAGTTCAAGTTTAAGCTGGGCGACTGGCCTTCGGAAGTCCAGCTCAACGGTACACGGGATACACTTTACTGGATCAACAACGATATTTGGCGAATGCCGGTGGAAGCCGACCGTGTTCCCGTCCGGCCTTTTCTGGAGTTTCGGGACACCAAATACTACGGCCTTACGGTCAATCCCAACAACGGGGAGGTATATGTGGCCGACGCTATTGATTACCAGCAACAAGGTATCGTGTATCGCTATTCGCCGCAAGGCAAGCTGATCGATGAATTTTACGTGGGAATCATTCCGGGAGCTTTCTGCTGGAAATAACGAGGAAGGAGGACAAAAATGAAAAGACATCTTATTCTATTGTTCGTGGGGGTAAGCCTGCCCTTTCTGCTTGCCGCCCAGCAGAAAAATTCCGTCAGCATTACCAAAAGGGTACTACGTATTCCGGAGGTTACGGTGGTGGGCAAACGACCTATGAAGGATATAGGCGTGCAACGAACCCGTTTCGATTCCATCGCCATGAAAGAGAACATCGCCTTATCTATGGCCGATGTGCTGACATTCAACTCATCCGTTTTTGTCAAGAACTACGGACGCGCCACGTTATCCACCGTGGCTTTCCGGGGTACCTCTCCCTCGCATACCCAAGTGACGTGGAATGGTATGCGCATTAACAACCCGATGCTGGGCATGACGGATTTTTCCACCATCCCTTCTTACTTTATCGATGATGCCTCGCTGCTGCACGGAACGTCATCGGTAAACGAAACGGGCGGCGGCTTGGGTGGTCTGGTCAGGCTCTCCACTTCTCCGGCCAACCATGAAGGGTTCGGGTTGCAGTACGTGCAGGGAGTGGGGTCGTTCAGCACGTTCGACGAGTTTCTCCGCCTGACCTACGGTGACAAACACTGGCAGTCCTCCACCCGTGTGGTGTATTCCTCTTCCCCCAACGACTACAAATACCGAAACCGGGACAAGAAGGAAAACATCTATGACGAGGACAAGAACATCATCGGTTCCTATTACCCGACGGAACGCAACCGCAGCGGGGCTTATAAGGATCTGCACGTCTTGCAGGAAATTTATTATAACACGGGCGAAGGCGACAAGTTCGGGCTAAACGCCTGGTATATCAATTCCAACCGGGAACTGGCGATGCTCAGCACGGATTACGGGAACGACATGGACTTCGAGAACCGCCAAAGGGAGCAGACGTTTCGCGGCGTCCTCTCGTGGGATCGCGTGCGGGAGAAATGGAAGGTCGGTGTAAAAGGCGGCTATATACACACATGGATGGCCTATGATTACAAGCGGGACAAGGGAAACGGCGAAATGGCTTCGATGACCCGCTCACGCAGTAAGATTAACACGTTCTACGGAAGTGCGGACGGGGATTATGCTCCTTCAGAGAAATGGCTGTTCACGGCCGGTGTTTCCGTACACCAGCATTTGGTGGAAAGCGCGGACAAAAATATCATCTCGCAGGAAGGTAACAAGGCTGTTGTCGGGTATGACAAGGGACGTGTCGAGTTTTCCGGTTCCGTTTCTGCGAAATGGCGGCCTGTCGATCGTTTTGCCGCCTCGCTTGTCCTTCGCGAGGATATGTTCGGTACGGAATGGGCCCCGGTTATCCCGGCTTTCTTCATCGACGGGGTACTGTCGAAAAAAGGCAATATCGTGGCGAAAGCATCCATCTCCCGGAACTACCGTTTTCCCACGCTGAACGACCTCTATTTTCTGCCGGGCGGTAATCCCGACCTGAAAAGCGAGCACGGCTTCACATACGACGTGGGGTTGTCGTTCTCGGTGGGGAAAGAAAATGTATATGCTTTGAGCGGTGGTATCAACTGGTTCGATTCGCACATCGACGACTGGATCATCTGGCTACCCACAACCAAGGGATTCTTCTCCCCCAGAAACCTCAAAAAGGTACATGCTTACGGGGCAGAGACCAACGCCCACCTTGATATAATGCTCGGAAAGGACTGGAAACTGGATATGAACGGAACTTTCTCGTGGACTCCCTCGATCAACGAGAGCGAACCGATGAGTCCGGCAGACCAATCCGTCGGCAAACAGTTGCCATACGTGCCGGAGTTTTCCGCAACGGTGACCGGACGTCTGTCATGGCGGACATGGAGCCTGCTTTACAAATGGTGTTATTACAGCCAGCGTTATACCATGTCGAGTAATGACTATACCCTGACGGGCTATCTGCCCCCTTACTTCATGAATAACGTGACACTGGAAAAACAGCTCTCTTTCCGATGGGCCGATCTGTCGCTAAAGGGCAGCATCAACAACCTGTTCGATGAAGAATACCTTTCCGTATTGTCCCGTCCCATGCCGGGCATCAATTTCGAGATATTCATCGGCATAACACCCAAGTTCGGAAAAAACAAAAATAGTAAACGATAATCTGCATCAATATGAACGCATTAAAGAATTTAAGCCTGATTTTGTTGCTTTCTCTGGCATTTACAGGCTGCCACAACAAAAGCTCAAAAATCAATGATTTCAACCTGCTGCTTTATGCTCCCGAATATGCCTCCGGCTTCGACATCAAAGGGGCGGGCGGGAAGGAAAGCGTACTGATAACCGTCAGGAATCCCTGGCAGGGAGCGGACAGTGTAACCACATGGCTGTTTATCGTCCGCAACGGTGAAGAGGTTCCCGAAGGGTTTGCAGGACAGGTACTCAAAGGAGACGCCAAACGTATCGTGGCGATGTCTTCCACTCATATCGCCATGCTTGACGCAATCGGTGAAGTCCGGTGTATAACCGGCGTTTCGGGAATCGACTACATTTCCAACCCAGACATCCAAGCCCGCCGCGACAGTATTGGCGATGTCGGCTATGAAGGGAACATCAACTACGAGTTGCTGCTCTCGCTCGATCCCGACCTCGTTCTGCTCTATGGGGTGAACGGCGCAAGCGCAATGGAAAGCAAACTCGAAGAACTCGACATACCGTTCATGTATGTCGGCGATTATCTTGAAGAGTCGCCTCTCGGCAAGGCCGAATGGATGGTAGTGCTTTCAGAAGTCACAGGAAAACGTGAGAAGGGTGAAAAAGCCTTTGCCGCAATCCCGGTCAGATACAACGCCTTGAAAAAGAAAGTGGCCGACAGTACCCTCGGCACTCCTTCGGTTATGCTTAATGTTCCCTATGGCGACTCGTGGTTCATGCCTTCAACCCAAAGTTATGTAGCCCGCTTGATTACTGATGCGGGAGGCCGCTATATCTACCAGAAGAACACGGGAAACGCTTCTATCCCCATTGACTTAGAAGAAGCATATCTGCTCGCGTCGGATGCGGACATGTGGTTGAACGTGGGAATGGCGAACTCCCTTGACGACTTGAAGGCATCATGTCCGAAATTCACCGATACCCGATGTTTCAAAAATGGAGAGGTGTATAACAACAACGCCCGTACCAACACAGCCGGGGGTAACGACTATTACGAGTCTGCCGTCGTGAATCCTGACATCGTGCTCCGCGACCTCGTGAAGATATTCCATCCTGAACTGGTGCAGGAAGAGTGTGTGTATTACAAGCAACTGAAATAGATGCGTTCCCGTTCGACTATATTATTCTCCATATTGATTACGCTCACGGTCGGTCTTTTTTTACTGGACTTGGCCGTGGGAGCTGTCAACATTCCGATCCGCGATGTATGGGCAGCACTGACCGGGGGAAATTGTTCCCGTGCCACGGAAAAAATCGTACTCAACATACGCCTCATAAAAGCTATAGTGGCACTGTTGGCCGGGGCTGCCTTATCGGTCAGCGGTCTTCAGATGCAGACCCTCTTCCGTAATCCTCTTGCCGGTCCCTATGTCCTTGGCATCAGTTCCGGTGCAAGTCTCGGTGTGGCACTTGTGGTACTTGCCGGGATCGGTTCATCAATAGGCATTGCCGGAGCAGCGTGGGTGGGTGCGGCTGTCGTGTTGCTCGTGATAACTGCCGTCGGACAGCGAATAAAAGACATCATGGTAATCCTGATTCTGGGCATGATGTTCTCATCGGGCGTAGGTGCTGTCGTGCAGATATTGCAGTACCTCAGCAAAGAGGAATCGCTGAAAGCCTTTGTCATTTGGACGATGGGGGCTTTGGGTGACGTCACCTCCGGACAACTTCTGATTCTTGTTCCATCGGTGTTTGCCGGACTGCTGTTGGCTGTACTGACTATCAAACCGCTTAACCTCCTGCTGTTCGGAGAGGAATATGCCGTAACAATGGGACTGAATATTCGGCGTTCACGCAGCCTGTTGTTTCTCTCGACAACGCTGCTCGCCGGAACGATAACCGCTTTTTGCGGTCCGATAGGTTTCATAGGTCTCGCTATGCCTCATGTCACAAGAATGCTTTTCCAAAATAGCGATCATCATGTCCTTCTGCCCGGAACAATTCTTTCGGGAGCATCGATATTGCTTCTTTGCGACATCATTTCTAAAATATTCACCTTGCCGATCAACGCCATTACAGCTCTATTGGGAATCCCAATCGTCGTATGGGTGGTTTTACGCAACAAATCCATCACCGCATGATAGAATTACAGCATTTTTCCATAGGTTACAAAGAAAACTCGTTGCTCCACGAGGTAAATGCCACGATAAAAAAAGGTCAACTGACAGCCCTTATCGGAAGAAACGGGACAGGAAAATCGACGTTGCTCCGCGCCATAGCCGGTCTGAACCGGTGTTATTCCGGAAAAATCATTCTCGACGGGCACGACATCGCCTGCATGAAAACCGAAGATATGGCAAAAACGCTGGCTGTCGTCACGACCGAGCGCACGCGCATCGCCAACCTGCGGTGCAAGGATGTCGTAGCCATAGGCCGTGCTCCTTATACCAACTGGATAGGTAGGATGCAAGAAACAGATAAGGAGATAGTCATGCAATCGCTCATTTCGGTGGGAATGGAGGCTTATGCAAACCGCACGATGGATAAAATGTCGGATGGCGAATGCCAGCGTGTGATGATTGCTCGTGCATTGGCACAGGATACTCCTATCATTCTCCTTGATGAACCGACTTCCTTTCTTGACATGCCTAATCGCTACGAACTTGTGGCGTTGCTTCGTAGGCTTGTCCACGACGAGAAAAAATGTATCATGTTCTCGACACATGAACTTGACATCGCGTTGTCCATGTGCGATTCGATAGCATTGTTAGATACCCCGAATTTAAGTTGCTTGACCGCGTCTGAAATGCAGAAAAGCGGATACATTGACAGACTTTTCCAAAATGAAAACATCCGTTTCGACTCCTTATGCGGTACAATGATTTTGAAACAATGAGTATATACACTGTAGAAAATTTTACTTCAGACATCACTGTTGAAGGATACATCGCCGAATTCCGTGACGAACCACATTTTCTTGAACTTTGCAAACAATGTACCAATTACGGTAAAAGTTGGGGGTGTCCTCCATTTGATTTTGATACGGAATCGTTTCTCCGACAATACAAGTATGCACATCTTATGGCAACGAAGATAATCCCTGAAGACAAAGATATTCCGATTGAATATACACAAAAACTCATTTTACCGGAACGGATACGAATCGAGAGCGAATTATTGGATATGGAACGGAAATATGGAGGGCGTTCATTTGCCTAT
>OIPU01000169.1_pt1 | contig 12203 bp, 10 predicted proteins | sample 1607941 | NCBI WGS metagenome assembly OIPU01 (sample SAMN02674698, study PRJEB24791) | human gut metagenome, SKBSTL036 | isolation source: stool | host: Homo sapiens | place: USA | reverse complement strand
GAATCGTATGTGTTTCACTGTTTAGTTATCAAGGTTGTCTGTCTTGCGACAGCTTATTTATTTTATCATGTTGTTTTTGATTTGTCAAGAACTTTTTTAAGTTTTTTCAAATCTTTTTTCAACCGATTTACTGTTTGTTGACAGCTTGTTTACTTTATCATAGTTTCAAGTGTTTGTCAACATCTTTTTTTATTTATTTTTTGTTTTCCAAAAAATAAAAACGGAGAAGGAGGGATTTGAACCCTCGCGCCGCGTTAGCGACCTATACCCTTAGCAGGGGCACCTCTTCGGCCTCTTGAGTACTTCTCCAGACTCCGAACTAATAGTTCAATATTAAATTCGAATGCACTTTGGAATCTCCCGAAGCGCATTTGTAATTATATGTAAAAAAACCTGTTTTGTCAACAGGTTTTTTTACTTTTTTTCATATTTTTTATTTTTACCCTAAAATCCGGTTTCAGGACTTGCAAATTTCATACTTCCATCAAGAAGTATACTGTGTTATTGTCGCTTCGATACGTTTTTTTACCTCTGCTGCAATCTCTGTTGTTTTCATATCTTTATACTCATCATAGTATATGGGTTCCAGAAAATGTACCTGCACTGTAAGTTTTTTGACAGATCCCGTATCAAACGCTTTATAAGAATCAATCAGTGCTACGGGTACGATCGGACATTTTGATTTCGTTGCAGCTTTAAAACTTCCACCTTTAAATTCCTGCGGATGATTGCCGTCTTTGCTTCTGGTTCCCTCGGCAAAAATCAGATAGTTTCTTCCTGCCTTTACTTCTTTGATAACATTAATGATTACCTGCATAGATTGTTTGACATCATCACGGTCAATCATAAACGCTTTCATGCATGCAAATACCTGCTTCAGAAATGGTACGTTTGTCAGCTCTTTTTTTGCCACTACCGAGAAAGGTACCGGACACACCTGTATGATTGCAAGTACATCAAATAATCCCTGATGATTGGGAAAGAAAATAAACCCATTTTCTTTTGGAATATTTTCCATACCATGACCGTCAATTACCAGATTACCGCCTTTCACTGCTCTGTTATCTACATATTTAAGAAGCTGATATCTCTGTTCTTCACTGTAACGTTCTGCATGCGATGCATACCAGCATAACTTAAACCATCCATATGGAACAAAAAAGAGATTTCTAAATACCATCAGTAATATTCTTTTCATTTTTTTGCCCTCGATATATTACACTCCTGCTTTTTCCGAAATTTTGTCTTCATATCCCGGATTTTTCTTGATAAATGTTTCATATGCTTTGGTATACGTCTTGTAAGCATCTGTCTTCATAAATTGGACATATGCTGTAGCCGCCTGAGTTTTCATATCATCTGTGATCTGTGATGGTGCCATGATATAATAAGTTTTATCCTGTTTACCAACCATATAAGTTTCAACACATGGATATTCCTGATCATCCTCCAGGATCAGATTGTAGGTTATGTATACATAACTGTACTTGTCATTTTCAGAAAGGATCTCACAATCCTGAACAGATACTTTCTTAGGATTATGTGCCGCAAAATATTTGAGTGTTGCTGTAATCTCTGTCTGAAGATCTGCTTCTGTATTATCTGCCTGGTTATAGCACTCCTTCACTTTCTTTTCTTTCCCGTCAGTATAGGACTGAATCAATTCCTCTGTTACTTTTTCCGGTGATTTATGACTCACTCCCCCGCATCCTGCCACACAGAGTGTCAGTAATACCAACACTCCGGCTGCAAGATATCTGTACCATTTCTTCATGGTTATTCCTCTTCCCCTCTGTTCTCATCCTGTGTCTCCTGATCTGTCGGCTGATCAGATTCTTCTGTTTCTGCACTGTCCGTAATTTCCACTGCTGCCTGCTGTGCATTTGTATCTTTTTCTTCTTTATCTCTCACTTTAGCTACACTGGCTACAGTGACACCCTCTGTAAGATTGATCAGTTTTACACCCGATGTAATTCTTCCAAGAATGGAAATATCAGCGCAGGCGATTCTGATGATAATACCTTCCGTAGTGATCAGCATTACTTCATTATCTTCATTTACAGCTCTTGCTCCGATTACATCACCGGTTTTCTCGGTAATCTTATAACATTTTACACCTTTACCGCCACGATTCTGACAGGTAAATTCGCCCATAGAAGTACGTTTACCCATACCATTTGCAGAAACTATCAGCAGACAATCTCCCTGAGAATTCAGCTGCATTGCTACCACTTCGTCTCCATCATCGATATTCATACCGCGTACGCCCATAGAAGTTCTGCCTGTACTTCTTACATCTGTTTCTTTAAAACGGATACACATACCATCTTTTGTAACAAGTATTATATCCTTCTTATCATCTGTAAGCTTAACCTCGATCAGTTCATCATCATCACGCAATGTGATAGCTGCCAGTCCGTTTTTACGCACATTCGCATATTCTTTAATCGGTGTTTTCTTTACCAGGCCATTCTTCGTAGCCATCATCAGATAATGACCATCTTCAAATTTGCGGAGCGGGATTACTGCAGTGATGCATTCCCCCGGCATAAGCTGTAACAGATTAATAATCGCAGTTCCTCTTGCAGTACGTCCTGCCTCCGGAATCTCATATGCCTTCAGACGATATACCCTTCCTGTATTTGTAAAGAACATCAGATAATGATGGGTAGTTGTCATCAGAAGTTCTTCAATGTAGTCATCCTCAAGAGTCTGCATTCCCTTAATTCCTCTTCCACCTCTGTTCTGGCTTCTGAAATTATCTACTGTCATTCTCTTAATATATCCAAGTTTGGTCATTGTGATCACTGTATTCTCTCTCGGAATCAGATCCTCTGTAGAAATATCGTATACATCATATCCGATAGAAGTCTTTCTGTCGTCTCCGTATTTCTCTGCAATTGCAAGAATTTCTTCCCGAATCACGCGAAGAAGAAGACTTCTGTCCGCAAGGATAGCCTCGTATTTACGGATTTTTTCCATTAAATCAGCATACTCTGCTTCCAGCTTCTCTCTTTCCAGACCTGTCAGAGCACGCAGACGCATATCTACGATTGCCTGTGCCTGAACATCTGTCAGTTCAAAGCGATCCATTAACTCCTGTTTTGCGATCTGCACATTCTGCGAAGCTCTGATAATACGGATCACCTCATCAATATTGTCCAGTGCTTTCAGCAGACCTTCTAAAATGTGAGCTCGCTCTCTTGCTTTATTCAGGTCATATTTCGTTCTTCTGGTCACTACATCTTCCTGATGAGCCAGATAATATTCCAGCATCTGTTTCAGGTTTAATACCTTCGGTTCCAGACTTCCGTTATTCGGAATAAGTGAAAGCATATTTACGCCAAAAGTATCCTGTAACTGCGTATGCTTATACAGTAAATTCAAAACTACATTTGCATTTGCATCCTTGCGCAGATCAATACAGATTCTCATTCCCTCACGACTGGAATGGTCATTCAGGTCTGTGATTCCGTCAATCTTTTTATCTCTTACAAGTTCTGCAATCTTTGAGATCAGACGCGCTTTATTTACCAGATACGGAAGCTCTGTGACAATAATTCTGGACTTTCCGTTTGGAAGAGTCTCAATATTTGTCACTGCACGTACACGAATCTTACCACGACCTGTTCTGTATGCTTCTTCAATCCCTCTTCTTCCAAGAATCGTCGCACCTGTAGGAAAATCAGGACCTTTTACAATATCCAGAATCTCTTCCATAGTCGTTTCGCGTTGTTCTTCAATGATATTGTCTATAATCTTGACAACAGCATCCACAACCTCTCTCAGATTATGAGGAGGGATATTGGTAGCCATACCTACTGCAATACCTGAAGTTCCGTTCACCAGAAGATTCGGATAACGGGACGGCAGTACAACCGGCTCTCTCTCTGTTTCATCAAAGTTTGGCTGGAAGTCAACAGTATCTTTGTTAATATCTGCCAGCATTTCCATGGAAATCTTACTCAGACGTGCCTCAGTGTATCGCATGGCCGCTGCCCCGTCACCATCTACGGAACCAAAGTTTCCATGTCCGTCTACCAGCGGATATCTGGTAGACCATTCCTGTGCCATATTAACCAATGCACCATAGATAGAGCTGTCACCGTGCGGGTGATATTTACCCATCGTATCACCGACGATACGCGCACACTTTCTGTGCGGCTTGTCAGGACCGTTGTTCAGCTCGATCATAGAGTACATGATTCTTCTCTGTACCGGTTTCAAACCATCTCTTACATCCGGCAGGGCACGGGACGCAATAACACTCATCGCGTAGTCGATATAAGAGGTTTCCATTGTCTGTTTCAGATCCACTTCGTGGACTTTGTCAAATATATTGTCTTCCATCAATCTCTCAGAGATTTAATTATCCCTGTTCCTCCTTTCTTCTACACGCTTATATTATACATCCAGATTCTTAACATATTTTGCATTCTCAACGATGAACTCACGTCTTGGCTCTACTTTGTCACCCATCAGTGTCGTAAATGTCAGGTCCAGTTCGCTCGTTGTCTCATCATCCATCGTTACACGTAACAGGATACGGTGTTCCGGATCCATGGTTGTCTCCCAGAGCTGTTCTGCATCCATCTCTCCAAGACCTTTGTAACGCTGGATCTTATTATTACCGTCACGGCCGACTTCATTGATGATATTACTCAGTTCTTCGTCACTGTATGCATACCATACCTTCTTGTTCTTCTCAAGCTTATAAAGCGGCGGCTGTGCCAGATATACATAACCCTGCTTGATAAGCTCCGGCATGAACCGGTAAATGAACGTCAGAAGCAGTGTACTGATATGTGCACCGTCCACGTCGGCATCGGTCATGATGATGATCTTGTGATAACGCAGTTTGGAAATATCGAAATCTTCATGGATTCCTGTACCAAATGCAGTGATCATCGCCTTGATCTCGGCATTGCCGTAGATCTTATCCAGTCTTGCCTTCTCTACGTTCAGGATCTTACCACGCAGTGGAAGGATTGCCTGCGTCGCACGGTCACGTGCTGTCTTCGCAGAACCGCCGGCAGAATCTCCCTCTACGATGTAGATCTCGCAGTTCTCCGGATTCTTATCCGAACAGTCTGCAAGCTTTCCAGGAAGTGCCATATTATCCAGTGCTGATTTTCTACGTGTCAGGTCTCTTGCCTTTCTTGCAGCCTCTCTCGCGCGCTGGGACATCACAGATTTCTCTACGATGATCTTACCAACGGCCGGATTCTGCTCAAGGAAGATCTCAAGCTGCTTGCTGACTACATTGTCAACCGCACCTCTTGCCTCGCTGTTACCAAGTTTCTGCTTGGTCTGCCCTTCAAACTGTGGATCCTCGATCTTGACGCTGATGATCGCGGTCAGGCCCTCACGGATATCTTCACCGCTTAAGTTCGGCTCATTGTCACGCAGAAGCTTGTTCTTTCTTGCATAATCATTAAATGTCTTTGTGATCGCATTACGGAATCCGACAACGTGTGTTCCACCTTCCGGAGTCGTAATGTTATTGACAAATCCATACGTATTGTCACTGTAAGAATCGTTGTGCTGCATAGCCACTTCGACAGACACATTATTTACCATACCTTCACAGTAAATGATCTGCTCATAAAGCGGTGTCGCACTGCGGTTCAGGTAAGTAACGAATTCTTTGATTCCGCCTTCGTAGTGGAATGTTCTTTCTTTCGGCTCTTCCTCACGGTCGTCCTTCAATACGATTTTCAGTCCTTTTGTCAGGAATGCCATCTCGCGGAATCTCTGTTTCAGAACATTAAAATCAAAGATCGTTGTCTCAAAAATGGTATCATCCGGCAGGAATGTTACTTTTGTACCGTTCTTTCCTTCTTCACAGTCACCGATCACGGTCAGTTTCTCCATAACTTTTCCGCGCTCGTAACGCTGCTGGTATACTTTACCCTCGTGGTAGATCTCAACTTCCAGCCAGTTGGAAAGCGCATTTACAACAGACGCTCCAACACCGTGAAGTCCACCGGATACCTTGTATCCTCCACCACCGAATTTACCTCCTGCATGCAGCACGGTAAATACAACTTCTACCGCAGGAAGTCCTGCTTTGTGGTTGATACCAACCGGAATTCCACGTCCATTATCGATAACGGTCACCGAATTGTCTTTATTGATTGTTACATAAATCGTATCACAGAAGCCCGCCAAAGCTTCGTCTACGGCATTATCGACGATCTCGTATACAAGATGATGCAAGCCTCTGGCTGATGTACTTCCAATGTACATACCAGGACGTTTGCGGACTGCCTCAAGACCTTCCAATATCTGAATTTCATCTGCGCCGTATTCATGCTGTACTTTTTCTGTACCCATTCTCAGTCCTCCTAGTTTTCTTTCGTTACCTGCCCGTTCTGGACATGGAACACTTTGTTTATTGAAAAGCGGTGATTTACAAAATCCTCAACACCCGTACAGGTGATCAAAGTCTGTATATCATGTATGCTGTCTAACAAATAGTTTTGCCTGTGTTTATCAAGTTCAGACAATACATCGTCAAGTAAAAGTATCGGGGTGTCATGTGTTGCCAGTTTGACCAGCTCGATCTCCGACAGTTTCAAAGACAGGGCAGCCGTTCTCTGCTGTCCCTGGGAACCATATTTGCGGATGTCCATATCACCGATCAGAAAGCCGATGTCGTCCCTGTGCGGCCCCACCGTTGTACTCTTCATCCGCAGATCTCTCTCCCGGTACCGGTTCAGTGCCTGTTCAAATGGCAGATCTCCCGTACTTGGCTCGTATATGATCTTCAGGCTTTCTTTACCGCCGGTCAGTCTTTGGTGAATCTTTGCAATGATCCCATTGATCTGTTCGACAAATTCTTTTCTTCTGGCAATCAGCCTTTCCCCATATTGTACCATCTGCAGCTCCCATATTTCCAGTGTATCCGAAAGATCTTTCTTTCCGCCGAAACTGAGCTCTTTCAGCAGATGGTTTCGCTGATTCACGATCCGGTTGTAATTCGACAGATTATTCAGGTACACCTTATCAAGCTGCGAAAGCTCCAGATCTATGAATCTTCTTCTCTCTGCCGGCCCGTTCTTGATAATGTTCAGATCTTCCGGCGAGAAAAATACAAGATTCACAATTCCGAAAAGTTCGCTTGCTTTCCGGATCGGCATCTTATTGATGGCAATCCCTTTCGGACTGTTCTTCTTCAGGTGCATATCGATCTGATAACTGATTCCGTTCTTTTCCACCACGGTTTCGATGTGTGATTCATCCTCGCCGAAACGGATCATATCCCTGTCCTTCGACCCGCGGTGGGACTTGGTCGTTCCGGACAGATACACAGCCTCCAGAATATTCGTCTTCCCCTGGGCATTGTTCCCGTAAAAAATATTCGTAGAACCATCAAACTCCACATTCAGAAGATCATAATTTCTAAAATTCTTTAATTTCAGGGAATTAACCTTCAATTCTGATCTCTTCTCCGTCAAATAATACAACATCTCCGCCGTATAACTTACGTCCGCGGCGTGTATCTGTCTCGCCATTTACCATGACAAGACCTTCCTGGATCACTTCTTTGGCTTCTACTCCGGATTCCACCATTCCTGTAGCTTTCAAAGCCTGTCCAAGCTTGATATATTCATCTCGTAATCTAATTGTCTCCATATGTCTCGCATTCCTCTCCCGGGATTCTCCCATATCTTATAAGCATAACTTATAGATAAATTTTATCAGATCAGCCAGGCTATATCTGATCCATCTATCAAAAAGCGTTCTGTTGTATGCATTTTGTTGTATTTTTATGCACATTTTTTCTGTTTTTCAGTTGTTTTTCATTATACTTATTGCTAAATCTTTTTGCAAGTATTCCTGCGTTTTTGTTTTATCTTTTAATCTTCTTCCAGATATTCCATTCCCGTTTATGCTGCAGCATTAAAGTTAACAGGAAGGATCAGGTAGATATAGCTTTCTCCATCATCTTTGATGAAGCAAGGTGCTTTCGCATTCATCAGATAAATTGTTACTTCTTCGTCGTCGATAACACGAAGTGCATCGATCAGGAATTTCGGATTGAATCCGATCAGCAGATCTTTTCCCTCTTTTGTGATCATAATCTCTTCATTCATGGATCCGATCTGGGATTTGATCTTTAATTCCATAAGTTCGTCACTGATATTGATGATGATTGGTTTCTTGTCTCCTTCTTTTACCAGAAGTGTTGCTCGGTCGATACAGTTGAGCAGCTCTTTTTTATTAATTCTGACTTTTGTCTCATAATCATTTGACAACATCTGATCGATTCTGAAATATTCGCCTTCGATCAGACGTGATACAACGATCGTGTTATCAAATTCGAACACAATATGATTCTTTGTATATGAAATCGATACCACATTTTCAGCCTCACCCGAAAGGATCTTACTGATCTCGATCAGTGTCTTTCCAGGTACAACAAGCTTTCTGTCAGCTACGCTTTTTTTCAATGGCACTTTTCGAATGGAAATTCTGTGTCCGTCCAGCGAAACAACTTTCAGAATATTATCACTGATGTCGAACAATTCTCCAGTCATAAGTTTATTACTTTCACTGTCAGAAATAGAGAAAATTGTCTGACGGATGACTTCTTTCAATGTGAATTGAGAGACTTCTATAGAATCTTCTTTCTCAATAATTGGTAAGTAAGCAAATTCATCGCCAGGTTTACCGGCAATATCAAATTTTGCTTTTTCACATGTGATGACCGTCTGAAGATTATCTAAAGTTTCGATCGTTACTTCATTATCCGGAAGTTTTCTAACGATCTCTGAAAAAATCTTTGCATCGATAGCGATCATTCCGCGATCAATAATGTCTCCGGAAATTTCTGTCTGGATACCAAGTTCCATATCATTCGCTGTTAATTTGATAATATCTGTTGTTGCATCAATAAGAATACATTCAAGGATTGGCATTGTTGTTTTAGAAGGAACTGCTTTGGAAACAATACTGACACCTTTGACTAGATTGGATTTACTGCAGGTAATTTTCATATGTGTATAACTCCTTTCGCACGTGTGTGATAGATAAATAAATAAAATAGTTTCCGCCTCAGCCGTATTAGGGGATGTGGAAAAGAGGAAAAGTGCCTCTAGCCCAGTGTTTGCAAGGAATTTTGGCTTTGAAAACTTTGTGGAATTCGACTGGATTTTATGTGGAACGACTGTTGAAAACTTTTTCGTTTCTAAAGACAGGTGTAAAATTCCTGGGTTTTTCCCAAGGCTGTCCCATAGTTATCCACATGTCAGACGCAGATTTTCCACATAGTTATTCACAGGCCAAAATGGCAAAATAAGGCTAAGCCGGATTGATTTTCTTCTTTATAATATTAATAGTGTTAGAAAGAGTCTCGTCCGCCTTTAATTCGTTCTCGATTTTCTCAATCCCATGCTTGATGGTAGAGTGATCCTTGCCCCCAAGAATGACACCGACTGCTTTTAATGAAGTTTCTGTCATATTTCGGATCAGATACATGGCAATCTGGCGCGGAAATACGATCTCGGCGTTACGTTTATTCCCTTTCAGATCAGGAATAGATACACCAAAATGTTCGGAAACGATGTCCAAAATCAGTTCAGGCGTAACTTCTCTGCGATTATCCGAAGAAATGATATCTTTTAAGGCCTCTGCTGCAAGGGCAATATCGATAGAACCGGTGTTGTTCAGTTTATAAAGAGCAATCAGTTTATTAAGAGACCCTTCAAGTTCTCGGATATTTGTCTTGACGTTCGTTGCGATATATTCGAGTACATCATTCGGAATATTGTATTTTTCCAGATGATCCAGCTCGATCTTCTTCTGTAAAATCGCCATACGGGTTTCATAATTAGGTGATGAAATATCAGCAATCAGACCCCACTCAAAGCGCGTACGAAGTCTGGCCTCCAAAGTTTCAATATCTTTCGGCGGCTTATCAGACGATATGATGATCTGCTTTCCGGATGTATGCAGATGGTTAAATGTGTGGAAGAATTCTTCCTGTGTACTTTCTTTTCCGATAATGAATTGGATATCATCGATCAAAAGTACGTCATTATTACGGTATTTATCGCGGAATTTCGACATTGCGGACTCGTTTCCGGCGGTTTTTCCGTTTTTGAGAGCTTCGATCAGCTCATTGGTAAATGTCTCGCTGGTTACATAGAGGACTTTTTTCTTTGGATTCTTGTCCAGAATAAAATGTGCAATTGAGTGCATCAAATGAGTCTTTCCAAGTCCAACACCTCCATATAAGAAGAGGGGATTGTATACTTCTCCCGGAGATTCGGCTACAGCAAGGGAAGCTGCATGGGCGAAATTATTGTTACCGCCGACAACGAAAGTATCAAAAGTATACTTCGGATTAAGCCCGGCTTTTTCCGCAGCACTTTTGCTTTTTTTCTTCTGATTTGCTTCAATGGCCATATTCTGAATCTCGTTCAGTCTGTCATCATCCTCGGAAATGAAGACAACTTCATATTCAGTTCCAGTAATCTCCGCAATACATACTTTTAATGGAAGCTGATATTTTTTTTCAATATATTCTACACTCGCATTCATATTTACTAATATAAATACGGTATTGTCTACGACATCGTAAACTTTCAATGGTTGGATCCACGTATTGAACGATACATTGGACAACTCATGTTCGACCCTGAGATGTTCGATAATTTCAGGCCATTTTTCCTTTACTGTATTCATCATATTTACTCCTAATCTGTCTGATTCGCGGATTTTCACCTATAAACCCACTCTTCTACATTGTACATCAAAAAGTTGCTTTAGGCAATCTTTTATCGCTATGCTTTGGCAACTGGCAGTTTCTCTTGATGTAGATTTGAAATATGTGGAAAACTCAATCCCAATTATCAACACTTGTAAAATGCGCATGAAATGGGGAAAAAATCTAAAAAAATATATGATTTCCACACGTTATCCACAAAAATCCACAAAGTTTTCCACAAAATGTGGATAAATATATTTTTAAAATTTGAGGAATAGCTTGACGTAGAGCGGTTTTTTTTATATAATCAAGGCTGATGTCTTATGAAAATTAGGGGGCAAGCCCCTTGGAATAAAATAAGGAGGTGGATATCCATGAAGATGACATTCCAGCCAAAGAAGAGACAGAGAGCTAAAGTACATGGCTTCAGATCTAGAATGAGCACAGCAGGTGGAAGAAAAGTACTTGCTGCAAGAAGAGCAAAAGGAAGAAAGAAATTATCAGCGTAGGCCGCATATATGTGGCCTTTTCTTCTACTCAGAAAAATTAGGAGAATAAGACAATGAAGTATTCCGAATCACTGAAAAAGAACAAAGATTTCCAATATATATATAGAAAAGGGAAATCTTACGCCAACAAATATCTGGTCATGTATGTACTGGAAAATGGGACAAGTCAGAATCGATTAGGAATATCTGTAAGCAAAAAAGTAGGAAACAGTATAGTACGGCACAGATTAACAAGATTAATCCGAGAAAGCTATAGACTGCAAGAAGAACGATTCAGATGTGGATTAGATATAATTGTTATAGCAAGAATAGGCGCCAAAGGAAAAGATTATAAAGATATTGTCGGCGCAATGCTCCATCTGGGTCATCTTCATAAGATTATAGATGAGGGGTAACGTATTATGAAGAAGATTCTGCTCACTGGTATCAGATTTTATCAGAGATATCTGTCTCCGATAAAGGGCGGTTCCACCTGTAAATTTTATCCGACTTGTTCTCAGTATGCGAAAGAGGCAATTGAGAAATACGGTGCATTAAAAGGAGGACGACTGGCGGTGTGGAGAATTCTGCGTTGTAATCCGTTTACCAGAGGAGGTTACGACCCTGTTCCTTAAAAAGATTACAACTACATATGGAGGAAAAAATTATGGTACCAAGTTTACTGACTGCCGCTAACTGGCCGATTGTCGGACAGCTTTGCTGGATTCTGGGTAAGGTAATGAACTTTATCTATAATTTCCTGGACAAATGTCTGCCAAGCGATAGCGGGCTGGTAGGTCTGTCGATTATTCTGTATACGATTTTTGTGTATACATTATTACTTCCACTTACGATTAAGCAGCAGAGAACATCCAAGATGTCTTCTGTTATGAATCCGGAGATTCAGGCTATACAGAAGAAGTATAAAAATAAGAAAGACCAGGCGTCCATGATGAAACAGCAGGAAGAGATTCAGCAGGTGTACGATAAATATGGTAAGA
>OIPU01000148.1_pt1 | contig 13226 bp, 10 predicted proteins | sample 1607941 | NCBI WGS metagenome assembly OIPU01 (sample SAMN02674698, study PRJEB24791) | human gut metagenome, SKBSTL036 | isolation source: stool | host: Homo sapiens | place: USA | reverse complement strand
GGGGGATTCGAAACACCCCTCCCTACCTCTGGCCCGCGCGGAGCGCAAGCCGCTTGACCAAAAGAAAAAACCTGCCCCGCGCACAGGCGCGAGAACCATTTCTGGTTCTCTTTTGGTGCGCAAAAGAGAACTTAACTCTGCGCAACAGCGCTCTTACCTTTTCGCCACTGCCATCAGCGCCCGATTCTCGAGCAGAATACGCAGCAGCACCGTATTCACCGCCATGAGCACCAGCGCATTCGGGATGCGGGCGATGAGCACTGCCCATGCATAGCCGTAAAAGATGTGGAGCGCCAGCGAGTTGATGACCATCGAGCCGACGAAGTGTGCCGCCAGCACACTGCACCACAGCCGGTTGCCGGTGCGCAGATGGGAAAGCTTCTGCCAGCCCAAGCCGCCGACCAGGCCGATGGATGCCGCGCCCAGCGTGATGAGCGGATTGATGGCATAGCCAGCCAGCACGCCGCCGATGATGTCGGCCACCATGCCCACGACGAAACCCGCCCACGGTCCAAAGAGGATGCCCGCCAGCAGCACCGGCAGACTGCCCAGATTGAACCGGACAAAGCCGGTGGAGATGCTCAGCACCCGGGAAAAGACGATGCTCATGGCGATGAGCAGGGCCATCGCCGTCAGGGTGCGCACGGAGATCCTGGATTCTTTTTTCATATCAACTGTCCTCCTGTTTTTCAGGAACTGCGGGGGAGCAGAAAGAAACGCCCTCCCCTGTGACAAACCGCACAAAGGAGGGCGTGAGTTCAACAAACTTCACTTCCGGACGACGCCGTGCAGACGGCCTCGCCCGCACCCAAGTCCATGCAGCAGCGGGATGCAGGCCATGCACCGCGGGTCTCCCTTCGTCCGCAGCACAACTCCCCGTTGATGCGGCACTTGACGCGCATAGCCTTACTCTGTTGATACTGTTATTATATGCTTTTTTTCGCCCTGTTTCAATCACGGGATGCAACAGGTTTGCTAAAACAAAGCCGCAGAATTTATCACATATGCTCAAAGTCTTTCTTTTTTGGCCCAAACGTGATAAGATGGGTATGATATTGAAAGGGGCTTTCCCGCCCCGGAAAGGATTTTTCACGATGAAATTCAGTGAGATGACCTATACCCGCCCTGACATCGACGCGCTGCTGGCCCGCTGCAAAGAGCTGACCGCAAAGGCAGCTGCCGCTGACAGCGGCGAGGCCCTTGTGGAGGTTTACTACGAGCAGAGCCGCGCCTTCGCCGACTACAACACGGCGGCCAACCTCGCCAACATCCACTACACCTGCGACACCCGCGACGCCTGCTGGAAAGCTGAGCAGGACTTCTTCGACGCCAACGGCCCGGCAGTGTCCAACGCCAGCGTCGAGATCAGCCGCGCCTTCCTCGCCAACCCCCATGTGGACGCCTTGACCGAGGCCTTCGGCTCCACCTGCGTGGCCGGCATGAAGAACGCCGTGCTGGGCATGGACGAGCGCACCGTGGCCCTTCAGCAGGAGTACAACGCCCTCGTCAGCACCTACCAGCAGATCTACGGCGGTGCGCTGGTGGAGTTGGACGGCAAGCAGCTCACCATCCCCCAGCTTGGCCCCTACAAGGAGAGCACCGATGCCGCCACCCGCCGGGCCGCTTATGAGGCCGAAGCCGGTTACTTCGACGCCCACCGCGCCGAGCTGGACGAGCTGTACACCAAGATCGTCAAGAACCTGAACCAGCAGGCTCAGGTGATGGGCTTCCACGACTACAGCGAGCTTTCCTATGTGCGGATGAACCGCATCGGCTACGGCCCCGAGGACATCAAGCGCTTCCGCGATCAGGTAGCCCACGACGTCGTGCCGGAACTGCAGAAGGTCATCGCTCTCAAGAACAAGCGCACCGGCATCCAGCACCCCACTTTTGCCGACCTGCCGGTGGCTTTCAAGGACGGCAACCCCAAGCCCATCGAGGGCTACGACGCCCGGATGTCCGCCGCCCGCACCATGTACCATGAGCTCAGCCCCGAGACGGCAGAGTTCATCGACTTCATGCAGGACAACGAGCTGTTCGACGTCGAGAGCCGCCCCGGCAAGATGTCCGGCGGCTACATGACCAGCCTGCCCTCCTATAAAGCCCCCTTCATCTTCGCCAACTGGAACAATACTTCCGCTGACGTGGATGTTCTGACCCACGAGTGCGGCCACGCCTTCGAAGGCTATGTGGCTGAGCGCGATCCGAAGATCCCCGCCGACCTCGAATGCCCCGGCATGGAGAGCGCCGAGATCCACTCCATGGCCATGGAGTTCCTCACCGCACCGTGGCACCACCTGCTCTTCGGCAAGGACACCGACAAGTACGCCCTCCTCCACGCCGAGGACAGCTTCCTCTTCCTGGCCTACGGCTGCGCGGTGGATGAGTTCCAGCACATCATGTACCAGAACCCCGATCTGACCCCCGACCAGCGCAACCAGACCTGGCTGGAGCTGGAGCACAAGTACCGCCCCTGGATCGACTTTGACGCTCTGCCCTTCTATGGCCGCGGTGCAGGCTGGCAGCGTCAGCTCCACATCTACGAATGCCCCTTCTACTATATCGACTACTGCCTGTCCACCATGGCCGCTCTGCAGTTCTTCCTGCTGAGCCTCCATGACCAGAAGGATGCATGGGAGCGCTATCTGCGCCTCGTCCGCCGTGCCGGCACGGCCAGCTACACCGAGCTGTGCGAGACCGCCGGCCTGCAGGTGCCGTTCAACGACGGCTCCATCAAGGCCATCGCCCAGCAGATGAGCCAGTGGATCGCAGAGCATCAGGTCTGATAGCCCTCTCAGGCGCTTCGCGCCAAGGTCGGGTTGCGGCTCCCAGCATCTGCTTCGCTCTCGCTCGCATCCTGCTGGCCGCTGCCCCAACAGCTCCTCCCTGTTTCCGCCACTGGCGGCGGTCGTCGCTGTTGCCCCCAAAGGGGGAGCCTTACCCGTTATACTTGCTCTGCGCCAGACCCAGCTTGCCGTCCATGATGAGCTTTGCGGCGGCTGCGATGTCGGGGCAGCGGTCGGCGAGGGCCTTGGCGTCGTCGGGCGGGAACTTGCCCAGCACCCAGTCGGCCAAATCGTAGTCCGGGCGGGGCTTTGCGCCCACGCCGATGCGGATGCGGGGGAAGTTCTCGCCGCCGAGGCGGGCGATGATGCTCTTGAGGCCGTTGTGGCCGCCCGCAGAGCCGGAGGGCCGGATGCGCAGCTTGCCGGGGTTCTGGGTGATGTCGTCGCACAGGACGATGACGTGGTCGGCAGGGATCTTGAAGAAGCCCGCCAGCGGGCCGATGGAGTCGCCCGAGAGGTTCATATAAGTCAGGGGCTTCAGGAGCACGACTTTGTGGCCGTCCACCTCGCCCTGCCCCCACAGGCCCTGAAACTTGGTCTTGGAGACGGAGATGCCCCACTTGCCGGCCAGATAGTCCAGCGCGGCAAAGCCTGCGTTGTGACGGGTGCCGTCGTATTTCGGCTCCGGATTGCCGAGGCCGGCAATGAGCCAGATGTCATTGGTATTCATACGATATATTCTGCCTTTTTTACGTTGGATCTGTTTTCGAACAATATGTTATTATAACATACGCGCGCGCAAAAAGATACACAAAAAACATAAAATGCCCCGGCGCACGGATGCGGAACGTGCGCCGGGGCAGATGGAAAGCGCCGGATGCGGAACCGGCGCTCTGAGCAGAGTCGGAGGGGGAGCAAAAACGGAAACCTTAACCCTGCTCTTTTTCGAGTTTCTGCTTCTTTATAATGTACGCCTCCATTTTCGGTTCAGCCCAGCCGTCGAGGTTGGTCTGACGCTCCCGGGCGATGCCAAGAGCCTGCGGGGGGACGTCCTTGGTGATGGTGCTGCCGGCGGCGGTGTAGGCCCCGTCGCCGATGGTGACGGGGGCGACAAGGTTGGTGTTGCAGCCGATGAAGCAGTAGTCGCCGATCTGAGTGCGGAACTTGTCCTTGCCGTCGTAGTTGCAGGTGACGGTGCCGCAGCCGAAGTTGCAGTATTTGCCCACGTCGCTGTCGCCGATGTAGGTCAGGTGGCTGACGGTGTTGCCCCGGGCAAAGTTGGAGTTTTTCGTCTCGACATAAGCGCCCAGATGCACGCCGTAGCCGGTGACGGTGTTGATGCGCACATGGGTGAAGGGACCGATATTGTTGTGGGGGCCGAGGTGGCTGCTGTAGACCTGGCTGGCGTTGACGGTGGTGCCTTCGTCCACGGTGCTGTCCTCGATGAGGGTGTTGGGGCCGATGACGCAGCCTGCGCCGATGGTGGTCTTGCCGCGCAGGATGGTGCCTGCGAGGATGACGGCTCCCGGGGCAATGACCACTTCGGAGCCGATCTCCACATTGCGGCTGCGGATGTCCACGCCGTTTGCGATGTGGCGCAGCAGCACCTCTTCGCGCTGGGCCTCGGCAGCGTCGAGCTTTGCCTTTGCGGCAGCCAGTGCGGATGCATCAATATTCTGCATAGAGAAAAACCTCCTCCAAAACCGCCTCTCGCAGAAGCTGTGCAGACCCCTGCGGAAGAGGAAATGTTGTATCCAAGATAGAAGAAATTCGGAAAGATGGAAGACAAACAAGAACGGCAGTGAGTTTAATGGATAGAAAGTTGTATCCAACTGCCCAAAAACGGCATCAGAACTCGAAAATCCTCTTCAAATCTTTCCCATTTTATATTACCCAAAAAGTGAGTAAAATGCAAGGGTTTGCACAAAAAATATCAAACAAATTCGGTGATTTGCCCGATGGAATAGACGTGAAATTTTGGTATAATAGTTTAGCATTCACAGAGAAATGTTTATCGTATGACAAGACAGAGCAACGATAAGACCGCCGTGCTTCGCGCCAGCGGCTACCATTTGGGAGGTAAACACGCATGAGCAAAAAGTATCTGTACTACTTCAGCGAAGGCAACGATGCCTTTGGCGGCGACAAGGTCACCATGAAGAACATTCTGGGCGGCAAGGGCGCTGGTCTGGCTGAGATGACTGCAGCCGGTATGCCGGTGCCGCAGGGCTTCACCATCACCACCGAGGCCTGCACCCAGTACTACGCAGACGGCCGCCAGATCAACGACGAGATCACCGCTGACATCTTCGAGCACGTCAAGGGCCTCGAGAAGATCACCGGCAAGACCTTCGGCGACAACGAGAACCCGCTGCTGGTCTCCGTCCGTTCCGGCGCACGTCAGTCCATGCCCGGCATGATGGACACCATCCTGAACCTCGGCCTGAACGACGAGGCTGTCGAGGGTCTGGCCAAGAAGACCAACAACCCCCGTTTCGCATACGACTGCTACCGCCGCTTCGTGCAGATGTTCGCCGACGTCGTCATGATGGTCCCGAAGAGCCTGTTCGAGGTCGAGATCGACAAGCTGAAGGAAGCCAAGGGCGTCAAGAACGACGTTGACCTGACTGCTGACGACCTGAAGGAACTGGTCGGCACCTTCAAGAAGATCTATGAGGACAACGAGGGCAAGCCCTTCCCCCAGGACCCCAAGGACCAGCTCATCGAGGCTGTCAAGGCCGTCTTCCGCAGCTGGGACAACCCCCGTGCAAACGTCTATCGTAAGATGAACGAGATCCCCTACGAGTGGGGTACCGCTGTCAACGTCCAGCAGATGGCTTTCGGTAACTCCGGCGACCGCTCCGGCACCGGCGTTGCATTCACCCGTGACCCCGCCACCGGCGCTAAGAAGCTGATGGGCGAGTACCTCATCAATGCACAGGGCGAGGATGTCGTTGCTGGTGTCCGCACTCCGTCTCCCATCAGCCACCTGCACGAGCAGATGCCTGAGGTCTACGACCAGTTCGTTGAGATCGCTACCCGTCTGGAGAACTACTTCCGCGATATGCAGGATATGGAGTTCACCATTGAGGACGGCCACCTGTATATGCTGCAGACCCGTAACGGCAAGCGTACCGCTCAGGCTGCTCTGCAGATCGCATGTGACCTGGTGGACGAGGGCATGATCACCGAGCAGGAGGCTGTCCTGCGCGTGGAGCCCAAGCAGCTGGACACCCTGCTGCATCCCCAGTTCGACGCAGCTGCCCTGAAGGCTGCTGAGGTCGTCGGCAAGGGCCTGGCAGCTTCTCCCGGTTCTGCCTGCGGCCAGATCGTCTTCACCGCCGAAGAGGCTGAGGAGATGGTCAAGTCCGGCAAGATGAAGAAGGTCGTTCTGGTCCGTCTCGAGACCTCTCCCGAGGACATCGTCGGTATGCAGGTGTCTCAGGGCATCCTGACCGTCCGCGGCGGCATGACCAGCCACGCAGCCGTTGTTGCTCGTGGTATGGGTACCTGCTGTGTCTCCGGCTGCGGCAACGACAACGACGTGAAGATCGACGAAGAGGCTAAGACCTTCGAGATCAACGGCCACAAGTTCGTCGAGGGCGACTGGATCTCCATCGACGGCTCCACTGGTAACATCTACGGCGAGCAGGTCGCTACCGTCGCCGCCACCGGCAACAAGAACTTCAACCGCTTCATGGGCTGGGCAGACGCCGCTCGTCAGCTGCTGGTCATGACCAACGCCGATAACCCGCGCGACGCACAGCAGGCAGTTGACCTGGGTGCTGAGGGCATCGGCCTCTGCCGTACCGAGCATATGTTCTTCGCTGAGGACCGTATCAAGGCTGTCCGTGAGATGATCTGCGCACGTACCGTGGAAGAGCGCGAGGCTGCTCTGGCCAAGGTCGAGCCGTTCCAGCAGGGTGACTTCGAGGCGATGTACCGCATCATGGGTGAGCGCCCGATGACCATCCGTTATCTGGACCCGCCTCTCCACGAGTTCCTGCCCAGCAAGGACGAGGACATCAAGGAGCTGGCTGCCGACATGGGCATGACCTTCGATGACCTGAAGAACGTCGTTGCTTCTCTGCATGAGTTCAACCCCATGATGGGCCATCGTGGCTGCCGTCTGGCTGTCACCTACCCCGAGATCGCAGCAATGCAGACCCGCGCTGTTATCAAGGCAGCTCTGAACGTCTCTGCTGAGACCGGTTATGTCATCACTCCGCACATCATGATCCCGCTGGTCGGCGAGGTCAAGGAGCTGAAGTTCGTCAAGGACGTTGTCGTCAAGGTCGCAGACGAGCTCATCAAGGCTTCCGGCGTTGACATGAAGTATCTGGTCGGTACCATGATCGAGATCCCCCGTGCAGCTCTGACTGCCGGCGAGATCGCCAAGGAGGCTGAGTTCTTCAGCTTCGGCACCAACGACCTGACCCAGATGACCTTCGGCTTCAGCCGTGACGATGCCGGCAAGTTCCTCGGCGCGTACTACGACAAGAAGATCTACGAGAGCGATCCGTTCGCCCGTCTCGATCAGGCCGGCGTCGGCAAGCTCGTCTCCATGGCCGCCAAGATGGGCCGCGAGACCAACCCGCACATCCACCTCGGCATCTGCGGCGAGCACGGCGGCGATCCCACGTCCGTCGAGTTCTGCCACAAGGTCGGTCTGGACTATGTCTCCTGCAGCCCGTTCCGTGTCCCCATCGCCCGCCTCGCCGCCGCTCAGGCTGCTATCAAGAACCCCCGCAAGTAAGAGTTCTGTCATTCACCATTGGATTTGATGAAGCGCAAACCTTCTATAAATCCCATGGATACGGCATAAAACCGTCAAAATGGCATGATTTGACCGTGGAGGTTTATATCTAATCACCAAAACCCCCGTACATTCCCAATTGGGCAATGTGCGGGGGTTTTTTGTTGTTATTTTGGGCTGTTTGTACAAATCTAAACGGGAACGCAAAAATGTATTCTGATTTCAAAAATACATTTTGTCCATGCTCGCTGCTATTTTCACAGCAGCCAATTCCGTAATTTTGGACGAATTCAGCTTTCAGTAAAGGAGGCCATTATGAGACGAGACGATCAAAGGCAAGCAGTAAAAAACATTCCCTTGGAACAACTGAAGCCATTTAAGAATCATCCCTTTCAGGTACGAGACGATGAGGAATTTCGGCGTCTTGTTGAGAGCATTGAAATTCACGGTGTAATTCATCCAGCGGTGGCTCGCCAGATTGGTGAGGATTGTTATGAACTAATTTCTGGTCATCGACGCAAAGCGGCTTGTGAAGTATTGGGTTACTCTGAGATGCCTGTTTTAGTCCGGTCTATGACGGATGATGAGGCAGTTGTAAACATGGTAGATGCAAACCTTCAGCGTGAAACGATTCTCCCAAGTGAAAGAGCCTTTGCATACAAAATGAAGTTGGTAGCTATGAGCCATCAGGGGCGTAAAGGATTTACTTCCGCCCAACTTGGGCGGAAGTGTGTCGGAAAAGAATCCAGAGAGTTAATTGCTGAACAAGTCGGTCAAAGTCGCAACCAAATTTCTCGCTATATCCGTCTTACTGAATTGATACCAGAAATCCTTGAAATGGTTGATAATCGAAAAATGGCATTGAATCCAGCAGTATCTATTTCCTACTTGGACAAGAAGCAACAGAGGCTACTATATAAGGTAATGGTAGCACTAAAAGCAACCCCATCTATTTCTCAGGCAAAAGCCATCCGAGAAAAGGCCAGTGAATCAGACTTTACAGAAGATTACTTGGTTTGTATCTTATCGGAAAAGAAACCAAACCAGAGAGAGCCGATGATTGTTGAAGAAGAAGAAATCAAGCAGTATTTCCCCTCGCATTACAATAGTGAACAGATGCACAACACGATTTTACTGTTGATTAGAAATTGGAGTAAAAAGCGTGGCTACACACAATAAAAGGTCATTATACCTTGTCACAACAGGGAGCAGAAAAATTTTCTGCTCCTTTTTTTATTTTTTGCGCAACAAACGGCCTCTGCCGTGGCCTACAAGTGAGAGTTACATCTCGTGGACCTTGAAAATTCAGAAGAACATCAGGTACAACCGTCCCTCGGAGAGCCACTCCGGTGATACGCCATGACGCCTACGGGTCGAGCGACTTCCCTATCGCCGGTAAAGAGCTTGATAACTTGAGGCCACGATCCAGGGACAGGGGGAAAACTTACACTCAGCCACAGTCCGAGCGTTAAAAGCGTCGCAGGCAATGGGAGTGTCCGGTACAGAACCGTGATAAATGAATCCTAAATCAAAAGGATGCCGAAATGTTCTTGATTTTAAGAAAACCCAAGGGGGTAGTTTACCCTCTTTACATTCCATCTTCTGTTCAAGACACAGGAGGAAACTGAAATGAACACACAAATTATCGCCATCGCCAACCAGAAAGGCGGCGTTGGCAAGACAACCACCTGCGCAAATCTGGGTATCGGGCTGGCGCAGACGGGGAAGAAAGTTCTGCTGATCGACGGAGACCCGCAGGGCAGCCTGACCATCAGCCTGGGCCATCCCCAGCCGGACAAGCTGCCCTTTACTCTGTCCGACGCGATGGGCCGTATCCTGATGGACGAGCCGATGCGCCCCGGCGAGGGCATCCTGCACCACCCGGAAGGCGTTGACCTGATGCCTGCCGACATCCAGCTCTCCGGCATGGAGGTCTCCCTGGTGAACGCCATGAGCCGTGAGACCATCTTGCGGCAATACCTGGACACGCTCAAGGGACAGTATTCCCATATCCTGATTGACTGTCAGCCCTCCCTGGGGATGCTTACGGTCAATGCGTTGGCGGCGGCCAACAGGGTCATAATCCCCGTCCAGGCGGAGTATCTGCCCGCCAAGGGCCTGGAACAGCTGCTCCAGACGGTCAATAAGGTGAAACGGCAGATCAACCCCAAGCTCCAGAACGACGGTATCCTGCTGACGATGGTGGACAACCGCACCAACTTTGCCAAGGAGATTGCGGCTCTGCTGCGAGAAACCTACGGCAGCAAAATCAAAGTGTTCGGAACTGAGATTCCCCATTCTGTCCGAGCAAAGGAAATCAGTGCCGAGGGCAAGAGTATTTTTGCCCATGACCCCAAGGGCAAAGTGGCCGAGGGTTACAAGAATCTGACCCAGGAGACTAACTATTAAAAGTCAAGCCCCAAAATGAAAAAATCCGCCAACCGACCGCTGCCCCTGACAAACAGCATTCAAATGCTGGAATCAGAGCAGCGAGGGCGACGGAGAGAACAGCAAAGCAAGCCCAGCCAGCCCTCGCACAAACAGGATAGCATTTGAATGCTTCGGTTCGTCAAGGGTTCGCTGCGCCAGCTAAGTTTCTGTTGGAATTAGCTCAGGCTCAGGAGAAAATCATGCAGCTGCAAGATATGCTTTCCCGGATTTCTGTAAGGCATAAATCAACCGAACGAGTTTCTTCATGGCGTGGGACAGGGCAACGTTGTAGTGTTTTCCTTCGGCACGTTTTTTGGCAAGGTATTCAGCAAAGACAGGATTCCAGTAGCAGACGTACTTGGTTGCGTTGTAAAGGGCATGTCGCAGGTAGCGGGAGCCACGTTTTTCCATGTGAGCATAGCAGTTCGTGAGTTTTCCGGACTGGTATGTAGATGGAGAGCAGCCAGCGTAAGCAAGAATTTTGTCAGGAGAACTGAAATTGGAGAAATCCCCGATTTCTGCAAGGATCACAGCAGCGGAGTTTACTCCCATGCCGGGAATCGAGAGAATTGGTGGATTGAGCTCATCTATGATTTTCTGAATAGAATCTTCGATTTCGTTGATCTCGGAGGCAAGTTCTTGAATGAGTTTAATGGTATGCTTCAATTCCAAAGATTTGGCAGGCATGACAGAGCCAATAGAAGCTCTGGCTGCCTCTCGAATCTGGATGGCTTTCTCTTTTCCGTAGCGTCCTTTGGACGCTGTTGTAAGAAGGTTTGTCAGCTTGGTAAGATGGACTTCTGAAATTTGCTTTGCACCGGGATATTCGCCGAGAAGTGCGTAGATTGAAGTGCCATGGATAGACGAAACAAGCCCTTCCAATTCGGGAAACAGAATCGTAGCCAATCTGGACACCGATTGCTTTAGTTTAGCGCGTTCCTGAACTTTATCAAATCGGTATCTTGTTAGTGACTTTAGATCTTCGTTATGGTATGCTATATCCGTGTAGGACTTGAGGTCTACATCGGACAATAGCATAGTTGCAATCGTTCTTGCATCCACACGATCGGTTTTGGTTTTGCGAAGGCTGAGACTTTTTCGGTACAGGTTGGTGTGCAAAGGGTTAATGACATAAGTTGGCAGACCGTTGTCAAGAAGGAACCCAAGAATGTTGTAGCTGTAATGCCCGGTAGCCTCAAGTCCTACTTTTATTTTGTCTGACTTTTTGGTACAGTCTCGAATCGTCTGAAGTAGTTGCTTGAATCCATCCATGTTGTTGGGAATAGTAAAACAGTCGGCACGAACCGTCCCGTCTGAATCAAGAATACAGCAGTCATGCTTATCCTTGGCAACATCAATTCCAACACAAACCATTTTGATGCCTCCAGTATATTTATTTCGATGCTGTTCAGGACCACAGACTTCTTTGCTCTTGTAACCTCGTTCTAAATAAACCGTCTGGCGGTATCTAACTGATTAACATTTCAACAAAGAAGCTGTGGTTGGAGCCTCCCAAAAACCGTCTTTGCGGTAGTAACGCCTCACCAATCCACAGCACCCTGAAACTATTGTAGCATTCCGCTGGAGAGCGGTCTATAAATACTACTATTTTATTATACGAGGTGATAACATGAAAAAAAACAAATGGGTGCTGCTTCTTATCGCTTTTGTTGCATTTTTGGTATTGGTTTATTTTATTGGTGCTTGCCTTAATGCAACGGCAGAGGCATTGACAATTATTTCGCTCTGCATCGGCATACTGGTCATTTATTTAGTCGTAAAAGCAATCAAATCAAAATAAGGAAAGGAAAATGTGATCATGGAACATGGAGAGTTCTTTATACAAAGGCCAATGGATTGGGCTTTTATATGAGTGGAACTACCGTCGGTATTGGCCCGGATTTAATAAAAAATGTTTCAGGAACGGATTACTACACGAGCTATTCCGATAACATCGAACGAAGCTGCCCATTTTCAACGACAGCACTAGTTCCAGAACAAAGTATATATAATACAACCTATACATATGACTTCTATGATGTTGGAACTTATCTTGATTGCAGCGTTGGGTGTTATTTTGGAGTGGTTGGCTCAAGCAAACCAATCTATTGGAGTGCAACTACACAAGTCACTATCCCGAAATTATGATTCTGACCAGCTATGGATGAAATTGTTTTTGAACCCAGTGATGTCAATATGTTAGCAGCTTTAGGCATCGTCGAAAGTGTAAAGTTGTTTCCGTTTATGTTATCAATGGGAGAACTTCAATATGCTTGCGATTCAGAATATCGTTGCAAACAATTCGTGAATTGCCTTTCAGAATATTATCCTGACAGCCAAATTGAAGCTAGACAACTGTGGTCGAAATATCATGGTACAGCGAATGCGGTTCAATGTGATATGATAAATCATAAGCCACTGCGTGTTTGGGTCAGGAGTTCTGCCGATTGTTGGTGCGGCATTTATTATATTTGTTACTATGCAGCAAAGTATGGTACAAATAGAATTTTGCTTGCATCCAGAGAAGGTCTGAAAGAATTTATGGAAGGGAAAACCGATAAGATCTCACAAAAGTATTTGACGGAAGAAACTATTACCGAGTATGCCAAAAGATGGGGAAAGTTATTAAACGAAAACACCTCCATGCGTATTTGGCATGCGAACGATGTTAAAAGCGTTAACATAGATTATTTCGACCAGAGAATTATTAGTTTAGTATCGAGAATTCCTATTTCGGTTGGTGAACTTACCGCAGACGCATTAAAAGCGATTTCTGCGCCGGTAAGTGACTGGTATGTCATGAAACGCATAGAAGCACTTTTGAAAAAGGGTGTTCTTCAAGTCGTTATTCCAAACAAAATCTTTTATAATACCATCGTCCAGCTAAACGAAGAATAAAGGAATCCGAGCAAGTCGGCCCAACAGTCACCTCATTTCAACGAGAGGGGTGGCTGTTGGGTCAATTGTTCAAAAAGAAAAACTGAAGATAATAAAAAGTCTTGATTTCTCCATCAAAACATGGTATATACATTATACGAAACAGTGCTTTGAAAGAACGCTCCACCGTTCAATGACGTGTAAAGAGAGGTGCTTGCCATGACCGCTGTGATCTACGCCCGCTATTCCAGTGATAACCAGCGCGAAGAATCCATTGAGGGTCAGATTCGTGAATGTACGGCGTATGCCGAGAAAAATGGCATCACTATCGTCAAGCACTACATTGACCGTGCCATCTCTGCTAAGACGGACAACCG
>OIPU01000146.1_pt1 | contig 13275 bp, 11 predicted proteins | sample 1607941 | NCBI WGS metagenome assembly OIPU01 (sample SAMN02674698, study PRJEB24791) | human gut metagenome, SKBSTL036 | isolation source: stool | host: Homo sapiens | place: USA | reverse complement strand
TAACTGCCGAATGCACTGGCCAGTTTTCCGCCATGTGTCCCTGCAAAGATAGAAGTCGTCAGATCCCAGATTGGCTTAAGTGCCTCTCCCACAATGGTAGGTGTTCCAAACAGGATTCCGTCTGCAAAACCGAGTTCTTCCAGCACTTTTGCCTGATCTGCCTCTACCATATCATAGCAGCGCACATCTATATCTCCGCTAGCCTTTATTCCTTCTGCGATCTTCTGCGCAAGCTGGGCAGTATATCCATAAGCACTTACATACGGAATGATCACTGTTTTCTTCGGATTTGGATTCACGACAGTACACCACTCTTCATAAGTATCCAACATCCACGAAATCTTGTCATCGATCACCGGTCCATGTCCGGTACAGATCATACTCAGATCCAACTCCCGCACTCTTGCCAGTGCTTTAGACATAAACGGCTTAAACGGTCCGATAATATTGTCAAAATAATATTTTGTGGCACGCACATAATCGTCCCACTGTGTCACCTTGCTTAACAAAATATCATGGAATCCATAATGAGAACCAAAAGAATCGCAGGTCACTAAAATCTGCTCTTCTTCTATATAAGTGTACATCGTATCCGGCCAGTGCAGATTCGGCACGCTCAAAAACCGCAGCGTCTTATTGCCTATCTTCATGGTCTCATTGTCTTTCACCGGAATCGCCGTAAATTCTCCGTTTACAATCTCCTTTAAAAATCCGATGGCACATCCTGTAGCAATAATCTTAAGTCCCGGGTTCAGTTCCAAAAGTCGCTCTACACTTCCTGCATGATCCGGTTCAGTGTGGTTGACTACCAGATAATCGATCTTTCTGATATCTGTAATCTCACTTAATTTTTCCAGATATTCGTCAAAAAACTTTGCTTTTGCCGTCTCAAACAGAACCGTCTTATCCCCTGCTTTTAAAATATAAGAATTATAAGTTGTTCCAAACTCTGTATACATAATAATGTCAAATACACGAAGCTGGTCATCTACAATTCCAGTCCAGTAAAATTCCTCTCTTAACTGTAATGTCTCCATTGTCATTTCCTCCTTCTTCGAAATTCTTTACATACACATTCTATAAATATTCACAACATCTTCTGCTTTCAGCGGAACATATGCCTCTGACAGTCCGCCAAAGATCACTGCATGTTCTGCCATTTCTGTAAAATGTTCTTCTGTAATCCCTACCTCAGACAAGGTCATCGGGATTTCCAGGCTTTTTAAGAATTCCTCTGTCGCATCAATTCCTGCGTTTGCAGTTTCAAAAAGATCCGCTTTTTCTGCGATTCCCCATACATTTTTTGCATATTCTGCAAACTTTTCTACCGTATGTTCATTCAGAATATATCGCATCCAGCGCGGGGTCAGGATCGCGAGCCCCACTCCATGTGTGATATCATAATAAGCACTCAGCTCATGTTCCATCGGATGACAGCTCCATGCACAGTCTTTTCCTGTGGAACAGATTCCGTTGATCGCCAGCGAAGACGTCCACATCAACTCTGCACGTGCTTCATAATTTTCCGGCTCACGCACTGCGATCGGCGCATACTGGATCACAGTTTTTAAAAGCCCTTCACTGATTCGATCCGGAACCGCTGCCCTTCTGGTATCAAAATACACCTCCAGAATATGTGACATAATATCTGCACTGCCTGCTGCCGTCTGGCTTGCAGGTACCGTAAATGTATTCTCCGGATTCAGAACAGATGCCTTCGGCAGCAACAGCGGATTTCCAAAGCCCAGTTTTTCTTTCGTCTTCAGATTGGTGATCACTCCGCCATTATCCATCTCACTTCCTGTTGCAGAAAGCGTCAGCACTGTACAGATTGGAAGTGCTTTTTCAATCCAATCCGGATGTAAGATCAGATCCCACGCATCTCCCTCATAATATGCAGCAGCCGCAATGGCTTTGGAACAGTCGATCGTACTGCCGCCTCCTACTGCAAGAATCACATCGATATCCTCTTCCTTGCAGATTTCCGCACCCGCATAGACACTCTCAATCCTCGGATTCGGCTCGATCCCGCCAAGTTCAAATATCTCAAACTCATGAAGCAGGTTTTTAATCCTGTCATAAAGTCCTGTCCGTTTGATACTTCCGCCGCCATTGTTGTGGTTCCCGCCGCCACCGCCGCCGGACGAGCCGCCAAAGTTGCGGTTGAAGGCCGTCATGTACTGGGCATAGCCCGTGTCGCCTTTGCCGAAATAGCCGTAATCACCGTTTGCCATGGTATGTTCCTCCGTTTGATGGGTGTTTTGTTTCCTTCTGAGCTTATTCTATCAGGAGCGATGTCCCATAAAAATCCCTTTCAAAAAATCAGCCCATCCTCTTCCAGCGCCTTTACAATACCATAAGGGGCTGCTGCATAAGATCTGTTTCCTGTGCAGCAGCCCCTTTTTGTTCAGTACAATATTCTGGAGACGTGATGCTCCTGCTTGCCAAGGTACAGCTCCACGATCATCCGTCCGTTTTCGGTGTTGCAGAGTTCTTCGCTGCAATAGCCGCAGAGCTTTCCGTCCGCCTGTGCCACAAATCTTTCTCAGCGCCGCTCGTTTTCTGCGGCGGTCCCTGCAAAGATCATACCACGTTTCCCGCCAAAGCGATCTAGGTCCGCCCTGTGCTTTTAATCCAGAATTTTTCCGTCAATGGAGATGGTGACCACCTGCCACGGAATGAACTTTCCGCTGGTCTGCAGTGCCTTTTTTGCCGCCATCTCCAGACCGCCGCAGCAGGGCACCTCCATGCGGAGGATGGTCACGCTCTGGATGTCGTTGCTGCGCAGGATCTCCGTGAGCTTTTCGCTGTAATCCACAGCGTCCAGCTTCGGGCAGCCGATGAGGGTCACCTTGCCGCGCATAAACTCCTGATGGAAATTGGCGTAGGCATAGGCCGTGCAGTCCGCTGCGATCAGGAGCTTTGCGCCCTCAAAGTAGGGCGCATGGACAGGAGCCAGCTTGATCTGCACCGGCCAGTTGCGCAGGCGGGAGACCGGCTGCACGGGGGCAGAAGCTGCACTTTCGGCCGCCTCCGGCTGTTCCAGCATCCGCATCCGGGAGCCGGGGCAGCCGCCCTCGTGGAGGTGCTTCATCTTTTCCTGCAGTTCCTTTTTCTTTTTGTTTTCCTGCACCGCCGCCTCGTCGTAAGCAGGGGCTTCCCGTTCCTCAAAGGTGATGGCACCGGTAGGGCAGCCCGGCAGACAGTCGCCAAAGCCATCGCAGAAATTTTCCCGCACCAGCTTTGCCTTGCCGTTGATAATATCGATGGCTCCCTCGTGGCAGGCGGTCGCACACAGCCCGCAGCCGTTGCATTTTTCTTCGTCAATATGGATGATTTTCCGAATCATATCTATACTCTCCTGTTGTGGGTGTTTTTTGCATTTGCAGGTCTATTATAGTATACTAAAGCCATCTTGTCTGTTTGAATTCCAACAAGGAGAGTCTTTATGCAAAAATATCTGCCTGTTCTGCGGAACTGCCCCTTCTTTACCGGGCTTACCGATGATGAGATCTTGTCCATCCTGCACTGCGTCAGTGCAGCGAAGATCACCCGCCCCCGGGGCTCCTATATTTTCCGTGCCGGAGATTCCACAGAGGTCATGGGGCTCATGCTGTCCGGCTCTACCCTTGTGATCCAGGAGGATCTTTGGGGACACCGCAATATCCTGTCCAAGTGCAACACCGGGGACTTTTTCGGGGAGCCTTACGCCGCCACCCCCGGTGCCATCCTGAACATCAGCGTGGTGGCGGAGGAGGATTGCGAGATCCTGCTGCTGAACGTCAAGCGGCTGCTCACCTCCTGCCCCACCGCCTGCGACCATCACCAGAAGCTCATCCGCAATCTGGTCAGCGTTCTGGCAAACAAAATACTGCTTTTTAACGATAAGATCACCCATGTCAGCAAGCGCACCACCCGGGAAAAGCTGCTGTCCTACCTGTCTGCCGAATCCATCCGGCAGTCCTCCCTCTCCTTTGACATTCCCTTTGACCGTCAGCAGTTGGCAGATTTTCTCTGTGTGGAGCGTGCCGCCATGTCGGTGGAGCTTTCCAAGCTGCAAAAGGAAGGGCTGCTGGTCACAAAGCGGAATCATTTTGAGCTGTTGACCCGTTGACCGTTCCATGCGCCGCCCGCAGGCGGTTTTGTAGGGCAATTTTCCTGTCAGGATGCGCTGGCATAAAAAGAGCGGACAAGCGTTTTAGGGTCGTCCGCTGAAGGATGTATTGTTTTCGTCACTCGATAAATGGGAATTTAGTAACGTAAAAGGAAATATATGACATATACCCAACTAAGTAATCCATGAAAAATCGCCCAGCCGACAGACTTCCACGTTGTATAACTAATAACCATAGCCAATGCACTTCCAAAAGTTATTCCTGATTTTACCGTTTTCTTGACATTCATTGATTTATTATCTTCCATGTTTGTTTCCTCCACAAATTCCGAGTTATCCCCCTCAGTATACCACGCTTTTTCCCTGCGGAAAAGATACCGCGCACAAAAGGCCTCTCCGGCAACTATCCGCACTCCGGCTCATACACTTTAACAACTATGTACCGGGAGGGATATCGTATGCTGTTGACCCTGCTGCAATTTTTTGCATCCAAGTTTCTCGTGCTTGCGCTCCATCTGGAAGCGGGCAGTTTCCCCCGCCCGCTCAGCCCACAGGAGGAGATCCAGACCTTCGCCGATCTGCGGGCCGACGATCCATCCGCCCGGGAAAAGCTCATCCGCCACAATCTGCGCTTAGTGGCGCACATCGCAAAGAAATACTATGCTCTCCCCTCTGAGCAGGACGATTTGATTTCCATCGGCACCATTGGCCTGATGAAAGCCGTGGACACCTTCGACTCCACCCGCCGGGCGCGCTTCTCCACTTATGCCAGCCGGTGCATCGAAAACGAGCTCCGGATGCACTTCCGGCGGGAGCGGAAGAACGCCCCCACCCTCTCGCTTCAGGAGACTCTTGATGCCGGAAAGGAAGACTCTGCCCTCACCCTCGCCGATGTGCTGCAGGACGGCTTCTGCATGGAGGACAGCTGCGAAAAACAGGACGATGCCCAGCGCCTGCGCCGCCTCATCGAGGGCCTGCCTGCCCGGGAGCGGAAACTCATATTGTTAAGGTACGGTCTGGCGGGCCAGCCGCCGCTGACTCAGCTGGAAACGGCAAAGCTGCTCCAAATAAGCCGGAGTTACGTTTCCCGGCTTGAAACACACGCACTGGAGCTTTTGCGGGCCGGATGGGAGCAGTCTTAGCTTCCTCTTGCATTCCTCACCGAACTGTGGTACAATACTAAGGCACACGAATCGTGTGCCTTGTCGGACAGCGCCTGCTGCGTGGTTCGGCATACGGATGCGGGTCCTGTACGATGGAGCCGCAGTGAACCAGGTCAGGTGGGGAACCAAGCAGCCTTAAGCGGCGCGCCCCGTGCGTTTCAGTCAGCCTGCATCCGTATGCCGAGTTACGCAAGGCGGGGGTCAAACCCCGTCAGCGCTGTCCGATTTTTTATTACTGACGGGAGGGAAGCACCGATGTATCGCGCATTATACCGCAAATGGAGACCCCAGCGGTTTGAGGATGTCGTCGCACAGCGCGGCATCGTCACGGCGCTGCGCAATCAGGTGGCGTCGGGCCGCGTAGGCCACGCCTACCTGTTTACCGGCGTGCGCGGCACGGGCAAGACCACCTGCGCGAAGATCTTCGCCAAGGCGGTCAACTGCCTCCACCCCCATAACGGCGACCCCTGCGGCGAGTGCGAGATCTGCAGGGGCATCGACAACGGCAGCATCCTCGACGTGGTGGAGATGGACGCCGCGTCCAACAACGGTGTGGACGACATCCGCGACCTGCGGGATGAGACAGCCTACACCCCCAGTGCCTGTCATTATAAGGTATACATCATCGACGAGGTACACATGCTGTCCACAGCGGCCTTCAACGCCCTGCTGAAAACGCTGGAAGAGCCGCCCGCCCACGTCATCTTCATCCTCGCTACTACCGAGATCCAGAAAGTCCCCGCCACCATCCTCTCCCGCTGCCAGCGGTACGATTTCACCCGCATCGGGCCGGAAGACATCGCCCAGCGGGTCGAGTATATCGCCGGCCAAGAGGGCTTAGAGTTGACGACCAGTGGTGCAGAGCTGATCTCCCGCCTGGCCGACGGTGCCATGCGTGACGCCCTCTCGATCCTCGACACCTGCGCCGGCGTGACCGCAAAAATCGATGCTGATGTTGTCCGCCGGATGGCAGGCGTTACCGACCGGAGCTACCTGTTCCATATTTCGGATGCTCTGGAAGCGCAGGACGGCGCAGCGGCGCTGGCTCAGCTGGCCGCACTGCGGCAGCAGTCGGTGGATGTGAAGCGTCTGACAGAAGAGCTCATCGCCCACTACCGCGCCCTGATGCTGGCGGCTCTGCCCGGCGGGCAGAGCCTGCTGTCCGGTGTTTCCCCCGAAGAGGAACAGCAGTACCTCGAAAAAGGCCCTCAGCTGGGCCAGCGGGAGGCCATCCGGGCCATCCGTACGCTGGGCAACGCCCTTGAGCATATGACCCGGGGCAGTGACCAGCGCATCGAGCTGGAACTGGCCCTCTTCACCCTCTCGGAGCCGCCGCAGGCCGCAGCTGTCCCCGTGGCGGCAATGCCTGTGCAGACTGTCGCTCCTGCCGCCCCGGCCGTCCGGCCCTTTGTTTCGGCACCGATCCAGTCTGCGCCGCAGCCTTTCATGAGTACACCTGCTGCACCCGTGGAACCTATGGCCGCACCGGCAGTGGAAAAGGAGCCTACTCCCGCGCCCGCTGCAGAGCCGAAGGCCGCTGTCCTGGATATTCCAGAGTCCCCCGCGCCCGCAGACGAAGAGCTTCCACCACCGCCCGACGAGCCGCCGGTGGCAGAGTCGGCCCCCTTGCCCTGGGATGAGCCGACTGCGCCTGTATCGCCCGTACCGGAAGAGAAACCGGTGGAGCCCGCTGCCCCGGTCTCACCGGCAGCACCTGCCCCGGAGTACACTGCCGACCCGGCTCTCAGCCGCCCCCGCAAGGTGGCCGCAGAGGGTATCAATCCCTTCGAGCAGTGGAGCGAGGTCGTCAAGCTCTTACAGGAGAAGGACCCGATGCTTCACAGCTATCTGCGCAAATCGAAGGCGTACTTCGACGGCACACGGGTGCTCATCGACGGCGGCAAGACCTTCCGGGACTTCATCCGTGTCAACAAGGACAGCCAGCGTCTCATCAAAAAGCTCATCGCGCAGGTGTCAGGCGTCGCGGTGCCGATCGGCCCCTACGAGCCCCGCACCGCCGCAAAGCACACCTCCAACGCCGAACAGTCGCTCCATGCGCTGGAAAAGCTGGGTCTGGACGTGAGCATTGAGGACAGCGCGAAGAAAAAAAGATAAACAATAACTTTTAAGGAGAACCAATTATGAAAGCAAGAATGCCCGCAGGCTTTGGCCGCCCCGATATGAACGCCCTGATGCGTCAGGCTCAGAAGATGCAGGATGACATGAAGGCCAAGCAGGCCGAGCTGGAAGCCGCCGAGTACACCGGCAGCGCCTCCGGCGAGATGGTCACTGTCCGCATGAACGGCAAGCACGAGATCCTTGGCATCACCATCAAGCCCGAGGCCGTTGACCCCGACGACATCGAGATGCTGGAAGACCTGGTGGCCGCTGCCGTCAACGCCACCGTCAAGCAGGTGGACGAGACTGCCGAGGCCGAGATGGGCAAGCTGACCGGCGGCCTGAACATCCCCGGCCTCTAAGCGGGAGGGATACGCATGGGTTACACCGCAGCGCCGCTGGAAAAGCTTATTGAGCAGTTCAGCCAGTTCCCGGGCATCGGCCGCAAGGGCGCGACCCGGATGGCCTATCAGGTGCTGAGTATGTCGGACGCGGACGCCGCGGCACTGGCCGAGGCCATCCAGAACGCCCACACCCGGCTCCACCGCTGCCGCGTCTGCCAGAACTACACCGAGGCCGAGCTCTGCCCCATCTGTTCCAGCGCCAAGCGGGACCGCTCCACCATCTGCGTGGTCGAGACGCCCCGCGATGTGCAGGCCTTTGAGCGCACCCGGGAGTACCACGGCCTGTATCATGTCCTCCACGGCCTCATCAGCCCCATGGACGGCATCGGTGCCGAACAGCTCTCGGTGAAGGAGCTGTTGGCCCGGCTGGGCAGCGGCGAGGTGAAAGAGGTCATCATGGCCATGAACCCCACCGTCGAGGGCGAGGCCACGGCCATGTATCTGGCAAAGCTCATCAAGCCCCTGGGCATCAAGACCACCCGTCTGGCCTACGGCCTGCCCGTGGGCGGCAGCCTCGAGTACACCGATGAGACGACGCTTTACCGCGCGCTCTCCGGCCGCGACGAGCTGTAAAGAGCAGATTTTATAGAACCTTAACGATTCTTTCAAAAATCGCTCTTGAAAATCCAGCAAAATGTGATATAATGACAAGACAAAGAAGCTGCTTTTATAGGCAGGGTGCGCCGAACGACGAGAATTTTTGCCCGTATACAAGGCGGTTTCCCGCAGCAATCCTTGGTGGATTGCAAGGGGAAACAACGCAGGATGCGAGCAAAAAGGCCGTTCGGACGATGTGCAATGCTTATGAAAACGGCTTCTAGAGTAAAGGAAAGGAGGCGCGCTTCATGGCACCTGCCAAGGAACGTCCGGCGACAAAGACCATCGCCACAAACCGCGAGGCGCGTCACGAGTATTTCGTGCTCGAAGCGCTGGAAACGGGCGTCGAGCTGAAAGGCACCGAGGTCAAGAGCCTGCGTGCCGGCGGCGTCAACCTGAAGGACAGCTGGGTCGATATTGAGGACGGCGAGCTTCTGGTCAAGGGAATGCACATCACCCCCTACGACCACGGCAACATCTTCAATCAGGACCCTCTGCGGGTGCGGCGTCTGCTGGCCCACAAGACCGAGATCCGGCGCCTGCACCAGCAGTGCAAGCTGCAGGGCTATACTCTCGTTCCCCTTTCTCTCTACTTCAAGCATGGCCGCGTCAAGATGGAAGTCGGCCTGTGCAAGGGCAAAAAGCTCTACGACAAGCGTGCCGACGCCGCCAAGCGCGACGCCAAGCGCTCTATCGACCGGGCTGTGAAGTCCAACGGCAAATTCTACTAAATCTCTTTCAGGCAGCATTCCTGCCCTGAGAATACCAAGCTTTCTGCGCATGGCAACATGCGCTTTATGGGGGCGTAAAGGTTTCGACGGGGGGAGCGAGGCCTGGGCAGCGGGTAGCAGTGGGGGAACTGCTCTAAACTCCTCCAAAAAATTAACTGACAACAATAATTATCAGTTGCTCGCAGCCTGAGTGCTGCGCGTTCCGCCCACTCTTGTGTCGTGTGGGGCCGGGGCGTCCTTTAGACACAGCACCTGAACGGACCTAAGCTTTGCGGACCGGCAGGAACTCATGAAGCTACTGAAGCGTTAGCCTGACGACCGGCGTGACGCGGAGGGAATGTTGTAGATCGCCTGCACCCGGAGACACCTACGCTGAACTCTTTTCGGACATGGGTTCGACTCCCATCGCCTCCACCACACGTGAGCCAGACGAACCCTCTGTGCTCCACCAAAGGGAAGAGCCTCACCGCTTTGCAGTGAGGCTCTTCCCTTTTCATCTTATAGCATCCTTATCCCATGAAATCAAGCAGTACGTCGATGTCCTGACTGATGGCGCGGAGATAGTCAGCTCCGCCGCGCCGGCCGTCATAGTTCCGGACGCGGCTGCTCATCTCATTCAGGAGCTCTTCCTTCCGCACCAGAACGGGGTCTCCGATCCACTCGTCTTTCTCTATAAAGGCTTCCAGCTGCTCATATTCTTTTATGATACGGACGTTGGACAGGTTCTCCGGGAGGGTACGGGCATCGAACCAGTCCGGCTGCGCGTGAAAGTCCAAAGGCGGCAGCGGGTCCAGCGGCTCATCGGCGTCCCACACATAGGGATGCCGGTCATCTTCTTCCGGCGTCTTCTTGAAGCGTCCTACCCGATTCTCGGCCTTGCCGACCGTCTCATAGTGGTTGAACAGTGCCTCAGCATCGTAACCATAGAGCTCGTAGGCGTCCGAATAGCGGTCTGCATAGTCCTTGTACTGGAACGTCTCGACGCTTTCCGTCCCCGGGGTAAGGTCAAGCCAGATGCTCACCGCCTCCGCATGGGTGGGCAGAGCTGCCATGACCGTCAGGGCCAGAACGCCCGATGTGACCGCCGCAATAAATTTTCTTCGCATGATAAAACCTCCTTTTTATGAGCGGTTCATCCCAGGATCGAGAATCTCCGCACTACAGCCAAAAGAGCCGCTGCCCGCAAAATGCGGCAGCGGCTCTTTTCAGCTTTTCAGTTCAGCCGGGTGTCAGCTCAGGACTGGCAGGCGGTGATGAGGCTCATCTTGTAGACCTCGTCGGCGTTGCAGCCACGGGACAGGTCGTTGATGGGAGCGTTCAGGCCCTGCAGGATGGGGCCGTAGGCAGCGTAGCCGCCCAGACGCTGTGCGATCTTGTAGCCGATGTTGCCGGCCTCGATGCAGGGGAAGATGAAGGTGTTGGCCTGACCGGCGACCTTGCTGCCCTTGCACTTGACCTGTGCGACCTCGGGAGCAACGGCTGCGTCGAACTGCAGCTCGCCGTCAATAGCCAGCTCGGGGGCCATCTCCTGAGCCTTGATGACAGCGTCGTGGCTCAGAGCGACGGTGCCGCCCTTGCCGGAACCCTTGGTGGAGAAGCTCAGGACAGCGACCTTCGGGTCGATGCCGAACAGCTTAGCGGTCTTAGCGGTCTCGACAGCCACCTCAGCCAGCTTGGCAGAAGCAGCCACCTTGACCTCGCCGGTAGCCTTATCGACGGTATCGGTGTAGTCGATGTTGACGGCGCAGTCGCCCATAGCGATGCGCTTCAGGCCCTCTTCGCCGCAGTCACGGTCCAGAATGAAGCAGGAGCTCACCAGATGAGCGCCCTTCTTGGTCTTGACCAGCTGCAGAGCGGGACGGATGGTGTCGGCGGTGGAGTAGGTAGCGCCGCCCAGCAGGCAGTCAGCCTTGCCCATCTTGACCAGCATGGTGCCGAAGTAGTTGGACTTCTTCAGCAGAGCAGTGCACTCCTCTGCGGTCTGCTTGCCCTTGCGCAGCTCGACCATGGTGTTGACCATCTCATCGAAGCCGGCGTAGTTCTCAGGGTCGATGATCTCAGCAGCGGAAATATCAAAATTGCCAGCAGCGGCAGCAGCCTTGCACTCTGCCTCGTTGCCAACCATAACGACTTTCAACACGCCCTCAGCCAGCAGCTTGCTTGCGGCCTCCAGGATGCGGGGGTCATTGCCCTCGGTAAAAACGATCGTCTTGGGGTTTGCCTTCAGCTGGGCTACCAGGGGTGCAAACATATCAGCCATTGTTGATTACCTCCGAAATTACTTTGCAATTATTCCCGGGCATCACAGATATGCCCTTCTTTTTTATTCTAGCACAGAGTCAGAAAACTTCAAGACAAATCTTGAATTTTGTGGTATATTTTAAGGAAGAAATCGTGCGATAATTTGTTAAGAAAATGTCATTTAATTTGTGAGAGGATACCGAACTTATGGATTGGGAAACACTGAAAACCGACTGTCTCGCCTGTCAGCGCTGTCCGCTGCACACCACCCGGCACAACGTGGTGTTCGGGCAGGGCGTAGAGAATGCCGAGGTGCTCTTCGTGGGCGAAGGCCCCGGCCAGAGCGAGGACGAGCAGGGTCTGCCCTTCGTGGGACGCAGCGGCCAGCTGCTGGACAAATACCTCTTCGCCATCGACCTCGACCGTGCCTCCAACTGCTATATCGCCAACATCGTCAAGTGCCGCCCGCCCCAGAACCGCGACCCCCTGCCCGCCGAGAGCGAAGCCTGTATGCCCTGGCTGCGAGAGCAGTTCCGTCTGCTGCGGCCTAAAATCGTCGTCTGCCTGGGCCGCATCGCCGCCCAGCGGATGATACGCGCCGACTTTTCGGTGACGAAGGAGCACGGCACCTTTATTGAGAAGAACGGCATCCTCTTTATGGGGACGTTCCACCCCGCCGCCCTGCTCCGTCAGCCCCAGAACAAGCCGGAGGCTTTCGGCGACTTTGTGGCCCTGCGGGATAAAATACACGAGGTGTGCGAGCATACCTACTGATGGGGGCTAAGCCTCTCCCCTTGGGAGAGGTGTCACCGCAGGTGACGGAGAGGGCAAGCCCGGCGAGATAAGGCCTCTGCACAGCGATGGGCAGTTTCTTTGTCAGAGCCATATTATCGCTGCACCATGCTTCTTTGTCAGCATCCTTGCCCTCTCAGGCGCTTCGCGCCAGCTCCCCCAAAGGGGGAGCCTTTGCCATCACACCCCTCACTTTTTCCTTCACTTTTGCATAACCTAAAAACAAAAGTGAGGTGTTTGAGTATGAATGCTGTACGCAGCGATTCTGTTGATTTCTTTCTGGGGACCACCACCCCCGCCGGGTTCAAGGGCTATTTTGAGCCGCTTCGGCGGGAGCCGGGGATGCAGATGTATCTCATCAAAAGCGGGCCGGGCTGCGGCAAATCGACGCTGATGAAGCGGCTGGCCGTCAAGGCCGAGCAGAAGGGGGAGCCTATCCAGCGCATCCACTGCGCCAGCGACCCCGACAGTCTGGACGGCGTCATCTTTCTCGACAAGCGCGCCGCCATCGTGGACGCCACCGCACCCCATGTCATGGAGCCGGACGCCCCGGGCGCAGAGGAGCAGGTGGTGAGCCTGTACCACACACTGGACGCCGACGCCCTCCACGCCCACGCCGACGAGGTGAAGCGGCTCTTCGCCCAGAACACTGCCCTGCGCAGCCGGGCCGCGCGGTATATCGCATCTGCCGGGAGCCTGCTGCTGGACAGCCGCCGGGCTGAGGCGTGCAGTGCCAACTTCGAGAAAGTCCGCCGCTACGTCAAGCGGCTCTGCGCCCGGACTCTCCCCCGCCTGCCCGAGGGGGCCTCGGCCAGCGAAGAGCTGCGGCTGCTGTCGGCCATCACGCCGAAAGGGCCGGTCTTCTACCGCGGCACCGTACAGGCGCTGGCCGACCGGTATGTGGTCTTCCATGACGACTACGGCGCCGTCTCCCGCCTGCTTCTCGAGCTCATCCGGGCCGAGGCGCTGGCCCGGGGCTACCACATCATCACCTGCCCCTGCGCCATGCACCCCGACGACAAGATAGACCATCTCTTCATCCCGGCCCTCCGGCTGGCTTTCCTCACCGACAACCGGTGGCACCCGGTGCAGCTGCCCGGCGTGCAGGCCGTCCG
>OIPU01000137.1_pt1 | contig 13731 bp, 6 predicted proteins | sample 1607941 | NCBI WGS metagenome assembly OIPU01 (sample SAMN02674698, study PRJEB24791) | human gut metagenome, SKBSTL036 | isolation source: stool | host: Homo sapiens | place: USA | reverse complement strand
GCTCTCGAATCTGCTCCTGGGCGGGGCGCTGCTCATCATCGGCCTCATCGCAGGCGCAGTGTGAGGGCAGCGGACATGGAAGAAAAAAGCGAAAAACAGCTGGTGGTGGGCATCCTTGCCCATGTAGACTCCGGCAAGACCACCCTCTCCGAGGCAATGCTCTACCGCGCGGGCAGCATCCGCAAGCTGGGCCGGGTGGATAACAAAGATGCCTTCCTCGACACCGACAGGCTGGAAAAGGCGCGTGGGATCACCATCTTTTCCAAGCAGGCCCTGCTGAAAACGGGAAGTACGAATATCACCCTGCTGGACACCCCCGGCCATGTGGACTTTTCCACCGAGACGGAGCGCACTTTGCAGGTGCTCGACTACGCAGTGCTGGTCATCAGCGGCACCGACGGCGTCCAGAGCCATACCGAGACGCTCTGGCGTCTGCTGCGGCGGTATCATATCCCGACCTTTGTGTTCATCAATAAAATGGACCTGCCCGGCCCGGGCAAAGAGGCGCTGCTGAGCCAGCTTTCCCACCGTCTGGGCGACGGATTCGTGGATTTCGGCGCAGAGCAGGCCGAACGGGACGAGGCGCTGGCCCTCTGCGATGAGCGCCTGATGGAAAAGATGCTGGACGCGGGCAGCCTGACGGCGGAGGACATCATCCCGGCCATCGCCCGGCGGCACGTCTTTCCCTGCTGGTTTGGCGTGGCCCTGCAGAGGGAGAATGCCGGCGGCTTACAGGGTGTAGACGAGCTGCTGGCCGGCCTCGACGAATACACCCGCGCCGCCCCGGCGCTGGAAGCTTTCGGTGCGCGGGTGTTCAAAGTCTCGCAGGATGAGCGGGGCGAGCGGCTGACCTGGCTGCGCGTCACCGGCGGTGAGCTGAAAGTCAAAGCCCAGCTCACCGGCGAAGCGGACGGCGAGCCCTGGGCCGAAAAGGCCAACCAGCTGCGGCTTTACTCCGGCGCAAAATATACGCTGGCAGAGGCTATCGGCCCGGGGCAGGTCTGCGCCGTCACCGGACTGACCCGGGCGAAGCCCGGCACCGGCCTCGGGGCCGAGCGGGACAGTGACCTCCCGGTGCTGGAACCGGTGTTGAGTTACCGGGTGTGTCTGCCCGAGGGCGCGGATGTTCATGCCGCATTGGGCAAGCTCCACCGTCTGGAAGAGGAAGAACCTCAGCTCCATGTCGTCTGGAACGAGACGCTGGGCGAGATACACGTCCAGCTCATGGGCGAGATTCAGCTCGAGGTGCTCAAGAGCCTGCTGGCCGAGCGGTACGGGCTGGACGTGGAGTTCGACTCCGGCGGCATATTATATAAGGAAACCATCACCGAGGCCATCGAGGGCGTGGGCCATTATGAGCCTCTGCGCCACTATGCCGAGGTGCATCTGAAGCTCGAGCCGCTGCCCCGGGGCAGCGGGATGCAGTTCGCCGCCAACTGCCGGGAGGAAGAGCTGGACAAAAACTGGCAGCGCCTCGTGCTGACCCATCTGGAAGAAAAGCAGCACCTCGGCGTCCTCATCGGCGCGCCTCTGACGGATATGAAGATCACCCTCATCGCGGGCCGCGCCCATCTCAAGCATACCGAGGGCGGCGACTTCCGGCAGGCCACCTACCGCGCCGTGCGGCAGGGCCTTATGATGGTAAACCAAATCAAAAAGACCCAGCTCCTCGAGCCGTGGTATTCCTTCCGGCTGGAAGTGCCTGCGGAGAACATTGGCCGCGCCATGAGCGACGTCCAGCGGATGGAGGGCAGCTTTGACCCGCCCGAGACGGCACCGGACGGCCAGACCGCCGCCCTCACCGGTTTTGCGCCGGTGGCTGCCATGCGCAGCTACCCCATGGAGGTGGTCAGCTACACCCGGGGCAGGGGACACCTGAACCTGACGCTGGACGGCTACCGCCCCTGCCACAACGCGGCGGAGGTCATCGAGGCAGTGGGCTATGAGCCGGAACACGACCTGGACAACCCGGCGGACTCGGTGTTCTGCTCCCACGGTGCGGGCTTTGTGGTGCCGTGGGAGCAGGTGCGCAGCCATATGCACGTGGACAGCGGCTGGGGCCACACCGCCCCGACGGCAGAAGAAACAGCGGCCCGTCCCCGCCGGATGGCGGCTTACCGCGCTACGCTGGAAGAGGACGCCGAACTGCTGAAAATTTTTGAGCGCACCTACGGCCCCATCAAACGGGACCCGCTGGCGGCGTTCCGCCCGGTGCAGAAGCGGGAACGGCCCGATTTCGCCGCCGAGCAGTGGGAGATCGCCCCCGAATACCTGCTGGTGGATGGCTACAACATCATCTTTGCGTGGGACGAGCTGAACGCCCTCTCCAAGGAGAGCCTCGACGCCGCCCGCCACCGGCTGATGGACATTCTCTGCAACTATCAGGGCTTCAAAAAGTGCGTCCTCATCCTCGTGTTCGATGCCTACCGTGTGCCGGGCAGTCCCGGCAGCATCGAGCAGTACCACAACATCCACGTCGTCTACACCAAAGAGGCCGAGACGGCGGATATGTTCATCGAGCGCGTCACCCACGAGATCGGCAAAAACCGCCGGGTGCGGGTGGCGACCTCCGACGGCATGGAGCAGGTCATCATTCTGGGCCACGGTGCCCTCCGCGTCTCGGCCCGGATGTTCCACGAAGAGGTGCAGGACGTGGAAAAAGAGATAAGGCGCTGCATTCAGGGGGAGGCGTGAGCATGGCACCCGAAATTACGGCTGAATTTGTCTGGTCACACATCCCAAAACGCCCGAGGGAGAGCAACAAGGGCAGCTTCGGCGCGGTGCTGGCTGTGGCGGGAAGCGCCTGCTACCGCGGTGCGGCGTCGCTGACCGTCGAGGGCGCTCTGCGCACCGGCGCGGGCATCGTCACGCTGGCCAGCGTCAAGCCGGTGCTGGCGGCGGTGTCGGCACGCCTGCCGGAATGCTGTCTCTGCCCCTGTGAGCCGGGGGCAGAAGGGGGCATCTCCCCCCAGAGCATCCCCTGCATCCTCCGGCAGAAGGCCACCGTCCTGCTCATCGGGCCGGGACTGGGCTATCTTGCCCAGAGCACGGCCCGTGCCGCCGAGACGCGGACGCTGGTGAAGAAGCTGCTCACCGGCTTTTCGGGCAGTGCGGTGCTGGATGCCGATGGCCTCAACGCCGCCGCCAGCCTCATGAACGCGGGTGAGGAACTGCCGCGCCCGGCCAAAGAGCTGATTTTGACGCCCCACCCGGGGGAGATGTCCCGACTGACGGGGCTTTCAGTGGAGGCCGTTCAGGCCGACCGGGAGGGCGTCGCCCGGCGGTATGCCGCTCAGTGGAATGCGGTGGTGGTGCTGAAAGGGGCGCGGACCGTGGTCGCCGCCCCGGATGGCCGCGTCTGTGTCAACCCCACCGGCAATCCCGGTCTTGCCCGGGGCGGGAGCGGCGATGTGCTGGCCGGTATGACGTCGGCCCTGCTGGCCTGCGGTCTGTCCGCCTGCGAAGCCGCCGCCTGTGCGGTCTGGCTCCACGGTGCCGCCGCTGACCGTGCCGCCCGCCAAAAAGGCGAGTACGGGATGCTCCCGCAGGATATTTTCGCCCATCTGGGGCAGATGTTTGCGGAAAATGACCGTTGAAATGTGAAAAACAAAATGCAGAATGCATAAAATTTTGCACTGATTTCCGTCGATAGATACAAAAGAGGTGTTGAATATGGTTGAAAAGCTGGAAAAAATCATTTCGCAGAGCCAGAACATCGTCTTTTTCGGTGGTGCGGGCGTGTCCACTGAAAGCGGCATCCCGGACTTCCGCAGTGTGGACGGCCTCTACTATCAGAAATACGATTACCCGCCCGAGACGATCTTGAGCCACACCTTCTGGGAAGAGCGCCCCGAGGAGTTCTACCGCTTCTACCGCGATAAGCTCATCGTCAAGGGAGCAAAGCCCAACGCGGCGCATCTGCGTCTGGCAAAGCTCGAGCGGGAGGGCAGGCTGAAAGCCGTCATCACCCAGAACATCGACGGCCTCCATCAGGCGGCAGGCTCCAGGACGGTGTACGAGCTCCACGGCAGCACCCTGCGCAACTACTGCGTCAAGTGCGGCGCGTTCTACGATGTGGACTTCATCGCCAACAGCACCGGTGTGCCGCGCTGCCCCAGATGCGGCGGTATCATCAAGCCGGACGTCGTCCTCTACGAAGAGGGGCTGGATGAGCAGGTATTGTCCGGCGCAGTCTCGGCCATCCGCCGCGCTGATACCCTCATCATCGGCGGTACCAGCCTTGTGGTCTACCCGGCGGCGGGACTCATCCGGTACTTCCGGGGCGACCACCTCGTGGTCATCAATATGCAGCCTACGAATGCGGACGCCGAGGCCGATCTGTGCATTGCAAAGCCCATCGGACAGGTGCTCAGCGAGGATGTTGTGCTGGACGACTGAATCATAAAAAATAAGAGGCCGCTGCAAGCAACCTCTCCGTCACGGCTTTGCCGTGCCACCTCCCCTATCGAGGGGAGGCTTTGGCATGGCGGAAAGCCCCATCTCTTCGCCAGAGGCTCCCCTACTAGGGGAGCTGTCGAGCGATAGCGAGACTGAGAGGTTGTACTTTGCAGCAGCCTTTTTATTTTACACTACTATAAAATCAATCAGTCGATGGTCGTCTTCGTCCGTCCAACACCCAGCACGGCGGTGGAGATCTTCTTCCAGCTGTTGCAGCCGCAGACGCCGTCGGCGCGCAGGCTGGTGCGCCGCTGGAAGCCCCTGAGGGCTTCTTCCGTCCGGCTGCCGAAAATGCCGTCGATGCGGTTCCCGGTCTGGTAGCCCAGCGTCGAGAGGGCGTCTTGGAGGATCATGACGTAGCAGCCCCGGCTGCCCCGGCGGAGGGTGGGGTAGCCTGCCGTGGTGCCTCTGCAGGCGGGCGTGCCGTAGCGGCGGTCGAAGTGGACCCATGTGGGGGTCTGGCTCAGCGGCTCGACATAGCCCCACGCCCCGGTGGAGCGGGCAGCGTTGTAGATGGCGGTGCGCTGGGTCTGGCTGAGGCTCTGCCCCACGTCGAAGGCCACGCCGGCATAGTGTTGGCTGCGGGTGCCGTGGCCTCCCTCCCAGATGCGGCGGAAGGCGTATCCCACCGGGATGCCCCTGCCGTATTTGCGGCGGGTGAGGTTCCACGCTTCCATTGCCGCGATGGTCGTCCAGAGCACCGGGCTGTTCGATTTGCCCCGGAACTCCCGCACGGTCAGAGTCCTGCCGGTGCTGTAGGGCATGGGGTCGTTCTCGCGCAGGCTCGAATAGGTGTAGACTTTGTTCTCGTAGGCGTCATAGACCAGTAAGCGTGCCATCTCTCATCCCTCCTCGGTGCAGCTGTCGCAGGCAGTATGGCTCTGGGCGCGGAGTGCGGCCCAGGTGGGCCGGTCCACGACGCCGTTTGGCTCAAGGCCCGCCCGCTGCTGCGTGTCTTTTACAGCGGCGGTGTCCTCCGGGCCGAAGACAGCGTTGTCGGCGACGTAGTCCTCCTCGCAGTAGAGCTGGGAGCGGTCATTGAGCCAGCCCTCGATGAGGCGGACGTCAGGCCCTGCGCTGCCCTCCTTCATGGCCCGGTCCGGGTAGTCCGGCCCCTGCTCGGGATGCCGGTCGGGGTTGGGGGTGAAGGCCGCCAGCTGTAAGCTCAGGGCTTCCACTGCTGTCCACGTCTCGGCGTCTGCCACGCCGGTGGCGGGCAGGCCCAGAAGCTCCTGCGCGCTGGCGGTGGCGTCCGCGGTCTCCTGTGTGTACTGGCTGGAAAGCGCGGGGGACGCCACACTGTCGTAGTAGTAGGCGATGCGCTGCAAAAGCAGGGTGTAGTAGAGCACGGCGCTGCTGTCGGTGCCGACGGTGAGCGGCGTGCCGGGGTAGGGGAGACGCTTGAGGGTAACCACCGGCCCGGACGAGCGGAGGGCCGACGCTTTGCCGTAGAGCGAATCCCATGTCTTCCGGCCCACGATGCCGTCCACCGTCAGCCCGGCGAACCGCTGGTAGGCCCGCACGGCGGCCTCAGTGGCCGCGCCGAAACGGCCATCAATGGAGACAGAGGGGATGCTGCTCTGGTAGGCGCTCATGAGGTAGAGGTAGAATTGCAGCTCCCGGACGGCGGTGCCGGTGGAGCCATTGCGCAGCACGCCCGGGTACTCGCCGGGCCGCAGGCTGGGCGAAAGCAGGCGGTTGGCAATGTCGTTGTAGACTTCGTAGAGCTTGTTCCATGTCGTCCGGCCCACGACGCCGTCGCTGGTGAGGCCGAAGTAGGTCTGGAACCGCCGCACGGCCGCTGCGGTAGACGAGCCGAAGATGCCGTCCACGGTGACATTGTTGAGACTGGAATAGACCGTCCGCGCGATCTTCAGCCAGAACTGCACCAGTCGGACATTCTGGCCGCTGCTGCCCTGGCGCAGGGCGGTGCCGGGGTAGGCGTTGGGGGTGCCGTTGTCGGACTGGATGCTGCGGAACTGGTCATACAGCTCGGTCCATGTGGTGCGGCCTACGATGCCGTCCACCGTCAGGCCGTAGAGCCGCTGGAACGCCCGGACAGCCGCCGCTGTGCCGCTGCCGTAGACGCCGTCCACCGTGACAGAGGGAATGCTGCTCTCATACTGAGCCAGCGTACTCAGCCAGAACTGCACCTGCTCTACCTCGCTGCCGGTGGAGCCCTGTTTGAGGACGCTGCTGCCGAAGTTCCATGGGCCGTCCGGGAGGGTGCCGCTGAATGTCTCGCCTTCACTGGTCAGCTCGGCGAGGTCCTTCACCGAGACATAGATATAGCTGATCTTATACCAGGTGCTGCGGCCCACCACGCCGTCGGCGGTGAGGTTGAACTGCTTCTGGAACTTTTTGACCGTCTCGGTCATCTTGCGGCCGAAGATGCCGTCCACCGTCAGCAGGCCGAGGAAGGGATAGTCTTTGGTGATGCGGTTGAGCTGCCGCTGCAGGGTGAACACCGCCGCTCCGGTGCTGCCCTGCCGCAGAGGGCTTCCGGGGTAGCTCTGGGGGATGGACTGGATGTTGTTGGTGCGGATGATCTCGATGTTGTTGCCGTAGTAGTATTTGAGGATGCTCAGTGCGCTGCGGCCCTGATTGGCCAGCGTGACCGTCCCCCACTGCTTGAGGCCGGGGCAGGTGACGGATTTGCCGTCGCAATATTCAGCGTAGTAGGGGTTCACGGTTCCGGTCTTGCGGATATAGGTGTTGAAGATGTCGTCCGTCAGCCGCACCATGACGTCGAACACCGTCCGGCCATGGACGTAGTATTGGTCGTAGCTGGTGGAGTTGGTGATGTTGAAACTGTAGCCCTTGCTGGGGTACCACTCGGTGTAGATGCGGTTGAGAGCCAGCGAGATCTGGCAGTGGATGTTGGCCCGCAGGGCCTGCTCGGGCCACGGGGAGCAAAATAACCCAACTGGCCAAAGCTGTCCGCCCGGACTGCCGCAAAGAAATCGGACACGCACTGCTTTTATGAATCAACATATGAAATTTTATTGAAAATCCATCATGGCGGTGGTAAAATAATCCTATAGTTCTGTCATGCTGTATCGATGCCTTTTTGTGGTATTCGGGATCGCAGAACGGCAGCTGCCCAAGAGTTGTGAGGAGAACGATTTGATGAACAAAAGAACACTGCACCGCCTTATTTCTGCATTTGCGGCATTGGCGATAGGTCTATCTGTGCTGACCGGATGCGGAACAAAAACCGCCGAAAATGTGGAAAAGCAGGAGGATGCTCAGACCATTCAGGTGTATCTGTGGAGTACCAGCCTGTACGAGAACTATGCGCCCTATATCCAGTCCCAGCTGCCGGATGTAAATATTGAATTCATCGTAGGAAACAACGATTTGGATTTTTACAAGTTTTTGCAGGAGAACGGCGGTCTGCCGGACATCATCACCTGCTGCCGCTTCTCGCTGCACGATGCGGCTCCCTTGAAGGACAGCCTGATGAATCTTGCCTTGACCAACGAAGCGGGCGCTGTCTACAACACCTACCTCAACAGCTTCAAAAACGAGGACGGCAGCGTGAACTGGCTGCCGGTCTGCGCGGATGCCCACGGCTTTGTGGTCAACCGCAGCCTTTTTGAGCAGTATGATATTCCTCTGCCCACCGATTACGAGAGCTTCGTTTCGGCCTGTCAGGCGTTTGAGAAGGTGGGCATCCGCGGCTTTACCGCCGATTATACCTACGACTACACCTGCATGGAAACGCTGCAGGGGCTTTCCGCTGCCGAGCTTACCACTACCGATGGGCGCAAGTGGCGCACTGCTTACAGCGACCCTGCCAGCACCGAACGGGTGGGTCTGGACGACACCGTGTGGCCGGGGGCGTTTGAGCGGATGGCGCAGTTCATTCAGGATACCCACCTCACGGCAGACGATCTTGCGTTGAATTACGACGATGTGACCGGGATGTTCCGGAACGGAGAAGCTGCCATGTACTTTGGCAGCTCTGCCGGTGTCAAGATGTTTCAGGATGAGGGCATCGACACGATCTTCCTGCCCTTCTTCAGCCAGAACGGCGAAAAGTGGATCATGACCACCCCCTATTTCCAGGTGGCGTTGAACCGCGATCTGGAGCAGGACACCGCGCGCCGCGAAAAAGCCATGAAGGTGCTGAACGTCATGCTCTCCGAGGAGGCGCAGAGCCGCATCGTTGCCGACGGGCAGGATGTGCTGAGCTACAGCCAGAACGTCCCCCTGCGCCTGACCGAGTACATGAAGGATGTGCGCGATGTGGTGGAAGAAAACCACATGTATATCCGCATCGCCTCCAACGATTTCTTTGCCGTCTCCAAGGACGTTGTCTCTAAAATGATCGCGGGCGAGTACACGGCACGGCAGGCTTATCGTGCGTTCAATGCCCGGCTTCTTGCCGAAGAAACGCCTGCCGATGACGAGATCGTGCTGACCTCCGGGAAGAGCTATTCCAATGTCTTCCACGCAAACGGCGGCAGCGCCTCCTTCTCCGTCATGGCGAACACGCTGCGGGGCGTTTATGGCACCGATGTGCTGCTTGCCACCGCAAACAGCTTTACCGGCAGTGTGCTGCAGGCAGATTATAACAAGAAAATGGCCGCTTCCATGATCATGCCCAACGGTCTGATGTCCCGCCAGCGCACCATGACCGGCGCAGAGCTGAAGGAGACCGTCCGCGCCTTTGTGGAGGGCTGCGAGGGAGGGTTTGTGCCCTTCAACCGCGGCTCTCTGCCGGTGGTCAGCGGCATTGCCGTGGAGGTCAAAGAGGCAGGCGGCAGCTATACCCTGACCGGCATCACCCGGAACGGACAGCCGCTCCGGGACGACGACACCGTTACCGTGACCTGTCTGGCAGCGGAAAATCAGATGGAAGCGCTGCTTGCGAGCGAGAGCGGCACGCCTTTGGACGGAGATGCATGGGTCAAAAACAGATGGCGCGATCATGTCTCCGGCGGCGGCGCAGCGCTTGCAGAGCCTGAAAACTACATGACACTGAGGTGAGCGGGATGGAAGACGAAAAGCATAGATCCAAACGAAACTGCCATCCCCGGCAAAAGTGGCTCCCTGTTGCGGCCATCCTTCTTCTGGTCTTGCTGATAGCAGGTTTCAGCCTTCAGTACATCTCATTTGTGTCCCAGACCATCTATCAGGAAAGTACCTCGCATCTGGAAGAGGTGCTGCATAAATCCAATAATATGCTGAAAGAGATGGTACGCAAGAACCTGACCTATCTGCATCTGTACAACGGCTTTCTGGAAAGTACCTCGGATGAAGCAGAGATTCAGGCATATATCGAGGCAGCGCAGCAGAGCACCGGATTTGCCGAATTCTACTTTCTTACCTATGACGGCAACTACATGACCGTGACGGGGGAGACCGGCTACCTTGGCCTGCAGACCAATCTGGACGAAAAGCTCGCTCACGATGAGGATGTCGTCGTGAACACGGCGCTGCCCGGCAAGCCCCAGATGCTTGCGTTCATCTGTCCCGAAACGCAGGGCAGCTACCGGGGCTTTGCCTACGATGCCATTGCCATCTCTTATTATAATGATGCGGTACTTCGGTTGCTGGACAGCTCTGCCTTTGAGGGCAATGCCAGCAACTATGTCATCTACTCGGATGGGCGGGTGGTCATCGACAATTCTGTAAACCGCAAGGAAACGATCTACAACTTCATTGCGATGCTGCGCGACCATTCCGATCTTTCCGAGGCGCAGATCCTGGATCTGTCCAATGCCTTTGCACAGGGCAGCAGCGGAAACATGAAGGTCAAACTGGGCGACATCAGCTATTATCTGGTTTACGAGGGTACTGCTGTCCAGAGCTGGACGATGGTGGGGCTTGTGCCGACCAAGATCGTCAATGCCAATCTGGATAAGCTGTGGTTCCATACGATACAGATCGTAGCGGGCATCGCCGTAGGTCTTGCGGTGCTGGTCATTCTGCTCATTGTGCGCAGAAGCCATGCCGCACTGCGCCAGAAGAACACCAAGCTCCTGTACCGGGATGAATTGTTCCAGAAGCTCTCGCTGAATGTGGACGACGTTTTCCTGATGTTGGACGCAGAGACCTCCAAGGTGGATTATGTCAGCCCGAACATTGAGCGGCTGCTGGGCATCCCGTGGAGAGAAGTCCGGCAAAATGCTTTCGCGCTGGACAAGCTGGGCGCCCCGGAGCAGGGCAAAAACTTCCTGGATGGGCTTCTCAGCGGGCAGCAGCGGGAATGGGATCTCGAGTTTGAGCATCTGGAAACCAAAGAGCACCGCTGGTTCCATAACATCGCCATAGGCAGCGAGGTGGAGCAAATCCCTAAAAGCTGTCCCAGTTCAGATTGCAGGCTGCAACCCGCCTGCATGAAGTCGGAATTGCTAGTAATCGCGGATCAGCATGCCGCGGTGAATACGTTCCCGGGCCTTGTACACACCGCCCGTCACACCATGAGAGTCGGGAACACCCGAAGTCCGTAGCCTAACCTGAAAAGGAGGGCGCGGCCGAAGGTGGGTTCGATAATTGGGGTGAAGTCGTAACAAGGTAGCCGTTCGAGAACGAGCGGCTGGATCACCTCCTTTCTAAGGAGACATGTCGGTACCGACGCCAATTACACGGCGCGCGAAGCGCGACGTATAATTCAACTAAAAGTCGGAACAAAAGACCGGCAGAGTTCCTAAGGTCAGGGTGCTGACCGACTGCGAAAGCGGTCGGGCGCGGCGCGAAAGCGCAGCGGAAGGATCGTTGTTTAATTTAGAGGGCGCAGGCGATGAAGTCTGCGGGAAGCGAAGATAGCTTGGGGATATAGCTCAGCTGGGAGAGCGCCTGCCTTGCAAGCAGGAGGTCGCCGGTTCGATCCCGACTATCTCCACCATCCCACAAAAGCATACGCTTTTGCGGGGAGCGAAAAAACAATATAATAGCCAATCGTTCAAAATCCGAGCAGAGCCCAGCGAAGCGGGTTTGCGAGGAAGAGGAGACGCAGCGAAATGAGCGAGACGTACTGCATGCAGTGCGGCGAGGGATATGGAGCTTGTGTCGACGAACGGGCCCGTAGCTCAGCTGGCTAGAGCGTACGACTGATAATCGTAAGGTCGGTGGTTCGAGCCCACTCGGGCCCACCATACCAGTGACATTTGTCGTTGGATTTGAAGACCTGGCGTAAGACAGATCTTCAAATCTGGCTGCAAAAGCAGTTGGAAGATCGAACCTTGAAAACTGAACAATGTAATGAAGAAGTGATAAGCAAGGCAACAGAGAGGTCTTTTGTTTGAAAGAACAGAAGAACGTATTTTTAGTTTTAATTGTGGAACATCGTATAGATGGGTAACAATTACAATTTCGAAAATCCTGTTAAATTGCCTGCATAATTCAACTTTGAGGATCAGCAAATGATTCGATAGGTCAAGCTGAAAAGAGCGCAAGGGGAATGCCTTGGCATCAGGAGCCGACGAAGGACGTGACAAGCTGCGATAAGCCACGGGGAGGAGCAAATATCCGTTATATCCGTGGATTTCCGAATGGGGGAACCCGCTCAAGCAATACTTGAGCATCGTGCGTTGAATCAAATAGGCGTACGAAGGGAACGGCCTGAACTGAAACATCTAAGTAGGGCCAGGAAAAGACATCAACCGAGATTCCGCTAGTAGTGGCGAGCGAACGCGGAGGAGGCCAAACCGAGGGACGCAAGTTCTTCGGGGTTGCGGACAGACATCATGACCAGAGGTAATTAAGAGAACGGCGTGGGAAAGCCGGCCATAGAAGGTGAGAGCCCTGTATCTGAAAATGAAGACTGGCAGTCTGGATCCAGAGTACCGCGGGACACGTGAAACCCCGTGGGAAACCGGGTGGACCACCATCCAAGCCTAAATACTACCTGATGACCGATAGAGGAGCAGTACCGTGAGGGAAAGGTGAAAAGGACCCCGGGAGGGGAGTGAAAGAGAACCTGAAACCTTGTGCTTACAAGCAGTCAAAGCACGTTAACGTGTGATGACGTACTTTTTGTAGAACGGTCCGGCGAGTTATAGTAACGAGCAAGCTTAAGGTATTGAGTACCGGAGGCGAAGCGAGAGCGAGTCTGAATAGGGCGTTTAAGTTCGTTGCCATAGACCCGAAACCGGGTGACCTATCCATGAGCAGGCTGAAGTGAGAGTAAAATCTCATGGAGGGCCGAACCGACCCCCGTTGCAATGGTGGCGGATGACTTGTGGATAGCGGAGAAATTCCAATCGAACTCGGAGATAGCTGGTTCTCCCCGAAATAGCTTTAGGGCTAGCGTTATGTTAGATTACCGGAGGTAAAGCACTGAATGGTGGCGGGGCCGATAAGGTTACCAAGACCTATCAAACTCTGAATGCCGGATAATTGATGCATAGCAGTCAGACAGCGTGAGATAAGTTTCGTTGTCAAAAGGGAAACAGCCCAGACCCACAGCTAAGGTCCCAAATTCATGCTAAGTGGAAAACGATGTGGAATTGCGAAAACAACCAGGATGTTGGCTTAGAAGCAGCCACTCATTAAAAGAGTGCGTAATAGCTCACTGGTCGAGTGACTCTGCGCGGAAAATATAACGGGGCTAAGCATGAAACCGAAGCTTGGGCTTGTCGTAAGACAGGGGTAGGGGAGCGTCGAGTATGGGGTGAAGTCAGAGCGGAAGCACTGGTGGACTGTACTGGAGTGAGAATGCCGGAATGAGTAGCGAGAATTATGTGGGAATCATAATGGCCGAAAATCTAAGGTTTCTTGGGGAAGGTTCGTCCGCCCAAGGTTAGTCGGGAGCTAAGCTCAGGCCGAAAGGCGTAGGCGATGCACATACGGTAGAAATTCCGTAACCACCGAACATTTAAGCTAGAGGGACGCTTTCTTTAAGTCTATCCCGGGCGATGGTTGCCCCGGGCGTAAGGGACCGAAATATAGTAGGGAAGTAGATGGCGAGAGAGACGAGAAAAGCTCTAGTGTATACTAAGGTGCCCGTACCGCAAACCGACACAGGTAGATGGGATGAGTATTCTAAGGCCAACGGGAGAAGGGTTGTTAAGGAACTCGGCAAATTGGCCCCGTAACTTCGGGATAAGGGGCGCCTGCGAGAGCAGGCCGCAGTGAAAAGGCCCAAGCGACTGTTTAGCAAAAACACAGCTCTCTGCTAAATCGAAAGATGACGTATAGGGGGTGACGCCTGCCCGGTGCTGGAAGGTTAAGGGGAGTGCTTAGCAGCAATGCGAAGGTGCGAACTTAAGCCCCAGTAAACGGCGGCCGTAACTATAACGGTCCTAAGGTAGCGAAATTCCT
>OIPU01000079.1_pt1 | contig 20007 bp, 17 predicted proteins | sample 1607941 | NCBI WGS metagenome assembly OIPU01 (sample SAMN02674698, study PRJEB24791) | human gut metagenome, SKBSTL036 | isolation source: stool | host: Homo sapiens | place: USA | reverse complement strand
TACACGACGCTCTTCCGATCTTGTGACCATTGTTCTAGAGCAAGAAATATCAACGCAACTTCAAAATGCGCATAATAGTTATATTTATAAAATTGGTTCAAGAGAAGAATTTGAAAAATTTATTATAAGTGTTATTAAAACGGAGAAAGTAACGAATATTTTACAACAGTTGGTAAGTTTGGCTGGTAGTGGGATTCCAGAAATATATGCCACTGAAGAAGGTTCATCGTCAAAACAGCTTCGGTAATAGGATGGGGTGCTTTTATGTCCAACTTTACCTTTTTGGCAACAAAACCCGAATACTCCCTCTTCGCTAATTCTGCCATCGAGGCCGAGAAAGTGTTCTCCACCTCCCCGGCGATGTGCGCGGTGGGGTGCCGGAAGGCGTTGGAGCTGGCGGTGAAGTGGGTGTATGCGGCAGACAAGACCATCACGATGCCCTACAAGGACAACCTGCAATCCCTGCTGCATGAGCCGAGCTTCCGGTTCGCGGTGGACCGGGATGTGTGGAGCGTGCTGCCCAGCATCGTGAAGGCGGGCAATCTGGCGGTACATACGGGGCATAGTGTGTCGGCGGCGGATGCAGTGTTCAGCCTGCGGGGGCTGTTCGACTTCATCCAGTGGGTGGATTACTGCTACGGCACGGACTATGTGGAGCGCTCCTTTGATGAAACAGCCATCCCCGGTGAAAAGGTAACACTGGACGAAAAGAAGATCCGGGAGCAGGAAAGCCTGCTGACCCAGAAAGATGCCGAACTGGAAGCCTTGCGCAAGCAGGTGGAGAGCCTTTCGGCGGCGTACACAGCCAGCAAACAGCAGAACCAGCAGAGCCGCAGTTTCACCGCCGCCGACCTCACCGAGGCCGAGACGCGGCAGAAGATCATCGACATCGACCTCAAGGCCATGGGCTGGAAGTTCACCGGGCCGGAGGCCGATGTGCGCACCGAGTACGAAGTGGATAACATGAACGGCGTGCTGGGGCAGAAGGGCTATGCGGACTATCTGCTGATGGGCAAGGACGGCTTGCCGCTGGCGGTCATTGAAGCCAAGCGCAGCACCAAAGACCCCAACATCGGGCGCAAGCAGGCTCAGCTTTATGCAGACTGTCTGGAGCAGAAGTTTGGCCGCCGTCCGATGCTGTTTACCACCAACGGCTACACCACCTATTTCTGGGATGAGCAGAGCGGCCCGCAGCGTGCCGTGAGCGGGGTGTTCTGCAAGGACGACTTGCAGAAGCTGATGAACCGCCGCACCGAGAAAAAGCCGCTGGATACCATTGCAATCGACGACAAAATCACCGACCGCTACTATCAGAAAAACGCCATCCGGGCAGTCTGCGCCCACATCGCGCAGGGCTTCCGGCGCAATCTGCTGGTCATGGCTACTGGCACGGGCAAGACCCGCACCGCATCCAGCCTGACCGATGTGCTGAGCCGGGGCGGTCATGTGACCAATGTGCTTTTTCTGGCCGACCGCACCGCGCTGGTCAAGCAGGCAAAGGACGACTTCAAAAAGTATCTGCCGGACCAGTCGCTGTGCAATCTGTGCTCCTCCAAGGACGATAAGGCCGCGCGCATTGTGTTTTCCACCTATCCCACCATGCTCAACGCCATCGACAACGCCAAGACCAAGGACGGCGTGCCGCTGTTTTCGCCCGCCCACTTTGACCTCATCATCGTGGATGAGAGCCACCGCAGCATTTTCAAGAAATACCGCGCTATTTTTGATTATTTCGATGCCATTCTGGTGGGTCTGACCGCCACCCCGAAAACCGACGTGGACCGCAACACCTACGACTTTTTCGAGATGGAACACGGCATCCCCACCTACGCCTACGATTACGATACGGCGGTCTACACCGACCATGTGCTGGTGCCTTACTACAACTACGAGGTCAAGACGAAATTCACAGAAGAGGGCATCCACTACGACCAGCTTTCACCGGAGGATAAGGCCCGCTACGAGGACGATTTTGCCGAGGACGACACCCTGCCCACCTTCATCCCATCCGAAAAGCTGAACAAGTTCATCTTCAACGCCAACACCGTGGACACGGTGCTGCAAGACCTGATGGAACGGGGCATCCAGACGGCGGGCGGCGACCGCATCGGCAAGACCATCATCTTTGCCCAGAACAAGCGCCACGCGGAGTTTATCCGGGAACGCTTTGGCAAGCTCTACCCGCAGCTGGAGACCCAGTACCCGGGATTCATCCAGCGGGTGGTCTGCGACGACGCCTATGCACAGTCCATCATTGACGACTTCAAGCAGCCGGACAAGCCGCCGTTTATTGCGGTCTCGGTGGATATGATGGACACGGGCATCGATGTACCAGAGTGCGTGAATCTGGTGTTCTTCAAAAAAGTGCGCAGCAAAACGAAGTTCTGGCAGATGATCGGCCGTGGTACACGGCTCTGCCCATCCCTTGCCTGCGTGGATGCCATCGACGGCGAATATACGGGCAAACGGCGGTTTCTGATTTTTGACTACTGCGGCAACTTTGAGTTTTTCCGTCAGAAACCCAACGGCTACGAGAGCGCGGACACCAAGAGCCTGTCCGAAAGCATTTTCTGCAAGCAGGTGCGCATTGCTGCGGCCTTGCAGGATGGAGCCTATGCGGACGAAAAATACCAAAACTGGCGCAAGATCTTAACAGAGACCTGCCGTGTCGAAGTGGGAGCGCTGAATCCGGAACTGGTATCCGTGCGGCTGCACCGACAGGCCGTGGAACACTATCAAAAGCCGGAAGCCTTTGTCAGCCTGACCGAAACGGACAAGGGTACTCTGATGAAAGAGGTGGCACCGCTCATCTCGCTGGACGATAAGGACGAGGCCGCCAAGCGGTTCGATAACTTTGTGTATGGCTTGCTGCTCTGTGAACTGGAAGGTCTGCCGGGGCTGGGCCGCGCCCAGAAACAGCTGCGCAATACAGCGGCAATGCTGGAACAGAAAGCAACCATCCCGCAGGTGCAGGCAAAGCTGCCCCTCATCCGGGAGGTGCAGACAGACGAATTTTTGACCTCGCATGATCTGCTCCGCTTTGAGGAAATGCGGCAGGAGCTGCGGGAGCTCATCAAGTTTCTGGTGGACGGTGTAGAAGGGCAAAAACCTGTCTACACGGCCCTTGCCGACCCGGTACTGGAACAGACCGAGGGCAAAACGCTGGATTCCGGCTACGATTTCGGCGAGTACCGGGAACGTGTGAACCGCTACATCATGGAGCACCGCAGCGATACGCTGGCCATCCACAAGCTGACCCAGAACATTCCGCTTTCCCGGGGCGACTATACCGAGCTGGAACATATCTTCACCTGTGAGCTGGGCAGCAAAGAGGACTATGCACGGGAGTTTCGGGATACGCCCTTTGGTCTGCTGGTGCGTAAAGTGGCAAAGTTGGACCACGATGCTGCCATGCAGGCATTTTCCAAGTTCATCAACGACGAATCGCTGAATGCAAAGCAGATCGCGTTCGTGCAGAAGGTCATTCATTACATCGAGCAGAACGGTTATGTGGAAAGCAAAGCGGTGCTGATGAAACCACCCTTTGACCAGCCCATTCTGTTTACCCGCCTGTTTGATGGCAAAACGGGCGGAGAACTGATGGAAACAATCAATTCGGTGAAGGAGAATGCCACCCATGTGACTGCATAAAGTGGTGGAATGTACTGATAAAAAACGGTATAATACGCTTGAACGATATTGAACTGAATTGCAGGTGATACCATGCCTTTCCCCCTCGATCATTACATTGAAGCCTCCCATGTGGATTACAAGGAACGTCTTGAAGAGAAAAAGCCGCGCAGCTGGCTGAAATCCGTGTCGGCATTTGCCAATACCGAGGGCGGACACCTGATTTTTGGTGCAAAGAATGAGCCGCGTGAGGTCGTAGGATTGGTAACGGATGATGGACAAATCACGAATGGCGGTCTGTTACTCTGCGATCAGGGCGTTCTGAAACAATCCCGTATTTTCTGCACTCGCTGGAAAGGCAACTACAAGGGCAGCATTGAAGAAGATGCTCTGGATGATAAGGAATTTCAAGGTGCAAGTCTGATCACGCTGCTGCAAAATGCGGAAGATTTTGTTCGCAACAACAGCAAAAACCCGTGGAGCATCCGTGGTATGACCCGTGAAGAACGCAGTGACTACCCGTATAAAGCCGTTCGTGAGGTGCTGGTCAATGCGCTGATCCATCGGAATTATCAGATTCTTGGTTCGGAGATTCATGTGGAAGTATTCGATGATCGACTGGAGATCACTTCACCGGGCGGCATGATGAATGGCCGCAGGGTGCAGGATATGGATATCCGGCATATTCCGTCTATGCGGCGCAATCAGGTGATCTCGGATGTGTTCTCACGGCTTGGCTTTATGGAGCGCCGTGGCAGCGGCATTGACCGCATCCTGAACTCTTATGTGGAAGTAGCCCAGAAGCCGACTTTCTACTCGGATTCAGATTTCTTTATCGTTACGCTGCCGAATAGAAGTGTAGCGACTCCGGCACAGATCAGTATGGAAAGTGTGGAGGCTCAGCCTGCAAAAGTATCGACTTCTTCAAAAAAGTGGCAACCTCGATCCTAGAAGTGGCAACCCCGCAAGAAAAAGTGGAAACCTCGACCCTAAAAGTGGCAACCTCAGAAAAAGAGGATATGGACAGCGAGGTAGCCAATTTCAAAATTCAGCTGGATGAGACTAGCTTTGGAAGCAGAACAAAAGAGAAAACTTTGGGGCTTTTCAAAAGATACAGATACGAATATTCTTTTCATTCCATCAATGTGGCTCAATTCTTCGATGTGAAGATTTCTCGTGCCAATGCCATCATCCGGGATCTCCGTCGTCTTGGCATTGTCGAATCTCCGCAATATGGAGTGTATCAGTTTATAAGAAAGTAGAAAGTAAAATCGCTTTGCAAACCGAAATATTGGCAGAACGAATATTTTATTGGAACAAGTTAATATAATTTGAATTATTATAATCGAAATTATATTAACCGCCTGCGCAGAAATGCCCACTCCCCTGAGAACTCCTCAGACGAGTGGGCATTCTTCTTCCTGCATATTAGATTTACTTCTGTGGTCACTCAAATCGCCATCAAGTCATGGATCAAAACTCATCTGATTTTTTCAAAAATATTCGAGGTCAGAGGTACAAAAATGAAGAAGATCCAGAAGAATTATGAACTGAACGCAGGCGAGAGCTTCCGCCTCGACAAGAACGGTCTCCACGGCGTCACGGCGCAGGGCCGCTTCAAGATGAGCCTGCTGCTGGTGCTCGAGTAAAAACATCTGCAGAACGCAGAAGACCGACGGCTTTCCGGGATGGAGGGCGGTCGGTCTTTTGGTTCAAAACAGGAAAATACTGGAACGAAAAAGGGCGCAATATCCCTTATAAATGGCGTTTCAAAAGCAGAAATTTGGCTCAACGTCCAAAATTAAGGTTTGGATGCTTGACAAAGCGGAGATAGGATAGTACACTCAAAAAGAAAATTGATGCATAGCATCCTCAAGGTGAAAAAGATTCACAGAAGAACGGGCGTCTCCGAACTGAAAACGGAAGGAGGCTAGGGACATGACGCTGTTTTCTTACGAAATTTTCGATGCAGTCGCGCGTCAGGGCAGCTTTAACAAAGCGGCCCAGCAGCTGCATCTGACCCCCTCTGCCATCAGCCATGCCATCGCGGTGATGGAGGCTGAGCTTGGCTTTACCTTATTCAACCGCGGCAAAAACGGCGTGACCATGACCAGCTATGGCGCTTCGCTCTACCCGTCCATCCGGGCAGTGCTCAACAGCGACGAGGCCCTGCAGCAGAGCATCGCCCGCCTCAACGGCCTGGAAAAGGGCAAGGTGAAACTGGGTGCATTCAACTCGGTCTGCGCCGGCCTGCTGCCCCAGATCCTCAAGAGCTTCATGGCAAGCTACCCCCAGATCGAAGTCGAGGTCTATCAGGGTACTTACGACGACGTGAAGGAGTGGCTGCGCACCGGTCAGGTGGACCTGGCCTTCCTGTCCGCCACCTGCCGCGAAGAGTTCAACCTGACCGAGCTGTTCCGTGAGCCGCTGCTCTGCATCGTACCGCAGGACTGGCCCGAACCGCCAAACGGCATTATGACGCCGGAGCTGATGAACGGCCAGAGCTTTGTCGTCCAGTGCGACGCCACCGACGCCGAGATGCGCCAGTTCCTCAAGAAATACTCCATCTCCACCGAGCGCCGCTGCCACGTCATCGACGACCAGTCCAATATCGCCATGGTGGAGGCGGGCCTCGGCATCTCCATCATGCCCCGGATGCTGCTGCGCAGCTGCACGGCGGCGGTCAAGATCTACCCCATCGAGCCGGAAGAGTACCGGGTGGTGGGTCTGGCTGTCCAGCGCCCCACGGCGATGGCTCCGGCGGTCGAGCAGATGTTCCACCACATCGTGGACTTCTGCCGCCAGATGGACCCGCAGCTTCTCTGAGAATATGAAAATAACCGGGCCGCAGTGATGCGGCCCGGTTTTTATATACCCGATCGGCAGAGTTGATGATTGAATCCGCCGGGAAAATACGGTATACTATAGCAAATCATCTATACGATAGAAATGTCAGAGGTTTATGAAAACAGCAAGGGGGAAAGACCATGAAACGACGTGATTTCTGTAAAGCGCTGGTTTGCAGTGCAGCTCTTGCGCCCGGGCTGGTACTGCCCCGGGCTGAGGCAGCGGCAAAAAGCCAGACGGTGGGCCGGGCAGTCCCGGCAGGCAATTATACAATGTCCTTCCGCAGCGAGCTGAGCCAGATGGACATCGAGCACGAATATTACTACAGCGACAGTTTTTTTGCGCACAGCTCCATCCAGTACGACCACCAGCTGGCGCTGGCGACGCTGGGCATGGTGACGGCTGCTTTCAATACATGGGCCAGCGATGCGAAATACTGGGCCAACGGGGACGTGGGCCGCGAGAACAGCCTCGACGCAGCCTATGCCAAGCTGGGATTCGCCGACGTGAAATACCGCTATTATGATGTCGATGTGGGCAAGGCGGGCGACTTCGTGGGCTGGTCCACGGCCCGCAAGACCATCACCCTGAACGGGAAGCGCACCACCATCGTGGCGCTCATCCTGCGCGGCGGCGGCTACGGCGGCGAGTGGGTGAGCAATCTGCACACCGGCGCGGGCCACGCCCACAGCGGCTTCATCATCCCGGTGCATGAGGTGTTTGCCGATTTGAAGAACTATCTGGCGGCAGCTCGGCAAAAGGGAGAGCTGGGCGTCGTCAAGCTCTGGATGGGCGGCTACAGCCGCGGTGCGGCGGTGGCGAACCTTCTGGCCGCCCGGGTCAACAGGGAGCTGTCCGGACTGAAACGGGAGAATGTTTTCGTCTACACCTTTGCGACGCCGGTGGCCCTCGGCCCGCAGGACTACCCCGACTTGCAGCAGGATTACGACAACAACCACAACGCCGACGGCAGCCTGAAAGAGAGCTGGGGCGAGAGCAACATCTTCAACATCATCTCCAGCGGCGACATCGTGCCGCATCTTCTGCCCGAGGAGTGGGGCTTCCACCGGAACGGCAATGACCGCTTTCTCCCCTCCACCCGGAACGAGGAAGAGCTGGAAGACCTGAACGAGATGGGCAAGAACGATTTCGGCCCGACGCCGCTGGACTTCAGCTGGCTGGCCACCGACAAAGAGACGAACGAAGTCATGCTCCGTATGGAGGAGTACTTCATCTCCCGCGAGAACTACCATGAGAAGTACGAAGCCGCCCTGATGGACATGATACAGTGCGCCTTCATCCGCTCGGAGAAGGAGGTCACGCAGAACAAAGTTCTGGACGATGGCGAGGTCATCCAGCGGCTGCGCACCCTTACCCATCTGAAGAATATGGATTACTGGAAGATCTCCCGCGCCGTCTGGGCGGCATCCACCATGAGCCGTGCCGTGCTCAAGCGGGTCGATGCGGAGAATATCCCCATCCGTGCGCAGCAGATCGTCGTGCCGATCCTGGCGGTGGGCCTCTGCTATGGCCTCGAGAGCGAGGCTGTGAGCCTCATTGCAAAGTACATCCTGATGTTCGTGTCGATGAAGAGCGCGCCCGACGACGCCATCCGGGCGGCGTTCTGCCACCACTGCGAGAATTACATTGCGCTGATGGAATATTACGCCCCCTCCGAGCACTGCATGGAAGCCACCACCCGCACCTGAAAACCGAAAATTCGGAGACAGCAGACCGCTGCCGGAGTCGAAAGACCCCGGCGGCGGTTTTTTCATGCGTAAAATTTTTTGCACTGGCACGCAATGACATCCTTCGTGTCCGGTAAACGGTATCCTGATAACGCAAAGGGCGGCATCCCCGCCGGGAGCGAGAATGAAGGAGGGCTGTTGTATGCGGAATCGACTGGAACGGAGGCGGCTGACACTGCGCGCCGCAGCACTGTGCATCGTGCTGGTACTGCTGTGCGGCTGTCTGCTGCCCGCATTTGCCGAAGGGCCGGAGCGGACGGACAGCGTGCCGGACCAGACATGGGGCGAGGAAATAGAGGACGAGCCTGCCTGGGACGAAGAAGAGGACATCCGGACAGACGAGCCGGTGCTTCTGCCCGCGGAAGGCGGCATTCCCGTCGTGGTGGACGGGCTCGACGACATCGGGCTGCCCGACGAGACGCCGACGCCGGACAGCGGAGCCGTCAAAGCGGACGAGCATTTTGAGATGACCTACCTCTTCTGGCTCAGCGAGTCGGACGAGGCCGACGGCGGCCTGCCCTACGCGGAACAGACCGTGGGCAGCGGCGAAGAGCTTCTGATGCCCGAAGAGCCGGAGGTGGAGGGAAAGAGCTTCCGCTTCTGGTACAGCCGGGACGACGAAGGGACGGCGGTCCGCTTCGTGCCGGATGAAGGACCGCTCTGGCCGGAAGCGGACAGCGAGTGCAGCCTCTACGCCTGTTTCACCGACGATGAGGCCCAGCAGGAGGAGCCCGTTTTAGACGAGGAGGAAGACATCGCCGTTCTGCCGGAGCTGTGGGAAGAGCGGCCCGTTGCCGAGGAGGAAACGCCTCTGGATGAGGCGGAGCAGCCCGAAAAAGGCAGATCCCCTGAGGAGGATGCCGACTTGGCCGACGACAGCGCAGCCGAGGATAAAAATGCCCTGCCTGCGGACGAACTTGATGAGGCTGCACAGGGCTGGGAGGATTGGACTCAGGAGGAGTCGGCGGCAGTCTTCCTGCTCAAGACTCCCACCAGCCTGCCCGGCAGCAATGACCCCAGCCAGTGGGCGCCGGACAACAGCGAGTGCAAGTGGGTCGGCAAGGTGAAGACCTACGGCGCGGCATGGGAAGATAACGGCAAGAACATCCTGACAAATGTGTCAGACTATGTTGTATCGTGGCCGGACGGCGCGACTGGCGACGCATGGTCGCTGAAACCGGGCGATGACTACTGGGACGAGGTCGTCAATGAGATATGGGACGAGTATAAGGACACCATCGAAGAGGCTACCGGCGTCGAAGGGCTGACGCAGGAAGATTTGGAGAGCATCGTGGTGACGCCGTACAAGATCTCGCGCAGCAACGGGACAAAACCGGATAAGCACATCGACTGCATCATCAGCGTCAAGAGCAGGAAAAACTTCACGGCCCGGTTCAATGTCCGCGCCCCGGGCGAGGACGACTACAGCATCCGGGAAAGCTGCGAGTACCAGAGCGGCGAGCGGGTGGAAGAGACGACGGCGGACATCGAAAAAGAGATCGACATCGGCGGTGCGCGCTACGTCTTCGACGGCTGGTACAAAGAGCTCCCCGGTTCGGTGACGGATGAGCCGGATCCGAAGGAAAAGGTATCGCAGGACGAGTGGGAAGAGGGCTATGAGCCCACCGACAAAGAGCTGGAAAACGGCGTCGTCAACTTCTATGCCCACTACGTTCTGGCCGATATAGACCCGGACACCGGCGTGGAGACAGACTTCTTCGGGCTGCCGCTGGTGCTGTGTGCCGGTGCGGCCGTTCTGGGCTGCAAAAACAGAAAAAAGGAGGAAGATGAGTGAAGGAACCAAACGAGGCGCTTGCCCCGGAGGCCCCGCCCGGGACGCCGGAAGCGAAGCCGGAAAAAAGCCCCCTGCTGCGGGAAGTGCGCAGTCTGGCGGTGCGGCTGGCGGTGTTCGCCGCCCTGCTCTGGGTGCTTCTGACGCAGGTGTATCTGGTGACGCAGGCGTCCGGCAATGAGATGTTTCCCGCCGTGAAGGACGGCGACCTCGTGCTGGGCATCCGGCTGGAAAAAGACTATGCCAAGAATGATGTCGTGGTATATGAGCGCTCGGGAAGGCTGCGGGTGGGCCGCGTGCTGGCCCGGGGCGGGGACATCGTGACCCTGAGCGAGAGCGGCGTTGTGGAGGTCAACGGCTCGGCACAGGGCGGCGGCATCCTCTATCCCACCTACCCCAAATCTCTGCTCAGCTACCCCTACGCTGTGCCGGAGGACAGCGTCTTCATTCTGGGCGACTGCCGCACACAGGCCGAGGACAGCCGTGACTTCGGCCCGGTGCAGTGCAGTGCGGTCAAGGCAAAAGTCATCACCCTCATCCGGCGGCGGGGGCTCTGAGCCGCCAAAAACCATACAAGACAAGATAGGAGGAACTCTAGGATGAAACAGAACAAGATAGAAAAGCTTCTCGCAGGGGTGCTTTCCATCTCTCTGGCCATGGGCGTCAGCGTCATGCCCGCCTTTGCGGCCAGCGGCGAGACGTATGCGGACATGGACAGCGTGGTCATCAAGAAAAACTACGAGCTGGCCAACACGGATACGATCTCCCCGGAAGAGACCTTTACGTTTACGATCGACCCGGTTACCGTGACCGATGCATCGGAGGGCATTGAAGCCGCAGATTATAGGCCGATCGTCGGCGACGTGACCTACGCACAGGGCGAAGCCGGCAGCGCGAGTAAGACCAAGAAAATCGAGATCAAGCTGCCCGAGTACGACAGCGTGGGCGTCTACACCTACATCATCCATGAGGTGGAGGGCAACAGCGCAGGCGTGACCTACTACGGCGACGCCATCCTGCTGCGGGTGACGGTCATTGAGCAGGACGGCAAGCTCCGCATTGCCGCTGTCCACACCGAGGACCCGGAGTCCACCGGCGAGGGCAAGAAGGACGACTTCGACAACCTCTACTCTGCCGGTGAGCTGGAAGTCCACAAGGACGTCGAGGGCATCATGGGCAATAAGGACAAATACTTCAAGTTCACGGTGCAGCTGACCGGCGAGGAGGGCAAGACCTATCAGGACAGCTACGCCATCACCGGCGGCAGCTATGACGCGAACCCCACCTCGATCAAGATCAGGCCCGGCGAGACGACGGAAGCGACTTTCTATCTGAAAGACGACGATACCATCCACATCGAAAACCTGCCCTACGGCGTCGAGTACAAGGTGTCTGAGACGCCGGTCGCAGACTATGTGACGACGGAGACTGGAACCGAGGGCGAAGTGGATGAGGCGGTCGAGCAGGCGAACTTCACCAACACCAAGGGCGGCACCGTGGATGCCGGTGTGGTGCTGGACAGCGCACCCTATCTCTTCACCCTGACGGGTGCTGCGGGCGTCGGGCTGCTGCTGACCCTGCGCCGCCGCCATCAGAAGTAAGCGCGGAGGAAATAAGGCAAGGGAGGTGAGGAACATCCGGTGGCAGAAGATGGCCCTGCGGGCGGCGAACGGCCTGCTGGACGGGGTGACGGCCCTGCTGGTGCTGCTGGCGGTGGTCTGGTCGGGCTATGCGCTGTGGGACAACAGCCGGGTGTACGCCGCTGCCGACAATGTGCAGGCCGGGCTGTTGGCCTTCAAGCCCCAGCCGCAGGAGGACAACAGCCTCTCCTTCGGCCAGTTGCGGGACATCAACCCCGATGTCTGCGGGTGGCTGACGCTGGACGGCACGGCCATCGACTACCCGGTGGTGCAGGGCGAGAGCAATTTCACCTATCTGAACACCGACGTCTACGGCAGCTTTGCGCTGGCGGGCAGCATCTTTCTGGATGTTGACTGCGACGCGGACTTCAGCGGGCGGTATTCCCTGCTCTACGGCCACCATATGGAGAACGGGCGGATGTTCGGCGACCTCGACAAATACAAGGACGGCGCATTCTTCCGCCAGAACACCACCGGCACCCTGACGCTGCCCGGCGGGAGCTATCGGCTGGAAGTGCTGGCCTGCCTTGTGGTGCCTGCGTCGGAACAGGCCATCTTTGCCCCGGGCAAGTGGCGCTTGGACGCAGGCGGGCTGCTCCCCTTTGTGGAGGAGAATGCCCTTCAGATGGATGCACAGGCCCTCCGTGCGCTGGAAAAGGAGCCGGAAGGAGCGCAGTTCCTGGCGATGGCTACCTGCTCGGGGGAGTACACCGACGCGCGGACGGTGGTGCTGGCCCGGATGGAACCAATGTCAGACCTGCAAAACGGAAAGGAGGAGAGCTTATCATGAGAAGGCTCCCGAAAATGGCAGCGGCCCTGCTGGCAGCAGCGCTTGCGGTAAGCGCTGCCCTGCCCGCTCTGGCCGCAGACCAGCGGGCGGAGCTGGAACTGGAGGCGTCCGTCCGCTGCACCGGAGAGGCAGCTGACGAGACGCTGACGGTGCGGCTGACCGCGTTGGACGGCGCGCCGATGCCGGAAGGCTGTGACGACGAGGCTGAGCTGGATTTTCCGGCCCGGGACTGCCGCGCCGCCGACGACAAGACCCTGACGAAGACGTTTGATACCATCGTCTACACCGCGCCCGGCATATACGAGTATACAGTCACTCAGGACGCAGGCGGACGGAAACGGGCCGACTACGACGACACCGTCTTTTACCTGAAAGTCATGGTGGCGTGGGACACCGACGGTGAGCTGAAAGGACACGTGTCTGTCCGGCGGGACGGGGACGACGGGGCAAAGACGGAACTGCTCTTCAAGAACAGCTACCGCAGCACCGACCCCCTTCCCCCGCCGGCGACGCCGCCTTATGTGCCGGATAAGCCGACGCCGACCCCGAAGCCGGTGGAGCAGCCGGGCGAGATAACGGTCATCCGCCCGCCGACACCCTCGGCAGAGATGCCGGATGAAGTCATCCCGGCTGCGGAGCCGGAACCGGTGGGGACCCTCATCCAGACCGGCCAGCTGCTCTGGCCCGTGCCGGTGCTGGCAGGCGGGGGCATCGCCCTCGTGGCGGTGGGCCTCTGGCTGAGCCGGAAGCGCAGACACGATGCGTAGGCTGATGCCGGAGCGGCTCTGCCTGATGCTGGGAAGCGCTTTGGTGCTGGCAGCGGTCTGCCTCTACGTCTACGACCGGCTCGAGGATGCAAGGGCAGGCGCTCAGGCCGATTCGGCGGTGAGCCAGCTGCGCCAGAGCCAGAGCATTGCGGCAGTGTCGGAGGCAGAACGGCCCGCAGACAGTGCGGAAAGCCTGCCCACGGAAGATGCAGAGTCCGGGCCGGAACCGGCTTCGGAAACCCAGGCGTCAAGCGCCGAGCGGGAGTATCTGGGGGTGCTGACCATCCCGGCTTTGGGCTTGGAGCTGCCGGTGCAGACCGAGTGGAGCAAGGCAAACCTCAAGGTCTCGCCCTGCCGTCAATGCGGCAGTACGGCGGGCGGAGACCTTGTCATCGCGGCCCACAACTACAAGTCCCATTTCGGGCGGCTGAGCAGCCTTTCGGAAGGCGACGAGGTGCGTTTCACTTCACAGGACGGCGCTGAGGCAGTGTACACTGTGGAGCGGACTGCGCAGGTCTCGCCCGAAGAACCCGAAGCCCTGCGGGAGGGCGGCTGTCCCCTCGTGCTCTACACCTGCACCCCCGGCGGAAAAGCGAGGGTAGTGGTGTACTGCCGGAGAGAAAATGCAGCATGAAAAAACAGGAGCGGAAAGCCGCAGGCTTTCCGCTCCTGTTTTTGGTCGTTGTTTAATCTACACAGAAATAGAAATTCTCGGGAACAGGGAAAGACTCTTCGGCGGAGCTGACGCTTACGCGGTAGAGGTAACCTTTACGGAGGTGATAGATCGCAGAAGTGTCGGTATATTCAAGATCGGGCCCGAAGGGGTCGTAATCGTCCTCAATGTCAATGAGGGTATTGGGGTCCTGACCGGCTTCCACTACGGCTTTTACATCTGCAATGGTCTTGCCCTTATAAAGGTCCATGTCATAACTCCAGGAAGGAGTAGTGACGACGGTGCCTTCGGGAACATGGAATACAAAATAACTCTCGTTCGTGCGGGCTGTGTCGCCGTAAGGAACGCTTACAGTGATCTGTTCCACACTGTTCAGCGGCTGAGAGAGGGTATAGGTGCCATCGGTGATCCAATCAGAAGTAAAGGCACCATAAAGAGACCACATATCCTTTGATACACCGATGACCTCATCCTTTTCTACAGTATAAGCCCGGATAGAAGTGGAGCCGATCTGATATTCGACGGTCACAGCCAGATCTTTCTTTTTCTGTGCGCCATCGACAGTGGTAACAGTGGAACGCTTTTCTTCATACTTTACGGGAGCTGCTGCGGCACTGGCACTTAAAGTGACCGCGCTCAGAATCAGTGAGGCAGCTGCCAGAACGGCGAATCTTTTTAGAAAATGCGGACAGGGCTTCATATTCTTTCCTCCTGTATTACATGATGCAATAAATTGAATCTGACTCGATTATAGGCGTCGAAGAAAAAAACATCAAGAGAGAAATACGATTTTGGAAGAAAAGACAAAATGTCGGCAGCTTTATTGTGCAGCTGCATCTTCGGTATCGGTCATGATGAACCAGAACACGGTGCCTTTGCCCACAGTGCTGTGGACGCCGAAGCGGAAACCGTGCTGCTGGAAGATGGCTTTGGTGATGGAGAGGCCGAGGCCGGTCCCCTGCTTGCCTGCGTCGGAGCGGGAGCGGTAATAGCGATCGAAGATATAGGGCAGGTCCTCGGCGGAGATGCCGGGGCCGTGGTCTTCCACCTCCACCCGGACGCCCTCGGGGCAGCGCAGCGCCCGCAGCACGAAGATGCCGTCTTCGCCGATGTGGTGCATGGCGTTGCCCAAAAGGTTATGCAGAGCGCGCTGCATCATGTCGGGGTCGGCACAGACCGGCAGCTCTTCGTCGGGGATCTCCAGCTTGAGCTGCCAGCCGTTCTGGGCGCAGACGGCGTCGTAACGCTCGCTGACTTCATCGCAGAGCTGGCCCATGTCGAAGTGGACCTTCTCGCACTTGAGTGCGCCGCTCGTGACCTTGCTCAGCTCCATGACGCTGGAAACAAGGGCCGTCAGGCGGTCGGTCTCGTCCACGATGATGTTCATCTGCTCGTCGCGGTGCTTCTTGTCGTCGCCGGTCAGATCGCGCACCGTCTCGGCATAGCCCTTGATGAGGGTGAGCGGGGTGCGCAGGTCGTGGGAGACATTGGCCAGCAGGTCGCGCTGCATCTGGGAGGCGTGCTGGACCTCTTTTGCCATGTGGTTGAACTCCTGGGCCAGGTCGCCCAGCTCGTCGTTCCGCACCGAGTCCACATGGACGGCGTAGTTGCCCTGCGCCACCTGCCGCGCAGCCCCGGAGAGAGCCCGCAGAGGCTTTGTGAACCACTCGCTGAACAGCCATGCCGCCGACATCGAGAAGGCGAAAATGAGGGCCGCAGCCAGCGGCAGGACGGTGCTGAGCACCTTGCCGGCCTCGGCCACATGCATCAGGCTGGTAGTCACCAGCACAGTGTAATTTCCGTCGGAGGTCATCCGGCCCACCATCAGCTGGACGGAGCCGGAGGGCGTGGGCGGGTTGATCTTCCGCACCACTGTGCCGCCGCTCTCCCGGCAGAGCTGCCGCATGGCGCGGGCCGTGGTGTAGGCGGTCTGTTCATCGGCAGTGTCGGTGGGGCGGGTGCGGTGAAGGTTGCAGTAGGACAGGTTATCCACCTTGAAGATCTGCCGCAGGGTGGTGTCGGAGATGTCGATGCAGAAGCTGCTCATCCCGCCCAGCTCGAAGATGTCGTCCCGCAGCGCGTTGAAGAAGGTGTTGTTGACGTACAGCCGGCTGCCGAAGGCCCAGTAGGAGAGGGTCTCGCCCTTCCCGATGGCCTCGTCCATCCGGGCCACGATGGCATCAGCCTGCTCGGTGAGCTGCTTCTGGATATGGGTGGTGTAGAGGGGTTCCAGCAGCTGGGTGCTCAGAAACCAGAACAGCCCCACCAGCAAAAGGCAGATGAAGCACAGAAAGCCCATGAGCTGGCCCCGGATGCCGATGGTGCGCCGTGTTTTGCTCGTTTGCCGCATGAAGAGCAGAGCCTCCGCTTAACGCGCCGCGTCGGGGTCGAACTTGTAGCCGATGCCCCAGACAGTGGCGATGTAGCCGCGGCACTTGCCCAGATGGCCGCGCAGCATCTTGACGTGGGTGTCCACGGTGCGGTCCTCGCCGAAGTAGTCGTAGTTCCACACCTTCTGCAGGATCTTCTCGCGGCTGAGGGCGATGCCCTTGTTGGAGGCCAGAAAGACCAGCAGGTCGAACTCCTTGGGCGTGAGGCTCACTTCCTCGCCCGACACCTTGACGGTGTGGCTGGCCGTGTCGATGGACAGCTCCCCGAAGGTCATGGTGCTGTCGGAAGCCTCGGTGCGGGGCATGGTGCGGTTGAGCACAGCCTTGACACGGGCCACCAGCTCCCGGGGGGAGAAGGGTTTGACCACATAGTCGTCAGCGCCGCCCTCGAGGCCGGCCAGCTTGTCGTACTCCTCGCCGCGGGCCGTCAGGATGATGACGGGGGTGTTGATGCGGCGGGTGCGCATCTCCCGCAGGCAGGTCATGCCGTCCATGAAGGGCATCATCAAATCGAGGATGACCAAATCGTAGCCGCCGCCGGTGAGCAGCGACAGGGCGGCGGAGCCGTCCCCTGCCTCCTCGCAGGTGTAGCCCGAATACTGTAAATTCTCCCGGATGAGCTCCCGGATGCGGGGCTCGTCGTCAACGATAAGAATTTTTGCCATAAGGCATTCCTCCTAAAAGCTTCTATCTCCCAAGCGCCGGAGGCTGCTCAGAGCCAGCCCGGCGGAACTGTATACTGCGTTTAAGTCTATCATACCCTATCAATTAGGAATTTTTGTGAAGTTTGAGTAGATTTTTTGGGAAAACATCCCAGTGGGTGCGTTTCGTGTCTGCCCTGATTATAAAGGGCCGCTTCGGGGGCTGTCAAGCTTGGCCTCATCTTGCGCAGAAAAGCCGAAGTGTGCTATACTACAATGATAAAAGACTTCCCCGAAATCTGACAAATACAAAGGAAAAATTGTTCATGCGCATTGGATTCGTAGAGCTGGTACTGCTCCTCTTCATTGCATCCGTCACGGTGGGGCCGAACGTGGCCCTTTTTGTGGACCGGTGGCTCCGCCGCGCCCAGCGTACGTCTGCCGCCGCTGCCCGCCGGAAAGCTCAGCTGGAAGCACAGGCCGCCATCGAGCGGGAAGCCCTGATGACCCGCTTCCGGGTGGCCAGCAACATCTTTGCCCTGCTGTTGCTGGCGGCGCTGGCGTACGGCCTGCTGCTGCGGCCCATCGACACGCCGCCGAAAGCCTACACCGCCCCGGATGTGCGGCAGGACACCGGTGCCGCGCAGACGGCCCTCTCCGCCGACAGCAAGGACGGCTGGAAGCTGGGCGGCTATCTGGGCGTGGACTGCGTCCGCACCCAGGACGGCCTTGTTTACGCTGCTGCCTACAACGGTGCGGCCATGAAAAAGCGTCAGAGCGACCTTGTCCGCACCGACGGCGGACATTATGCGGCCATCCTGTCGGTGGAGGGCGAGTTGACCGGCTTTGCCTTCGACGCCGACGGCGACTTGTGGCTGACGGTGGTGACGCCCTCCGGTGGGACGCTCTGCCGCGCCCGGCATGACAGCTGGGGAACCTCAGTGGAACAGGTGGTGACCCAGATCGACGGCGCACCGCTGGGTGTGCTGTCGGCGGTGGAGACCGGCCCGGACGGGAAGGTCTATTTCGCCGTGTCCACCGAAGCCGCTGCGAAAAACGGGCTGGAAAGCGCTCTCCGCACCGAGCTCATCGCCCACACCGGCACGGGCTGCGTCTATGTGTATGACCCGTCGGCCCGGACGGTGGAACAGGTGCTGGGCGGCGTGGCCGGTGCGGCTGGTCTGGCCCTCTCGGAGGATGGCCGAACGCTGTACGTTTCCGACCTCGGGAATCGCTGCGTCTGGGCTGTGGACGCCGACGCCCGGGAACTGACCGCCGGCGGCAAAAACTGCGGGAGCTTTGTGTCCAGCCTGCCGGGATACCCCGGCGCATTGGCGCTGGACGAGGACGGCACTCTCTATATCAGCTACCGCTGGACCCGCAGCGGCTGGCTGGAAAAGCACGCGGACAGCACCCTTCTGCGGGGCATCGCCCTGCGGGCCGGTGAGAACATCCAGAAGAAGCTGTTCAAGCTGCCTGCGGACGCCCCCTGCGCCGAGGCTGTGGACACCGCCGACGGAAGCTGGAAGCAGACATTCTCGGGCAGAGAGCTGGACGGCTGCACGGCGGTGTGCCCGGCGGGAAGCAAAGTGTATTTCGGCGCGGCAGGCTCTGCCAGCCTGCTGTCTGCAAGAGTATAAAACGAGGTGTTTTTTATGACGGAAGAGTTCAAAAAGCAAATCGAGACCGAAGCGCGGCAGGCTGTGACGGAGCTGCTGGCCCAGGCAAAGCTGAAAAAGGGCGACGTCTTTGTGGTGGGCTGCTCGTCCAGCGAGATCGTCGGCGGCCACATCGGCAAGGACTCGAGCCTTGAGGCTGCACAGGCTGTCTACGCCGGCGTCGCACCGGTGCTGGCCGAAAACGGCATCTGGCTGGCCGCACAGTGCTGTGAGCACCTCAACCGGGCCATCATCATTGAGCGGGAAGCCGCTGAGAAATACGGCTGGGAGGAAGTCTGCGTCGTGCCGCGTCCCCATGCGGGCGGCAGCTGGGCCACCACCTGCTGGAAGCAGTTCAAAGACCCCATCGCGGTGGAGGAGATCCGCGCCCACGCAGGCATCGACATCGGAGGCACCCTCATCGGAATGCATCTGCGCCGGGTGGCCGTGCCGGTGCGGCTGAGCCTTTCGAAGATCGGCGAGGCCAACATTCTCTGCGCCCGCACCCGCCCGAAGCTCATCGGCGGCGAGCGCGCAAAATATACCGAGGAGGACTGAGCCTTATGGCGGAAAAGAATCTGGAAGAGATGCGGGAGACTGTGGAGGCCATCCGCGAAAAGATGGCCGCAGCGGCCCGGGAAGCAGGCCGCGACCCCGCCGAAGTGCAGCTCTGCGCGGCCTGCAAGACCCGCACCGCGGACACCGTCGCTGCCAGCGCGGCCCTTGCCATCGATGTGTTCGGCGAGAACCATGTGCAGGAGCTTTGCGCCAACTACGACGCCGGTGCTTACTGCGGCAAGCCCAGTCACTTCATCGGCCATTTGCAGACCAACAAAATCAAGAAGGTGCTGGGCCGCGCAAGCCTCATCCAGAGCGTGGACAGCGAGCATCTGCTGGCCGCGATCGAAAAGGAAGCCGCCAAGGCCGGCATCGTGCAGGACGTCCTGCTGGAAGTGAACATCGGCGGCGAGGAGTCGAAGTCGGGCGTTTCGCCGGAACAGCTCTGGCCCCTGCTGGACGCTGCCGCCGCAGAAGAGCACATCCGGGTCAAGGGTCTGATGGCCATCCCGCCCGTCAACGACGATGACGCCCAGAACCGCCGGTATCTGGCCCAGGTGTACAAGCTGTTCGTGCAGGCCGGGGAGCGGGGGTATCAGAACGTGAAGATGGAGACCCTCTCCATGGGCATGAGCGGCGACTTTGAGAATGCCATCCGCGAAGGGGCCACCCTCGTGCGCATTGGTACGGCTATCTACGGTGAGAGAGATTATTCGAAGAAGTAACCTCTCAGTCTCGCTTCGCTCGACAGCTCCCCTATCGAGGGGAGCCTCTGGCGAAGAGGTGAAGCTTTACGGAATGCCAAAGCCTCCCCTCGTTAGGAGCAACAACGACGACCGCCGCCAGTGGCGGAAACAGGGAGTCGCTGTTGGG
>OIPU01000075.1_pt1 | contig 20807 bp, 26 predicted proteins | sample 1607941 | NCBI WGS metagenome assembly OIPU01 (sample SAMN02674698, study PRJEB24791) | human gut metagenome, SKBSTL036 | isolation source: stool | host: Homo sapiens | place: USA | reverse complement strand
TATATATATCTATATATATATATATATATAATATATAATATATATATAATATATATTATATATATAATATATATTATATATATATATATATATAGATATATATAGATACTATTGCTAACTTATAATTACTTGATTATCAATAAGTTATAAATACTAATTTATACCATACATGGAATAGATTTCGCTATTTATTTGCTATATTTATACCATACATGGAATAGATTTCGACATTTCCTAGAGTAATATATTTTTATGTTAAACTTAATACTATTATTGTTATGACTTTTAAAGAAGATTTTAAACCTACTAAAGTTTATAATAAACTTGTTAATGATGTTTGTTATAATGCTGATTGTTTAGAAGAATTTGAAAAACAAAGACTTGTTGTTGCTAATCCTTTTAGTTATAATAAAAGTACCAGAACTGGTATAGTTGCTGAATTTGATAATGGTTATCATCTTAGTAAAGAAGTTGGCATTAAACGTAATTTTGTTACTATTGATATGAGAGTTTGGGATATAATAAGAAAAAATAGATATGCTGTTATTATTTCTTTTATTGGTTATATTGCTGAAAATATTAAATTTAATAGTAATGTTATTTATATTTCTCATGATTTAATTAAAGGTTATGGTTTAGTTAAGCCTAATTATAGAGATTATTATAACGCTATTGCTTATCTTGAAGATGAAAATATTATTAAAAGAACTAATATTAGAAATATTTATGTTGTTAATCCTATTTACATATTTAGAGGTGATGTTAACAAACTTATTAATATTATTAGTGAAGCTAAATTAATAAAAACTTTTGATGATAAAGATAGACTTATAATTGATAAGTTTGTTTTATTTAAAAATGATACCGATAAAGGTATTGTAATTGCGAATAAAGATTTGTATGCAACTGAAGTTATAGATATTGGTGAGGACTGAATTAAATATAATAGTAATGATAGTAAGGATAATGACGAAAATACTGAAGATAAAAATTATGAAGATAATAGTAATGTATGTTGGTGTTTTGATAATGATAATAAGAGTATTGAAGATGATAATGATATTGAAGATGATAATGATAATAAGAATATTAAAGATGATGATAAGAATATTGAAGATGATAATAAGAATAAGAATATTGAAGATGATAATGATAATATTGAAAATAGTATTGAAAATAGTGTATGCTGATGTTGAAAATAGTGTTGAAGATAGTGTTGAAAATAGTGTTGAAGATAAAAGTGATAATAAAAGTGATAATAAGAATAAGAATATTGAAGATGATAATGTTGAAGATGATAATAAAAGTGTTGAAGATGATAGTAAAAGTGATGGTATTGAAGATGATGATAAGAATATTGAAGATAATAGTAAAAGTATTGAAGATAGTATTGAAAATAGTGTTGAAAATAAAAGTATTGAAGATGATAATGATAATAAAAGTGATAATAAAAGTGATAATAAAAGTGATAGTGTTGAAAATAGTAATGAAGATGATAATGAAAATAGTAATGAAGATAAAAGTATTGAAGATAGTATTGAAGATAAAAGTATTGAAGATGATAATAAGAATGATAGTAAGAATGATAGTAAGAATGATAGTAAGAATGATAGTATTGATAAAAGTGATAATAAAAGTATTGATAATAAAAGTATTGAAGATAGTAATAAGAATGATAATATTGAAAATAGTGTTGATAATAAAAGTGATAATAAGAATGATAATAAAAGTATTGATAATAAGAATGATAATAAAAGTGATAAAAGTATTGATAAAAGTATTGATAAAAGTATTGATAAAAGTATTGATAAAAGTATTGATAATAAAAGTGATAGTGCTGAAAATATTGAAAATATTGAAAATAAAAGTGATAATATTGAAAATAAGAATGATAGTATTGATAATAAGAATGATAGTGTTGAAAATAGTGTATGTTGGTGTTGATAATAAGAATGATAGTATTGAAAATATTGAAAATAGTGAAAATATTGAAAATAGTGAAAATATTGAAAATAGTGTATGTTGGTGTTTTGATGAGGCTAGTGAGTATAACCCCCGGTCATGTTAAACTTGATTGACTACCCCCGTCAAGTTCTAGGAGAAAGTAAAGTTCTCATTCTCATTATCAACATTAAATATTTTGAGATTATTCATCTCATTACATTACTAACTATTAATACCAATCATTATGAGAACAAACAAACCATTGTTGTTAGTTGCAATCATACTGATGATGCCAGCTATCATACTAGCATTGAAAGTAGAACCAACTAGTGATGAACAAATTACTGCTGTTGTATTTGGAATACTATCGGCTATTGTTAGTTATCTTAGTAGAGATTAATCTCTACTAGATGATGTTGCTCATTATCAACATTAAATACTTTGCAGTTGAAACGAAACAACTGTCAGTAATGCTACTGATTAGCGTAATTAAATACTTAATAGTCGTGCCAGACGTTAAAGATTTTGCACAAGCTGCACAAGGTGTTGCTGCTGCTCCCGAGAATGTTAATGCAGATAATAAAACTGCTAGTGTTAACCAACCTGTTCAACCTACTGTTGATACAGATAACCAAAGTTCTGCGCAAGTGGAAACCATTGATGATGTTGTTAGACGCATCTGTGCTGATGGTCATAGTTATGTAATGACTACTGTCATTACTAATATTGATTGTCAAGAACGTACAGGTCGTAATGGCAATTCTTATCTCAATGCGTTTGTTACTATTGCTAGTCCTGTCAAAGGTGCTCAAAGTATGCCTGATGGTACACATCGAATGGGTATGCTTGGTGCTATTCAGATGCCATTCAATCAGATACTGCTTGTAATGCGCAAAGACAAGTTCTACGGTAGATTTGTCAACTATGTTGGTGAAGCTGCTGAAGCTGGTTTTGCTAGTATGTATCTGACTGGTGCTGCTGTCAAAGTTCTTTGCCAGTTTGTACCTGCTGGTGTACAAGACCGTAATCCATTTACTCGTAAAGATAATCTTTACAATGTTGTGGATTATGATAGATATGTATATCATATTGTAGGTATCGAACAGCCTGCTGACCCTGTTCTTGTTGGTGCATATAATGTACTTATCAAGCAGATTATGGAGGACGCTCGTGCTGTCATTGCTGCCAAGCGTGAGGCTAAAGCTAAAGCAGCTAGTTTTGTTGCTACTGCAATGAATGATGACGACATGCCATTCTAATGAACATGACGCTACTGACCTTCGGGTTGGTAGCGTTTGTGTTATCAACAATAGTTTTGTTGATGCTGTTGCTAGTGTTCAACATGGAAATGCTCATCATCAACATTAAATATATTGCAGCAAACGAACTTAACAGTCTGATAAGTCTTATCAACCATGAACTAGCTGCAAGTTCTGATAAGTCTTATCCTAATATTAAACATCATGAAAGTACATCGTATTATTACTACTATTGAAGTTGAGAATGATAATTCTATTACTTCTATTGAACTTATTAATCTTCATCCTGCTAATGATGATATTCTTCTTGCTATTACTGATATTACTACTAATGGTAATGCTGAAGATATAACAAAAGTATATGATAGTGTTAATAAGAGAAGACTTGGTATTGCTGGTAAACTAAAAGGTATCGCTCGTATTATTAATAATAGTCTTGATGATAAGACTAGTTATATTAGTGAACTTACAACAACTCATCTTGTTAAACAAGATGATGTTGGTATGACTGTCGTGACTGGTATTGATACTGATATTGGTCATGGAGATTTACTCCCATAACAAAAAGTTATAGAGGTGAAATTAGAGGTGACGAGAGGTATTGAATGTGGAGAAAGAGTAAGTGGAGATGAAAGTGGTGAATGTGGATTTCGTGGAGAATGAGATGGTGGAGTTGGATGTGGTTCAAATAGGGTCAAATTGAGGTTGATGATGGAGATGAGAATGATTGTGGTGGAGATGGATGTGGAGATAAGTGTCGAGATGGATATGCTAAAAATATTAAAATTACCGCTTATCTTTCTACTCCTAAATCTCTTTCTCTTCATCCTATTCCTAATCAATCTAAACCTATTGTTCTAACTCCTTCTCTTCCCTTCCTATAACTTCTCGTTATACTATCATAATCTCTAGTTCCAGCATTATAACCTCTAGTTATACTCTCTATAACTTTTCATTATACCTCTATAACCTCTAGTTATATCACTATCAGATTCAGTTCTAGCTCTACCACGTCTATCGTCATGACGATTAGTCATACAATCGTTATTAAGACTAGCTCCTAAATCTCTTTCTCTTCATCCTATTCCTAATCAATCTAAACCTATTGTTCTAACTCCTTCTCTTCCCTTCCTATAACTTCTCGTTATACTATCATAATCTCTAGTTCCAGCATTATAACCTCTAGTTATACTCTCTATAACTTTTCATTATACCTCTATAACCTCTAGTTATATCACTATCAGATTCAGTTCTAGCTCTACCACGTCTATCGTCATGACGATTAGTCATACAATCGTTATTAAGACTAGCTCTAACAATACTATCAAGTCTAATAAGACTTTTAGTCATAATGACCAACAGCATTAGTTCTAACTAATAATAGCACTATTAATACTATCAGTATTATAATTACTATTAATACTAGTCATGCTAATATTACTGGTGGTATTACTAATAATATTCTTAATATTCTTGATATTACTGATTCTCTTTATACTAATGATACTCTTGATACTATTGATATTCATTATACTCGTGGTAAGTTAATTCCTATTGCTATAATGATTTTAGTTATTTTAATATAGCTATTGATTATTAGTTAGAATTATAGTATAAATAAATTATAATATATTTGGAGTATTATATTTAATTATTATATTTGTCGTGTTGTTCAGTAGAGTAATATTGCTACTGATAATAATATTAATCTTAAACTTATAAGTGTTATGGTAAATTTTGATAATGTTACTAGTAATGTTCAATCTAAGCCTAGAAAGAAAACTATGGCTGAAAGTTTAGAAGAAGCTAAACAAGAAGGTAAACTTGTTGTTCCTGAAGAAGATACACAAGTTAATGCTGTTGTTAGTAGTGAAACTGTTCAGCCTAAGAATAAAGCTAGAAAGAAGAAACAAAGTAAAGTTCGTAAACAGGAAGAACAAACTAATGCTATTAGTCAAGCTAATGAAGATAATGATTTTAAAGATGCTAAGACTGATAAACGTGGTGTTCCTGTTGGGATTAATGTTCCTCAACATATTCTTGATGTAGTTTGTATTGTTAAATTCAATGCTGCATTTAGACGCCATACTTCTCTTAATATTCTTCATACTCTTGAAGATGATGGAAGAATATGTAATTCTAAAGGTGCTTATGTTGACTTCTTATGGAATAAGTTTAGAGTTACTGCTGATGGTGGACTTCGTAGAGAATATAGATATACAGATGATTTATTCATTGATGCTTTAGTTAAAGCTCATGCTGATGTTGCTAGTGATAGTCAACGAGTTATTGGTATTATGATTGATACTGAAACTGAACTTCATAAAAAGAATAAAGATTCTGAAGCTAACTAAGTTTGTAGTATAGACTCCCCGTAGAGGATGGATAGTGCTGTTGAGCTTGTTAAAGCTAATTCTCATGTTCTTGCCATTTTTATCCATTTTGTTTATTGGGTTTGTTATAGTTAACTAGTTGATAATAACTATCCTCTACTCGGAGTTTATTTTATATATAAAGATATGGAAAGAACTGATATTTATTTTGTTGAAGATGATACATATTTCAATAATAATGTTGAAGGTGTTGAAATTCATGCAGAATGTCTAAGTCAAGATTTTGACGATATTGCTTGGGAACCAATAGTTGATGATAGTCCTATTGTTGACCCTGAAAATGATGTTTTTGGTTATTATGATTAAATAAATAAAATTATGAAAAATATTAATATTAAAGAAGTTTTTGGTAAATCTTGTGATAGTATTACTTGTGATATCTGTAATTATAAAGAAGATTGCGAACTTATTAATAAATTCGTTAATGATGTTAAAGATAAAGGTTTATCTCAAGACCAATGTGTTAGAGGTTTAGCTTTATTTATATATGTTCTTAGAGAACAAAAATATCTTAATGATTTTGGTAAAACTCAAGAAGATATTATTAAAGTTGCTACTGAAAATGGATTTAAACTTGATTGGTTTATTAATCGTTGGGATAGTATAATTAAAGATAAAGATATTCTTAAACCTATCATTGCTGTTTTTCCTAAATATGCTAAAGATATGATTATTAATATTGTTAACGCTAATACTGAAATTAATCATTTAATAGCTCAACATATTATTGATACTTCTAATGTAGAATATAAGGAAATGATTAAAATGGTTAATCAATCTGTTGATAATAATAATAATAAACAAGAGAATAAGTTTAAGAATTTTAGCGATGATGAAATTTATGCTGAACTTAAACGTAGAAAAGCAAATAAATCTACTAAATAATCCCACATAAATTTTTGATTATATTTCTAACACTATTGTCTGTGAAGATAATAGTGTTATTTCACTTGCTGATGATGGAGGAATTGAACTCCGAAACTATGATATTGTTATTATCCGTTTTAATTTCGAATTGTAACTTTTGTAATAGTACGGTCTGTGAAGATAGTGCTATTAATATTTATCATAGTCCAAGTGTCATATGTCATATTTATTTTGGTATTAATAATGTTATTATTGATTGTGAAATTAGTAATAATGATGTCTGTGTCAAACATTTCGTTTATATGATTTCGTATTTGTAGATTTGCCTAGCATTGTCTGTGAAGATAGTGCTAGGCTTTTTAGTATGTATATTATTAACTTTAAATATATAATTAAAATGGATAATTATGATTCTTTTATTTTTGATGGTCTATTAGATAGATACATTGAAGAACAAGCTAAGTTTAAAAAAGGACAAGTAGTTTATATGGAATATACTTATCAATATCATAATCAAACTAAGCTTGGTGTTTGTGTTGGTATTGTAACCGAAGTTGGAATTACTAAAATCGAACGTACAGTAGGTAATAATAAATATATTAATTATCCTATTGTATATGCTGTAACTCATGCTAAAGGTGTTAGTCGTTGTGTTAGTGAATGTAAACTTGGTTCTGTATCTGAACATATTCTTAAAGAACGTCTTAAACGTGATGGTAAGAATAATGAACAGAATAATGAGGCTGCTACAAATGACTAGCTATTTACGTTTATGATACATTCATAGATACGATTCTTTTGCTCTCTGTTGAATTTTTATATATAATCTGATTAATCTATCACGATTAATATTGGGTTCAATACAGGGTAAAAGAACTAGCTAATAAATGTTAAACTAAAAATTTAATACAGTTTTATTATGAATTATATTACTTATAAACAAATTGATGGTACTATTACATCTGGATTTAAAGTTAAACTTTATGATATAGTTACTTTGAATACTGGCTATTGGAAAGATAAACTTGCTATTGTTCTATATATTAATGAGGATAAAAAACAAATTAAAGTTCGTATTATTGAATGTGGTATGAACTTAACTCTTAAAGTTAAAGATGTTCAATTTGTTAATCATAATAATAGAACTGCTGCTAGTTCTTATATTGATTTATGTAATAAACTATCTAAAACCTTTCGTGATAAATATACTGATAAACAGTATATAAAAGATAATTGGTTTACTGATAAGTTTATTATTAATGATATAACTGCTGATACTATTGCTAAAGGTATTGGTCAATATATTACTAATACTGATAGTGATAGATATTCTGTTAGTGCTATTATGTGGCTTAGTGATATTAAAGATTATATAGATGCTTTACTTAAATATGGTGATTTTGATTTTGTTGCTAAAGTATTTAAAATTTATAATATTACTGATACTAGATTTGAACTTATTCGTAAACTTTATTATTATTTTTATGATTGAAGATGCTATTGGATATATTCTTGGAGTTTGTGTTGGATGTATTTTATTTCTTATTTATGAAGTATTTAATCTATATAAGAAGATTGAACGAATTAATATAGATATTAATAAACTTCAAATTAAAGATATAGAATTTCATCGTAATATTGAATTTATTATTAATGATAGTGAATATAATAAAGAAGTTCTTGAACATTTTATTGATAAATTTAATAAACTTAATGATAGTATTAAAGCGAAAGTTGATGACTAGCTTGCTTCCATTCCTCTACGGGGGGTCGCCACGGAGCGTAGCGTAGTGGCTCTACTAATATAACTATTATTGAACTTATTATAGTTTTAACTATTAAATATAATTGTTTTATTAATCTTTAAAAATGTAAAGTACTTATGAAAAAGTATGATGAAGTTTCTGTTGTTCGTCAACTTAATAATGTTGATGCTGTTATTGGAATCAATCCTGCTAGTAAAGTTATTAAAGTAGCTAAAAATAGTGCTATTGGTAATGGAACTAGTGGTAAGATTGATTTTCTTTCTAATTATTGTGGTTATCATGTTGAGATTGTTGATGTTATTCAACAACAAAAAGAACGTGATGAAGAGATTGCTGCTAAGAAAGCTGCTAAAAAGGCTGCTCGTAAAGCTAAATTTGCAGAGGATAATACTTTTAAAGGTATTACTCGTGCTGTTGATAAACGTATGCGTACTATTAAAAGAAAGTAGTATGTTATGGTTAGCTTTAAATTCTCATTTGGAGTTGTAGGTAAATCCAAAGAGAAAGGAATAGTCAATAAATATGTTATTATAGTTGCTAAATGTGAAGGTATTATTAGATATATTGATGGTACTTATAAAGTAGAATATAATGACAAGCTATATAGCATTACAGGTGAAAGTTACAGAACTAAAGGAAAGAAAGTTGTTTATGCTCGTCGATTAGATGAATATAATCATAGAATTAAAATTATAAGAGATAGTGAAAATAGAAAAACTGTTGATACTAGATTTTATATTCCTTTTGCTGCTGGACTTATAGCTAAAGGTAAAATTGTTAAAATGCCTTTTGCTAAGGAATTGTTTCATATTACTACATGTTATAATCGTGGTGATAGTGAATCTACTATTTTAGCTTTTCAAGAATGGAAAGAATATGAAGATAAAGTTAAAAATAATCTTATTGATGTAAACAACGAATTGTAATGATTGGTAATCTTAATATTGCTAATAGTAATAGAAAAGATACTAACATTAAGTTTACTAAAGACCAAGAAATAGCTGTGCATGAACTTATTGAGTTTCTTGCACAGCCTTGGGATGATAAGAAATATATTAATGCTCTTTGTGGTGCTGGAGGTACAGGTAAGACATTTGTTATTAAATATGTTATTAATAATTGTAAATGGTCTGGTGGTGTTATAGGTTGTGCTGCTCCTACACATAAAGCTTGTAGAGTTCTTAGTAATTCTATTGGTGGAAAAGAAGTTAATACAATTCAATCATTGTTTGGTTTTAGACTTGATGTTAATATTGAAAATTTTGACCCTGAAAATCCTGCCTTTAATCCTGTTGGAAAAGATAAACTAGATGGTCTTAAAGTTTTAATTATTGATGAAGCTTCTATGCTTAATGCTAAACTTGTTAAGTATATTAGTAATAAATGTAAGAAGCTTCAGATTAAAGTTATAATGCTTGGTGACTCTAGTCAGCTTCCACCTGTTAATGAGAAAACTAGTCAAGCTTTTCTTATTGCTAGTAATACTTATTATCTTAAAGAAGTTGTACGACAAGGAGATAATAATCCTATTAGTAAACTTCTTAAACTTCTTCGAGAAGATATAGATAGTAAGAATGGATGGAGATTTCTTGATTATATATCTAAAAATAGACAAGATTATAATGAGGAAACTAAAGGATTTTATGTTTGTGGTCAAACTGAATTTTCTGATTTAATTGATACTTGTTTTAATGATGAAGAATATACTAAAAATATTGATTTGTATCGTATTATAGCTTATACTAATAGTCGTGTTGCACAATGGAATAACCATGTAAGACATATGATTATTCAAGATGCTGATAAGAGTCTTATTACTCGTAATGATTTAATAATGAGTTATATTACTGTTGTTAATGTTTTTAATGATATTATTATAAACAATAGTGAAGAATATATTGTTAAAGATATTGTTGATACGGTTGATAATGATTATGAGTTTAAAGGATTTCTTATTAAGTTTCAAGCTATTCATGGTGGTACTATAACTCAACCTTTGTTTGTTATTAACCATTATGATAACTATACATTTCAAATGTATTATAAGAAGTTGACTAGTCTTATTGATGATGCTAAAAAAGCTAGTAGTTCTGAACGTGGAAGTAAATGGAAACAATATTTTGATTTTAAACGTAAATATCTTATCGCTTCTAATATTACGAATAGTAATGGTAAGATTTTATTTAGTAGAGATTTAGATTATGGTTTTGCAATTACTTCTCATAGAGCACAAGGTTCTACTTATAAAAATGTATTTGTAGATATTAACGATATGATTTATGATAAATATGGTCATCCTTATACTAATAGAGATGAAATGCTTCGTAGATTGTATGTTGCTTGTTCTCGCGCTAGTAATCAATTAGTATTATCTTATGGCAAGTAAAACTGTTGACGAATATCCTGATTGTGAAAGATGTCCAAATCGTATATTTAATACAGGTAAATATATACAAGGTGGTAGAGGAAGTATTCATGGAGATGTTGTTTTCCTATTTCCTAGGGGTGATAGAAATTATTGTGAAGGTTATCAATTATTTACTGATATTGGTAATCTTTATGATGAATATTCTGGACGTAATAATACTGAAGATGTATATATGACTTATAGTATTAAATGTGCTTGTTCTAATAATTATAATACATATCTTACTGCTATTGATAAATGTCGTAATATTCTATGGAAAGAATTAGCTAGAATTAATTATAAGTATCTATTTATATTTGGTGATGCTTATCTTAGTATTAGTAATAATCATATTCCTAGATTTATGGCTACTGGTGGTAAGTATATATTTAATAATTATTCTCCTCTTATTAAATTTAAAGATGATAATCTTTATCATATATTTAAACAGCGTTTTGCTGATGATGTTAATTGGGTTAATCAAAATAGAAATAACTATGGATTAAATTATATAAATGATTAATTGTATAGCTTATGATGTTGAAGTTTTAAGAAATTTCTTTTCTGTTACTTTTGTTAGTATTAATAGTTATCTTAAAGTATTTAAAGATTGTGTTAATGCTGATAATAAACCTATTCCTTTAGTTCAAAAACTATCTGTTGAAGAAATTAAGGCTCGTCTTAAAACTGTTGAAAAACATAGTTTTTATATAACATATACAGATGATAGTCAATTACTTTCTATGATAGATTATATTAATAAGACTAGATGTTATAAGGATTCTAATGGAACTATTATTCGTACTGACTTGTATGGATTTAATAATTTCAATTATGATAATCTTATGATTGCTGCTTTACTTAGTTTTTATATGCGTACAAATAGTACGAAAGAACTTATTAATAAGTTATATGAAACTAGTAAAACTATTATTTCTAGTCAAGATGATAAAGATAAATTTAAAACTGATTTTTATCTTAATAGTCTTAGAAAATATAAACTACCATTTACAGGTGTTGATGTAATGCGTATATTTGCTCTTAATAAAGCAAGTGTAGTTGTAGATAGTAAAACTGGTGAACGTAAACCTGTTCCTAAAGGTTTAAAACAAACTTCAATTAATCTTCAATGGTATGAACTTCTAGAATATGAACTTCCTGATATTAATGAAAAAGAAGCTGAACTATATGATGAAATTCCTAATCTTAGATGGATGAGTATTAGTCAGCTTAATAAGCTAGTAGATAAATGGGATAGATTTATTCTTGATGAATATATTGAACCTATGATGTATTATAATCTTAATGATGTTTTCATTGTAGCTGAAATAGTTCGTCTTTATCCAGAAGAAATTAAATCTCGTTATGCTATTAGTAAAGCATATGATGTTGATGTTCTTAATTCTAGTCGTAGTAAAACTGCTGATATTCTTTTTGAGAAATTTTATAGTAAATTTAGTGGTCTTGCTCCCGAACAATGGAAAGGTAAGAAAACTGAAAGAACTGCTATGAGTTTTAAGAAAGTTATTTTTCCTTTTATTAAATTCAAAACTAAACCTATGCAAGACTTTCTTGATGAATGTCTTAAAACTACTATTTATAGAGTTAATAAAGATGCGTTTAGTAAAGAAGTTAAAATTGGAAATGTAACTTATACTGTTGCAACTGGAGGTTTACATAGTCAAGATAATCCTGTTGAACTTTGGAGTAATGGAAGAGAATTATTTCCATCCTCCACGGGGGGTCAACACGATGTACTTGGCAATGATGACTATGTTTATATTCATGCTGATATTAATAGTATGTATCCTAGTATTATTGCTGCTCATAAAGTAGCTCCAGCTCATCTTGATACCAATGCTTTTTGTAATCTTATTGGTTGGCTTAAAAATAAGAGAGTTGAAGTTAAACACAGCGATGAAGATATTGTTGACGGAATTGATAGAGATACTTTAGCTTTAGTTTTAAAGATTGTTATTAATTCTGTTTATGGTAAACTTGGATTTGAAAACGGTAATCTTTATGATAGATTAGCTGTACTTAAAACTACTATTAATGGGCAGTTAATGATGCTAATGTTGGTTGAGGAATTAGAGTTACACAATATTCATGTGTTAAGTGCTAATACAGATGGTATTGTTATTAAACTTTATAAACGAGATATTGATGTTTATAATCGTATTAAAGATGAGTGGGAACAAACTACTAAACTTAAGTTTGATACTGATTATTATCATTGTCTTGTTAGTAGAGATATAAATAATTATCTTAGCCAATTTAGAGTTATTAAAAATGGTGTTCATAAACTTAAGCTTGAATCTAAAGGTGATCTTAATCCTATGATGTATTCTCTAGATTTAACTAAAGGTTATTCTATGCCTATTGTTGCTCAAGCTATTGAAAACTATTTTCTTAAGAATAAACCTGTAATGGATACTCTTCAAGAAGCAACTAATATTCTTGACTTTTGTCTTACTCAAAATGTAGGTAAACAATTTCATGTAGAAGAAACTAAAATTGAAAATGGACAAGTTACTCATGTTGTTTGTCAAAGATATGTTAGGTTTTATGTTTCTAATAGAGGCTATATTGTTGAAAAAGTTCATAATGAAAATGGTTCTCGTAGTAGAATGGCAGCTGGTTCTGTTGTAACAGTTATTAATAGTCTTGATGATAAAGATATTTCTCTTAGAGATATTAATTTTAAATTTTATTATCAAGAAGCTATGAAGATTATTAATCCTATCAAACTTAAGATTTCTCCTAAAGGAAAAGGTAAAAGTAAAATTAAAAAATATAGTGGTATGTATAATCCTATTTTTAATGAAGATGATTTTGGATGAAAAATATAGTTGAAGAATCATATAGTAAACTTATTAATAAATGGGGTTCTAAAGATTATAAAGGTATTGGAACTATCCATTGTGTTCAACCTCTTGATTATTCTGAAATTATAAGTAGAGTTATTACTCTGATGAGGAATAAAAATCCTAATCTTAAAATACTTATTGTTACAGATAATTGGAAAAGAAGAATAGAAATTGTTGATGGTCTTAAAAATCATAATATAAATATAGATACTATTAATATTCTTACTCATACTTATGTTAATAGTAGATATAATTATAGTTATGATATTTCTATTGTTGTTGGAGTTAATGAATGGAATCTTTCTTGTAATACAGTTTTTAATCATGCTAGATTTAAACTTATGATTATAACTAAAGATACTATTGATACTGCCAAGCTAAAAGAAATTTATACTAATATTCCTCCTATTAATGATAATATAAGTTCTAGTGGTATTAATGCTATGCGGGCTTTACTCCCCATAGAGGAACACAGAGAGCAAATTCTATTTATTAATCGAGAAGATATTACTACTTATGATAAATATACAGAGTTTATTACTCAAACTATTCAAGTATTTGGTAATCTTGATAATATTAAATGTGCTCGAAATGGTACTCAAGATGGACGTAGTGCTATTCAATATATTACAGAAATAGCTGAATATAATGGATGGAGTGCTGATATGGATATGACTAATCCTTTTAGTAAACAAATTGATGAATGTTATAATCCTCTTGTTCTTGCTGAACGAGTTAAGACTTTTTATAATATTGTTCGTGAACGTATGCTTATATGTTCTGATAATGTTTCTAAGCTAAATAGAATAGTTGAGATTATTAAAGATAATCCTAATAAGAAATTTCTTATTATTAGCAAAAGAGGAGAATATGCTGCTACTATAACTAAATATATTAATGATAAATTAGGTGAAATATGTGGTGATTACCATGATAAAATTGAAGATAAAGTTCTAGTCGATAGCAATGGTGTTCCGGTTTTATACAAGTCCGGAGTGCACAAAGGAAAGCCGCGTATAGTCAAATCTAAGGCTATTTCCACGCTAAATTTGAAGTCTTTTAATGATGGCTTATTAAGAGTATTATCTATAAAAAATAGTTCAGCAGCAAGCCTAAAAACAAGCGTGGACGAGTGGATAATAACATCGCCCTTATGTGATATAATAACTGAACTTATCTATCGTTATAATAATGTTACTTGTAATCAATCAAAACTTAAAGTGTATAAACTTTATATGGCTGGTACTATTGAAGAAGCTAGTTTAAAGAAAGAAAAGTTATCGACTAACCATGAAGTTATAGAAAATATTAAATGTGATATTAGCACTCAAAATTTTGATGATATTATTTGTTAGTATTAATATAATGGTTACATTTGTCATGTAATCAAAATCGCTCTTTGATAGAATGGACGAAGATAAAGAAGTTAAAGTTAATGATACTACTGTTGCTGTTAGTAATAGTGGTATTGAAAAACGACATGGTGTTCAACATTCTGTTGCTCCATATCAGCTTAATTATATGAGTGAAGCTGAAATTGCAAGTCTTGAAGTATTTATCAAACGTGTTATGCGTAGTGATAAATGTGGTATTAAGTCTATTGAAGATGGTCTTGCTATTGCAATGAGAGCTAAAGACCTTAGACTTCCATTTTCTACTTGCATTGAACATATTCATGTAGTTCAAGGTAAAACAGGTGTTGATATTCACATTATTAAGGCATTACTTGTCAAAGGCAGCGTGAGTTGGGAAAAAGTAGATAATTATCGCGCTCTGTACGAATATACAGATGGCTTTAATGCTTATGATGAAGATAAACTTCCATCTGACTGTATTAAGTGTCTTACTCCCAAAGAGGCACAAACTAAAAATGCAGAAGATAAAGACCATGAACATATATATGTTTATCCTGTTAAATACTATAAAGATTATAATGGTAATGTATATAAAGAATATCAACTTAATGGTAAGTTTGAAATAGCTACTAATACTAATGAAGCTAAACAAATTGCTTCTACTGGTAAAGTTCCTGTTTATAGAATACCTGCTGTTCCTATTGATTATATTACTAGTTATCGTTTTTATCGTAAAATTGGAGAACGTAATATGGTTGCTACTGGTGAGTTTACTTATAAAGATGCTATTATTGCTGGATGTTTTGAAAAAGATACTTATAAGAAATATCCTAAAATAATGATAAGTCATAGAGCATTTGTTTATGGTGCTCGTGAAATTGCTAATGATTTAATTATGGGCTGTCTTAGTACAGAAGAATTAAAGACTATGCAAGGTATTGATTTGAGTAATGAAGATATTATTGATATTACTGAAGTTCAATAACATAAACAAGATAGAGAAATTATTATTAAACAAAACAGTCGTAAGACTGATATTATTCACTTTTAAATAATTATAATTATGAAAGATTTTAAGAAAGGTTTGAGTTTTGGTATGGGTATTGTTAATGCTGGTCAAAGAGCAGTTAGTGAAGAACCTGAATTGGTAGTTGTTTCTACTCCCGGTAGTTTCCGTATGACTGCCCAAGTTTCTAAAGCTCTCGGCATTGCTCATGGTGAATATGTAATGTTCATTAATAACTGTGCAAACATTGATAATGCTATTATCAATAAAGTACCCGAAGTTGTTGCTTTCTGTGAAGAACAAGGTTTGGATATTGAGTCTCCCGAAGCTGCTATGGCTGTTCATGCTGAATTTGATATTTGGGCTTTGGCTAAAGGTATTGCTGAATTAGACAAGAATGGTAATCCTTGTACTACTCGTGTTCGTATGACTAAGAATGATAAAGTTAAGTATGTTAATACTTACTTCCAAGAAACTCTTGAAGGTGCTTTATCTTCTTCTAATGAAGAACTTAAAGCTGCTCTTACACGTGAAGGTATTACAGAAGATGAACAAAAAGAACTTTTGATTAGTTGTATTCAAGGTGATGAAGTTGCTAAGATTAAAGGTTCTAAGTGTGCTAATACTGCTGCCTTGTCTGGTATTGGTGTAACTCTTAACTTTACTGATTCTAATGTTTGGAAACAGTTGAAAGCTGATATGACTGATGAAGAAGCTGCTTCTAAAAATCGTGTTTATACAGTAGATATTGATAACTTGCAAGAAGCTGTTGTTAATAACGGTCATAAAGATATTGTTGTTAAGATTGCAATGCTTACCGAATATAAAGATGAAGAACCTATTCGTATCGGTAAGAAAGCTGAAGAAGAAAAAACTGCTAAATAATCAAATCTTCGTCCTAGAAATATAGTATCTTGAACATAGAGCTGCATTGTTAGTATTGCTAATAGTGCAGCTCTTATTTTATCTAATAATTCTTTTAATTACTTTAATTATGTCGACAGAAAAAGAAATTAAGAATGAAGCTACTGTTGTAGCAAGTGCTAAACAAACTGCTAATGCAGAAGTACAAACTCCTAAAAAACGTAGAGGTAGAGGTATTAATAACGATTTACGTGATGTAACTCGTAAAAAGTTTGATGAACGTACTGATTGTAATAAAGCTAATGGCTTGTTTATTGGTCATCTTGAAGATGTTAAAGTTGATTGGGCTACACTGAAAGATGATGTTCAAGGTATGCCTTCATTTGCTGGTATGAGTATTCCTTATCTTACATTTACTTTTGCTAGTAATCATGAAAATATCAATGAACGTCGTTATGTAACTCAACGTCTTCTTCCTGCTGAAAGTAATGTTGAAACTATTCCCGGTGGTAAAGGTGCTTGGAAAGTTGATAACATTTTCCGCTTTATGAAACATGTATATAATGTATTTGTTCTTAAAGGTCGTGATTTAACAGAAGAAGAAATTGATGCTCTTACTTTGTCTTTTGAAGATTTTGATGAAAATATGCAGTATGTACCTGTTGAAGCTGAGGAAGTTATAGCTGGTTATAAGACTGTGTTTGAAAATTATTTTAAGTTACTTAACAATAATGGTAAACCTGTTTATAATGATGCTAAAGGTAAACCTATTACTATTTGGATGAAGCTTCTTCGTTTCGTTAAGACTGATGGTAAATGGCGTGCTGTTGTTGGAAGTAAATCTTCATTTGGTGATTTAGGATTTCCTACATTTATCAATGATGGAGTTATTGAACTTTATAAAGAACAATCTGCTCCTAGTTTGCATATTGACCCTTATAAAGAAAGTATTGTTTATCAAAAATCTGCCGAACAAGCTAAACAGCCAAATGTTGCTATGCCTGGTGTTGGTGTAATGCCTGGTGTTCAAACTGCTGCTCCTATGAATCCTGTTAGTGGATTTAATGGCGGTGGAGATTTTAGTCCATTTGGTGGTGGTAATGATGCTGCTGGTGCTTTTGTTAATCCAACAGAAGATTTGCCATTTTAAAAAATTAAAGTTAGTTAAATAGTTGTATGTAAGAGGATTGGGTACTATTTTGGTACCTAGTCCTCTTTTTTTATATGTTCACGATAAAGGTCAAATTAGAAATATTATGAAAAGAAATATTAGTAATACTATTTTAACTAAAGATTATGTTTTCTCTAAAGTTAGTCAAATTACTATTTTTAGCACTTATACTGGAATTAGTGTTGAAGATATACAACATTGTATAGATACAGGAGAATTTATATCTAGTCCTTTTCGTGAAGATACTCATCCTAGTTTTGGTTTTAGATATGATAATAGGAATAAACTTAAAGGAAGAGATTTTGCTGGATATTGGTGGGGAGATTGTATAGATGCTGCTGCAACTGTACTCTCTGAAATTATTCATAAGCAAATTGATATTTCTATTAAAAGTCAATTTCTATTTGTTCTTAAACATATTGCTTATACTTTTAGAAATATTATTTATGGACAAGATAAAGATGAAAACAATGATTATAGTATTACTAGGGCTATTAGTAATGTACGTAATCATAAACCTATTATTGAACTTGTTACTCGTTCGTGGAATAATTTAGATGCTAAGTATTGGGGACAATTTGGTGTTAATCTTAATTTTCTTAATACTCATTTTGTTTATCCTGTTGACCAATTTTATATTAATCGTTCTACTAATCCTATTCCTAAATATTTTTACGATAAAGATAAAACAGATTTATGTTATGGTTACATTCTTGGACAAGATAAAAGAGGAATAGTTAATGTTAAACTGTATTTTCCAAATAGGAATAAGAAAACTGAAGTTAAGTTTATAACTAATAGTAATACTATTGAGGGAGTTATTAATCTTGAATTAGATAATTATGACGTTATTATTATAACTAAATCTACTAAAGATAGATTAAGTCTTGAATGTTATCTAAAGAGTATTAATCATTCCATCCTCTACGGGGGGTCTACCCTTGAGTCTAAGGCTATTGGTGTTGTGAATATTCCACATGAAACTTATAAACTTCGTCAAATTGAATATGATTGGCTTCGTAGTAAACTTAATCGAAATGGTTTTCTTATTAGCCTTATGGATAATGATAGAACTGGTCTTATGGAAGCTGTAATTCTTAAGAATGATTATGATATTATACCTATTATTATTCCTAAAGAACTTGGTGTTAAAGATTTTGCAGAATTGAGAAGTAGTTATTCTACAAATGTTATTAATGAATTAACTCAACAAGTTGTTAAATATATAGAAGATAATTATGGAGAAGAAACTGAATTTACTTGGGATACGGAAGAAAGTAATACTTTGCCATACTAAAAGTTTAGCTGGTATTACATATACTGTTATGCGTCCAATTACTGAAGAAGATGAACAAAATCTTGATAAATGGGAATGTATTAATGTAGATGGTAAACGTATTGATAAAAAAGATATTTATTGTTATGGAGAAATTAATCTATCTTCTAATGATGACGTTGAATATATCAAAAAGTTTAGCTTACTTGATACTGATAATGGTGGAACTATTCATAGTAATTTTAATTATCAAGAAGGTTATGCTCTTATTGAAGGAATAGCTAAAACTTATCCTACATTTGATATTATTGAATGGTTTAAATATAATCATTGTCTTATAGGTAAACCAACTCGTATTATTATTTATAAATGTAAGAAAGAAAATCTATGATAATAAAAGGATATGAAGAAAAGCTAGATGATAGAGATATTAGATATATTAATTATGTTATTGATAAATCTACAATGGTTGATGCAATTGAATCTTATATTAAAGATTTAGATTGTACTATTATTTATCCTGATGGTTCTCGTCCTAGACAAACTATTAATTATGGTTATCGTATTACTCTTTCTAGTATTGAATATATTCTTGATAAACTTTATCTTGTTCTAGAACATCATCCAGAAAAAGCTCAAAGTTATATTGATTATCGTAATAGTATTATTAAAAGAATTATTGATATACATGAAAAAAATCTTGATTTCGAGAGAAGAAACCCAGTACGATATTATAGTAAAGAACCAAGGAAACGCACTAGAAGTGCTAGCAGAGTTAATCAATCAAAAGATGTCTTTACAGGTAAACCCATTGATGTTAGCACCGGTATTGCAAAGGCTATTAAGCCTAAAAAGGAAACGATTGCTCAGCGTAAAGCTAAACTTCTAGGTGGTAAAGCTGTTAGTTTTGCATTTAATGGTTTAAAAATAAGTGAACATAATGAATAAACTTTATCGTAGAAATAATAATGGTGCACCTACTGTTTGGTGGGCTGAACTTGACAGTGGTACTAATAGTATCACTGTTTTTTATGGTCTTGTTCGAGGTAATATTCGTAAAGAAGTTTATGCTGTGACTCAAAAAGATGGTCAAAAAGAACTTGAAAGTAGATATAATGATAAGATTAAACAAGGATATACATATCTTAATGAACTTTGCGATATGCAGGGTTTACCCCCCGTGGAGGATGGAGATAATGATACTCTATTTAATTTTCTAAATACTTATCTACCTAAAGACCTTAGTAATGGAAACAGTAATCTTTTACTTCCAATGCTTGCTAAAACGTATAATGGTAATGTTTGGAAAAAAGTCAGTTGTATGTATGGTCAGTATAAGATTAATGGTCTACGTTGTATTATTACTGCTTATACTCAAAATGATATGTTTAAACCTATTAGGCTTCGTTTCCAAAGTCGTGAAGGAATTATTTGGAATACTTTGGAGAATCTTAGCGATTATCTTCTTTCTATTATTCCTGCAAATATTATCAGGGATATGATTGATGGGTATGTTGCTCTTGATGGTGAGATTTATCTTCCAGGCTATACTATAAATCAAATTAATCATTTTGTTAAAGATGCTAATTGTGTTGAAAATAAACTTCTTCAATTTTGGTGTTATGATAT
>OIPU01000048.1_pt1 | contig 29809 bp, 24 predicted proteins | sample 1607941 | NCBI WGS metagenome assembly OIPU01 (sample SAMN02674698, study PRJEB24791) | human gut metagenome, SKBSTL036 | isolation source: stool | host: Homo sapiens | place: USA | reverse complement strand
ATTTTGAGATGTACACATAGAACGGTGCAAGCACATACTCATCCCGTTCATAGCAGCCCAGATACCGTCTTGCAAGTACTGCCACAACACCCAGCTCTGCCGCTTTCTGTGTCGTCAGGGAAACTGCCAGTTTCATTACTTCCTCTTTTTCAATATCATTGAGTCCGAAAGTGTAGATACTCTCCAGGAACAGCACAGGCTTCTCACTGGTGACAGGCTTTCCGCTATCCATGTTCTCCTGCGACAGATCAGCAAAAGAAAAATCGACGGCAGGCGGTTTTTGAAATGCACCTTTTGTCAAGCGGAGACAGGCACGAGCCACCACCGCTTCATCCTTTTTCACAAGGACAATCTTCTTATTAGAGTCAAAGGCAGCTAACAGGCACTCCCTCTGGCTTCCAGTACGGTAAGACAAGCAGGTACTATGAGGAAGTTCACCAAGCTGCAGCGTGTGGTAAAAATCATCCACCTCTTCTGCCCAAAATGCACCTCGCGCCAACGAAAGATTTTTCTTCCAGAAGCTCTCCTGCATCTCGCTGACAGGGTAGCGAATCTCACGCTGCAGGTCACCGGCAAAATATTTGAGTTTATAGAACTGACCCATCAATTCAGCCTGTACGATCCGTCGTAGCGCTTCAACAGCCAGCTCCTGCCCGTCCAGTTCCCCATAGAGAGCGCATACCATAGCCGCGCCGCCCTGCAGTAAAAACTCCGTGACAGTCTCCCGGTTCTGCTCCACAAAATCGTCTGAAAATGCCAGTTTTTCTTTTAGATCCAGCCAGTCTGCATCTGTTGTCAGAATATCCTTGCGCACCTGTTTCCAATCCGTCATTTCCAAAAGAGCCATCATATTATTGAGGGCAAATACCGCATCCGACTCTGTAGTGAAATCCGGTATGAATGCCTGCAGCTGCGTATAGTGTTGCAGCAGCCCCATGGCAATCCGCCGGGTCAGCCCACAGATATGTCCAAATGAACCCCGATACCATTCACTAAACGGCCTTTCCAACAGACATTTTCCAAGCTGCTCCAACTCTGCATCTCCTGTATACTGGCTAACCAGATCCCGTTTTATCAGCTGCCGGAGCGTCAGCAAACGCTGATCTATGGAAAGAGGCGTCAGCATAGTGTATAACCGGACATAAATCTCCTTCTGATGCCAAAGCTGATACATTTCCTCAAAGGTGTACTGCTGCCCTTCTTCCAGAAGCGTAAAGAAGCTGTCGCTGCGGTTCACAGAATCGCTGGCTTTCAAATTCTTCAGCGTCAGGGAATTGATATTACAGTGCTCACAAAAGCCCGGCTCAAACAATAGAGAGTATCGCCCCAAGGACAGGAACACTTCACTGTTCTGATCCACCAATTCCAAAAAATGCTTTTTTCTATGCTCCACCGCATAAATGAGAATTGAAAACTGGAATTGCCGGACAGCATTAAAATCCAGATGGAGCCTGCCGGCATACAGAGCATTCAGATAACTCAGTTGGTTGCATAAAATTTCTTCCCTCTGTTCCTTGCTCAAAGGATGTGGCTGGGAGATAAACCAGTTGAGGTCATATTGTCCGGCATGGTTGTCCAGCCAGAGGTCAAAAAAAGCAGACAAATCCTCTGCGTCATATTCAAATACAGCCAACAGCCGGCGGAATTTTCCCACATCGGTCATTTTCATCCACCGGAGATCTTTCAGGCGCTCTACTGACAGAAACAGCCGCACACCATACCGATAAAGCAAGATGCAGACTCTCTGGAGCGGACGATTCTGTTCCAACAGTTCCAGAGCTTTCCGTTCATTTTGATGCCAGCAAAACAGATACGAACCAAGAAATGGTTGCCGTATCATATCCCGCTGGTGCTCCGTCAGCATGGAAAGTCCCTTCCACTCCGCAATGGGAAAAGTCTGCAGGTTATCCAATATGACCTGCTCCTCTTCTTCATACATCACAAAGGGAAAATAGTATTTCAGGTATTCAAACCGCAGGGAAGGCAACAGTTCCAATTTCATGACTGCCAGCACCTGCTCTTGGGGATACGCTGTCAGTTTCTCTCCATACCCGTCTGCCGACTCTAAGACCGAAGCAATTTCTTCATCACCAATCTCCTGCCTGCACAACGCACCATAGAGTGCTGCAAAGTTCGGCACCCGAACCAGTTCTTCCTGTATCCGCTTTGTCTTTCGGATGTGCAGCCGTTCCTGTAATTGAAGTGTCTCCACCTGTCCACATGCCTGCGCTATGGCATCCTCTGAAAAGCTGCCTGTAAGCGCCGGGAGCAATCCGTCATCTTTCATTCTGGTCAATAGGGTCAGATGTTTTAATGTATTTCTCATGCTGCTTCACCTCCGATCATTGTCAGTACCATATTCAAAATCTCATGCCTTGGCCGGGGTTCAGACTTTACCAGTTCACCACACAGTTCAAAAAAGGCATGTGCATCTTTGGCATCCATTGTCTGCACACAACCGGCGGGCCATTCCACCAGCTTGTCAAACGCCATATTCAGCACCTCGTTCTTCTCGTCCTGATGATAATATCCTCCAATGAATTTAACCAGAGATTCGGCGCTGCCGTTATAAAGTTGCTGCAGCTTTTCCCGTTTCTGTATGGTCCGTTTTTCCTGCTCCAGTCGTTTTTCCTGCTTCTTTCTCTCAGCTTCGGCTCTGCGCTCATCTTCCAACTCTTCCTTGGAATAGAATGTTTCCTTCAGCCGGTTGATTTCATAGCCGTTATACTCGCTGTGGAGAAAAAACTGCCGCAACACCGCTGCCAGCGCTTTTTTATCATAAAGGCGTTGGATCTCCGGTGCTTTTAAGGCACTTAAAACGAAGTCCTCATATTTTTCCGGCTCAGTCTGGAAAACTGAACGCTCCACCCAGTCATAGAGCTGCCGATGCTGCTCTGCAGATAGGAATGGACGGCTGATGTATGTTTTATATTCCCTTCTGCTGTAATACCCCTCACTCCTGACAAAGCATTCGTGAAAGTAAAACCGCTCGCCAAAAATCGTTTGAAGTTGGGAAAAAGTGTACTCAGCCAGTAGCCTCTCTACAAACCGGAAACACCTCCAACTTGAAATTCTCAGGGCATACTCCCGCAGCAGTTTCAGTTGTGGCGCATCTTCACCATCTTGCCGATGCTGCTTGAAAAACTCCCATAGATTGATTTCCTTCTTTTCCACCAGAAAGGCAAATACCCGCCTACCGTTCGTATGCCAACTTCTGAAATATTCTCCATAGTCAGCTCCGGTCAGTTCCTGATATCTGGAAAGCCACTGTTTCAAAGGGATCCTCTGCCTGGAATGCAGCATCTGCAGGGTAAACAACTCCATATAGTTATCCCGCTCCAGTTCCTTCGCCAGATCATCGTACTGAGGATCAAACACATCAAATCGGTACGGAAAATCCTTCTGTATCGTTTGATTCATCCATAACAGTGTTTTCGGTGCTGTGGGGTTCAAACCATATTGAACCGCTTCCCAGAGTCCCTGAAATCCTTCGTACTTGACCGTAAAGCTGTCATAGAACCGAAACAGCCAGCCAAGATACTCATAAAATTCTTCCGAAAGATCCTTTGGAGCATTCAGAAGCATCCGCCCACACGCCGCTGCGATTTTCTCGGCAGTGATGCTCTTGGAACTCAACCGATCCGGCAGCCTGTCCGCCCATACAGCGAGAGAGTTTGCCAAAATGATTTCATCGCAGCGATACCCTGCTTTAGTCAAAACCGAAAATTCGCGGCTGTCGGGCTTCACATTCATATACGGCAGTTTCATCAGCGTGCGCAGCACCAGGTCGGCTTTCCCGCGGTATTTCTTTGCCTGCTCTGCATAGAACCGGATGAACCATTCCAGCACACCAAAATCATATACCAGAGAAAGTGTTCGATTTTGTGTAAACAGGCGGCTCAGCTGGGTATGCATCGCCTCATAGCCGCGTTCCGTATCATCAAATAGCGACAGTACAAACAGGGCTTCTTCCGTTCTCATATACTCTCTTTCTGCCAGTTTCTCCAACAGGGCATGGCGCTGTGCCGCATCTGTTTCCAAAAGATACAGAGCGCCCTGCAGGTACACATCTTCTCCGGCAGACCGTCGCAATTTCTGGAGGAATGCTCCACGCTGGTTACCCACAAACATATTGTCAGACTGGATCGCACAGGTATTTCCCAGCGCCAGGGCCAGAGCGCGGAACACCTGGACATCATCGCCCAGTTTTTCCTCAAACCGCTCCAACACCTCGCCAGGGTAACGCAAATGGTATGGTTCAAAATAGCCGGACACATCCGTTTCCACCTGCCATATCTGCATCGCCCTTGTTTGTCGGTAAGTCCTTCTCGCCGTATCGTCCTGAGAAGTCTGTACTACCAATTCGGCAAAGGAATGGTAAAGCTCCAAATCAATAGCCCTCTGATATACCCGGTAAACCGGTATCCTGTCGATATGCATTAAAATCCCTCCTACTTGAAATCTTCCATAAAAGATATGGGGAGAGAGCCCTGTTTCGGCTCTCTCCCCATTGATTAACTGACAGCACACCGATGGTATGCTATATTATCTTACTCAGCACCAGCCATACTGAAAAACTCCGCAGGCGACAGCACTGTAACGCCCAAATCCCTGGCCTTGGATAACTTGCTGCCGGCATTTTCGCCGCAGACCAGATAATCCGTCTTCTTGGACACCGAGCTGCCGGCATGGGCGCCCAGTGATTCGATCAGGTCATTGATTCCGTCCCGGGTGTAGGGTTCCACCTTGCCGGTAACTACGATAGTCTTTCCTACAAAGGGATTATCCTGCACCCTGTCTTCGCTGTGTTCTGCCACAGCAGGCTTTTGAATATTCATCATAGTCTGTAACTCCTCCCAAATACAGAAATTATCTTCTACACAGAACCAGTCGTGGATATTGTTATGCAATGTCTCCCCGAAATCCGGAAGCTGCCGAAAATCATAGCCTCCATAGACCGCATCCCGAAACTCATCCAAATCATAGTGGAACACACGACCCAATACCTTGCTGGCAGTGTTGCCGATCATAGGGATGTCCATAGAAATCAGATACCGTTCAAAGGTGGTATTCCGGCTCTGCTGGATAGCGTCCCAAAGGCGCTGCCAGGACTTTTCACCAAATCCATCCATGCGGACGATTTCAGCCCGGTAGCGGTCCAGACGGTAAATGTCCAGATAACTATGGATAAATCCCTGACCAATGAATTTTTCCAGTGTAGCCTCCGACAGCCCTTCAATGTCCATCGCCTTCTGGCTGACAAAATGAACGAACTTCTTCAGCCGGCGTGTTTCACAGTCAGGATTATCGCAGTACAGCGTCTTGATGATGCGATCCTCGCTCTTTTCGCCCTTTCCGCTTGATTCATGGATGCGGGTAGGCTGTCCGCAGCAGGGGCAAACATGGGGAATCGTATCCGCCATAGAGAAACCGCCTCTGTCCAAATTTTCCTCCACATGAGGGATGATCATATTTCGCTTGCTTACCAGAATCCGGTTTCCAGCCATCAGTTCCAGATCCTCAATAAAGGACAAGTTGTGCAGACTGGCCCGGCTGACCTCGCAGCCATCGATTTCCACCGGTGTAAACACAGCTACCGGAGCAATCTCTCCAGTTCTGCCCGGTGTCCATTCAATGTACTGCAGCAGGCTCTCATGCAGGTCATCTTCAAATTTATAGGCCAGACCGTCCTTATAGTGATGTCCGGTGTGGCCGCAGCTCTGGGCATAGGCGATGTCGTTAAACGAAACCACGATACCGTCAATGGGGATATCTTTGTCAGTGGCATATTGCCGCAGCTGATAGATACCGGCTTCCACATTTTCCAGCGTCAGTTTCTGCTTTGTGACCAGATACTTACAGGGCTGGAACCCCAACGCACGCAATTCCCGTAGCTTATCTGATTTCCGGGTCAGGTGCGGAAAGCCCTCCAGCACACCAAACGGCATGAAAACCAGCCGACGCTCCCGGCATGTCTTGGCATCCATCAGACGGATGGAACCAGCAGCCAGATTGCGGCCGTTTTTATAGGGCTTACCGCTGCTGTCCTGCAGGCTGGTCTTCAGTTCCTCAAAATCACTGGGTCTGATAAAGCCCTCACCCGTCACAACCAGTCTCTCTTTGTAGGTGATGTGGGAAGGGATACCGCTGATGACTCGGGTGTTATGGGTAATGATCTCCCCTTCGTCACCATCGCCACGGGTAGCCGCCTCCAGAAGTTCTCCATTCTCATAGGTCAACTTTACAGTCAAGCCATCCAGTTTGAGCATCAGCATCACCTGCTGCTCACCCATGAAATTCAGAAGATCCATACTGCTCTTAGTCTTATCCAAAGACAGCAGCGGGATCTCATGTCTGGTTTTCTCCAGCCTGCTCACCGCAGGATAGCCTACTGTCTGGGTTGGCGAATTTGCCATTTGGATTCCCGTTTCCTGTTCCAGCTCTTTCAACTCGTCAAAGAGTCTGTCATAGACCTCATCTGACACACTGGGCGCATTGCGGTTATAATACTCATCCCGATAACGGTTGAGCCGGTCATTCAATTCTCTCTGCTTTTCAAAAATATTCCGTTCCATTATGCTGCCTCCTTTTCAAGTACCCGGAAGGACATAACCAGTTCTTCTTCCGTATGCTTCTGTTCACTGTCGAAAACACTGCAAACACCGTCTGTAAACTGCCAGTGGGCGGCTCTGCCCCACCAAAGGATTGGGCCGCGGCCGCCGTTCCCTCTGTTGGCAGACGCATCTGGCTGATTCGCTACGGTACTATAAAAGCCCTGCGTGTTTACCAGCGTAATGTTCCGTATCTGTCCAATACATTCCGGCCGGCAGTGATCCAATATCTCCAACTGCGTCCCTTCCCGAAGTGTCCTGCGCAGCTGATTCAGGTTTTTGATCATGCGCTTTTCTCCTTTCCCCGCCCCACAGGGCAATCCTGCTGTGCGGTATGCAGCCCATTTCTGCCGGCTGCATACCTGCCAAAATTCAATTCATGGACAATACGCTGAATGGCGTCATCATCATTCCACGCTGCGTGAAGCGTATTCCGCTCTGGCCCGGCTCCCACATGGACACATACCTTTTCACTGCCAACCTGCAGCAGCACATCCTGTCGCCTGGCGCAAACCACTGCCAGATTTCCAATTTGTTTCATGCTCTGCTCCTTCCTTCTTCATCAATGACCGGACGCCCTCAAGGACGCCCGGCCATTCTCATTTTGTCACGCTGCAGCAGCCAATACCGGAGACTGGATGCTATCCGTGTTTTCCATCAGGTCTGCCATCAGCACATCCGCCAAAAGCCTTCCTGCCAAATGACCGGTATGGATGATGACACGATCCTTCTTCAACTGGATAAATTCCTTCTCACGAAGAATCCGGCTTTCCGCAGCCAGCGCCTTGTCGCTTTCTGTCAGCCTGGCAGTAATCACCCGCTGCCACTTCTGCAGAAACTCGGTCGCCTGCTCAATGTCCTTCTTCTGCCGGTCATATTCCGTCCGTTTCTGCCGCACTGTTCCATCCGGCTCCACTTCCAGCGTGTAATAGGCATGGAAAGGATCATCCGTTTTACGCAGAAACATCACAAAGCTTTCTCGCCGCTCAATCCGATCCCAGTAGCGGTCGCTGCTTCCTACACAGTGATGGAGCGCACGCCCCTCGGTAATAATATCCAGAATACCGCTTGGCACCACTACCATATAATCCGCATCGGCGTACTCATATTTCGTTTTGATTTCCTGACAGATGGCATTAACATGGGGGAATTTCTCCTCCATCTCCTCGGCCTGCAGTTCAATATCCTTCTCCTGACATTTGAGCACCAGATCATCGTGGCGCCGCCGCAGTTTTCTGGTGCGATATACGATCTCATCATATACATTCATGTGCAATTTCTTTGCCATGGAAAGATAATCCTCCCAGGTACGCAGTACCTCATGGCTGTTTCGCCGGAAAGATGGCATCTGACGCCGCACATAGTTATAGACCTGCACCATGCTCATGCGGTCGGCAATGAACTGGACATCCCTGGGCTTAATATCCTGCTGATACATCCACAAAAGGACATTATCCGGGATTTCCCTGCCGGTGCCCTTTTCATATTGCAGCCACCGCAGCAGATCACAGCCTCCATTATGGAGCCGAAGGCGCTGAAACCTTCTGCTGTCAAGTCCCAAGGCTTTGATCAGGCTCCCTGTACTACGGTTTTTGATAAGTTCACTGACCGTTCCGCAGGAACTGAAACATTCTCTGGTAAGCTTCGGCAGGCTCGCCTTGCTGATCTGTTCCATTTGCGGTATCCGTTCGAGCACAGCCAGATATTTTTCCGGATCAACGCTTTTCTGCTTCCGAATCCAGTTGACGAGCCCTGTGCATCGAAGTTCCTGCTGTTCCAAAGTTGGCAGTGTTTTGCCATAAACCCGTCCATCATGCGAACCAGACCAACTATAAGAACAGGGGCTTCCGGAAATCCAGCGCATATTTCGCTGTTTATACAGACCCCAATAGTAGGTTCTTGGTTTTCTTTCCCGGTCATAAATCGTGCGCCGGATTTCCTGACAATAAAGCTTGGAGTTTTGAAGACTTTCTTTCCCATATGTCCGGTCAGCCTGAAATTCACGAACTACAAAGCCGTCTTTGCATCGCTGGATCAGGTAGGCAAAATGTTTTTCTGTCTGCATATACCCCGCTCGTCCATAGGCTTTGAATACCACCGGATGTCGGCAGCAGCTACAGCGGCCTTGTTGATTGTGATGGGGATGCACCTTGATCGGCACTTCCTTTTCGCAGTAGGTACAGTAACCTGTTTTGGCGCCGCCCTTTTTGTAGTGGTAGTAAATGTAATTTTGCCGGATGGCAACCTTATCCACCCAGCGGCTCCAATCCTTTGGAAACTCCGGCACCTGTTCCATATCCTTATCCCATGGGTCAGTTTCCCGCCGGTGCCGCTGTTCGAGCTGTTCATCACGCACATCCCGCTGAAACTGCCGGATTGCCTCTACCGCTTTTTTATTGATGTTCAGATATGCCTGTATAGATGTCTCATCTTCATCGCTGATCCAGTAGGCTTTGGTATACCAGTATTGCCGCTTCCAGTTCAGTCTGTCCAGCTTGGATTCGCTCCATTTCTGTATCAGGCTGTTATAGGTAATAAACTGCCGCTTTTCTTTATCCAGATACACTTCATAGGCCGGATTACTCCCATCCAAGCGAAGATGCTCTGGGAAAAAGAAAGCCACCTTCAATATTCCATCCTGTTTGATACATCTCAGATAGGTATAATACTCACAGACTTCCCGAACATATCCGTAGTCAGTTTTTTCCTTTCTTGGCAGGTCTGAAGTCGCGATTTTCTTCATTTCATCCGTCGCTGTCAGATTGGGAAGTGCCATCAGGGCTCTTTTTTTCATCTCAATTCACCATCCTCTTTGTCAAATCTACGCTATACCACACATCAGGCAGTAATGTAACGCCGTCAATCCGGCCCACTGCAACCTGTACGATACTTTCCGAATCCGGTGCTTCCTTCGCAAAAGCAAGGATGTCTCCCAGTCTGCCGGTGGCAACGGGGTCTTTACCCCGTACCACCGCATAGCCGCAGTTCGCCATTGCCCGGTTGGCTGCCACATGGGAGCTCCACACCCTGCGCGGATGATCTGCCATGTAGGCCAAACCATGTAAAAACAGCTCCTCTTTGGTGAGCCGCTTAATCACAGTCAGCTCCGTACAGGCGATTTTGGAGTCATGCTCATCTTCATCGATGTCGCCGCCGGCGTTGACGATATAATATTCCGAATGCTCCAGGCTGGAATAATAACTAAGGCAGTCAAGCGGGTCCTCCGCGCAGTGAAATCCATTTTCCCTGCAATTTGCTTTTTCAGTCGTATTGAGCCCCATCACAAACTGATAGCCACGGCATATCAGCCCGGGGCGAAAACCCTTATAAGCAATCATTCTTCATTTTTCCTCCTTTGCCGGCTCAGCCTGCCTTTGCCATCCCAAAATCCAGCAGCGACATCTGCCCATCCTGAGAAGGCTTTTTTTCCTCCTGCTTGGGTGCCGACTTGGGTTCCGTCTTTTTCTTCTCTGCCGCCTTCTTGGGTTTGTTCTTTGCAGAGGACTTCCCAGCATACGGCTTGGGAACAAACTTCTCCTCATCCTCATGGTCTTCCTTGGCATCAGGGTCACGGAAATAATCTTCTGCCCACTGATAGCACATATCATCCGGCACATCGCAGCCATATGTCTGCTGTCCAGGACCAGGGCGGGTTCCGCTTGCTTTTAGTTCATCCTGCACATAATCCCATGCCTTTCGGTTGATGTACTGGAAACAGCGGATCATGTTCTTTTTCGGATGCATCGTCAGACGGGCAAACGCCGTATCTTCCATACAGAGCATCTGGATATGCTCGGACACACATTCCTTCATATTTCGCCGTGTCAGTTTTTCCACATCGGTACTCACCCTCTGGGTAGAGGCCGCGATTACTTCTTCATCACTCATCGCTTCCAGACGGGCGATCTGCTCCTGCTCCGCGGCTTTCTTCGCCTGCTGTTTGGCGTCAAATTCCGCTTTGCGCTGGGCTTCAGCCGCCTCATGCTCCGCACGCTTTTTTCTTCATCTTCTGCGGCGGGCGGTTGTGTCGAATTCCCCTCCTCAGCAGACTTCTCTTCCCCATCAGATGCTACTTCATCCACAGGTTCTTCCTCTGCATCAGCCGAAGCAGTCTCACCGGCAGGAACCGAAGCAGCCGATACCGTGACAGTGTCTGTACCTACAGGCGGCACAGGCAAAGATTCCATCTCCTCCAGCTCAAAGGCTTCATCATCCTCAAAGGCTGCAGACGAATCGAACATACTGTTTTGCTGCTCCATTGCTATTTCTGAAAAAACACCCATTGTAAAATCTCCTTTCGCAAAAAAGGCATGGAGCAGGCCGTTATGACCCTTTCCATGCCATTGTGTGTTGCTCACAGCACATATAAAAGTGTGCTGAAGCTGTCAAAACAGTAGCAGACCACGCCAGTATACTGCCTTGACCATTCCTTGATTTTGTCCTGCACCTCCTGCGCAACCTTTTGATTGCTCATATTCCATGGCGGAGGTACCGTTACGGTAAAGTAGCCATTCTCCAGACAACTTCTGACATCTGCCGGAAGGCCGGAACACTGCTCATACAGTGCTGCGATCTGACTTTTCTTCTTTTCTGCAATACGCATCTGACCCCTATCCCTTCATTCCTGTTTTTGAGCAGGCTCCGGAAGTCTTTTACACAAGAATGGGGAGAAGCGTACCGGCGCAAAATCCCGGCAGTCATTCACATAGAAGTATGTGCGTTTGCCTTGGCAGTCCAGTTCCACCACATCAGATGGAGCCAACGGACGACCTCTGTAATCTTCCGGCAAATGTTCATTGTAGTCCAGGAACAGACGCCCCAGCACTTCCATGTCATTCTGACCCTTTGGGCAACAGACCTCTGCGCTCCATACCGTCTGATAGGCGGCGGCAGGCGGCTGTTCATATCCAGCCTTATGTAGCGCATCCAGTCGCTTGAATGCGAATGGTACTGTCTGTGTCTCACTTAGGCAAAGCTGGTAAATGCAAAACCTCCGGAAAACTCTCTGGCTGTCCAGAATATCCTTCAGCGCCCGATTGCCCTGAGCAAGAAATATCTGATACTCTTCCTTTGTCAGCCCCAGATACTCTGTCAGGTCCAAATCTTTCTCCGCTCTGGTGTGCCAAAGCTCGACGCAGCCATCTATATAGGTAAAGTCACACTTACCGCACAGATATTGCTGCTTAAAATTCATTCTCTGCACCTCCTTTTCCTTCTGTTCTTTCTCCCGAAGGGCAAGCTGCCAATCATCAAACCCTTTATAATTCGGATTCCAGGTCAGCTGACGACATGCCATTCCATTTTTCCGGGCCATCAGATAGATCTTAGATGCCCCGTTGGAGGTCATTTGGTTACTGTACTTATCCATATCATGAGCCTCAATGATCTCCTCAGTGCCATTCTGTGCCAGCAGTGCAAACAGCGTATCCAACTGGCTTGTGTTGTTTGCGCCGGCAATCGCCGCAAAAGTCCGGTTTGTCAGGCAGTGCGAGATGTCTGCTTTCAGCAGTCCCTCAATGACATAGACCACCCGAGCAGATGGATTGCCGATAAAATGTACCGGGCTCCCGGATGTGACACCCATATTTTTGGACGAGGACGAAAACCAGATGTATTTGGCTCCTGCCTTATCCGGCGGATCATCTTTTTGCTTGAGCGGAATATCCAAAAGGATCTGCAGGCCGTGTATCATACCGTCGTATCCCACAGCCGGAATCAAAATCCCTGCGTTTTTTCGGTAGAAGTTCATGGTCCAGCGCCCGCTGTCATCCAGATAAAAGCCGGGCACTCCCTCCACCTTGCATCCCTGTTTCATCAGCCGCTCGGTAATGGAGCGGCAAAGGAATGGGGGTGGAGTACTCTTGAACCCAATCCGGTCGATCTGTTCATCCGACAGTCCCCGTTTTGGGGAGTGCAGATGGTTGCGGTGGGCAGGCTGAAGAGGCAGCATAGCGAGCAGCAGCGAAAGCGTTTGATGAATTTCCTGTCCGCTGGCCCGTTCTGCTTGCTGCACTGTTTTTAGTTCGCCCCTCCTCTCATATCCGGCAAGGTCGGTCTGAGTCCCCGAAACCGGGGACCCAGTGCCAGCCTGCTGGTTTCCTGCCATCTCATATCCAGAGTTCGGCCGTTCCCTGTGAAAATCGTTGCACAGGGCTTCTCCTATTTCCCAATACGCATCGGATGTAGTCGTATTGTTTAGCCGCGCATAAAGCGCAAGCATACCGCCATGCTCATCACAATAATTGCACCGCCAGACATTTTTGACGAAATTCACATTCATCTTGCCGCGGCGGTCACCACAAAACGGGCAATCCACATATACACTGTTTGCCTGTCGGCGTCTGATTCGCAGATGTAGAAGTTCCACTACATCCATAATACCGAACGGAAAATCTCCTGGATATGAGTCCATCTGTTCTCCCTCCCTTCTTGGCCCCATAGATGGGGCTGCTTATCATCCGGCTTTCTGTGCGGCCATACCATCGAGCATGATCTGCGCCGCAGCACGAACGATATTGTTGGTACTCTTGTTACCAGGGGTGAGATAGAATTTCAGACTCACCGGACGCTCCTTGGCAACTGTTGCCATGGTTTTTCCTTTGCTCAGACCGCTATCCACCACCACATTCTGCGCTTCTTCAAAGGTCATTACCTTCAAGATGTCTTCTACCGGAGTGCTCTCCGTATAAGAAGGCGCCACAGGCTGATCGGGTGCTTCCTGTTGGACAACGGGCGCCACAGGCAGTTCTTCCGGTTCATCCGATTGGAATACGGAGGCGGCCGGCTGCTCAGACGCATCATCCTGTTTTGGACTGCTATCCAATGTAACCTCGCGGCTCGGTACCGGCAGCTCCATATTGGGAGCATTCTCCTCTACCTTGCCGACAGGCAGCGTATCCATATTCTCCTTCTCTTCTGCAGCCATCTGCTGGACAGTGGGCTGTACCGGAGAAACCGGGGGCTGTTCATTCTGAACCGGCTTTGCCGCAGGTTTCTGAATAGGCGCCGGACGAGCAGGCGCATTACGGCGCTCTACGACGCTCTGAGGCGCTCTTTCCAGTCGGGCATGAACTTCCCCGCCAGATTGCCGCAACGCCGCTCCAGAGGCTTCTACGGGCCTCTGTGCCGCATCCGGCATTGGCTGCTGGATAGGAGCCGCCCCGGAAAGCGGAATACTACTTCCAAACACCTTGCCCGTACTGTCAACAGCAACATCGGCAAACTGCAAACCGAAACCGGCATCCGACAGCGCAGCACTCAATGCCTCATCCTGGGCAGCCTGTACATAGTCAGTACCTTCTTCTGCACTGTGCTGCGAGATGTAACTGCTGATGGGCTCTGCATCACTGCGGTCCAGATAGACTCTGGCCTCCATAATCGCAAGCTGTTCCGTGATCCTCAGGGTAGTCAGTTTCATGCGGCCCTGGGGGTGGCGCAGACGGAACCACAGTTTCTGATAGGGCAACTCCAACTGCAGCATTTCCTCATTGGTCTTTCTGGACACCTTATGGCGCAGAAATTTGAGCGGATCAAAGCCAGGTACCTTGTTCAGTTCTGCCACTGCCGGAATTGTTTTGTACATCATAGGCATCGGATTACTTTTTTCATTCATGTTGGAAACTCCTTTCTGACATAAAAATAGGAGACGCCAAGTGCCATTTCTGCACCTGACCTCTCTTTTTTAACTTGCGTTCTTTAATTGCTCTTCCAACGCAGCCGGAATGGGGATGCCGGCTTTCTTTGCGTAGGCTTTGAAATACATCTGGATGCGCATACCCAGTAGCGTATTTCGCTTGCCGATCTCATTACGATGGATTGCCATAAACAATACCTGTTTCTGCCCAATCAGCACCACCCGCTTTTTGGCACGCGTGATTCCGGTGTAGAGCAGATTACGGTACATCATGATGGTGTGCGCTTTGAGCAGCGGCATAATGACGGTCTCATACTCAGAGCCCATAGCCTTGTGGATTGTAGTGGCATACGCCAGATCCACATTGCTCAAATCATCTACGCCGTATTCCAGTGTTCTGCCAGCGCCAAAATCCATGCCGATTTTTTTACCCTGGTCAGTGTCCTTAATATACCGGATGAAGCCCAGATCTCCATTAGAGACCTTTTCTGTGTTCTTGGTCTGCATGATGCGGTCATTGACCCGGAATATCCTGGGACCGAACTTGATTTCCTCCTCCGCAGAGCGGAATGGGTTGACCAATTCACGAATGGTCTCATTCAGCTGTTCCGACGACGCGGCGCCTTCTGAACGGAAAGGTGAAAGAATCTGCACATTCTCAATGCCACTCTCCTGTATCTCCAAACAATACCGTTCTGTAATCTTTTCAGCGGTGTCTTCCTGACTATCACCAGACACGAAAACAAAGTCCGGTCCATAAAACAGTTTGGTATTGCCCTCGTTGATAAATTTGGCGTTATAGGCAATCAGACTGTCCTTCGACTGACGGAAAATCTGATCCAGCACCGTTACTGGGACGATTTTGGTTTCGATGATCTCACGGAACACATTTCCGGCTCCTACGCTGGGAAGCTGATCTGGGTCGCCTACCAGTACGATTCTGGCATTTGCCTTCATGCGCTCAAAGAATTTCTCGGCAAGCCACATATCCACCATGGAAAACTCATCCACAATGATTAAATCGGCCGACAGTGGCTCTGACTTTCTGTTCCGGCTACCCTCATCCTCTTCACTGGTCAGTCCCAGACCACTGTGTAATGTTCGGGCATCCTCAAAGCCGGTACTCTCCGACATCCTGCGGCTTGCCCGACCGGTAGGCGCCATAAGAGCAATTTTGCCATCAGGGTGCAGCCGCCGGTAAACCTCAAGTATCGTCCGCAGCACTGTTGTTTTACCAGTACCAGGAGAACCCGTAATCACTGACAAGCCATGCCTAAATGCTGCATAGACCGCAGCCTCCTGCTGTGCAGACAGGCGCAGTCCCATTTCAACCTTGACCTGTTCCAGCACCGGCGCAATATGCTCTACTGGCATCTGGGCGACCAGACGCTGGGCGATCCGGCGCGCCGTTTCGTCCTCTTGGGCAAACACTCTGGGAAGATAGATATTATCCTTCACGGAAACGATTGCTCCATTCAGGATCATTTCCTGCATCATATCCCTGACTTCCTGCTGATGCAGGCGAAGCTCCGGTACAGGTATCTTCTCATTGAGCAGTTTCAGCGCTGATTTCTCCAGTTCTTCAGAACTGATGTACAGATGGCCTCGTTTACTCTTGCCTTCATCTAACGCACAAAAGACAGCCCCTTTGATACGCATAGGGTCATGGAGATCACCCCCGCTCTTTTGTACGATTGCATCTACCCGCCGAAATCCAAAGCCGGAGATCTGGCAAAGCTCGAATGGGCTCTTTTCCAAAATCTCTACGCTGGTCGGGCCGAAATATTGATATATTTTCAATGCCGTCTTGGGAGTAATCTTAAACGGTGCCAGCAAGGTCATAATTCCTTGGAGCATACGGTTTTCTGCATAAGAAGCTTTGATGTCCTCCAATTTATTTTCCGTAATGCCCCGGATCTCCAACAGCCGCTCCGGCTGGTGTTCCAGAATATCCAATGTGTCCACACCGAACCGCTCCACAATGTCTGCGGCAGTTTTGGGACCAATCCCTTTGATAAGCCCGGAGGCAAGATAGCCCTCTACGCCGTTTTTTGTTCTGGGCACAATTTCACGCCACTGCTCCACCTGGAGCTGGACACCATACTTGCCTTTTGCCCATTCACCATCCAGTTCCAACTCTACCGCATCTGTCCGTGGAATCTCATACCCCACAGCTGTAAAGCGAATCAAATGGTCTTTGTACCGCCTGTTTGACCTGGCCTCAGCTGGCACACTCTGGTCTGCGGTTTTTACACTGATGATACAAAACTTATTGGCAGGATTATAAAAAATCGTCCCGTCGTAGGTACCAATACAATTCATCCTTTTTCACCTCACTAAGCGGCCTCCATAATCGAGGCTCTAACACTGAACCGTCTGGATTCGGATACTGTAACAAACTGCTCGTAAATATCCGGATGCTCCAGTTTCAACCGAAGCAGGTTATCCTTGTCGATGATGGACTTGCGAACAGGGGTATAGGTAACCGTATAGTTCACTCCCTCCTGCTCACAGACTGCAGTGCAGCTGGTACCCATTTCCGCAATCAACAGCGCCTTCAGACGCTGAATATCCTTGTCGATTTCTTTGGAGTACACCTCTGCATTTTTCTTTTCATCCAGAAGACGCAAATACTGCATGAGTTTTGCAGTCATATCCAGGTCGAGTGCAACGGCCGGAGCATTTTTATCTGCCGGACCAAAGTGTTTGCGTGCGCTCTCAATGATCAAGGCCCCACTTTCTGTATAGGGCGGCGGCACATGGCGCTGCACATGGTTTTCCCAGAAATACTGCTCCAAAAAGACCATCTCAGCCTCGTACTCGAAATCACGTTTGACCTCCCGGATAATAACTTCTTCCTCGTTGTTACCATACAGGCAGCAAAAGAAACATCGGTCAAGATCCGTTACCGCCATATAATGACGCCCCTGAGATTCATAGTAGACTGGAACAGTCTCCTTCCCATTCATCCACCAGTTATCTCTGGCATTATAGTTTGTGGTCTTGATCTCAAGGATTGCTGTGGTGCCATCCGGCAGTTCCACAAAGTAGTCCACATCAGCCAGCATCCAAGGATACTGTGGGTGCTGGAACATCTTTTTGATTTGGTAGACCCGATATCCGGTTTTCCGCTCGAATATCTTTGCTACCAGAGGCTCCAGCAAATGCCCCATTTCCATGGCAACCCAGTTGCCCTCATCATCTTCCACTGACGCTATGTTCAGTTTGTCGTAGTACAGATCCCTGGCTGTCCGGAATGGAGAAGTGCCAAAGATTGCTGATACATCGCTGCCGCCGATTCCACGGCGCCGGTAATCCAGCCAGTCTTCTTCTGAAAGATCTGCCGTTTCTACCAGCACCAGCGGTTCATACCGCTTTCGTTCAGCACTATTGCTGCCAGACATATCAAATCCCCCTTCGTGATCTTCGGGGCAAAATAACCGCCCTCGTCATTGGTGCAACATTTCGTAGCCGGAGCGAAGATACTGCCTGTCTCTTCATCTTCCAGTCCGTGGAGTGTGCCGGCTTGACCCGCCGACCATTCTGCTTTCTTTTCTGCTTCACATTCATGTACATGACCTGCCTTTCTCAGTTTTGATTTATCCTTAAAGCCCTTTCAGGCTTACAGGCAATAAAAAAGCGAGAATGACAGACGGCATAAAGCCTGGCATCCATAGTTGCCTATGAACCGATGTCATTCTCGCAAGGGTGGGTAAATCCCGTAAAATAAAAAAAGCCAGCAATATACCGGCCTGAAAAGGCGCAGTGATACTACTGACACAAGTACAAAATTAACAGCGTGTGCAATGCAGTCATTACTCCGCAACACAAGCCCTAAAGCCTGTGTACCCTGACGGGCAACGCACAAAAATCAATTACATTGCAATTCTAACACAATATATAGTGCTTGTCAATTCAAACATTCTATATATTGATTTTTGGATTTTCTTTAAATTTTCTTTCCTCTTTGCAGAAGTTCTTTCTTCCCCGCCTATTTATAGGATGTATCGGATCATTTGGTAATACCGGATGATCCCTACGCTCTTTTAGTACCTTGACAAGTTCATAACCTCTATGGGGAGTTATACAGGAATTCTGGACAGTGTGCGATGACCACAGAAGCGCGCCCATAATCGAAGTGTTGCACAGCAGCAGCCTGAAATACACGGCAGAACCGTTCTGGCGTAGGAAATGGCCCCATTAGAGTTCTTTTGTTATTTCAATACTTCCTGACCTCAAGACCGTTTTCATTGTTTTTGTTGAAAACCTTCTTCTACAAATCGTAAGGGATCATTGTAATCGAAAAAAGGAGGACGATTATGGAGAAAAGAAAACCGAATGACCTACCGCCGGAGCAGTGCTTGGCTGTTGATACCGATACCCTTTGCAAACTGTTGTGCTGTGGAAGGCACACTGCAGTACAGATTGGGGATCTTGCCAATGCACGCATTACCATGAACACCCGTGTCCTATGGAGTGTCCAGCGTATCAAAGAATATCTTTATGATATTTCCGGCTAAATAACCATGCCAGTAAGGCGCACTACACTTTTATAATCAGGAGGTACCAGTAATGGCAAAAGTGAGAAAAGACAACAAAGGACGAAATCTTCGGCCCGGAGAAACACAACGGGCAGATGGCAGCTATATGTATGTCTACAAATTAGGCACTAAAAAGAAATATCTTTACGACTCCGATCTCGCAAGTCTTCGTGTCAAAGAAAAGCAGATCAACAAAGATAAGGATGATGGCATCCGTACTCAGGAAGCCATGAAGCTTACCCTGAATGATATGTTCAAGGTCTACATGAATAACAACATCAAACTGAAGCCCTCTACCAGAGCAAATTATCTTTACCTGTGGGACTTCTATGTGAAAGAAGAGCCTTTCGCTAACATGCCTCTGCCACAAATCCACAGAAGTGATATTCTCGCGTTTTATACCAAACTGCTGAAACACGGCTTTGCTATCAACTCACTGGAGAGCATCAACACCATTGTTCACCCTACGCTTGAAATGGCCGTGGACGACGATTACATCCGCAAAAATCCCAGCAAGGGCATTTACCGCAAGCTCAAGACGGACGGCAGCGCTCCAAAGCCTAAACGGCGGATCGCACTCACTAAAACGCAACAGCAGAATTTCCTGCGTTTTATTGCCAAGTCCCCTACATACAGCCATTGGCTCCCCATCATGACTGTGCTCCTTGGAACAGGAATGCGTGTAGCAGAATGTACCGGCATTACCAAAAGCGATATTAACTTGAGCGAAAACACAATCTCCGTCAACCACAACTTAATCTACCGGGTCATTGACGGAAAAGCCGGATTTCACATTACCACTCCCAAAACTGAGAGCGGTACACGAATTATCCCTATCCTCTATCCAGAGGTGGCCGAGCAGCTTCGCCTCCAGATTGAAACCATCGACGCATTGTATCCAGACGATCAACTGGTGTTAGGAGGAGTTCACGGTTTTGTTTTCCGCAACCGAACCGGCTCATTCATGAGCGCCCACAATATCAATCGGGCGATTGAGAGAATCAGCGTAACTTACAACATGGAGGAAATGGATCAGGCTGAACTGGAAGACCGTGAACCGGATCTGCTCCCTCATTTTAGTGTTCACAACTTGCGGCACACCTTCTGTACCCGGCTCTGCGAAAGCACCAACGATGTTAAATTCATTCAGCAAGTCATGGGGCATGCCGATTTCTCTACTACAATGGACATCTACACCCATATCACACAAGAGAATATGCAGGAGAAGGCAAAAAACATTAGTGTGAACATGAAGCTGATGTAAAAAGAAAGGCGAATCTGCATTTTATAAGCAGATCCGCCTTTCATATTGCTTCATCCGGTTTCGTAGGGTCTCACGCAAAAGTTGTAGAAAAGTTGTAGTAACGCGATTTTTTGTAGTAAATGACCTCTTTAGTACAGCTTTGCTCCTGCCGGAATACTGTCATCCAGCATCAAAAGATTTAAGCCTTCCCGTCCGTCATACTCGTACACTGCGGAAATCAACATACCCTCGGAATCAATACCCATCATCTTTCTCGGCGGCAGGTTTGTGATTGCCACACAGGTCTTACCAACCAGCTCTTCCGGCTCGTAATACTCGTGAATACCGCTTAAAATGGTGCGTTTCCGGTCTGTTCCGTCATTCAGTGTGAATTTCAGGAGCTTCTTGGACTTCGGCACTGCCTCACAGGCTTCGATCTTAACCACTCTGAAATCAGACTTGCTGAATGTCTCAAAGTCTACATCATCTGCAAACAAAGGCTCGATTTTCACCTTGGAAAGATCAATCTGTACGCTTGGCGCGGACACGGTTGCATCCTCTGCAGAACCATTTACCGCTGCTTTTTCGGCTTTGTTTTCAGCCCGCTTTGGTTCCAGGGTCTTCATTGTCGGGAATATAACCGAAGCTAATCCACCACAGTCCAAATAAGTTGATAAACGCTTTTTTACACGATTTTCATTATATATCGCCAGTCCATATTTGTCCACCAAAATCCAACAAACTAATGTCATTTTGATGTATTCTGACTTTTTTGATGTCAGGTTTGTCTTGGAAATCGTCCCCTTGCAAGGACTTCTTCCTAAAATATATCACTATTATTTTCCAGAGCTTTAATTGCTTCCTTTTTCTTCACATCTGTTGCTTCCGCATAAATATCCATCGTTGTTTCAATATTTGCATGACCCATAATACTTTGAATCACTTTCAGATTTCTTTCATTTTCACAAAATCTGGTGCAAAATGTGTGTCGGATATGATGACACGAAAAATGAGGAATCAATACCGGGCGTCTGCTCTCCCGTTTTGCCTTAATAATTTCTTCGGCATTGTAGGCTTCGTAAATTCTTTTGATTGCACTGTTGATTACGCTGGGTTTATGGATAATTCCGTCTTTATTGCAAAAGATAAACCCACTCATACCATCAACCACTTGCACATTAAAACCGGTTTCTTTCTGTGCTTCGTATTCATCCTTAAATGCCTGTTCTACAGCCTGCATCATCGGAATAGTACGAATCCCGGCTTCTGTCTTTGGCGAAGAAATATGAAATTCACTCTTTCCATTCTCCATTACTCGATAGATAGCCGCATGGTTTATACTAATGGTTTTATTCTCATAATCCAAATCTTCCCAACGCAGCCCTATCATTTCTCCTATGCGACATCCCGTTCCAAAAAGTGCTGTAAACAGTGGCAACCAATGGCAATACACAGGACTGTTCGATACATAGTTCAAAAATGCTCTCTGCTGTTCCAATGTAAGTGCGTGTCTTATGCCCTTATTCTTTCCATTCGCCTTTTTGATTTCTGCCATTACACCGCTTGCCGGATTATTGCGTATCACATTGTCCCTAACTGCCATCTGAAAGGTTGGGTGCAGAATCGTATGAATATTATCCAATGTATTCGCCTGTAACCCCAATATGTTCATCAACGAACAATAAAAGAATTTCACATCAGAATACTTTATATCATTGATGATTCTTTTTCCAAAAGTATCTCTGACAAAACGGTTATACATATACTTATAATTTACCCGTGTGTGTTCTTTCAAATCATACTTCGTTGAAATATACCTGTCAAATGCATAGTTCAAAGTTGTCTTTCCACTGCAATAGCTTTCAAGACCGTCCAACTGATTGCGAACAAGTTCTTTTTCCTTTTCCCTTAACTCCAACAGGTCATTTGAATAAACGACCCGCCTTTTACCTGTCGAATCGGTGTACTGGTAGATATACCTTCCGTCGTTTTTCCTCTGACTTTCGCCTTTCCTTAATACTCTGCCTTTTGAATCTTTTCTCGACATTGACATTATGTACCACCTTCCTCTCAATATAAGAAAGAGGTCACAAATGCCATTACTCATTCTCGGTATTATCCTGCTCTTGCAGCTTTCTAAATCCTTGAACAAGCGTCTGTGTTATGGTCAGATCATGAGAGCTGGCATACTCTGTTATATCTGTATGCTCATCTTTTGTAAGACGGATGAATACACCTTCACTTCTCGGATTTTCTAACTTAGGTCTACCCATTCTTGCCATCCGTCAACACCTGCCTTTCATAACCTGACTTCATTTTACTACTTGTATATCAAAAAGTCAAATGCTTTTTGATATACAATAATTCGTTTTCCTCTTTCTTATCATGTCTACGCCCGAAAAGATTCCAAATACTCCTCAAAAATCTTCACGTTTACCAATGTGATACGGTTAATTTTATAAACAGCACGAGCATCCTGTGCCAATTTCATAAAGCTGTGTTTACTCATAGAATACCTCTCCGCACCCTCGTCATACCTTATAAAATTTTTTGTGTTCACTTTTGCCTGCATTCTTCCACCTACCTTTTCAAAGTGTGTTCTTTTTCTCTTGCTATGGTTATGGCATATCTGCCAATAAAAACATACTTAACAAACAAATATGCTTTTATTGGAAGATATTAAAAAATCCGTACAGGTAGCAGCTCATTACACTACCCACATCGGTATCGCACCGTCATCTTATCTGACCGGACTAAGCCGGAAGTATCATTATCAAAAATATGTATCAACGCCTCCGTGTAACTGCTACACATTTATGCCGGATATTTCTCGCTCCACACCTTAACTTCAATATCTGCTTTCAATATTCCTTCGTATCCACCTCTGCCAAAGGCAAAAGCAGGTGTCTTATGGCGTATCCTCAAAGCGGCTCCACATATTCCACACGTCCTGTACGCATTGGTTTATGAAATTGTCAAGGTACAATCGCAGACATCGTCTGCATTTTGGATAAAATCAAAGCTGAAATTGTCAGCCTAAAAAGCACATAAGCACACTTCCGTCTGCTATGAACGGTTCTGTAAAAATTATGTGCTTTATCAGAATGACAAGATCAAAGTTGTAATTTATCCGGTCCATATTTTCTTAGAACTTGAAATAAAACTTTTTTATGTATGCCCTCCGTCCAATCATATAATTCATGCAAGGCAGCTACTTCCATAGGTGTCAGCGAATTGGCATAAGGCTTGTAATCCTCTCTTATAAAAATTCCTCCGTTCTCTCCCTGTTTTGTATAAATCGGATAAACCGGAGTTAAAGCCTGAATATCATACTGTATCGTGCGAATGGAAACGCCAAATTCCTGTGCCAATTCATTCGCTGTTGTATGTCGTCTGATAATAAGAATATTGATTATTTCCGTTCTACGATGTACGGTATTCATGCTTCACCCCCTCTCTTCTGGTTTTCCAATTCTAATTTTAAATGCAGAATATGCAGTATCTTTGCTTATTCCCCTAAATTTCTCTGTAAATCTTTTATCTCTCTCCAGCCATTGACTTTCCCCTTTCCCATTGATAAAATCATTATGGATAGAATCAAAAATCATAAAAAGTCACACAAACTGCTATGGAGTTTTTACGGGCAATCAATGCCCTTATGAACCGTGGCAGTTTTTTTATTGCTTCTGCCCAACTGCAAAGTCGAATTATCAACGCTATCCATAACAAGGGCGGTAACGCCCTACTGTGTTGCAAACCGCTCGCCTATACTCACGCAACACGCAAATTCCCTACGGGTAATTTGCAGAAGAATAGCAAGCACTGCCTGTGTTCCCTCACAGGCACCATTTCCGCAAATTTCTACCAAGTGAAAACTTGCAGAAATTGGCTTGCATGGGGCATATCCCCCTGTCCCCCTAAAAGCAAAAAACAACCGCCGGCTACGGCATATTTGAAAATCTTTTATACAAATAAGGAAAGGACTGATACTGCAATGGCAAACCGAGAAAGACAAAATGAACTTAAAATCTATCTCAGCGATGACGAGCAATACATCTTAGATCAGAAATGGAAAGCCTCCGGCATGAAGAGCAAATCCGCATTTATTCGGCATCTGATTTTGTATGGCTATGTCTACGATGTAAACTACGAACACCTGCGGGAATACAACACCACGCTCGCCCGTATCGGCAATAATCTGAACCAGATTGCCAAGCGGATGAATGCTACTGGCAATGTCTATAAAGCCGATGTAAACGAAGTAAAGGAGCTGATGAAACAGGTATGGCAATCACAAAAATCCATGCTATCCAGGCAACCGTCCATAAGGCAGTAAACTATATCTGTAATTCCCAAAAAACAGATGAAAGTAGTCTCATTTCTTCCTTCGGATGCAGTCCTGAAACCGCTGCCTTTGACTTCAAATTTGCTCTGTCAAAAACAAATCAGGCAGACCCCAACAAAGCCTTTCATCTGATACAGGCTTTCGCTCCGGGAGAGGTATCTTATAAGGAAGCACATCAGATCGGTGTGGAGCTTGCCGACAAGCTGTTAGAGGGGAAATTTTCTTATATCGTTTCCACTCATATTGATAAAGGTCACGTTCACAACCACATCATTTTCTGTGCCGCAGATAATGTGAATCACGAAAAATATCATGACTGTAAACAGACCTACTACCACATTCGCCGCCTGAATGATGAGCTGTGTTCCAAGCATCAGTTATCCGTCATTTCTCCCACAAACCAGCGTGGTAAAAGTTATAAAGAATGGACATCCGGCAGAAATGGCACCTCGTGGAAAATCAAGCTCAAGCAGGACATTGATGAAGCAATTCAAAACGCTGATACATATGAACAGTGCATGGAGCTGATACGGGCAAAAGGTTATGAAATCAAAGGCGAAACCATTGGAGAAAACGCCTTAAAGTACATTTCCTTCCGCCCCCTTGACCGGGAGCATTTTGTCCGTGGCAGCTTAAAGTCTTTGGGTGCAGAATACACCAAAGAACGGATTAAGGAACGGGTAGAAACAAAGGCTTTAGCACAGACACAAAAACGTGTCCCATTCCCTGCCCGAAAAAAACCTCTTATCAAGGATTATTCTTCCCGAACGCTCATTGACACCTCGGAAGAAAAGTTCACGCAAAGCCCCGGTCTGCAGCATTGGGCAGCGATTGAAAATCTCAAAATCGCTGCCAGCAGTTACAGTAAAGCAGGTTCTATCATCGAGCTTGAAAAACAGATTGAAAGTAAGTCTGTTCTTGCAAAAACCGCACGGAACAGTCTTGTGGAAACAGAACGTCAGCTAAAGGATTTAGGACAGATATTGAAATACGCTGAACAATATCAGAGCAATCATATCTATCACATCCGTTACCGGAAATCGAAAGACCCTGACGCTTATCTCCGCCACCATGAAACAGAACTCCTGCTCCATGACGGTGCAGAAAATATGCTGAAACGCTTTGGAATCAGCTTAAAACATTTTGATATTGATAAGTTTCGTAATGATTACAATGCTCTGTATGCCAAGAAAGAAGCCTTGCAGAAAACCTATAAATCTGCTGAAAAAGACATACAGGCTCTCAACCGAAAACTGGATAATCTGAACCAGTATCTTGACCGGACTCCGGGACAGGAACAGACCACAAACCGCAAACCGGAAAAAGACTTTACAACGCTCTGATTTCCCCACAAAAAAGGTGTATCGCGTTGAAGTTTTATACTTCTTTGCGATACACCTTAGTGTGTAATATGCTGCTATCTCAAAACTTTTCACTATTCTTTTTCTATGTATTTTCACATACTTTACATCCATGTATTACACTCCATATCTACACTGTATTCTATTGCAATTCACTCGTTTTAATAGGTATTGTAAACTACTATCGAGGTGAATTATAATGCATGACATAAAACAAATTCTTGCCATTGCAGTGCGTGAAGCCCGTACCGAACTCGGACTTTCACAAGAAAAGCTGGCTGAAACTCTTAATATGGATACCCGCACCATACTAAATATTGAAGCCGGACGTGGTAACCCCAAATATGATAAGCTGTATCCTTTGATTACATATCTGAAGATACCCGCCGATAAGATTTTCTACCCAGCCAACGCAAACCAACAGCCAAATCTCCAAAAACTCCTGACCCTGCTGAATGACTGCACGGAACAGGAGGCTGCGGATTTATTGCCTATGGTTCGTTATCTGCTTGATCTGCTGCACAAGCAAGACCATCCAACTCTGTAAGAATGCCAATAGACTCCTTGTGACTCTATTGGTTTTCTTATTTTCAAAGCACTTTATTTACAATTTCAATCATCCTGATTCCACTCCTTTTTTAAATTCTTACTTATGTAATATTTGAATTATTACATAAGTAAGATTTCAAGTCAATCTATTTTCTCTTAAATTGACAACTACACAAATAACATCTATAATATTTTTATTACAGCCGTAAGATTTAAGGAGGGATTTGAAATGAGCGATTTACCACAGATTTCTGAAGCTGAATTTGAAGTTATGAAAATCGTATGGAAACATGCGCCGATCAGCACCAATGAAATAACTGATAAATTATTACAGACTACGAACTGGAGTCCAAAAACAATACAAACTCTAATTAAACGTCTAGTGAACAAGGGCGTTCTGACTTATGAAAAACAAAGTCGGGTGTTTGTTTACACTCCAGTTGTGAAAGAAAGTGAATACATCGGTCAGGAAAGTAACTCTTTTCTAGAACGATACTACGATGGAGACATCACTGCCATGCTGTCTGCATATATAGAAAATGACAGACTGTCCGAAACGGAAATAGACACTCTCCGCTCTCTTCTTTCCAAGAGGTCAAAAAAAGGAGGTAATTAACATGGCTGATTTTATGATACGCTTTTTAATATGCAATGTATTTATCAGCGGTATCATCGGAATTCTTTTGATAGCCAAGCGGATATTCAAAGTCAACCTATCCAGCCGGATGCAGTATAATCTATGGTTCCTGCTACTTGGATTGTTGGTAGTTCCTTTTATACCGTTCCGTTTAATTGGGTTTCCGCAAATCCTCTCGTGGCTCAGTAGCCTGAAAAGTTCTCCTACTTCTGGCACCAGAACCGCCATAGGAGAAGCTGTTGGGATCAATCCAGCCGGAAATGCAGACTGGATGAATGACTTTGCCCTTTCGGTAAATAGTGAGACTCCATCCAGCATCGGATACATACTATTTGGAATATGGCTTGTAGGCATCCTTGCAATGATTATATTGGTAATCAAGTCCTCTATCCGCTTACAGAACTTGAAAAAATCTGCACTTCCCCTTCAGAACCCGGAAGTCCGAAAACTATATCATCGATGTATGAAAGAAATGGGAATTAACAGAAATATCCATGTTTACAGTACTGCATTTTTGAAATCTCCGATTATTGTGGGGCTTTTGAAACCTTGTATTTATCTGCCGATTCATCTCATCTCAGATTATAACGAATCGGACATGCGATACATGCTGTTACACGAGCTACAGCACTATAAGCACAAAGATGCTATTGCCAACTATCTAATGAACTTTGCCGGAGTAATATATTGGTTCAATCCTCTTGTCTGGTATGCTCTGAAAGAAATGCGTAATGACAGAGAGGTTGCCTGTGACACCTCTGTTTTAAAGATGCTTGAGGAGGATGATTATGCAGATTATGGTAATACACTGATCAATTTTGCGGAAAAGATTTCACTTACTCCATTTCCGTTTGCCGCCGGTCTTGGTGGAAACATGAAGCAGATGAAACGGAGAATTATCAACATTGCATCTTATGAGAAGCCGACATTTATAAAAAGAGTAAAAGGTATGACTGCATTCATGTTGACTGCTGTCCTTCTCCTTGGATTCGCACCTTTTATTTCTACATACGCAGCAGATGGAAGCCACTACCAATGGGATTCCTCTTCTGAGAATATTTCCTATGTAGACCTCTCCACATACTTCGGAGAATACGAAGGCAGCTTTGTTTTATACGATTTGGAAAACGATGCATGGAGTATACATGACATGGAGCATGCCACCTTACGGGTTGCTCCAAACTCCACCTACAAGATATACGATGCTTTGTTCGGATTGGAAGAAGGCGTCATTACACCAGAAAATTCGTTCATTGCATGGAATGGAGAAACCTATCCATTTGAAGCATGGAACGCAGATCAGACCTTACAGTCTGCAATGAACTCCTCTGTGAATTGGTATTTTCAAGCAGTAGACGAACAGCTTGGAACCTCTGACGTTTACAGCTATGTTCAAGAAATCGGATATGGTAACGAAAACATGAGTGGCGATTTCTCCTCTTATTGGATGGAATCCTCCTTGGAAATCTCTCCAATAGAACAGGTCGAACTTTTAACCAAGCTGCAGAATAACAGTTTCGGCTTCGCCCCTGAAAATATCAATGCAGTAAAAGATGCCATCTGCCTTTCAGCTTCCGATGCCGGAACATTCTACGGAAAAACCGGAACTGGCCGTGTTAATGGACAGGATGTAAACGGATGGTTCATCGGTTATATCGAAACTGCAGATAATACATACTTTTTTGCCACCAACATTAGTGCAGACAGCGATGCTACTGGCGGCAACGCAACTGAAATAACCATGTCTATCTTATCAGACATGAATATCTGGGTATCACAGAAATAACAAAAACGAGTAAAGGTTAACTGTAGAATTAACTTTTACTCGTTTTTTCGAGGCTTATAAATATTAAATGTTTTTCTCCCTTTTCGGAAAAGTGAGTTGTTAAATTACAGCTTTCTGTACATCATCGGGTGCTTTCCCGAATTAATGCCAATCATTTGTTTTCTCATCCGTAATCTCCAATGTCTCAGTATCTATTAGATAGAAATCCACAACCTTGGTGGAAGCTACTTCATTACCGGATTTGTCTTTGAATTTAATTTGATAAACATATTCTCTTGAACCATTTTCAACATAAGATTCATTAATAATAATGTAATGCGTTGCTATAGTTGAAATACCATCTTGCTCGTATACTTGCTCCGCAATATTAACGTAAGGATATCCCTTAGCCGAAATATTATATGCCAGAAACTCGCTGAGTTCATCCCCAGCCTTTACTCCTTGGTATGACTCGGTATTTCTGATATAAGTTGCAACAGCTGTTAGTTCCTTCTTATAGGACTGAAATTCTTCTGTCATAGGATAGCCGTCACTGTCTGTATCTATTGCTGTGTCATCCTCCTTCTTCTGTTGAGAAAATATATTTTCATTATCTATTCTCTCGTCTTCTGAATCATCAGTTATTTCAGTAGTATCATCCATTGCAGCATTTTCTTCTATCATACTATCATATTCGTAACCATCAACAAATGGATCAAATCCGCCTTTTCCAAAGTAATCAGTAAAAAGTACTTCATCACCTGTAATAAGTGGATTTCTGTATTCATAATAATCAACATATACCCGCAGAAAGGCTCTCACATAGGCAACACATTTTATTCCGTCTTTTTCAACTATATGCATCGGTTTATAAGTAAAAGCAAATATTAAAATGCAAATATAAGTCAAAGGTATGAGACAAATGGCTTCAACACATATTGCTACATATTTCACATAGTTCTTTCGTATTTTTAGCAATAATTGAAATATGCCCAACAATATTCCTATTGTTATGATTCCGATTACCGCATAATAAAACCATTCTATAAACTTCAGATGGAAAAGCGATAATATGCCGTGAGCACCTGCAAATAACGTAGCGGCTACAAGTGTATCTAAGAGTA